>OFIS01000102.1_pt1 | contig 105217 bp, 101 predicted proteins | sample 1775071 | NCBI WGS metagenome assembly OFIS01 (sample SAMN08195774, study PRJEB24354) | sludge metagenome | isolation source: sludge from phenol fed wastewater aerobic bioreactor C | place: India: Nagpur | collected 2016-09-17 | reverse complement strand
CGGTGCGCGGGCCGGTGCCAGGGTGCAAAGACGCAGCCGGACACCGTTTTTCGCCGCGCACCCGGCCGATCCGGCGGCAATTTTCTATACTGGCGCCATCGCCCCTCCCCTCCTTCCCGGACGCGGCCCGCATGATCTCGCCCACCTCGCAGCTGCAGCGCTTCTTCTACAGCCACTATTTCTTCGGCGGGCTGCGCCAGGCCACGGGCGTGCTGCTGCCGGCCCTGGTGCTGTCCGGCGTCTTCGGCTGGCACGCCGGCGGCTTCGTGGCGGCGGTCGGCGCGGCCTGCGTGGCCATCCTGGACCAGCCCGGCGGCCCGCGGCGCTACGGCATCAACGGCATGTTCGCCGCCCTGTGCCTGGGTTCGGCCACCACGGCCCTGACCGGCCTGGCCTCCAGCCACGTCCTGGCCGTCTGGCTGATCGTGCCCACCCTGTGCTTCGGCTTCTCGATGCTGACGGTCTACGGCAAGCACGGCGGCCTGCTGGGCTTCGCCTGCCTGCTGATCATGACCCTGACCCTGCGCACGCCGCTGACGCCGGCCGACGTGCTGCAGCACACGCTGACCTCGTTCCTGGGCGGAGCCTTCTACCTGCTCTACAGCGCCGCCGCCCACCGGCTGCTGTGGCACCGCGAAGAACAGCAGGCCCTGTCCGTGGCGCTGTTCGCCACGGCCGACTACATCGCCGCGCGGGCCCGCTTCTACGACGTCCACCAGGACCTGGACGACAGCTACCGCAACCTGATCCGCCGCCAGGCCCTCATGACCGAGGCCCACCAGGCCGCGCGCGACATGGTGCTGCGCGAGCAGCCGCGCGGCACCGCCTCGCGCGCCGACCGCCTGCGCCAGGGGCTGCTGAACCTGTTCGTGGACATGATCAACCTGCTCGACAGCATGGTGGCCACCCACACGGACTACGCCACCCTGCGGCGCGCGCTGCCCGACAGCGACGTCCTGCTGTTCGTGCGCGACGCCATGATGAAGCTCGCCGCCAACCTCGACGGCCTGGCCCTGAACGTGGCGCGCAACCGCCGCCACCGGGTGCGCAACAGCGTCAAGGCCGAACTGCGCGCCCTGGAATTCGAGCTGCAGCAGCTGCGCGAGGGCGGCATGCCGCAGTCCGATCCGGAACTCTACGCCCTGCTGGTCCAGGTGCTGCGCCGGCTGCGCAACATGACCCGCCAGGTGGACCGCATGGCCGACCATTCCGTGAACCCGGTCCCGCCGCAAACCGATCCGGAACGCGCGCGCCAGTCGCTGAACCGCTTCCTCACGCGGCAGAAATGGCGCGCGGGGCTGCTGACGCGCAACCTGAACCGCAAGTCCGCGCATTTCCGCTACGCGCTGCGCGTGGCGGTCGCGGCGCTGCTGGCGATGATGGTGGGCGCCCTGCTGGCGCGCACCCCGCTGGTGAACGCGCTGGACCCGGGCATGGCGGGCCACGGCTACTGGATCATCCTGACGGTGCTGGTCATCATGAAGCCCGGCTTCGCGCTGACGCGCCAGCGCAACGGCTGGCGCCTGATGGGCACGCTGATCGGCTGCGGCCTGTCGCTGCCGCTGTTCGCCCTGGTGCACAGCCCCGACGCCTACCTGGTCATCCTGGTGGCCTGCAGCATCCTGGGCTACAGCCTGGTCCAGGTGAACTACACCCTGTCGGCGGTGTTCAATACCCTGTTCGTGCTGCTGGTGTTCCATTTCCTGGCGCCGGGCTCCAACGCCGTGGTGGGCGAGCGCCTGGCGGACACCGTGATCGGCAGCATCCTGGCGCTCACCTGCAGCTACATCCTGCCGTCCTGGGAACGCAACACCCTGGGCGAACTGGCCCGGGCGCTGCGCGCCGCCAACCAGGCCTTCCTGGACAGCGGGCTGGAGCACGTGCGCGCCTGCCGCGCCGCGCGGGCGGCGGGCGCGGCCGACTCTCCGGAGCGCCAGGAAACCGAGGTGCGCTGGAAGCTGGCCCGCAAGAACGTGCACATCGCCTTCAGCAACTTCGCCTCGGCCTTCTACCGCATGATGGACGAGCCCGTCAGCCGCCAGCGCCACGTGCCGGAACTGAACCGCCTGCTGATCCAGAACCACACCCTGGCCTCGCAGATCGCCGCCGTGATCCCGCACCTGGCGCTGATCGACGACGCCCCCGCGGGCATCCGGCAGGCCCTGGCGGCCACGCAGGACGCGCTGGCGGGTCGGGCGGCCGCGCCGCCCAACGTCATCGAGACCGAGGGCGATCACGCCGCCCTCGCCTATCCCCTGCGCCAGATGATCAAGGCCGCGCAGCGCATCGACGAGGAAATGCGGGCGCTGGAAGCGCCGCCGGCCCCGGCGGCCGCGCGGAGCCGGACGGCCGTCTCCGCAGGCTGAGGGCGCGGCCGGGAGCCGGCGGCGCAAGCGGCCCCCGGCCCCCGGCCGACGGCGAAGATGAAGGGATGCCGGCTGGACCGCCCTCAGTCCAGGCCGGCGTACTGCTGCCGCAGCACGTTCTTCTGGACCTTGCCCATGGCATTGCGCGGCAGCGCATCGATCACGTGGATCTTCTTCGGAACCTTGAAATTGGCCAGGCCGGATCTCAGGCCCGCCTGGATGGCGGCCGGATCCACCGACGCCCCGGCGCGCGGCACCACCACCGCCACCACGGCCTCGCCGAAATCCGCATGCGGCACGCCGATCACGGCCGATTCCTGGACGCCGGGCATGGCATCAATGACCATCTCGATTTCCTTGGGGTAGACGTTGTAGCCCCCGGAGATGATCAGGTCCTTGCTGCGGCCCACGATGCTCAGGTAGTCGTCCGGGATGCCCGGCCCGCCCAGCGCGCCGATGTCGCCGGTGCGGAACCAGCCGTCGGCGGTGAATTCCTCGCGCGTCTTTTCCGGCATGCGCCAGTAGCCGGCGAAGACATTGGGGCCGCGCACCTGGATGTGGCCCGGTTCGCCGACCGGGGCCAGCCGGCCGGCGTCGTCCACCACCCGCACGGCCTGGCCGGGCAGGGCCGGCCCCACGGTGCCGGGGATGCGCTCGCCGCGCGCGGCGTCCCAGGGGTTGGAGGCGATCATGCCGGTCTCGCTCATGCCGTAGCGCTCCAGGATGGTCATGCCGGTGCGCGCCTGGAATTCGCGGAAGGTGTCCACCAGCAGCGGCGCCGAGCCGGAGATGAAGAGCCGCATGTGGGCGCAGGTCTCGCGCGTGAAGCGGGGGTCGGCCAGCAGCCGGACATAGTAGGTGGGCACGCCCATCATCAGGGTGCAGCGCGGCAGGTAGCGCAAGGCCTGGTCCACGTCCAGCTTCGGCAGCCAGATCATCCGCGCGCCGGCCAGCAGCGCCCCGTGGGACGCCACGAACAGCCCATGGATGTGGAAGATCGGCAGCATGTGCAGCAGCACGTCGTCGGCGCGCCAGCCCCAGAAGTCCCGCAGGGTGAGCGCGTTGGCGGCCAGGTTGGCGTGCGTCAGCATGGCGCCCTTGCTGCGCCCCGTGGTGCCGGAGGTGTACAGGATGGCGGCCAGGTCGCCGGGGGCGCTGTGCGCGGTCTCGAACGCCGGGTCCATCTTCGCGGCGGCCTCGGCCAGGGAGCCGCCGCCGTCGGCGTTCAGGGTCAGCACCCGGACGGCGCCCCGGGCGCGCGCCAGGGATTCGCACCCGCTTTGGGCGCCGTCCCCGCAGACCACCACGGCGGGCTCGGCATCGCCCAGGAAATAGGCCACCTCGGCCTCGCGGTAGGCGGTGTTCAGCGGCAGGTAGACCAGGCCGGCGCGCAGGGTCGCCAGGTACAGCATCAGGGCCTCGGGGGATTTCTCGACCTGGACGGCGACGCGCGCGCCCGCCGGCACGCCGAACGAGCGCAGCAGCGCGGCCATGCGGCCGCTGATGGCATCGATGTCCGCCCAGCTGTAGGTGCGCCCGGGCGTCTCGATCGCCACGGCGTCCAGGTCGGCGGGGAAGCCGCCCCGCAGCACGGTGTAGAGGTTCGCATTCGCGTCGCGTGCCAATTCATGTCTCCTGTGAGAGCGGCGCGGCGCCGGGCCGCCGCCCGGACCGCCGAACCGCTCAGGCCGGGCGCCGGAACACCAGCCGGTCGGCGGTGGATTCGCGCGGCGCGTAGGCGTAGCCTTCCGCTGCGAAATCGCGCAGGCCCGCGACGGCGTCGATGCCGTGGTCGATGACGTGGCGCGCCATCAGGCCGCGCGCCCGCTTGGCGTGGAAGCTGACGACCTTCCAGGCGCCGTTCTTCTCGTCCTGGAAGACGCATTCGACCACGCGCGCGTCCAGCGCCCGGCGGTCCACGGATTTGAAGTATTCGCCCGAGGCGAGGTTCAGCAGGATGCGCTCGCCGGGCAGCGCGTCCAGGCGCCGGTTCAGTTCGCGGGCGATCCGGTCGCCCCACCAGGCGTACAGGGTGGCGCCCCGGCCGGTGCGCAGCCGCGTGCCCATCTCCAGCCGGTGGGGCTGGATCAGGTCCAGCGGCCGCAGCACGCCGTACAGGCCGCTCAAGATGGCCAGATGGTCCTGCGCCCAGGCCAGCCGGGCGTCGGACAGCTCCGCCGCCCGCAGGCCCTCGTAGACGTCGCCGTTGAAGGCCAGCACCGCCTGGCGCGCATGGCGCGCGTCGGGCGCGTCCACCCAGGCGGCGTAGCGGTCGGCGTTCAGGCGCGCCAGCGCGTCGGACAGGCCCATCAGGGCGGCCAGGTCGTCCGCCGACAGCGTGCGCAGGATCCCGGCCAGTTCGCGCGTCTGCTCGGGAAACACCGGCTGCGACTGCAGCGTCGTGCGCACCGGCGAGTCGTAGTCCAGCTTCTTCGCCGGGGACAGGACCATCAGCATGCGTCGGCCCCCGGGTTCAGCGGGCGGTCCAGCCGCCGTCGATGGACAGCGTGGTGCCGGTCATCTGCGCGGCGGCGTCCGAGGCGATGAACACGGCGGCCTGGCCGAGCTGCTCGGGCGTGACGAATTCCAGCGACGGCTGTTTTTCGGCCAGCAGGTCCTTGGCGGCGGCTTCGATGTCGATGCCCTTCTGCTGCGCCAGCGCCTGGATCTGCTTTTCCACCAGGGGGGTGCGCACCCAGCCCGGGCAGATGGCGTTGCAGGTCACGCCGGTGCCGGCGTTCTCCAGCGCGGTGACCTTGGTCAGGCCGACCACGCCGTGCTTGGCGGCGACGTAGGCCGATTTGTTGACCGAGGCCACCAGGCCGTGAGCCGAGGCGATGTTGATGACGCGGCCGGATTTCTGCTTTTTCATCGCCGGCAGCGCGGCGGCGGTGCAGTGGAACACGGCCGAGAGGTTCAGGGCGATGATGGCGTTCCACTTGTCGACCGGGAAGTCCTCGATCAGGGCGGTGTGCTGGATGCCGGCGTTGTTGACCAGGATGTCGATGCCGCCCAGCGCCTGGATCGACTGCGCGATGAAGTCGCGCGCGGCCTGCGCGTCCATCAGGTCGGCGTTCAGGTAGACGGCCTTGACGCCGAAGTCCTTTTCCAGGCCGGCGCGTTCGCGCTCGATGGCGTCGGCCTCGCCGAAGCCGTTGATGACCAGGTCGGCGCCCTGGCGGGCCAGTTCACGGGCGATGGCCAGGCCGATGCCGCTGGTGGAACCGGTGACGACCGCTTTTTTACCTTTGAGCATGGATGCACTCCTTCCGCAAGATTCGGGAAAACGACCGGTCCAGTGTAACGCGGGACCGCTGAACGGCGCCTTTTGCCACCGGGCCGCCCCAAGGCAAAAGCGCCCCTGTGAGGACCAGCAAGCGACCGCTGCGCAGCGGGGGGCACCTGCGGGGGGCACCTTGCGGAACCGGCGGCGGCGCTGCTAACATCGCCCTCATCTGGAGATGGCATTCCTCCACGAAACCGCCGCGCGCGCCGCGGCTGATGATGCCTACGGCCCCCGGCGCACCGCCGGGCCCGTAGGCATTTTTCATTGTCAGACACCGGAGATCGCCATGCCCAGTTCCATCCTCGCCATCTCGCTCGGCGCCTCGCTCGGCGCCCTCCTGCGCTGGGTGCTGGGGCACGCCCTGAACGACGTATTCCCCAATCTGACGCTGGGCACGCTGGCGGCCAACCTGCTGGGCGGCTACATCATCGGCGCGGCCATCGCCGCATTCGGCGGGCACACGGGCCTGTCGCCCCAGATGCGGCTGTTCGTCATCACGGGGTTCTGCGGCGGCCTGACGACGTTCTCGACCTTTTCCGCCGAGCTGGCGGTGATGCTGGAACAGGGCCGGCTGGGGTGGATGGCCACCGCCATCGTCGTGCACGTCGCCGGCTCGCTGGCCATGACGCTGCTGGGCATGGCCACGGTGGCCTGGCTGCGCGCCCTGTCCTGAGACGGGCGCCGCGGCCCGGCCCGCGGGCTCGGCCGGGACAACCTCCGAGGCGCCCCGCACGGGCGCCCCAGGCCCGCGTCCCGGCCCCTTCGGTCAGCCAGCGCTGCCGGCCGCCCGCGCCGCCTTGCGGCTCGCCAGCCAGCGGCCGAGCACGACGACCAGCAGCGCGCCGGCGGCTTCCACGGCCAGCTTCAGCGCCGTGGAGGGCGGGCCCAGGCGATCCGTGACGACGACGTCGGTGACGAGCATGCCGCCCGCGATCCAGCCCAGCAGTCCGGCGCCGAAGGTGACCACCAGCGGATAGCGGTCGATGAGCTTCAAGACCAGCGTGCTGCCCCAGATGATGATGGGCACGCTGACCAGCAGCCCGAAGATCACCAGGCCGAGCTGGTGATCGAGATGGGCGCCCTGGGCCGCGCCGGCGATGGCGATGACGTTGTCCAGGCTCATGACGAAGTCGGCGACGAGGATCGTCTTGACCGCTGCCAGGACCGAGGCGCCTCCGGCGATCTTGCCGTGTCCGCCGTCCTCGGGCAGCAGCAGCTTGATGCCGATCCACAGCAGCAGCAGCGCGCCGACGATCTTCAGGAAGGGGATGTCGAGCAGCGTCAGGGCGAAGGCGATCAGCGCCACGCGCAGGATGATGGCCCCGGCGGTGCCCCACAGGATGCCCTGCATGCGCTGCGCGCGCGGCAGGTTGCGGCAGGCCAGGGCGATGACCACGGCGTTGTCGCCACCCAGCAGGATGTCGATCAGGATGATCTGGAAAACGGCCGCCCAATGGAGCGTCTGAAGAAATTCGAGCATGGGTCCCCCGGTTGCGGGTAGTCGGTTGTCGGAAAAACCGCCGGGAGGATCGGGCCATCTGCATGGCGGGAAGACGAACCTTGCCCTGGGCGGCAAGGTCTTGCTCGCAACCGGATCCGTTCGCTGGATCCCGGGCTGCCCGGGCACCGGGCGCCGCGCAAGCGCGAGACGCCGTCATGACGATGCCGCGGAAAGTGAGCTACTCCCCTTGAGGAGCGGATTATAGACGAATTGCGCCCGTGCGCGGGCTTGCGCTGCGTCAGCCGGGCGCGCGCGGCCGAACCGCACAGGACCCCGGGCCTGGGATAAGATGGGAGGAACGCAGCACAGATTCCACCACACCACGAGGGAGTTTCGTATGCCGGGCCGTATTGCCATCCACCTCAACGACGACACCGTTTGCGAACGCCGCATGGACATCGGCCTGCGGCTGGCCAGGGAGCGCGAGGCCGAAGTCGTCGGCGTCTACCCCTCCGCCAGCGTCGCCGGCCTCCAGCAGGATGAAAACATCCTGCCCCAGGACATCCGCAACAGCCTGCGCAAGCGGCGCGACGAGCACCGGGAGGCCACCCGCACGCTGTTCCTCGACAAGGCCCGCGAAGCGGGCGTGCGGGCCCACTGGCGCGCGCCCCACGGCGACTCCGAGGACGGCCTGACGATGCACGCCCGCCACTGCGACCTGCTCCTGATGAGCAAGGCCGACCCGAACGACAACCTGTCGGCGCTGCGGCCCAATCTGCCGGAATCCGTGGTCATGGCCTCGGGCCGACCGGTGCTGCTCATCCCCAACTTCGGCCCCATCGACACCATCGGCCGGCGCATCCTGTTCTGCTGGGACCAGCGCCGCGAGGCCGCGCGCGCCTTCTCCGACGCGGCGCCGCTGCTGCGCCACTGCCAGGCGCTCGTCGTGCTGGAAATCGACCGCGACGACAAGCTGATGCGCGAGCGCGACATCCACGAGGACGACTTCTCCGACTACTGCGTCAGCCTGGGCTATCCCAAGCCCCGCCACCTGCTGAAGGACAGCAAGGGCTACGGCGTCGGCAACGTCATCCTGAACACCGCCACCGACACCGACACCGACCTGATCGTCATGGGCGCCTACGGCCACAGCCGCATGCGCCAATGGATCATGGGCGGCGCCACCAGCACCCTGCTGGCCTCCATGACGGTGCCGGTGCTGCTCGCCAACTAGATGGAAAAAGGACGGGCGGATCCTCGTCCGCCCGCCGGAGCTTCATTTGCTGCACAGGTTTGAACGTCTGCTCGACCCGTTCCCGCCCGAGGACGCGCCGCTGCCGCCCCAGGGCCTGTTCCCCTTTCTGTGGGCCTGCACGCGCGGCACGCGGCGCTACATCGCCGCCCTGGCGGCGCTGAGCGCGGCCGTCTCGATCTACGAGGCCTGGCTGTTCGCCTTCCTCGGCCAGGTGGTGGACCTGCTGGCCGCCTGGCAGACGGGCACGCAGGCCGCCGCGCACGTCCAGCGCGTGCTGTGGGGCATCGCCATCGTGCTCGTCGCCAGCATCGCCCTGGTGGCGCTGCGCACCACGATGCAGCACCAGGTGCTGGCGATCAACCTCCCCCTGCGGCTGCGCTGGGACTTCCACCGGCTGATGCTGCGCCAGAGCCTGTCCTTCTTCTCCAACGAGTTCGCCGGCCGGGTCACCACCAAGGTCATGCAGACCGCCCTGGCGGTGCGCGACGTGCTGCTGACCTTCAGCGAGATCGTGCTCGGCATCGGCGTGTATTTCTTCACCCTGATCGCGGTGGCGGGCGGCTTCGACGGGCGGCTGATGCTGCCCTTCATCGGCTGGCTCGCGCTCTACGGGCTGGCCATGGCGTATTTCGTGCCGCGCCTGGGCAAGGTCGGGCAGGAGCAGGCCCACGCCCGCTCCTCGATGACCGGGCGCGTGACCGACGCCTACGCCAACATCGCCACCGTCAAGCTGTTCTCGCACACCCGGCGCGAGGCCCGCTTCGCGCGCGCCGCGATGGAGGACTTCCAGGACACGGGCTACCGCCAGATGCGCCTGGTCAGCCAGTTCGAGATCGTCAACCAGACGCTGGTGGCGGGCCTGATCCTGTCGGCGGGCGGCTACGCCCTGTGGCTCTGGCAGGGCGGGCACGTCGGCACCGGCGCGGTCGCCGCGGTCACGGCCATGGCCCTGCGGGTCAACGGCATGTCGCACTGGATCATGTGGCAGATGGCCACGCTCTTCGAGAACATCGGCACCGTGCAGGACGGCATCGCCACCCTGACCCACCCGCCGAAGGTGCTGGACGCGCCCGATGCGCGGCCCCTGGAAGTGCGCCGCGGCGAAGTGGTCTTCGAGGCGGTGTCCTTCAACTACAACGGCGAACGGCAGGTGTTCGACGGGCTCGACCTGACCGTGCGCCCCGGCGAGAAGATCGGCCTGGTCGGGCGCTCCGGCGCCGGCAAGTCCACGCTGATCAACCTGCTGCTGCGCTTCTACGACGTGGACGGCGGCCGCATCCTGATCGACGGCCAGGACATCGCCCACGTGACGCAGGACAGCCTGCGCGGCGCCATCGGCATGGTGACGCAGGACACCTCGCTGCTGCACCGCTCGATCCGCGACAACATCGCCTACGGGCGCCCCGACGCCAGCGACGCGGAGATCCGCGCGGCGGCGGTCCGCGCCCAGGCCGACGAGTTCATCCGCGAACTGGGCGACCCGGGCGGGCGCACGGGCTACGACACCCTGGTGGGCGAGCGCGGCGTCAAGCTCTCCGGCGGCCAGCGCCAGCGCGTCGCCATCGCCCGCGTCATGCTCAAGAACGCGCCGATCCTGCTGCTGGACGAAGCCACCAGCGCGCTGGACTCCGAGGTCGAGGCGGCGATCCAGGAAAGCCTGGACGAAATCATGCAGGGCAAGACGGTGATCGCCATCGCCCACCGCCTGTCCACCATCGCCGCCATGGACCGGCTCGTCGTCCTGGACGAAGGCCGCATCATCGAGCAGGGCAGCCACGCGGAACTGCTGGCGAAGGACGGCACGTACGCGCGCCTGTGGCGCCACCAGAGCGGCGGCTTCCTGGCGCAGGAGCCCGACGAGGCCCTGGAAGCGGCGTCGTGACGCCGCGCGGATTCAGCCGTACGCGCGCACGAAGAACGCCACCGTGATGGCGATCGTCAGGGCCAGCGTACCGTAGCGGACCACCGGCCCCGGGATGCGCCTGCCCACGAGCGCGCCGGCGTAGCCGCCCAGGCTGGCGGTCACCAGCATGACGGCGGTGGCCGGCCAGTCCACGGCGCCGGCGGCGATGAAGATCAGCACGGCCATGGTGTTGGCCGCCGTCACCATCAGCACGCGCGGCCCGCTCATGCGCTTGAGGTCGTGCGCGCCCAGCAGGCCCCACACCGCCACCATCATGATGCCCACGGCGCCGCCGAAGTAGCCGCCGTAGGCGCCCAGGCAGAACTGCAGGCACAGCACCACCGCGCGCGGCAGGCGGCAGCGGGTGCGCACCCATTCCCCGATCCGCCGCCCGAACCCCAGGGCGAACGTCGCCATCAGCAGCAGCCAGGGCAGCGCCGCGTCGAAGGAGCGCGAGGGCAGGGTCAACAGCAGCAGCGCCCCCGCGATGCCGCCCAGCACCGTCACGATCAGCAGCGGCCGCAGGGGCACCTCGGCCACCCCCGAGAGATTGTCGCGGTAGGCCCAGGCGCTCGCCATGCTGCCCGGGTACAGCGCCACCGTGCTGGACGTGTTGGCCAGCACCGGCGGCACGCCGGCCGCGATCAGCGCCGGCAGGCTGACGAAGGAGCCGCCGCCGGCCAGGGCGTTCATGGCGCCGGCCATGAAGCCGGCGCCGGCCAGCAGCCACAGGGAGTCCATGCGCCTATTTCCCCGCCCGCAGCACGATCCGGGTGATCTCGGACGGCCGCCCCAGGCGGATCGCCAGGCCGTTCCACAGGCCCGTGCCGTTGCTGACGTACAGCTGCATGGGCCCCACGCGGTACAGGCCGGAGACGTAGCCCTCGTTGGCCCACTGCGTCAGCAGGTGCGGCCCCAGGATCTGCCCGCCATGCGTGTGGCCCGACAGCTGCAGCGCCACCCCGGCCTGCGCGTGCCGCGCCGCGCCCTCCGGGCGGTGGGCCAGCAGGATCACCGGCACGCCCGGCGGCAGGCCTTTCAGGGCCGCATCCAGGTCGGGGCGCGGCTGGCCGAACGACGCCGCCTGGCGGTCCGTGATGCCGGCCACCGCCAGCGCCGCGTCGCCGCGCCGGATGGCGACGTGGGCGTTTTCCAGCATGTCCAGGCCCAGCGCCCGGTAGGCGGCCATCCAGCGCCGGTAGTCGGCGTAGTATTCGTGGTTCCCGGGGATCGCCAGCACGCCGTCGCGCGCCCGCAGGTCGTGCAGGGGGCGCACGTCGGCCGCCCGGGCCTCGGGCGAGCCGTCGGCCAGGTCGCCCGTGATCACCACCAGGTCGGCGTCCAGCGCATTGGTCTTCGCCACCACGGCGGCCACCCAGGGCTCGGGCAGCAGGCGGCTGACGTGCAGGTCGGTCAGTTGCACGACGCGGTAGCCGTCGAAGGCCGGCGGCAGGCCGGGCACGGTCAGCTCCAGGTCCTTGACGTCCGGCACCCGCACCGCCTGCCAGGTGCCAATGGCCGACAGGACCAGGGCCAGCGCCCCCAGGGACAGGTTCAGCGTCCGCCCGACCAGCATGGCCCGCCCCGCGCCGCGCGCGAACAGGTACACCAGCCCCGCCGCCACGTCGCGCAGCAGCAGGAGCATCGCCAGCAGCAGGAGCGCGCCGAAGGCCCAGCCCAGGCCGACGAGGACGCCCTGGGGCAGCTCAGGGGAAGCCAGCGAGCCGAAGAAGCTGCGGACGATCCAGTGGTACTGGGCCACCAGGAGAAGCACGCAGGCCAGCGCGGCGCGCGCGCCGATCCCCCACGGCAGGGGCCAGACGAAGCGCACCAGCACGTACAGCCAGATGGTGCCGGTGATGAGCGGCAGCAAAGTACCCATGGATCGAAGCGGAATGCGGTAAAGGCGTCATCTTAACAACAACGCCGCCGCGGCCCCGTTCAGGAGTTTCCCAGGGCCCGGTTGACGCGCTCGGGCTCCACGGCCGACACGCCTTCGACCCGCGCCAGGCCGGGCACCCGGTCTTCCTCGATGCTGCCGGCGATGACGCCCACGGCGACCAGTTCCCGCTCCACCGCCAGCCCCGCCTGCCGGCAATGCTCCACGACCAGGGGATAACGGTCGCGCCACGTCTCGCGCACCAGGACGGTCAGGCGGATCCGGGCCATGTCATGCCTCCGCGGGCGCCCGCGCCAGGCCGGCGCCCACGTCGCGGGCGGGGTCGCTCAGGGCCTGCGCGGACTGCGCCAGCCGCTCGCCCAGGCGGGCGGCGCGGGCGGCGGGATCGGCCTGCGCATGCAGCGCGGCCACGCCCGCCACGAACGGCGTGGCCATGCTGGTGCCGCTGATGCGGTGGTGCAGCTCCGGCGCGGGCCAGGCCGAAAGGACATCGACGCCGGGCGCGGCGATGTCCACCTCGCCGCCCTCGCCCGCCAGGCCGCCGCAGGAGAACGGCGCCACGCGCAGCGCCTCGTCCACGGCGGCCACGGCCAGGATCGAGGGGCAGTTGGCCGGATGGCCCACCGGCGCCACGGATTCCGGGCGATGGCTCTCGTTGCCCGCGGCCGCCACGATCAGGGTGCCGGCCGCCAGCGCGCGCCGGGCAACCGCCTCGAACACGGCCGAATGGCCCTGGCCCGGCTCCACGGGACTGCCCAGCGACATGGAAACGATGTGGCAGCCGTGCTCGACGGCCCAGTCGATGCCTTCCAGGATGCCGCCGTCGCCGCCGCTGCCCTCGTCGTTCAGGACCTTGCCCACGTACAGTTCCGCCTCGCCGGCCACGCCGTAGCGCGGCTGCGCGGCGGGGGCCGCCGGGCCGGCGGCGATGCCCGCGCAATGCGTGCCGTGGCCGTTGCCGTCCTGCACGGACTGGCCTTCCACGAAGGAGCGCGTCTCGATGGCGCGGCCGGAGAAATCCGGGTGGGACAGGTCCAGGCCGGTGTCCAGCACCGCGATGCGGATGCCCTTGCCGGTGTAGGGCGAGACATCGGCGCCGACCGCGCGCACGCCCCAGGTCGCGCCGGAGCCGGCCAGGCCGCCGGACCGGCTGCCGCTCCGGCCACGCCCGGCGCGCCCGCCTCCGGCCGGCGCGTCCCCGGCCTGGCCGCACACGGGCGCCCGCATGCGGAAACCGGCGGCGATGGCGTAGACCGTCCGCTCGGGCTCGACGGCCAGGATGGTGCTGTCGCCAGCCGCCGCCGCCTCGGCCAGGCGCTGCCCGACCTGCTCGGTGCAATGCACGCGCGCGGCGCCGATGCGTTCAAAGACCAGGGCGCAGGGGGCTTGCCGCGTAAAAGCCGCCATGGCGGCCTCGTCCGAACGGCTGACCACGGCTATCCGGGTCAGCTCGGCGAGCGTCCGGACGCTTCCCGCGGGGTCGTCGGACCGCAACAGGACGAGATAGCGCCGCGTTCCGGCCTGGTCCGTGGACTGTGTGCTGGGCATGGCTTCCTCGCTGCCGGCTGAGGGGATGTTCCACCTTAGCACGGCGGCCGCCGCCGTCCGGCTCCCCGATACGCGCGCTTGCAACATGAAGGATCCTGCCACGTCCGGGGCTACCGCTCCGCTCCACGGGCGGGTCGGCCGTCCCGCCCTGCTGCCCTGCCCCGCTATCCTGCCGCGCTACCTTGCCCGGCTACCTTGCCCTGCCGCGCCGTTCTGCCTCGCCGCGCTACTCCCCGCCTCGCCAGCATGAACCGCGGATGAATGCCGGCTTCACCGCCGATTCAGGCGCCGGATCCCATACTGCCTCCATCGCCGAACCGTTCGGCCATGCGAATGATGAACATGGAACCCCTCATGAAAACCCGGCACCTGCTGCTCGCCTTCCTCGGCATCCTGACCCTGGCGTGGTCCTGGGACGCCTTCTTCCTGAACCCCATCGCCGGCGACGCCCCCTGGGTCGCCCGCACCCAGGCGATCTACCTGACCGGCGTCTGGTCCATGGGCCTGATGTCCCTGGTCATGATCCTGGCCACCCGCCCCGCCTGGCTCGAACCGGCCCTGGGCGGCATGGACCGCATCTACCGCTTGCACAAGTGGGCCGGCATCCTCGCCATCGGCCTGGGCGTGGCGCACTGGCTCATCAAGCTGAGCAAGGGGGTGATGACCGGCCTGATCGGCGCCGCGATCCAGAAGCCCGAGAAATTCCCCGCCCTGGATTTCCTGCAGCCCGGCCACGGACTGGCCAAGGACGTCGGCGAATGGGTCATCTACGCGCTCATCGCCTCGCTGGTGGTCACGCTGTGGAAAGCCTTTCCCTACAAGTCCTGGCGCATCCTGCACCGCGTGATGCCCGCCCTCTATCTCGCCCTGGTGTTCCACACCGCCGCCCTGACCCCGGCCAACTGGTGGCTGCAGCCCCTGGGCCTGATCATGGGCGCGCTGATGCTGGGCGGCAGCGTGGCGGCCGTCCTGGCCCTGGGCCAGCGCATCGGCACCCGCCGCCGCCACGCCGGCCGGATCGAATCCGTGCGCGCCCTGCCCTCGGGCATCACCGAAGTCGAATGCGCGATGGACGCCGGCTGGCCCGGCCACCGAGCGGGCCAGTTCGCCTTCGTCACCTTCGATGCCGCGGAAGGCGCCCACCCCTTCACGATCGCCTGTGCCGACCAGCCGGGGGCGCGGCGCCTGTGCTTCCAGATCAAGGCCCTGGGCGACTACACCAACGGGCTGGCGCGGCACCTGCGCCCCGGCCAGCCGGTGCAGGTGGAAGGCCCCTACGGCCGCTTCGACCACCAGCGCGGCGGCGCCAGCCAGGCCTGGGTCGCGGGCGGCATCGGGATCACGCCGTTCCTGGCCTGGCTCGAATCGCTGCAGGCCCAGCCCGAACGGGCGCCGTGCGTCCAGCTGCACTACTGCGTCCGGGACGCCGCGCACGATCCCTTCGTCGAGCGCCTGCGGCGCCTGTGCGCCCCCCTGCCCCGGATCACCCTGCACGTGCACGACGCCAGCGCGGGCCAGCACCTGGACGCCGAGACCCTGCGGCGCGACCACGCCCAGGCCGGCGGCACACTCGACGTCTGGTTCTGCGGCCCCGCCGGGCTCGCCCACAGCCTGGAGTCCGGCCTGCGCTCCCTGGGCCTGGGAGACGTGTCGGTGCACCGGGAGGCGTTCGAGATGCGGTAACGAGAAATATCGTATAATGCTGGACTTGGCCGGGCCTCACCCGGCCATCGGACATCACCGGCGCAATGGCAGAGTGGTGATGCAGCGGATTGCAAATCCGTGTACGTCGGTTCGATTCCGGCTTGCGCCTCCAAATGAAATCAAGGACTTGCGTTTATGGCGTAGGTCCTTTTTTCGTTTGAGTGCCAACGAAGTGTCAACCGGTGGCGGGCAACGGCCAGGCAGTGGCAGGCTGTGGCGGTTGTTGACACTCGAGGGGCGCTTGGTGCTGGGTGAGGTTGTGGTCTCATATCACAATGGAACCTTAGAGACAAATTTGAGTCCTATGTGATAGAGTCGTGGTACTGCGCTGGTTGTGGGAGCTCTCCTGCAAGTCCTCCGAAGCGCCGAATCTCGTATGTGGATAACTGACCTTCTTGTCTGTTTCCGCTCTTTCGCTGTGCGCGAAACATACCCAAAAATTAGGCTATCCACAACCAGATTAGCGATTCTGGAGCGGTTCGTGCGTCAGAAAATGGTGGTGAGGTTAAAAATGCAAAATCAGAAAAGAGTACAAGTCGGCTTAGTCCGATTCGTTGTCGAGGGCGCAGCCCAAGATAGCGCGCGCTCTCTGGATTTGCTGCGAGACATCGAAACAACCGTCGAAGTCAACGCAATGCTATCTGAGCTGTTCGGAACGGTGGCGGAACGCTGCAAGACGGCCACCCGGGCCATCTGCGCCAAAGACGTGCATGCTGCAAACGAACCGATTGATGATGACGGCGGCCGACTCCACGACATTTTCGACCACGCAATGAGCGTTTTTGAAAGCCTGTATGGCATCATCTCCTCGCGACAAAAATCTGCCATAAGCGATCGATCCCTGCGTCCCGATGACGGAGTTGTTGAGTCCTTTGAACAAGTGCTGATAAACCTAAAAGACGCTCACGATTCTCTCAACGAGATGCTGTGGGCAGTTCTTGAGCACGACGCGAATCTATCTCCTTTATCCGGGAAAGGTCCATTCACGTCCGTAGCGGACCTAATGGCGGCGATCAAGTCCTGATTCAATGGGGCGCGTTCAGATAGACGCCATAGACTACCGTGCGTCGTTCAAGCAGGATCTTTTCAAGGCGCCATCAGATGTGCAGCGTGCCCTCCCGAGGGTTCTGGCACTGCTACTGCAAAACCCGCAGCCGGCAAAATTGCGTCTCCACTCCCTGCAAGGATGTTTCGACCCAAGAATCCTCAAGGTCGATGTTTTTCCGAACAGGTCCTGGCAAATAACCTTCGAAATGGACGGCACAACCGCCACGCTTCGACGTTTGGCCAGGCACAGGGACATAGACCGCCGCCCATAGACCATCAGCCCTCTTTAGAGGGCTTTTTCATGCCATGGCAGGCCTTGGGTCGCCAAGCCTTCGCAATACGTGACGATGGCATCGGTATAGTCCGCCGCGATGTTCGGCGAGGCCGCCTGAGCGACATAGCGATATGGATCCCCAGTTGCTCCAACGCCTCGGGTGAAAAAACCACGCGGTCACTCATCGGATCTTTGCGTGCTCGGCAGCCAGACGTGCGCGTACCTGTTCCGGCGTTACCGCGCGGGACGGATCAGCCTTGAGCGCGTCATAGGCAGGGACAACCTGATGCTGTAGCCAGCTTTCGACAGCACGATCCCGGGCCAGCAGGGCACGCAGCCCATCCCGGATGACCTCGCTTTCGCTGGCATACTCGCCTGTCCGCACCTTGGATTTCACGACATCGGCCAATTCATTGGGCAAGGTGATGCTGAGTTGCTGCGTGGTTCGCATGATGGCTTCCCTTCTTGAAAGCAGGATTTGATCCTGCCGAACCCTGCCGAACCAGAGAAGGAAAATCCAGCCGTCCCAGGCGCATCTCCACTCCCATTCCATGGGGCTCCTCAAAGGCAGCGATTTCCCCACGACCGGGCACAACCCTTGCTGCGGCTTCCCGCAGGGTGGGCCGCGCAATGCCGGCTGCTCCTGCGCGACGCTGCCGCCGGCAGCGCGCCCGACACTGCTTACGCGAAGAGGAAAACCATGGCTACCGAAATGAAAGAGAATCTGCTGGACTGGCTGCGCAACGCCCATGCAATGGAAGAGCAGGCCGAGAAGATGCTGACGGCCACCGCCGAACGGCTGCAGCACTATCCCGAGCTGCGGGCCCGGATCGAGCAGCACGTCGAGGAGACCCGGCAGCAGGCGCTGCGCGTCCGCCAATGCATCGAGCGGCTGGGCGGCGACACCTCGGCCATCAAGGACATCACGGGGAAGATGATGGCCATGGCCCAGGGCCTGAGCGGCATGTTCGTTTCCGACGAGGTGGTCAAGGCGAGCCTCGCCAGCTACGCCTTCGAGCACATGGAGATCGCCAGCTACAAGGCGCTCATCGCCGCCGCCGAGACCTGCGGGGACACGGAAACCAAGCGGCTGTGCGAGCAGAGCCTGGCCGAGGAGGAAGCCATGGCCGATTGGCTGGCCGCCCACCTGCCCGCCACGGTGCGGCAGTTCCTCCTGCGCGACGAAGCCCCCAACACGACGGCCAAGCACTGACCGGCGACGAAGCACCCACACAACGGTCAAACGTTCGACGGTCAAATGCTCGGGAGCCAAACGCTCGGGGGCCAAATGCTCGACGGTCAAGCACCGACCGCAACGGCGCGGCACCGGCAGGCGGCAGAGCGACCGACCAGCAACCGAGCGACTGACCGGCGGCAGCGCAGCATTAGATGCAGTCCGGCGCCAGTGCGGGTGCGCAGGTCCCACGACTTGTCCGCGGCCTGCTCCGGCAGGCGGGCGCCCCGCCGGGCGCCCGCAAAAAAGCCGGGCCCCCTGTTTCAGGGGGCCCGGCCGCACTGTGACTTCCCGCGGATCACCGCCCGGAGGCGGTGACTCGCCGGACATCAGAGAATTTGGATCTTGGTGGCCTGCGGGCCTTTCTGTCCGACTGCGGACACGAAAGAGACGCGCTGGTTTTCTTCAAGGGATCGGTGTCCGGAGCCTTGAATCTCCGAGTAGTGCGCGAACAGGTCCTTGCCGCCGGATTCGGGCATGATGAAGCCGAATCCCTTTTCGCTGTTGAACCATTTCACGATGCCGATTTCTGTAGTCAATGTCTTTCCTAAAGGTAAAAGGGAAACTTTCCCCACCCCCACTATGGGGGTTTACTGCGTGCGACACAATCACACTTTCAATTTGTCGCAATTTCAGTTGGTCGCAAACGAAGGGCCGGACGCATGCGATGCGCCGGCCGCCTGCGGGCGCAGCCACGCCGGCCTGGCTGGCTGCGCGCACGCCCGGATGTAGCTGAATGCCTCGGCCTTGGCGAACTCGGCCGCGGCCTGGGCCGACTCGAAGAGCGGCGTGAACCGCATCAGGCGGTCGTGGGTCATGCTGGCGCGGCCGCTGCGGATGGAGACGGAAGCAATATACCGGCCGCCATGATCGCGACGGACCAGGGGAGAGACCAGGTACTTGCCGACCTGTATGGATGGATACATGAAAACCTTTCGATGCCGTCAATGGAGCCGGACATCCGATGAAACAATGGGGGCGCAAAGCGCGTGCGGTTGAACTCTGCCCGCGGCTGGCTCGCAGGGGTGTTCGCTGCAAGCGAGGTGCTGCCGGAAACGAGGACCCGGGATCGGGCGCGGCCGGCAAAGGAAGAAGGACAAGATCAGTGCCGCGCGTTTTTCATGGAATCATTCTGCACGTCGCGGCAAAGACGGATAAGTGTACCACAACTTACCGTCCACGGCACAAGCCCTTTGGCGAGGCATCCATCGGACCGGCGCCTCAATCAGGCGCCGCACTCTTCTTGCGGTAGGAGCCGGGCGTCACGCCCAGCACCCGCTTGAACGGCAGCCGATGGAGCAATCCACGGCGAGCCTCCCATCTCGGCGCACTGAAACACCGATCCGCCCGGGAATCCGGCGGCACCGCAAGCACTCCACCCGGGCATTCCATCCCAGGTCGATCCCGTGTCCCGGGCACACAACGCAAATGGCCATTCAAGGAATTTTGCCAGGGAGGAGGAACCTCCCTGGCCATGGCGGATCATCCCCCATGGCTGATGAGGCCGCCCGTCTCCAGGACGATGCCCTTGATCAACATGAAGACCGAGGTCCAGCCGGGATCGGTGGCGTGCACGATCAGGTGTCGCCCTGCTTGACGCGGCCGATCTGCGACAGTTCATGGACCACGCGCGCGGTTCCGGTGACCTTGCCGACACGGGTGGTCTTGCTGCACAGCACGCCATCCGGCTTCGGCGTGGACCTGATGCTCAAGGACCCGGGGCTGGCGGCTGAGGCATCCATGCAGGCGCGCGCGACCACGCCGCTGGGCGAACGAACTGGCGCGCAACCTGTACGCGCTGCACAGCGCCCAGGGCCACGGCACGCTGGATTTTTCCAGCATCCTGAAGCTCTACAGGCGCTGACCGCAGGCGCGGGCCACAGGCGCCGATCAAAGGCGCCGATTACAGGGGCGCCGACCGCCGGCGCCGGCCCTGCAAGCGCCGGCCCGTCCCACGGTGCCGCCTCCCCGGGAAGCACGCCGCCCCCTCACCCCAGCGCCGTATCCAGGAACATCATCACCGCGAAGCCGCCCATCAGGCCGACGGTGGCCGCCGTCTGGTGGCCGTTGCGGTGGGTCTCGGGGATGACTTCGTGCGACACCACGAAGATCATGGCGCCGGCGGCCAGGCCCAGGCTGACCGGATAGGCGATGGGCAGACCGCTGGCGATGCCCACGCCCACCAGCGCGCCCAGGGGCTCCATCAGGCCGGAGGCGACGGCGACGAGCACCGCCCGCGCGAGCGGCAGGCCGATGGCGCGCAGCGCCAGGGCCACGGCCAGGCCTTCGGGGATGTCCTGGATGGCGATGGCCGTGGTCAGGGGCAGCCCGACCGCCAGGTCGCCGTGGGCGAAGCCCACCCCGATCGCCATGCCTTCGGGCAGGTTGTGCAGCACGATGGCCAGCACGAAGAGCCAGACGCCGCCGATGCGCGCGGCGGCCGGGCCATGGGCGCCCGAGCTTTCATGCTGATGGGGCGTGAAGTAGTCCAGTCCCAGCATCAGCAGCACGCCCAGGCCCAGGCCGATCGTGACCGTCAGGGCCGCGCCCGCGCCGCTGTCCAGCAGTTCGCGGGCCGCGTCCAGGCCGGGCAGGATGAGCGAAAACGAACTGGCGGCCAGCATCATGCCGGCGGCGAAGCCCAGCATGCAATCCTGGGCGCGGGTCTCGACGGCGCGCAGGCCCAGGGCCAGCAGCGCACCCAGCGCCGTGGCGCCGAAGCCGGCCGCCCCGCCCAGCACCGCGTAGCCGAGGAACTCGCGGTTGCCTTCCGCGAACGATTCCGCGCCGCCGCTGAGCAGCAGCCAGAGCACGACCAGCAGCGCCACGCCCAGGCCGAAGGCCGCCGCCCGGTGCTCGCGCAGCTGCCGGCGCCAGGCCTGGGCGAAAGGCGCCGGGGCCGCCCGCGCGTCACTCATCGGCCTGCGCCCCCGTCGGCAGGGCCGCCATGGCCTGGGCCACCGCCGCCGTCAGCCGCCGGGCGTACGGCACGTGCAGGAATTCGTTGGGGCCGTGGGCGTTGGACTGCGGCCCCAGGACGCCGCACACCATGAACTGCGCGGCCGGGAAGCCCTGACGCAGCAGGTTCATCAGCGGAATCGTGCCGCCCTGGCCGATGTAGCCGCAGGGCGCGTCGAAATGCCGCCGCGACGCGGCGGCCAGCGCATCGCGCAGCCAGGGCGCGGACTCAGGCGCGTTCCAGCCGCTGGCCACTCCCGGATCGGGCTGGAACAGGACGCGCGCCCGGTAGGGGGCGTCCTGCTCCAGCAGGCGCTTCAGTTCGTCCGCGGCCGCGCCGGCATCCACCAGCGGCGGCAGGCGCAGGGACAGCTTGAAGGCGGTGCGCGGCCGCAGCACGTTGCCGGCGCTGGCCAGGGGCGGCAGGCCTTCGGCGCCGGTGACGGACAGGGCCGGCCGCCAGGTGCGGTTCAGCAGGGCCTGCTGCGGGTCGGTCGCCATCGGCAGGACGACGCCGCCCTCGGCGCCGCAGCTCCAGGGGAAGCGCTTCCAGACCTCGTCGCCCAGGATGCGGGCGGCCGCACGGGCCTGTTCGGCGCGCTCGGCCGGGATCTCGCAATGGAAGCTCGCCGGCAGCACGCGGCCGGTGCCGCTGTCCTCCAGCCGGTCCAGCAGGTGGCGCAGGATGCGGAAGCTGGAGGGCACCACGCCGCTGGAGTCGCCCGAATGCACGCCTTCGTCCAGCACCTGGACTTCGAGCGTGCCGGTGACGAGGCCGCGCAGCGAGGTCGTCATCCAGAGCTGATCGTAGTTGCCCGCGCCCGAATCCAGGCAGACCACCAGGGCGACGCGGCCCAGGCGGGGGCGCAGGGCGTCGATGTAGGGCAGCAGGTCGTAGCTGCCGGATTCCTCGCAGGTCTCGATCAGGCCGACGCAGCGCGGGCGCGGCACGCCCTGGCGGTCCAGCGCCTCGATGGCGGTGAGGGAGGCGTAGACGGCGTAGCCGTCGTCGGCGCCGCCGCGGCCGTAGAGCCTGCCGTCGCGCAGCACCGGGGTCCACGGCCCCAGGCCGGCGCGCCAGCCGGAGAATTCCGGCTGCTTGTCCAGGTGGCCGTACATCAGCACCGCGCCGCCGTCGTCCCGGCGGGTCGCGGGGGCCTCGAACCACAGCACCGGCGTGCGGCCCGGCAGGCGGACGACCTCGACCGTCAGGCCCTGGATGGGCCGCGTCCGCGCCCAGCGGGCGGCGTCTTCCACCACGCGGTCGATGTAGCCGTGGGCGGCCCAGTCGGCGTCGAAGGCGGGGCTCTTGGCCGGAACGGCGATGTAATCGCTCAGCGCCGGGAGGATTTCACGGTCCCATTGCGTGTCGACGAAGGACCGGAGGGCGGCGGGATCCGGTCCGGCGGGGATGGCGGCCAGCGGCGTGTCCATGATGTTTCCTGGGAATGCGTCCAAAGGACCATTTTACGCCCGGCTCCAAGCCCCCGGATGACGTGGGGGATGATGCGGGCCGGCCGTTTTCATGTCATCCTTGGGCGGCAAACCCATCCACAGGAGACATCACCATGGCAGATACCTGGCTCACCTCTCTCATCACCGCCACCCCCCAGGAAGGCTTTGAACTGGCCATCAAGCTGGCGCGCATGGGCGTCAAATACACCCAGCCCTCGGCCGAAGTCCGCGACAAGCTCCGCCCCGTCTACGGCGAGGACGCCAACGCCCTGATCGCCTCGTCGCAGGTGGTCGCCATCAACTTCCAGACCATCGCGGCCGCCAACGGCTACTGGAAATAGATGGACGAGCAGGTCCTGGCCGCCATGGCCCGCTGGCCGGACGTGCCGGCGGTGCGCGGCTGGCTGTCGCTGTCGGCACGCGGCCAGTGGCGCCTGCATCCGCGCGGGCGCGGCTGGGGCGTGCCGGACGAGGAACCCGGCGAAGCCATCACCAGCCCGCAGATCCTCGCTTTCATCGGCCGCAACTACCTGTCGGACGACGCCGGGCGCTGGTTCTTCCAGAACGGCCCGCAGCGCGTCTACGTGCGCCTGGACGGCGCCCCCTGGATCCTCGGCATGGACGCCGATGCGCAAGGCCGCCCGCAGCTGCGCACCCATACCGGCCGGGACTACGGTCCCGTCGCGCACTGGTGGCTGGACTCCGGCGGCCGGCTGTACGCCCGGTCGGCCCAGGGCGCGGGCCTGGTGTCCGACCGCGACCTGGCCCGCGTGGTCGAGGCCCTGCGCACGGCCGAGGGCCGGCCGCTGGACGACTGGCTGGAGCGGCCCGATCCCGCCGGCATCGCCGTGCGCCTGACCGGAGACGCCGGGACGGACCGCGCCGGAGCCGCGACGCCGCTGGGCCTGCTGGCGGACGGCGCGCTCGAAGCCACGCTGGGTTTCGTGCGCCGGCCGTAGCCCCGCCCGCGACACGCATCCGCATGGGACGGCGCGCATCGGACGGCACGCATCGAGCCGCCCGGCCCAGATTCGATGTGTCAGGCCAGCGCGGCCCCCAAGCACCGCACCGTGTCCGGACCCATGATCAGGGTTTTCCCGAAATCCGAGAAAAGTGCCATGTTCGGGTGGAAATGTACATCAGGAAAATTCACTAACATATTTACAATTTTCGTGAGTCGTTCATCCGCCATCCGATTCTTCCGACCCAGGAGACAACAGCCATGACAAGCACGAACCCCATGCTGGAACGCATCCAGTCCATCCTCCCCGAACTCGCCTCCCGCGCCGCCCAGTCCGAGCAGGAGCGCCAGGTGCCCGCCGAGAGCATCGCCCTGCTCAAGGGCACCGGCCTGCACCGCGCCTTCCAGCCCAAGGCCTACGGCGGGCTGGAAATGTCGCTGCCCGACTTCGGCCAGTGCGTCGTGGCCCTGGCGGGCGCCGACGCCGGCGCGACCTGGGCCTTCAGCCTGCTGTGCACGCACAGCCACCAGCTCGCCATGTTCTCCAAGCAGCTCCAGGACGAGCTCTGGGCCGAGAATCCCGATGCCACCGCCAGCAGCAGCATCGCCCCCTTCGGGCGCACGGAGGAGGTCGAGGGCGGCGTGCTGTTCAGCGGCGAGATGGGCTGGAGCAGCGGCTGCGACCACGCCGAATGGGCCATCGTCGGCTTCAACCGCATGAATCCGGCCGGCGAGAAGACCTACTGCTTCGCCGTGGTGCCGCGCAAGGACTACACCATCCGCGACGACTGGTACGCCGTCGGCATGCGCGGCAGCGGCTCCAAGACGCTGGTGCTGGACAAGGTCTTCGTGCCCGAGCACCGCATCCAGGCCGCCAAGGACATGATGGAAGGCCGCTCCGCCGGCTTCGGCCTGTACCCCGACAGCAAGATCTACTACACGCCGTACCGCCCCTATTTCGCCAGCGGTTTCTCGGCCATCAGCCTGGGGATCGCCGAGCGCATGCTCGAAGCCTTCAAGGAAAAGACCCGCAACCGCGTGCGCGCCTACACGGGCGCCAGCGTGGGCACGGCCACCCCGGCCCTGATGCGCCTGGCCGAGTCCACCCATCAGGTGGCGGCCGCCCGCGCCCTGCTCGAAAAGACCTGGGAAGACCACCGCGTGCACGGCGAGGCCAAGCGCTATCCGTCCACCGACACGCTGACCGCCTGGCGCACCAACCAGGCCTACGTGGTCAAGATGTGCGTCGAGTCGGTCGACCGCCTGTTCAGCGCCGCCGGCGCCACCGCCTGGTTCGAGACCAACGAGATCCAGCGCCTGTTCCGCGACAGCCACATGACGGCCGCCCACGCCTACACCGACTACGACGTGTGCGCCCAGATCCTGGGACGCCAGCTCATGGGCCTGGAGCCCGACCCCACGATGATCTGAGGAGGACCGCCCATGGACGCCCCGCACCCCGCCGAACCCGCGGCATTCGACCCCCGCATCCTGCGCAGGGCCTTGGGCAACTTCGCCACCGGCGTCACCATCGTCACGGCCCGCGCCGGCGAGGACATGGTCGGCGTGACCGCCAACAGCTTCAGCTCGGTCTCGCTCGACCCGCCGCTGGTCCTCTGGAGCATCGACAAGCGCTCGGGCAGCCTGCCGGTGTTCCGGCGCGCCAGCCACTTCGCCATCAACGTCCTCGCCATGGACCAGATCGAGCTGTCCAACCGCTTCGCCCGGCCGCACGAGGACCGCTACGCGGGCGTCCCCTGGCGCCCGGGCGAGGGCGGCTGCATCCTGCTCGAAGGCACCAGCGCCAACTTCCAGTGCGAGAAGGTCGAAATCATCGAAGGCGGCGACCACTGGATCCTCATCGGCCGGGTGCGGGCCTTCGAGGACCATGGCACGGCGCCCCTGGTGTACCACCAGGGCTCGTATTCCATGGTGCTGCCCCACCCCCACCGGCAGCCGCCGCAGGGCGCGGCCGCGGGGGAGCCGGCCGACGGCCTGCAGTCCCGGCTGGCCGACCATCCCTACTACCTGATGACCCAGGCCGTGCGCAGCTACCAGGAAAGCTACCAGCCCAAGCAGATCCAGACCGGCTGGCGGCCCGGCGAGGCGCGCCTGCTGATGATCCTGAACGACGGCCCCGCGCGGGACATGGCCGCGCTCACGCGCCAGGCCGACATGCCGCAGCACCAGGTCGAGCACACCCTGGATCTGCTGCGCAGCCGCGGCCTGGTCGAACGCACGCCCGAGGGCGTGGCGCTGACGGCGGCCGGCGCCACGCAGGTCCGCGGCATCTGGGCGCTGGCGCGCAGCCACGAGGAACAGGTCTTCGCCCGCTTCGACCGCGCGCAGGTGGAGAACTTCAAGCTGGTGCTCCGCGGCATCATCGCCGCGGCGGCCTGAGCGCGGGCCGAAACCCCGGCCGGCGCCCGGGAGCGCCGGGGTGCCCGGGAAGTCCCCGGGCCCGGCTCAGCCGGCGTCCGCCGGGCCCGGGCCCGCGGCCCGGCGTCCGGGCGCGCCGGCCATGCGCGCCCGGTAGCTGCCGGGCGATTCGTCGGCCTGCCGCAGGAAGAAGCGGCCGAAATAGGCCGGATCGTCGAACCCCAGCGCATAGCCCACCTGGCTGACGGCCTGGCCGGAATAGAGCAGCAGGCGGCGCGCTTCCTGCATCAGGCGGTCGTTGATCAGCCGCTTGGGCGGCTTGCCGGTCATGCGGCGGCACACCTCGTTGAGCCGCTGCTCGCCGATGCCCAGCTCGGCCGCGTAGCGGGACAGCGTCCAGTGCTCGCGGAAGCGGGCTTCCATCAGCGCGCTGAACTGCTGGAAGAGCTGCAGTTCCTCGCGGCACGGCGGGGGCGAGCCCAGGGCCTGGGAGGACAGGCGCAGCAGGCTGATGAAGATCAGGCGCGCCAGCAGCAGCAGGCTCTGGTCCCGGCCCGGCCGCCGCCCGGCGTGCTCCCGGCGCAGCAGGTCGAACAGCTGGTCCATGCGGCGCGCCTCGTCGGCGTGTTCGCCTTCCAGCGCGCCGATCGACAGGCAGACGGGCGCGATCTGGGCGCCGCTCGCGGGCCAGACCGTGTCGTCGTGCGGCATCGGCCAGAGCGACTGCGGCCTGACGGTGAGGACGTGGCCGTCGGCGTCGTCGTCGGTCACGAACGCATGCAGGAACGCCGGCGGCGTGAGGAACACCATCGGCCCGCGCAGGCGGTAGAGGCCGTCCTCCAGCTGCACGCGCACCATGCCCTCCAGGACGTAGTGGACCTGGAAGAACTGGTCGTGCCGATGCATCGCCATGCTGCGCCCCAGCTGGCTGGCCAGGGTGCCGAGCGCTTCGTAGTGCAGGTCGGCATCCGCGTGATCCGGGCCCGCGATGTGGCTCAGATCGAGATTGGGAATGTCCTGCCGCGACATGCCGTTTCCGGGGGAGTTGTCCAGGCGTCCATTCTACGCCGGATGCCGGGGGGGTCCCGCCGGGCATCCCTGCCGGACGTTCCCGTCCGGCATGCACCCGGACATCCCGCCGGGACATCCCGCCCGGGCATTCCCGCCGGGCATCGACCGGGCACCCACGGAGGCGGTCGCAGGCTAAAATCGCCGCATGACTTCGTCCGATCCCGCCTTCTACCACCCCGCCCCCCGCTCCCAGCAGTTCTGCTCGCAGTGCGGCCATGCGCTCAGCCGGGAAATCCCGCCGGACGACAACCGCATCCGCGACCTGTGCACCCACTGCGGCGCGGTCCACTACCAGAACCCGCGCAACGTGGTCGGCGTGGTGCCGATCCTGGACGACCGGGTGCTGCTGTGCCGCCGCGCCATCGAGCCGCGCCACGGCAAATGGACGCTGCCGGCCGGCTTCATGGAACTGGGCGAGACCACCGAGCAGGGCGCCGAGCGCGAGAACCAGGAGGAATCCGGCGCGCGCATCCGCATCCGCTCCCTGCTCACGGTGATCGACGTGCCCTCGGTCAACCAGGTCCACCTGTACTACCTGGCCGACGTCCTGGGGCCGCATCTGGCGCCGGGACCGGAAACCCTGGAGGCCGCCTTCTTCGGCCTGGACGAGATCCCCTGGCGCGAGCTGGCCTTCCGCACCGTCAGCACGACGCTGGAGCACTACCTGCGGGACCGCGCCCTGGGCACGTTCCCCACCCACCACTACGCCATCGACCTGCGGTTCCCGGACTGAACCGGCCACACGGAACGGCAACCGCGCAGCCGCCATGACGCTCGCCTGGGTCGAAGACCGCGATCCCCTGCCCGACCCGGCCCGCGCGCCGGTGCCCGCCAGCGGCCTGGCGGCGGCGGGGCTGGACCTCTCGCCCGCCCGGCTGGCCGAAGCCTACCGCAAGGGCCTGTTTCCCTGGTACGGCCCCGGCGAACCGGTGCTGTGGTGGAGCCCGGACCCGCGCATGGTGCTGCGCTGCGAGGATTTCCGCGTCAGCCGCTCGCTGGCCAAGCGCGTCCGGCAGTTCGACCGGGCCGCCGGCGGTGAGCCCGTCCCTGAGCCCGTCACCGGATCCGCCTCTGAGTCCGCCACCGGATCCGCCTCTGAGTCCGCCACCGGATCCGCCTCTGAGTCCGCCCCCGGATCCGCCTCTGAGTCCGCCGACCGCCCGCCGCGCACCGACGCCCCGCCCGCCCTGTGCGTCACCCTGAACCTGGCCTTTTCCGAGGTGATCGCCCGCTGCGCGCGGCGCGGCGCCCCGCGCATCGGCCTGGGCGCCGCCCGCGCCGGCCGGGACTGGGCCGAACCCGGCGCGGCGCAGGGCCGGGACGCCACCTGGATCACGCCGGACATCATGGCCGTCTATACCGCCTGGCACCGCATGGGCCGCGCCCACAGCGTGGAAACCTGGATCGGCGGGCGGCTGGCGGGCGGCCTCTACGGCGTGGGCCTGGGGCAGTGCTTCTTCGGCGAATCCATGTTCAGCCTGGCCGCCGACGCCAGCAAGGTCGCCCTGGCCTACCTGGTGCGCCACCTGCGGGCTCGGGGCGCGCCCTGGATCGACTGCCAGCAGGAAACGCCCCACCTCGCCAGCCTGGGCGCGCGGCCCGTGCCCCGCGCACGGTTCCTGGAGATGCTGGCGGCCGGCCGCGACGCGCCGGCCCCGCCCTGGGGGCGCGGGCGCCTGCGGGCCGACGGCGGCCTGGAGCCGCCGCCCGCGGGCTGGCGGGCGCGCTGACATACGGACGGCGCACCGACCACGGCCGGCGGGCCGCCGCGGGCCGCCACAAGCCGCCGCGGGCCGCCCGGCGCTGGCCTTCGCGCGCCGCCGGTGCCACAATGAATCGGTCGCCACTCTGGGGGCCCTCCGGTCCGGAGGATCCCGGGCCCGATCCATGAGCAATCCCAGCGAATCCATCTTCCGCCGCCTGCAGTTCTACACCACGGCCAGCTATCCGTGCAGCTACCTGCCCGGGCGCATGGCGCGCTCGGAGGTGGCCGCCCCCACCCACCTGGTGGACGAATCCGCCTACGCCCGCCTGATCGAACAGGGATTCCGCCGCAGCGGCCTGTTCACCTACCGGCCCGCCTGCGAGCAATGCCAGGCCTGCATTCCCATCCGCATCGACGTCGGGCGCTTCCGGCGCGACCGCACCCAGGGCAAGCTCTGGCGCCGCCTGCAGCCCGTGCTGAAGGCGCGCCTGGCGCCGCTGCACTGGGACGCCCGGCATTTCGACCTGTACCTGCGCTACCAGAAGCGGCGCCACCCCGGCGCCGGCATGGACCAGGACGACCAGGCCCAGTACACCCAGTTCCTGCTGACCAGCCGGGTCCATTCCGAAATGGCCGAATTCCGCGACGACGGCGGCATCCTGCGCATGGTGGCCATCATGGACCGCATCGACCATGGCCTGTCGGCCGTCTACACCTTCTACGACCCCGACTGGCACGGCAGCCTGGGCACCTACGGCATCCTCTGGCAGCTGGACTACGCCGCCCGCCTGGGCCTGCCCTGGCTCTACCTGGGCTACTGGATCGGGGAAAGCCGTAAAATGGCCTACAAATCGCGCTTCCGGCCGCATCAGATCCTGCGCGGCGGCGCCTGGGCCGAGCCGCCGCCGGACGGCGACTGAGCCCGGGCCGGCGCGCCGCTCCCGTTCAACCGATCCGTTCCCGTCCCATGTCCCTGCTGTTCCAAGCCTATCCGCTGGCGCGCGCCGCCCTGTTTTCCATGGACCCCGAACAGGCCCACGAATGGACGCTGCGCGCGCTGCGGCACGGCCAGGGCTGCAGCACCGCCGCACGGCTGCTGGCCGCGCGCCAGCCGATCCTGCCGCGCACCGTCATGGGCCTGCCGCTGCGCAACCCCGTCGGCCTGGCGGCGGGCCTGGACAAGAACGGCGCCTGCATCGACGGCCTGGCCGCCCTGGGCTTCGGCTTCATCGAGGTCGGCACCGTCACCCCGCGCGCCCAGCCCGGCAACCCGAAACCGCGCATGTTCCGCCTGCCGCGCGCGCGCTGCCTGATCAACCGCATGGGCTTCAACAACGACGGCCTGGACACCTTCGTCGCCAACGTCCAGCGCAGCCAGTGGCGCCGGCACGGCGGCATCCTGGGGCTGAACATCGGCAAGAACGCCGACACGCCGATCGAGCGCGCCGTGGATGACTACCTGCTGTGCCTGGACGGCGTGTATCCCCACGCGGACTACGTCACGGTCAACATCTCCTCGCCCAACACGCGCAACCTGCGCAGCCTGCAGAGCCACGACGCCCTCGACGCGCTGCTGGGCGCCCTGAAGGAACGCCGCGAGGCCCTGGCCGACCGTCACGGGCGGCGCACGCCGCTGGCGGTCAAGGTCGCGCCCGACCTGGAAACCGGGGAAATCGACGCCGTCGCCGAACTGGTCCAGCGCCACGGCATCGACGGCATCATCGCCACCAACACCACCCTGTCGCGCGAGGCCGTGCGCGGCCTGCCCCACGAGGACGAGGCGGGCGGCCTGTCCGGCCCGCCCGTGCATGCCCTGTCGCTGGTCGTGATCCGCCGCCTGCGCGAACGCCTGGGCCGGGAGACTGCGATCATCGGCGTGGGCGGCATCGAATCCGGCCGCCAGGCCGTGGAAAAGGTCCAGGCCGGCGCCGACGCGGTGCAGCTCTACACCGGGCTGATCTACCGGGGTCCGGCGCTGATCGCCGAATGCGTGCGAGCGCTGGAGACGGCCTGACGACCGCGTCCGGGCGGGCCGCCGCCCGCCGGCGGAAGACGCGGCCGGAACCGGTTCACAGGGCGGTCAGGATCGCGGCGCCCAGCACGTTCGCCAGGCCGATCAGCACCATCACCAGCCCCGCCACGGAGCCCTCCTCGCGCCCCAGCTCGTAGGCCTTGGCGGTGCCGGCCCCGTGCGCGCCCACGCCCAGCAGCGCACCGCGCGCCAGCGAGGAACGGACCGGCAGCCAGGCCAGCAGGAACTGCCCGACGATCGCGCCCAGCACGCCCGTCAGCACGACGAACACGGCCGTCAGGTCCGGGATGCCGCCGATGTCGCCGGACACCTCCATGGCGAACGGCGTGCTGATCGAGCGCGGCAGCAGGCTCAGCCGCAAGGCGCCGTCCAGGCCCAGCCACGTCGCCAGCCCCCAGCCCGTGGCCAGGGCCGTGGCGCTGCCGACCAGCACGCCCGCCGCCAGCACGGGCCAATACCGGCGCACCAGGCCGCGCTGTTCGTAGATCGGCACGGCGAACGCCACCGTGGCCGGCCCGAGGAGCGCCACCAGCCATCCGGCGCCCTGGAAGTACTGCCGGTAGCTGACGTGCGCCGCCAGCACCAGGACGACCAGCATCGCCGGCGCCAGGGCCAGCGGCATGAGCCACCACCTGGCGTAGCGGGCGTAGAGCCGCTTCGCCAGCAGATAGAAGCCGACCGTCGGCGCCGACCAGAGCAGCACGTCGGCGGACAGAGCCGCCGCGCCCATCGTCGAACCCGGCATGGCGTCAGCACCCCTTCGCGGCGGCCGGCGGTTCTCCCGTCCGCGCGCGCCTGAGCATCCAGGCATGGCAGGCATCCACGGTCAGGGCCGTCGCCGCCATCACGGCCACCGTGCCCACCAGGATCACGGCCAGAATCTTGAGCCCCAGCACGCCGAGGAATTCGCCATGCTCGACCACCGCCGGCACCGCCGGCACGAAGAACAGCAGCATGTCGGCCAGCAGGCACTGCGCCCCGCGCCGCGCACTGAACGGGCTGACCCATCCGGCCGCCATCGAGGCCAGCAGGAGCGCCAGCCCGACGATGCCGCCGGGAACGGGCAGATGGGCCAGCCGGACGAGCGCCTCGCCGGCCAGCCAGAAGCCCATGATCAGACCGATCTGGGCGGACCGCATTCGGTGCAGGCCGCGCCGCGACAGGACGGGAATCGCACGCAGCTTCATGATTGAATCTCCATGCGGGGAGTGTAGAATCGCCCTTATATATTCTTCAAATGAATTATTTGAATTTTTTCCATTCCATACAAGCATGGACCTGCGCACTCTCAGGGCTTTCGTCGAAGTCGTGCGGCAAGGCGGCTTCTCGCAGGCCGCCAAGGCGATCTTCGTCACGCAGCCGACGGTCAGCAAGGCCATCCGGCAGCTCGAGGACGAACTCGGGATTCCGTTGCTGGACCGCAACGGCCATCGCAGCGCCCCCAGCACCGCCGGCGAGGTGGTCTACCGCCACGCGACCCGGATGCTGGCCCTGCGCGACGAACTCCTGGCCGAACTGCAGGATCTCGCGGGCCTGCGGCGCGGCACGCTGAGGATCGGCCTGCCGCTGATCGGCTCCAGCATGCTGTTCGCCCCCCTGTTCGCGACCTACCGGCATCGCTACCCCGGCATCGACATCCGCCTGACCGAGCACGGCAGCCTGCAGCTGGAGGACATCCTGCGGGCGGGCGACATCGAACTGGGCGCCTCGCTGCTGCCCGTGTCGGACGAGTTCGAATGGCAGGCCGTGCGCAGCGAACCGCTGGTCGTGCTGATGCCGGCCAGTCACGCCCTCGCCCGCCGCAAGGCCGTCCGGCTCGACGATCTGCGCGCCGAACCCCTGGTGCTGCTGGAAAGCGGCTTCGCCCTGAACCGCATCATCCTCCAGGGCTGCGCCCGGCATGGATTCGAGCCGAAAGTCGCGGCGCGCAGCGGCCAGATGGACTTCATGATCGCCCTGGTCGCCGCCGGCCTGGGGCTGGCCTTCCTGCCCCGCATGATCCTGGAGGAACGCCCGCAGGCCGGGCTCGCGCACGTCCTGCTGGACGAGCCGGACATCCGCTGGGACCTGGCCACGGTATGGCGCCGGGACGCCTACCTGTCCCTGGCGGCGCGGGCCTGGCTGGATCTCGTGCGCGAGACGCACGCGGGCCGGAACGCGCCCGTGCCACGGTCGTAACGACGCGGTCCCGGGCGGGCGTCTTCCGGAACGAACGAGCACGGACGCTGAAAAACACCTGGATCAGCGATGCTCCATGCGGGGCACGCCCCAGGGATTGGCGGCCTGCAAGGGTTCGGGCAGGAATGCGTCGGGAATGTCCTGGTATGCCACCGGCCGCAGGAAACGCTGGATGGCAGCCGTCCCCACCGAAGTGCTGCGCGGATCGGAAGTGGCCGGAAACGGACCGCCATGCACCATGGCGTGGCAGACCTCGACCCCGGTCGGAAATCCATTGGCCAGGATGCGGCCGGCCTTCAGTTCCAGCACCGGCAGCAGTGCCCTGATCAGATGCTCGTCCTGCCCGGCCTCCAGATGCAGCGTGGCGGTCAGCTGCCCCTCTACGGACCGGGCGACCTCCAGCATCTGGGCTTCATCCTCGCAACGCAGCACCAGCGCGCATGAACCAAAGACCTCCTGGCCCAGGCCCTCGGGATTCTGCAGGAAGGCCTGGGCGGTGGCCTCCAGCAGCACCGCCTGGCATTGGTTCGGCGCCTGCGGCTCCCCGCCCCGGGCGCGCACCGTGACTCCAGGCTGCTGCGAGAGCTTTTGCACACCGGCCTGGTAGGCCTGGTGGATCGGTGGCGTCAGCATCGTGCCCGGCTCGCTGGCGCCGATCCGCTGACCGGCTGTCTCGATGAAGGCATCCAGTTCGGGACCGTCCAGGCCCACCAGCAAGCCGGGGCACGTGCACAGCTGACCCGCGCTGCCCAGCAGCGAAACCGCGAACCCCTCGGCCACGGACCGGGCCCGTGCCTTCAGGGCGCCAGGCAGCAGATAGACGGGATTGATGCTGCTCATCTCCGCATAGACCGGAATGGGCTCCGGGCGCCGGGTGGCGGCCTGCATGAGCGCCACGCCTCCCGTACGCGAACCGGTGAAACCGACGGCCTTGATCGCCGGATGCTCGACCAGGGCGAGGCCGATGCGGTGATCGGCGCCGAACAGCAGGGAGAACACGCCTTCGTGCAGTCCCTGTGCCTGCACGGCGGCCCGGATGGCACGGCCCACGAGTTCCGACGTGCCCGGATGCGCGGGGTGTCCTTTCACGACCACCGGCGCTCCCGCGGCCAGGGCCGATGCCGTATCCCCGCCCGCCACGGAAAAAGCCAGGGGAAAATTGCTGGCGCCGAAAACGGCCACCGGACCGACCGGAAGATAGCGCATGCGGATGTCGGCCCGCGGCATCGGCTGGCGCTCGGGCTGCGCATGGTCGATCCGCACGCCATGCCAGTCGCCTGCCTCGACGGCCGCCGCGAACAGCTCCAGCTGCTTGACCGTGCGGCCACGCTCGCCCTCCAGGCGAGCGCGCGGCAGACCGCTCTCGGCCATCGCACGCTCGATCAGGACATCGCCCAGAGCCATGATCCGGGCGCCGATTTCGCGCAGGAACGCCGCCCGCCGCCGCGGAGTCTCGGTCCGATAGCTCGCAAAAGCCTCTTCGGCCAGACGCGCGGCCCGCTCGACATGCGCCTGCCCGCCTCCGGCGTAGGCCGGTTCGAGCGGTTCGCCCGTGGCCGGATCCACCGCCCTGAAGGCAGGCTCCGAGCCCGTGACGTCTTCATTGCCAATCAGCATCGTACCGATGACCCGCATTGGATATTCCCCTGGTGATGAACATGAAAAATCAATGGGCCAGCGACTGTTCGCGCACCGCCCGGATGAACAAATCGGCCGCCGCGGTCGGCATCCCCCCCTTGCGGGTGACGATGCCGAACGTATCGGCGGGAATACTCAGCGCGACCGGCAGGATTTTCAGCAGCCCGGCCTGGGCGAACATGCGCGCCACGTCCGTCGGCAGAAGCGCCACGATGTCGACGCTTTTCTGCAGGATCGCAATGGTGGTGAAAGTGGAGCCCGTCTCGATGGCATTGACCGGAGAAGGCAGGCCGGCCATGTCCAGGGCCTTTTCCAGCAGAACGCGCAAGGGCATTTTTTTCGGGTAGACCACCCAGCGATAATCCCGCAACGACTCGAACGGCATGTCACCCGCCACCTCCGGATGGCCACCTCCGGTCACGACCGAGATAGGCTCCTCGCTGATCGGAAAATAATTGTATTCATAAGGTTCCGGACTGACGCTGGAACGACCTATCACCAGGTCGAGCTGGCCGCCATCCAGCAAATCCAGCAGATTCCGGCTGGTGCCTTCGATGATTTCAATGGACAGATTGGGGTGCGCCACACGCAGCCAATTCAACGCCGATATCAGGATGCCGGGGATGGCGCCCATGATCGTTCCGATCGCGAGACGGCCGCCGGTGCCTGACTGGATATCGGATATTTCATGGCAGAAATTATTCAATTCCGCGGTAATGATCTTTGCATAACGGATCGCGCAATGTCCCATGGCATTGGGCACCAGGCCGACTTTGGTGCGCTCGAACAATGTCGTTTCCAGCATCCCTTCGATTTCCTGCAATGCCTTGCTCGCCGCCGATTGCGTCAAGAACATGGCGCCCGCCGCCTTATGCAGCGATTTATGCTCGCTTAGCGCGATCAGCAACTGCAACTGCTTCATTCGCAGTTTACCAATCACCATCTTCATTGTCTGGTCCGCAGCATTCATAATATTCATCACCACATGCGAAATATTCAATCACGATAAAAATCCGGCGTGCCTACAATCCCTGCGTGAAAATCAATCCGGAGAAGGGAAAATGCGCCTGATTCAATTCATCGACGCCGCGGGACGGCGCCGGGTCGGCACGCTGAGCGAAGATGGCCAGCAAATCAACGCCATCCAGGGCGTCTCGACCACCTACGCACTGGCCATGGCCGCCATCGAGGCCAGGCATACGCTGGCCGAAGAAATCTCCCGGCGCGGCACGGCCCTCATACGGGAATCCTACACGAGCTTGCTGGCCGGGCTGCGGATCATGGTCCCCCTGGACCACGAGAACCCCGCTCACTGCCTCGTGACCGGCACTGGCCTGACCCATCTGGGCAGCGCCGCCACCCGCGACAAGATGCACCTGGACCAGTCCGGCATGGAGACCATGACCGACTCCATGCGCATGTTCCGCTGGGGACTGGACGGCGGCCAGCCCGCGCCGGGCACGGCTGGCGCGCAACCCGAATGGTTCTACAAGGGTGATGGCGGCATCCTGGTGGCGCCCGGCCACCCCATTCCCTACCCGGACTTTTCGGAAGACGCCGGCGAAGAACCCGAAATCGTCGGACTGTACGTGATCGGCCACGATGGCCGCCCCCACCGTCTCGGGTTTGCCATCGGCAACGAGTTTTCCGATCACGTCATGGAGCGCAAGAACTATCTATACCTGGCACACTCCAAGCTGCGATTCTGCTCTTTCGGCCCGGAATTACTCGTCGGAAAAATGCCGGCCGATATCCAGGGCACCAGCCGGATAATCCGCGATGGCAAGCCGATCTGGGAAAAACCATTCCTTTCCGGTGAAAACAATATGAGCCATACGCTGGAAAACCTGGAATACCATCATTTCAAATACACGCAATTCCTGCGTCCGGGAAGCGTGCACGTCCATTTCTTCGGCACCGCCACCTTGTCGTTCGCCGACGGCATCCGGACTCAGCCGGGGGACGAATTTGAAATCCATGCGCCGAAGTTCGGCGCACCGCTGCGCAACCCGATCCATCCGGCGCCCACGCCCTATGCTCCGGGAGAAACCATCCAGCTTTGACCCGCCCGGACAGGGTTTCGATCGCGGCCGATAATCATGGTTTTCCCTAGGTATTGCCGGGCGCGCATTCCGGGCACCCACGTATTTGCGCCCTGAAACCACGGCCATTCCAAAAAGCGTTCACTCGAACACAATTATTCCATGGACATGGAAAACAGGCCTCAGGGACACTGGATTCCTGCGAGATGGACAAATATCAATCACCAGAATCATTCACGACATGGACTACGGTTTCGACTTCAGTTTTCTCGGCGAGTTCTGGCCCAGCCTGCTCGACGGCCTATGGGTCTCGACCAGGATGGCGGCCGTCTCGCTGGGCGGCGGTTTCGTCCTGGGCGTGCTGCTCGCGGTCGCCCGCGGCCAGGAATCCGGACTCGTCCGCCGCCTGGCCGGCGGCTTCGTCGACCTGACCCGCAATACGCCGCTGATCGTGCAGACCTTCTGGCTGTTTTTCGGTCTGTCCGCTTTGGAAATTCGCGTGCCGGCCTTTTATGCCGCGGTCGTGGCGCTGGCCATCAATACCTCGGGCTACACCTGCGAAATCGTCCGGGCCGGCATCGATTCGGTACATGCCGGCCAGAAAGAGGCCGCCTCCTGTCTGGGCCTGGGCCGGGCCCAGATCCTGCGCTACATCGTATTGCCCCAGGCCATCGAGAAAATGTACCCGTCACTGATCAGCCAGTTCGTGCTGATGATGCTGGCCACCTCGATCATGTCGGAAATCTCCGTCGAGGAACTGACGGCCATCGGATACCAGATCCAGAGCCAGACCTTCCGCGGCTTCGAGGCCTATCTGGTCATCGCAGTCATCTACCTGATCATGTCCTGGCTGCTGCGGGTCGTGATGACCGTCTGCTACAACGTCGCCTTCCCGAAACAGCGCCGCATCGCACAGTCCAGGGCCGCCGCGCGCAAGCGCACGAACGGCAGCGCGCAGCGCAGCACCGCCATCCAGGGAGCCAAATCATGATACTGGGCGTTTCCTACAGCCAGTGGCTGTTCATCCTGACGGGCGCGGGCTGGACACTCGTCCTCTCTGTCCTGGGCTTCGTGGGCGGCACGGTGGCGGGCCTGCCCATCGCCATCGCCCGCGCCTCGAAAAGCCGGTTTTTCCGGATCCTGACGGCGGCCTACGTGAAGCTGATCCAGGGCATTCCTCTGCCCGTGATCATGTTCATCGTCTATTTCGGCATCAGCATCGCCGGCTACGACCTGCCCGCCCTGGTGGCCGCGGGTATCGCCATGACGCTGTATTCCAGCGCATTCCTGGGCGAGATCTGGCGCGGCTGCATCGAGGCCATCCCCCACACCCAATGGGAGGCTTCCGACTGCCTGGGCCTGAGCAAGCTGCAGACGCTGTCCAACGTCATCCTGCCCCAGGCCTTCCGGATCGCCATCCCCCCCACGGTGGGATTCCTGGTACAGATCGTGAAAAACACTTCGTATGCCGTGGTCATCGGCTTCTTCGACCTGACCTACTCCGCGCGCGTCATCAACAACTCGACCTTCAAGCCCTTCGTCGTATTCACCGTCGCGGCGCTGATCTATTTCGCCATGTGCTACCCGCTGTCCATCTTGTCCTACCGCCTGGAACGCAAGCTCAAGCGGCATTCCAGATAATGGAGAACTCTATGAATCCACGCGTCCGGTTCCAGAACGTCCGGAAATCCTACGGCGACACGGAAGTGCTCAAGGGCATCTCGTTCGAGGTCTTCAAAGGCAATGTCGTCGCGCTCATCGGCCAGAGCGGTTCGGGCAAGAGCACCGCCCTGCGCTGCATCAACGGCCTGGAGGAGATCAACGGCGGCGAGCTGCACGTCTGCGACCGGGCCCTGCACGAGAAGAACTGCGACATCGCCGCGCTGCGGCTGCAGGTAGGCATCGTATTCCAGAGCTACAACCTGTTCCCCCACCTGACGGTGGAAAAGAACATCACCCTGGCGCCCCGCAAGGTCAAGCACGTCGGGAACAAAGAGGCCCATGAACTGGCCATGCACGTGCTCGGCCAGGTCGGCCTGGCGGACAAGGCGCAGGCCTATCCCGAGCAATTATCCGGCGGCCAGCAGCAGCGCGTGGCGATCGCCCGGTCGCTGGCCATGCAACCGGAACTCATGCTGTTCGACGAGGTGACTTCCGCCCTGGACCCGCAGATCACCGGCGAAGTCCTGAAAGTGATCGAGGGCCTGGCCAAGGACGGGATGACCATGGTCCTGGTGACCCACGAAATGGGTTTTGCCACGGCTGTCGCCGACCAGATCATCTACATGCGGGACGGCATTGTCTGGGAGGCCGGCGATGGCAATCTGCTCAAGAACCCCCGGACCCTCGAATTGCAGCAGTTCATCAGCAACGGGCTGTGAACGGCCCCATTCCACTACAACGACTGGAGAGACTCATGAAAAAAACCTTCAACATCCTCGCCGCCTGCTCCCTGGCCCTGGCCTGCGCCGCCGGGGCCCAGGCCAATCAGCTGGAAGACATCCAGAAAAAAGGCGAAATCACCATCGGCGTCGACATCAGCGCGCCGCCCTACGGCATGGTCGACGCGAACGCCCAGAAAACCGGCTTCGACGTCGATTCCGCCCACCTGCTGGCCGAGGCGCTGGGCGTAAAGCTGGCCATCGTCCCTGTAACCGGGCCGACCCGCGTACAGTTCCTGCGCACCAAGAAAGTCGACGTGATCATGGCCTCGTTCTCGATCACCGATGAACGCAAGAAAGTCATCGACTTCTCCGAACCGTATGGCGTGGTACCCGTCGTCGTGGGCGGCCCCGAGAGCGTCAAGGTCTCCGGCCCCCAGGATCTGTCCGGCAAGGCCATCGCCGTCACGCGCGGCACGACCAGCGACAAGATCATCACCGACAGCACCAAGAACGTGCCCGACGTCACGATCGTCCGTTATCAGGACGACGCCACGACCAATACGGCCATCATGACCGGCCAGCAGAAGTACATCGTGGCGGCCAGCAGCGTGCTGCCGGAAATCAAGAAGACCAGCCCGAATACCGACATCGCCTACAAGTACACCGCCGTCAGCTTCCCGATGGGCGTCGGCATCCGCCAGAACGAACCCGAACTGAAGGCGCGCATCAACGAATGGGTGAGCGCGAACCTGAAGAACGGCAAGCTCAACGGCATCTACCAGAAATACTTCTTCGGCCAGTCGCTGCCCGAGGAAATGCTGAAGTAAGCGTCACCCAGGACGCGGCTCCGGCCATCCGGGGGCCGCGTCCCATCATGAGATCCATGCCATGTCGAACAGCCCCCAGTTTCTGATTCTCAATCCCGCCGATGACGTCATGATCGCCCTGCGGGAACTGCCCAAGGACGCGGTCGTCAACAGCATCCGGCTGCTCGACGCCATCCCGTCCGGGCACAAAGTCGCCATCAAACCGGTAAGCAAAGGCGCCCCCATCCGGCGCTACGGCCAGGTCATCGGCTTCGCCACCCAGGACATCGCCATCGGCCGGCACGTGCACGTGCACAACCTGGCGATCGGGGAATTCGAGAAGGACTATCGTTATTCCGAAGACTACGTGCCGACGCAGCTCGTCGACGTGCCGGATACCTTCATGGGCATCGTCCGGCCCGACCAGCGCGTCGCGACCCGCAACTACATCGGCATCCTGACCTCGGTGAACTGTTCGGCCACCGTGGCACGAGCCATCGCGGACCAGTTTCGAAAGGACATCCGCCCCGAGGCCCTGGCCCCCTATCCCAACGTGGACGGCGTGGTCGCCCTGACCCATGGTTTCGGCTGCGCCATCGACGCGGCGGGCGAAGGGCTGAAGATCATGCAGCGGACGATCGCGGGCTACGTGCGGCACCCGAACTTCGCCGGCATCCTGGTCATCGGCCTGGGATGCGAGACCAACCAGATCTCGGCCATGATGAAAGCCCAGGCGCTGGAAGAAGGCCGCAACCTCCAGACCTTCAACATCCAGGACGCCGGCGGCACGCCGAAAAGCATCGCCAAGGGAATCGAGATCATCAAGAGCATGCTGGCCGAGGCCAACCAGGTCGAACGGACCCCCGTCCCCGTCAGCCACCTGAAGATCGGCCTGCAATGCGGTGGCTCGGACAGTTACTCGGGCATCACGGCCAACCCCGTGCTGGGCGCCGCCATGGACATCCTGGTACGCAACGGCGGCACGGCGATCCTTTCCGAAACGCCGGAAATCTACGGCGCCGAACACCTGCTGACCTGCCGCGCGGCCAGTCCCGAGATTGGTCGCAAACTGGTGGACGTGATCGACTGGTGGAAAGAGCTGTGCGAGCGCAACAACGCTTCGCTGGACAACAATCCTTCGGCAGGCAACAAGGCCGGCGGGCTGACCACGGTGCTAGAGAAATCCCTGGGCGGCGTGGCCAAGGGCGGCACGACCGGCATGATGGAGGTCTACCAATATGCCGAACCCGTCGAGGCCAAGGGCCTGGTGTTCATGAACACGCCCGGCTACGACCCGATGTCGGCCACCGGCCAGGTGGCCGGCGGCGCCAACATAATCTGTTTCACGACGGGCCGCGGCTCGGCCTTTGGGTGCGCACCCGCGCCCTCGCTCAAGCTGGCCACCAACACCGCCCTGTGGAACCGTCAGCAGGACGATATGGACATCAATTGCGGCACGGTCGTCGATCAGGGCTCCGACATCCACCAGCTGGGCCGGGAGTTCTACGAAATGATCATCCGCTGCGCCTCGGGGGAGCCCTCGAAGAGCGAACTCTACGGCTACGGGCAGAACGAGTTCGTGCCCTGGCAGTTGAGCGTCATCACCTAAGCCGCCCTCGCTTTCCCCCATTTCTCATTCCCGTGGATTGGAATTTTCCCCGATGACATACGATCGTTATCAAAAAGCCCGCTACAAGGGCGTCTACCCCGTCGTCCCGACCATCTTCAAGGACGACGGCTCGCTCGACCTGGATGGCCAGCGCCGCTGCGTCGACTTCATGATCGACGCGGGCTCCGACGGCCTGAGCCTGCTGGCGAACTTCTCGGAACAATTCTCCTTGTCGGACGAAGAGCGCAAGATCCTGACCGAGGCCATCCTGAAGCACGTGGCCGGCCGCGTCCCGGTCATCGTCACCACCTCGCACTACAGCACCGACATCTGCATCCAGCGCAACCGTCACGCCCGGGATTTCGGCGCCGCCATGGTCATGGTGCTGCCTCCCTACCATGGGGCCACCATCCGCTGCGACGAAGCACGCGTCCATGAATACTTCAGCCGCCTGTCCGACGCCAGCGACATCCCCATCATGATCCAGGATGCACCCATCAGCGGCACCCCGCTGTCGGCGCGCGCCCTGGCCAACATGGCGCGGGAAATCGAGCATGCGCGCTACTTCAAGATCGAAAGCGCCGGCGTGGCCAGCAAGCTCAGGGCGCTGATCGAACTGGGCGGCGACGCCATCGAGGGTCCCTGGGACGGCGAGGAATCCATCACGCTGCTGCCCGACCTGGACGCAGGCGCCACCGGCGCCATGACGGGCGGCGGCTACCCGGATGGCATCAAGGCCATTTTCGATGCGCATCTCTCGGGAGACAGGGAAAAGGCCGTTTCGCTCTACCAGCAATGGCTGCCGCTGATCAACTACGAGAACCGGCAGACGGGCATCCAGACCAGCAAGATCCTGATGAGGGAAGGCGGAATCATCGGCTCGGACTACGCCCGCCATCCGTTCACCATGGCCATTCCAGCCATCCGGGACGGCCTGATCGAAGCCGCGCGCCGGCTGGATCCGCTGGTGCTGCGCTGGGCGGCATAGATACGCGCCGCCCGCGCTTCGGCTCCATCCATCCCCGGCCCCGGCCGGGGATATTTTTTCGCAACAGAAGCGAGCGCCTCCGTGCGGTCGGGAGCCATCTCGCGTCCATACCGTAGAATGTCCAGGCTTGTACCGGACAGCGGCCACGCTGCTGTCCCGATCAGGCCAAGCGTACACACAGGACAAAAAAGACTCCATGGAAAAGGCAGGGCACGAGACGGCTCCCAGCAAGCAGGCCACGGCAAGCCAGACCCTTGTGCGCGGCCTCGACATCATCGAAGCCGTCTCGAAGGACGGCGCGCACGACATCGGAGCAATCGCCGAGCGCACCGGCATGACCTACAGTACGGCACACCGCCTCATTTCGGTGCTGATGCAGCGGCGATACCTGAAACGCGTTCCGGGCAAAGGCTATCGACTGGGCAGCAAGCTCCTGGCCCTGGGCTTCCAGGCATACAGCCAGGTCGAACTGACCGCCGTCGCACGTCCCTTCCTCGAAAGGCTGGCCCAAAAGACCAGCGATACGATCCACCTGGCATGCGAGGAAATGGGCGCAGTGCTCTACCTCGACAAGATCGCCAGCCGCCGGCCTGTGGAAATCAGTTCACGAATCGGTGGCATCAAGCCTCTGCTCTCCACTGGCGTGGGCAAGGCGCTGCTGCTGGACGGCTCGATAGAATCCTGGGCCGCGCTTTACGATGCAGACGCCCAGCGGCTGGGGCTCACCGGACCTCGCGAGCAATGGATCGCGATGATGCAGGACTATGCCCGCAAAGGCCATACCTACGACCTGGGCGAAGACGAGCAGTCGATCCGCTGCGTGGCCGCCCCCATCCGGGACGCCAGCCACGCCATCGTCGCCGCCATCAGCGTATCCAGCACGACGGATTACATGCCGCCGTCCCGCATGCATGATCTGGCACCGGTCGTGATGGAAGCCGCTCGCCAGATCAGCGCGGAATTGGGCGACTGACCACGCCCCGGCAGGGAATCGGCCCTGAATATTCCTGCCTGGGAAAACCGTACAGGACGCGCGGCACCCTACGATGCGATGATCTTTCCGGGATTCATAATGCCGCGCGGATCCAGCGCCTGCTTCAACGTGCGCATCAACTGGATCTCGGCCGGACTTCGGCTGTACTCCAGCCAGGGCCGCTTGTGCAGGCCGATGCCATGCTCGGCCGACACGGAGCCGGACAACTCGCGCACGATGGTGTAGAACGCCCGCTCGATCGCATGCTCCGTTTGGCCGCCGTCCTGCGGCAGGGGTCCCGCCACGATGTGCACGTTGCCATCACCGACATGGCCGAAATACATGTGGGCGATGCCGGGAAACCCATTCTCCATCGCGGCGCGCATACGCTCGACGCACATGCCGATACTGGAAACAGGCACGGACACGTCGAAATTGATCGTGGGCGCCAGCTTCGGCAGCATCTCGGCGATGCTGTCGCGCAAAGCCCAGAAGTCCTCGGCATCCCCATGGGACTGCGCAATGGCCGCATCCACGGCCCACCCCTCGGCCAGCGCATGTTCCAGCACTGCCTCAAACCGCGGCGCATCCTCTTGCGGCAGGGGGCTCTGCATGTCCATCAGCACATACAAGGGATGGTCAGGCGCGAGCGGCGCGCGCGCGCCGCCCAGCGTCGTAGCCGCGCGATAGTAGTCCGCCCACATCAGCTCGAACGCGCTGACCCGGCCCGACAGCGCCTGGCGCGCATGGCGCAGCAGCGCCAGGGCGGACTCGAAGCCATTCAGGGCAACCAGCGCCGTATTGGCTCCCGCAATGCCCGGATGCAGCTTCAGCACGGCGCGGGTCACGATGCCCAGCGTCCCTTCACCGCCGATGAACAGTTGCTTCAGATCGATGCCGGTATTGTTCTTGGTCATCTGGTTCATCATCGACAGCACGGTCCCGTCGGGCAGCACGACCTCCAGACCCAGCACCAGGTCACGCGTCATGCCATAGCGGATGACACGATTGCCGCCCGCGTTGGTCGAGATATTGCCGCCGATCTGGCACGAGCCCCGCGCCCCCAGGTCCAGGCCGCACAGGAAACCGGCCGCGGCCGCCGCCTCCTGGATCACCTGCAGCGGCACACCGGCCTGCGTCGTCAAGGTCGCGGCATCGGCGTCCAGCGCCTCGATCCGGTTCATACGTTCCAGCGACAGGGCCACCGCCCCTTCGGTCGGAACCGCTCCGCCCGCCAATCCGGTCAGGCCGCCCTGCGGCACTACGGGACGCCGCAGTTCATGGCACACCGCCAGCGCCCGGGAAACTTCGCCCGTGCTGCCCGGCAGCACCACGGCGATCGGCCGGCCGCCTCTCTCCGTGCTCCAGTCTCCCAGGTGCTTCTCGCCGATGTCCGCACCGGCACGAACGCAGCCGGTGCCCAGTTCGGACCGCAAGCGGGCCAACAGGATCTCATCGTCATTCCGGATCGTGGGCGTATTGCTCATAGTATCCTCAGATCTATATTCTCAATATATGGGACTTAATCTCATCTATTGAAAAAATTTTATCACCAATCTAAAATCTCCGGACGGCTGAATACAGGCCCGTCGTCCCACGCCGGCCCGCCTCCAGGCGTCCGGCAGCCTCGGCTGGCCGGATGGAAAGTCCAGGCCGAAAGACAGATCAGACACACCCCCACGGAGAAGACATGCAATCCTTCGCGATACTCACAGGGCGCCTTGCCCGCAAGACCTTCCTGGCGCCCGGCCTGGTCGCTCTGGCCTTCGGGCTGGCCGCGCCCATCCCCGCCTCCGCGCAGACCGTGCTGAAGGCGGCCCACTCGTCCTCGACCACCAGCACAGGCCATCAGGCCCTGGAATTCATGGCCAAGGAACTGAAGGAAAAGACCGACGGCCGCATCACCCTGCAGGTCTTCCCCAGCTCCCAGCTCGGCAGCGAACGCGAACAGATCGAAAGCATCCAGCTCGGCAACCTGGACCTGTCCTTCGTGTCATCGGCGGTGCTCGGCGCATTCAACCAGGACTTCTTCGCCCTGGACATCCCCTTCATGTTCAAGGACCGCGAAGGCGTCTACCGGGTACTGGACGGCGCCATCGGCACCAAACTGCTGGCCAGCCTGGACCAGGTCGGCATCAAGGGCCTGGCCTATTGGGAAAACGGTTTTCGCCAGCTGACCAACAACGTGCGACCGATCCGCAGCCCGAAGGATCTGGAAGGCATGAAAATGCGCACCATGGAAAATGAAGTCCACATCGCCGCCTGGAAGGCGGAAGGCGCCAACCCCGCGCCGCTGGCCTTCGGCGAGTTGTTCACCGCGCTCCAGCAGGGCACCTTCGATGCACAGGAAGGCCCGATCAACCTGTTCTACGACATGAAGTTCTACGAGGTGCAGAAATACATCACCCGCACGAACCACGTCTATTCGCCCTGGCCTCTGCTGATCAACCCGGATGTCTACAACGGCTTCAGCGACCAGGACCGCGCCATCTTCGACCAGGTCGTGAAGGATACGACGCGCTACCAGCGTGAACTGGCCCAGCAGGCCGACGAGAAGGCCGTCGCCGCCATGCCGCAGGTGCAGATCATTGACCTGACGCCCGAGGAACACGCCGCCTTCGCCGACCGCATGGGCCCGATCTACGACATGGTCAAGAAGAAGATCGGCGCCGAAGTCGTGGATGCCATCGTCGCCGAAGTCAACCGCTGATGACCCGCAGGCCATGAGGACCGGGGCCCACGCCCCGGTCCTCATGACGCCCCTCATCCCCGCCCTCCTTCCGATCCGGTCCGACACGGGCAGGAGGAGGACCACGAACCGGAACCCCCATCATGCTCAAGCTGATCGACGATCACTTCGAGGAGGCCTTGCTCGTCCTCCTGCTTTCAGCCATGTCCATCCTGATCGGCGCGCAGGTCTTCATGCGCTACGTCATGCTCAACTCCCTGGCATGGTCCGAAGAACTGGCTCGCTACTGCTTCATCTGGGCCACCTACATCGGCGTCAGCTACGGCGTCAAGCGCAAGGCCCACATCTGCGTGACAGCCCTGAGCGAACGCCTGCCGGCGCGCGGCCGTCACTGGCTGCACATCTTCGCCTACCTGGTGTTCGGCGCCTTCGCCTTCCTGGTGATGAAGGAGGGCTGGGCGCTGGCCATGAAGATCTTCCACTTCGGCCAGAAATCCTCGTCCCTGGGCATCCACATGGGCTGGATCTACCTGGCTCCCACGGTGAGCCTGGGACTGGTGGTGATCCGGCTGCTGCAGGCCATCGCCCAGGAATACCGCGCCATCGGCGAGGAGGTCTGAACCATGGTTTCATTCCTGCTATTCGGCACGTTCATCATTCTGCTGGTCGCCGCCGTCCCGGTGGCCATCTCCCTGGGACTGGCCTCGGCCTTTGCCCTGCTGTACAGCGGCAAGGTCAGCAGCAGCTTCATCGCTCAGGGCCTGGTCACCTCGATCGATTCCTTCCCCCTGATGGCGGTGCCTTTCTTCATCCTGGCCGGCGACCTGATGGGCCACGGCGGCCTGTCGCGCCGCCTGCTGAACGTCGGCGCCGTCTTCTTCGGCCGCTATACCGGCGGACTGGCCATCATCGCAGTGGTGACGTGCATGTTCTTCGCGGCCATCTCCGGTTCGGGCCCGGCCACCGTGGCGGCCATCGGCGGCATCATGCTGCCCGCCATGGCCAAGGCCGGCTATGACAAGGGGTGGTCCGTCGGCCTCATAGCCTCGGCCGGCAGCATCGGCATCATCATCCCCCCCAGCATCCCCATGATCATTTACGCGGTGTCGGCCAACGTGTCGATCACGCAAATGTTCATCGCCGGCATCATCCCGGGCCTGCTGGTCGGCTTCGGCCTGATCATCGTCGCATGGTTCAGCGCCCGCAAGCGCGGCTATACGGGAGAGGACCGCCGCTACACCGGCAGCGAGATCCTGGCCACGGTCTGGGACGCCAAATGGGCCCTGCTGGTTCCCGTGATCATTCTGGGCGGCATCTACGGCGGGATCTTCACCCCCACAGAAGCGGCCGCCGTGGGCGTGATCTACGGTTTCGTGATAGGGGTCTTCGTACACCGCGAACTGAGCTGGAAGGACCTGTACCGCGTCATCGCCGAATCCGCGCTGACCTCGGCCACCGTGATCCTGATCGTGGGCACGGCGACGATCTTCGGCCGCGTTCTGACGATCGAACGCATCCCGGTGATGATCGCCGAGGCCATGGTCAGCCTGACCGACAACCACGTGCTGATTCTCCTGCTGATCAACGTGCTGCTGCTGTTCGTCGGCATGTTCATGGAGACCCTGGCCGCCATCATCATCCTTACGCCCATCCTGCTGCCGGTGGTATTGGCCGTGGGCGTCGACGCCGTGCACTTCGGCATCGTGGTCATCGTCAACCTGGCCATCGGCACGGTGACGCCACCCGTGGGGGTCAATCTGTTCGTGGGCGCCCGCATCGGCAACACCACGCTGGAAAAAGCCTCCGCCGGTGCGCTGATCTTCATCGCTTCGATGCTGATCGTGCTGCTGCTGATCACCTACGTGCCGCCGCTGTCGCTGGCGCCGTTGAGTCTCATGGGCAAGTGAGCGCGCCTCCCATGACCCTAATTTCACGCTCGGATAATTGGAGTTCGTCATGACAAAGAAGCTACGGGCCGCCATCATCGGCCCCGGGAACATCGGCACCGACCTGCTGGCCAAGCTGATGCGCAGCGACTGGATCGAGCCTGTCTGGATGGTCGGCATCGACCCACAATCCGACGGCCTGAAACGGGCTCGGGAGCTGGGCCTGAAAACCAGCGACCAGGGCGTGGACGGCCTGCTGCCCCACGTCCTAGAGGACGACATCCGCTTCGCCTTCGACGCGACCAGCGCCTATGTACACAAGGCCAATTCCGACAAGCTCACGGCGCTGGGCGTACGCATGATCGACCTGACGCCGGCGGCCATCGGACCCTATTGCGTGCCGCCGGTCAACCTGGCCGATCTGGTGGGGCAGGACCGGCAGAACGTCAATATGGTGACCTGCGGCGGGCAGGCGACCATCCCCATGGTGTACGCCGTATCACGCATCCAGCCTGTGGAATATGGCGAGATCGTGGCGACCGTGTCGTCCCGCTCCGCCGGGCCCGGGACCCGCAAGAACATCGATGAATTCACCCGTACCACGGCCGGTGCCGTGGAGCAGGTGGGCGGCGCGAAAAAGGGCAAGGCCATCATCATCCTGAATCCGGCCGAGCCACCGATGATCATGCGTGACACCGTGCACTGCCTGACGGAAACCGAGCCCGATCAGACCTCGATCACCGAATCCATCCACCGGATGCTCGAACAAGTGCGCAAGTACGTCCCCGGCTATCGGCTGGTGAACGGACCGGTCTTCGACGGCCGGCGCGTGTCGGTCTACCTGGAGATCGAGGGCCTGGGCGACTACCTGCCGAAATATTCCGGCAATCTGGACATCATGACGGCCGCCGCGGCCCGCACCGCCGAGCTGATGGCCGAACACATGCTGCAGGCCGCCCCTTCCGCCCTCTGAGGAACCGAACCATGACCCAAGAACGCAAGAAAATCACGCTGCACGACATGACGCTGCGCGACGGCATGCATCCCAAGCAGCACCGGATCACGCTGGACCAGATGCGCGCCGTGGCCGCCGGCCTGGACGCCGCCGGGATGCCGCTGATCGAAGTCACCCATGGCGATGGCCTGGGCGGCGCCTCCGTCAACTATGGCTTTCCCGCGCACTCGGACGAGGAATACCTGAAAGCCGTCCTGCCCGTGGTGAAGCACGCGAAGGTCTCCGCCCTGCTGCTGCCCGGCATCGGCACCACCGACCACCTGCGCATGGCGCACGATCTGGGCGTGCACACCATCCGCGTCGCCACCCACTGCACCGAGGCCGACGTGTCCGAACAGCACATCACCGAGGCCCGGCGCCTGGACATGGATACGGTGGGCTTCCTGATGATGAGCCACATGAACAGCCCCGAAGGCCTGGCCCGCCAGGCCCGGCTGATGGAAGGCTACGGCGCCAACTGCATCTATGTGACCGATTCCGCGGGCCACCTGCTGCCCGGGACCGTGCGCGAGCGCCTGCTGGCCGTGCGCGAAGCGCTGAAGCCCGAGACCGAACTGGGCTTTCATGGTCACCACAACCTCGCCATGGGCGTAGCCAACAGCATCGCCGCGATCGAGGCCGGCGCCACCCGCATCGACGCGGCCTGCGCGGGCCTGGGTGCGGGCGCGGGCAACACGCCCATGGAAGTCCTGGTGGCCGTGCTGGACCTGATGAAGATCCGGACCGATGTGGACGTCTTCAAGATCCAGGATGTCGCCGAAGATCTCGTCGTCCCCATGATGGACTTCCCGATCCGCATCGACCGCGACGCCCTGACGCTGGGCTACGCAGGAGTCTACGGATCATTTCTATTGTTCGCCAAGCGCGCCGAAAAAAAATACGGCGTGCCCGCGCGCGAGATCCTGGTCGAGATGGGCCGCTGCGGCATGGTGGGCGGCCAGGAGGACATGATCGAGGATACCGCGCTGTCCTTGCTGGCCCAGCGCGAAAAACAGACGACCATCGCCTGACCCTGCCGGCTCCGGGCCGCGGACCCGGGCCCGGGCACCATGATCTTCAAGCCTGGGCATCCGGCCCAGGCTTCTTCGTTTTCAGGCCGCCCGCCCCCGCACACGCGCGCGCCGCAGCCGCTGCGCCTGCTTCAGCGCCCGGCCGCGCACGTAGCGGTGATGCAGGCGGTCCAGGTACAGGTACACCACCGGCGTCGTGAACAAGGTCAGCGCCTGCGACAGGATCAGGCCGCCCACCATCGTGTAGCCCAGCGGCTGGCGCAGTTCGGACCCGGCGCCGCTGCCCAGCATCAGCGGCAGGCCCGCCAGCAGGGCGCACATCGTGGTCATCATGATGGGCCGGAAGCGCAGCAGGCAGGCCTGGTAGATGGCCTCGCGCGGGGACAGGCCCTGCTGGCGCTCGGCCACCAGGGCGAAGTCGATCAGCATGATGCCGTTCTTCTTGACGATGCCGATCAGCAGCAGGATGCCGATGATCGCGATCACGCTCAGGTCGAAGCCGCTGCCCATCAGGATCAGCAGCGCCCCCACGCCCGCCGACGGCAGGGTGGACAGGATGGTCAGGGGATGGATGTAGCTTTCGTACAGCAGGCCCAGCACGATGTACACGGCCACCAGGGCGGCGGCGATCAGGTAGGGCTGGGTCGCCAGGGACTCCTGGAAGGCCTGCGCCGTGCCCTGGAAGGCCCCCTGGATCGACAGGGGCACCGCCATCGAGGCCTGGGCCGCGTGAATGGCGTCCACCGCCTGGCCCAGCGAATAGCCGGCCGCCAGGTTGAAGGAGATCGTCACCGCCGGGAACTGGCCCTGGTGATTGATCGACAGGAAGCCCGGCTTCGAGGTGTCCAGCCGCGTCAGGCTGGACAGCGGCACCTGCTCGCCGGTCAGCGGCGACTTGACGTACAGGCGCGAGAACACGTCCGGGTCCGACTGCAGTTCCGGGGTGATCTCCAGGACGACCTGGTAGCTGTTGATCTGGGTGGAATACTGCGCCACCTGGCGCTGGCCCAGGGCGTTGTAGATCGTGCTGTCGATCATGGCCGGGGTGATGCCGAACATGGCCGCGCGGGCGCGGTCGATCGTGACCACCGCCGTGTTGGCGCCGTTCTGCTGGTCGGTCGCCAGGTCGGCCAGCTGCGGCAGGCCGCGGAAGCGTTCCAGCAGGCGCGGCGCCCAGGTGTTGAGCTCGTCCAGGCTGGCGCTGGTCAGGGTGTACTGGTACTGGGTGCGCGACAGGCGCCCGCCGACGTTGATGTCCTGGCCCGCCTGCATGAACAGGCGCACGCCGGGCACGTGCTCCAGCTGCGGGCGCAGCCGGCGGATGACGTCGTCGGCGCTGGCGCGCCGCCCGGCGTCGCGCGGCTTCAGGCTGATGAAGAAGCGCCCGGTGTTGAAGGTCGGCGCGTTGCTGCTCATGCCGAAGGCGGCGATGTCCGGATCCTGGCGCAGGACCTCGGCCAGGGCCATCATGCGCTGGTTCATGGCGTCGAAGGAGCTGTCCTGCGACGATTCGGCCAGGCCGAAGATCGCGCCCGTGTCCTGCTGCGGAAAGAAGCCCTTCGGGATCACGACGAACAGCGCGGCGGACGCGGCGACCGTCGCCAGGAAGACGCACAACGTGGCGAATTGATGGTCCAGCGCATGGTCCAGGCCCCGGCGGTAGACCGCCAGCATGCGGTCGAAGCCGCGCTCGAACGCCTGGTAGACCCGCCCGTGCGAGGCCTGCTGCGGATTGCGCAGATAGCGCGAGCACAGCATGGGCGTCAGGCTGAGCGTCACCAGCACGGAAATCACCACGGTCATGACGACGGTCACGGCAAATTCGCGGAACAGCCGCCCCACCATGCCGCCCATCAGCAGCAGGGGGATGAACACGGCCATCAGCGATACCGAGATCGACACGATGGTGAAGCCGATCTCGCGCGCGCCCTTCAGGGCCGCCTCCATGGGCCGCATGCCCTCTTCCACGTGGCGCCAGATGTTCTCCAGCATGACCACGGCGTCGTCGATCACGAAGCCCACGGAAATCGTCAGCGCCATCAGCGACAGGTTGTCCAGGCTGTAGCCGGCCACGTACATCAGGGCGAAGGTTCCCATCAGCGCCAGCGGCACCGTGACGCTGGCGATCAGCGTGCCCGCCACGTTGCGCAGGAACATGAAGATCACCAGCACCACCAGCACGATCGACAGCAGCAGCGTGAATTCGACCTCGTGGACCGAGGCGCGGATGTTCTGGGTGCGGTCGATCAGGGTGCTGACCTGGATGCTAGCCGGCATGGATGCCATCAGGCGCGGCAGTTCCGCGCGCACGCGCTCGACCGTGTCGATGACGTTGGCCCCGGGCTGCTTGGTGATCCCCATCACCAGGGAACGTCCGTTCCGGGCGACGTCGCCCGGCCCCGCCCCCTGGCCGGCGAAGGCCCAGGCGGCCTGCTTCGTGTCTTCCGGTCCCGGCACGGCCGTGCCGATGTCGCGCACCCGCACCGGCGCGCCGTTGCGCCAGGCGACGATCACGTCGTTCCAGGGCGCCGCGTCCAGGATCTGGTCGTTGGTGTAGATGGTGTAGCTCTGGCGGCTGCCGTCGATCGTGCCCTTGGGCTGGTTCACCGTGGTGGTGGCGATCACGCCCCGGATCGATTCCAGGTCCAGGCCCAGCGCGGCGATCTTCTGCGGGTCGACCTGGATGCGGATGGCCGGCTTCTGCTGGCCAAAGATGTTCACCTGGCCGACGCCCTCGACCCGCGACAGCTGCTGGGCCAGGATATTGTCGGCAAAGTCGTTGACCTCGGTGACGGGCAGCACGTCGGACTGCACCGACAGGATCAGGATGGAGAAGTCCGCCGGATTGACCTTGCGGAAGGTCGGCGGGCTGGACAGGTTCGAGGGCAGTTGCCGCGAGGCCGCGTTGATGGCGCTCTGCACGTCCAGAGCGGCGCCGTCGATGTTGCGGTCCAGCGCGAACTGCAGCGTGATGCGCGACACGCCCAGCGCGTTCTCGGAGCTCATCTGCACCAGGCCGGGAATGGTGGAGAATTCCCGTTCCAGCGGCTGGGCCACGCTGGTGGCCATGGTCTCCGGATTGCCGCCGGGCAGCTTGGCGGTGACCTGGATGGTGGGGAAATCGACCTGCGGCAGCGGCGCCACCGGCAGCAGCGGGAACACCGCCAGGCCCAGCAGGAACAGGGCCATCGCCAGCAGCGAGGTGCCGATGGGGCGCCGGATGAACGCCTCGGAGATGTTCACGACGCGTCCCCGGGCGCGGCGGGCGCGGCGCTCCCGCCCGGCGCGGCTTTGCCGTCCGCCGCGGCTTTCCCGCCGCCCGGCGCGGGCGCGGCGGCCGTTTCAGCCGCGGCCTCGGCGATCTTCAGGCCGGGGCGCAGCTTGTACTGGCCGTCGACCACGACGCGCTGGCCCGCCGACAGGCCTTCGGACACCACGGCCAGGCCGTCCTGCGCCACGGCCACCCGCACCGTCTGGACGCGCACCCGGCCGTCCGCCTCGACCACGTAGACGTACAGCCCCTGGGCGCCGCGCTGCACGGCGGACTCCGGCACCACCAGGGCGCCGGGCCGGTCGCCGAGGATCAGCCGCACATCCACGGTCTGCCCCGGCCACAGGGCCTGGTCGGGATTGTCCAGCCGGGCCTTCAGGCGCAGCGTGCCGCTGGCGGCGTCGATCTGGTTGTCCACCAGCACCAGCGTGCCCCGGCCCAGCCGCTCCGGCCGGCCCCGGCCGTAGACTTCGACGGCCAGGCCCGGGACGGGATGGGCGGCGGCCGATGCCTTGCCGCCCGCCGCGCCTGCCGCACCCGCCGCACCCGCCGCACCCGCCGCCTTGCCGCCCGCCGCGGACGGCGATCCGGGCGCGTCGGCGCCGTCGGCCGGCGCCTGGGCGTGAACGGCGCGCGCCGCGCGGACGGCGGCCTGGACCTCGGCGAACGCCGTGTCGGGCACGGTGAAGCTGACGGCGATCGGATCGATCTGGTTGATCAGCACCAGGCCGTCGGCGTCCGTCGCGCGCACCAGATTGCCCGGATCCACCCGGCGGGCCCCGGTGCGTCCGGTCAGCGGCGCCGTGATGCGGGTGTAGTCGAGCTGGACGCGTGCGGCCTGGACCTGGGCCTCGTCGGCCTGGATCGCCGCCTGCAGCACCGCCACCTGGGCGCGCTGGGTATCCAGGGTCTTGCGGTCGATGGCGCCGTGGCGCGCCAGTTCGACGTAGCGGGCGAGGTCCTCGCGGGCATTGTCCAGCTGCGCCTGGTCGCGCGTCCGCTGGGCCAGGGCCTGGGCCAGCTGGGCCTGCTGCACCCGGTCGTCGAGCCGCGCGATGAGCTGCCCTTCATGCACGACCTCGCCTTCGCGGAAGCCCACCGATTCCAGCTGGCCGTCGATGCGCGCGCGTACCGTCACGCTGGCCCAGGCCTGGACCGCGCCCAGCCCCTGGAGGCGGATGGGCATGTCGCGCACGGCCACGTCCGCCGTATGCACCAGGACCGGCGCCGCGGCGTTGCCGTTGGCCGCGGCGGCCATCGGAGCCGGACGGCCCGACCACCATCCCCATGCACCCAGGACCAGCAGCGCCGCCAGGCCCCACCACAGAAAAGAACGGCGCACGGAGGAAATCGCCATGAGAGCTCGAAACGGGATGATCGACAGGAAGGCCTCCGCCGCGTCGCGGCGCCGGCGGAGCGGGCGGCCACGCGGCCGCTTGTGGAGTATACGAGGAAGTGTCAATGCGCGCTGCCCCGGATGACGCGCGGCTGAACGCGGGATCCGGCGACCGCGCCGGGACGCCCGGCGGCCGGACGCATCAGCCGGACGCATCAGCCGGACGCATCAGCCGGACGCACAAAAGAAACGACCCCGGGACTTTCGTTCCGGGGTCGGGTGCCTGGCCGGGGTTTCCCCGGCCGGGCTCGGGCCTGGACCGGCCGCCGGCGAAATCCGCCGGCGCGGCCCGTGCCGATCAGTTGGCGGCGCGGCGCGAACGCGAGCCGGCCTTGGCGGCCTTGCCGACGTCGGCGGCGGCCTTCAGGGTGGCGTTGGTCGCGGCGGCGAAGTTCGATTCCGCGGCGCTGGCGGCCTGGCGGGCGGCCTTGGTGGCGGATTCGTAGGCGTTGGTCGCGGTGGCCAGCGAGGACTTCAGCAGCGCCACGGCGCCTTCGGAGCCGGTGGGGGCGTTGCGGGCGAACTGCTCGACCACTTCGGACACCTGCTTCTGGCCCTGGTTCAGCTGGGCTTCGGCCAGCTTGCTCAGGTCGCCCTGGATGTCGGCCAGGATTTCGTAGACGTCCTTGCCGTAGGCCACGGCCTGCTCCGGACGGACCAGGGCGGAGGTGAAGGCCAGCAGTTCCTGGGCGTCCTTCAGTTCGACGGCTTCCTGGGACTTCTGGGCGACTTCTTCCAGGGCGGCCTTGGTGGCCTTCAGGTTCAGGTCGACCAGCTTCTCGAAGCCGCTGAAGAACGTGCCCTGGACGGCCAGCAGGTTGTCGATGACGGCCTTTTGCGAGGCCAGCAGGGATTGTTGATTCGCGCTCATGATGACTCCTTGTCAATGGTAGAAGGTTTCCTCAGAGGCACAATGCCCGGCACCTTCTCGATCGCAGCGGTTTTGCTGCAACGCACAAATGAAATTTTAAAGGAATTGCCGGGGATGTCAATCGTTTTTGTTGCGCCGCAACAAAATAATTGCGGAGGGCTTGCCTGCAGGGGCTCGCCGGCCGCGGGCGCGGCGCGGAACCGCCGGCCTCGCCCCGCGCGGCGGCAGGCTCAGTGCTGCGCCTCGTAGCCCAGGGCCTCGGAGATGCGGGCGCTGGTGCTCATCAGCAGCGGGATCCAGTCGTCGCGCATGCGCTCGGCGGGGGCCGAGAGGGACAGCCCGGCCAGCAGCGCCCCGGTGTCGTCGTAGACGCCGGCCGCGATGCAGCGCACGCCCAGCTCGAGTTCCTCGTTGTCGCGCGAATAGCCGTGCCGGCGCACCAGCGCGAGTTCGCGTTCCAGCTGATCGACCTGGGTGATGCTGTTGCGGGTGGTGCCGGCCAGGCCCGTGCGCATGGCGTAGCTGCGCACGCTGCGAGCGTCCCACATGGACAGGAACAGCTTGCCGGTGGAAGTCAGGTGCAGGGGCGCGCGGCCGCCGATGGCGCGCACCACCTGCATGCCGGAGCGTTCGCTCCAGGCCCGTTCGATGTAGACGATCTCGTCGCCCTGGACGAGCGAGAGGTTGACCGTCTGGCCGGTCTGGCGGTGCAGTTCGCGCATCGGGCCGATGGCCGCCGCGCGCACGTCCAGCCGGCCCTTGACCAGCGAGCCGAGTTCCAGCAGGCGCATGCCCAGGCGGTACAGGCCGCTGTCCACGCGCTCGACGTAGCGGCCCACGGCCAGGTCGGCCAGGATGCGGTGCGCCGTGGAGGCGTGCAGGCCCGTGGCCGCCGACAGCTCCTTCAGCGTGATCGGATCGCGCTGGGAGGCCAGGACGTCCAGGATGCGCATGGCGCGGTCCAGGACCTGGATCGTCACCGAGCCATGATCGCCGGCCGCCGCGGCCAGCGCCGGGGCGGCGTGGGAAGAAGAAGCGGAAGGGGGGGAAAGACGTGCCATGGGTTCGCTTTGTTGCATCGCGCCATTTTTCCATACTATGAAAAAACGGTCCACATGGCAAGCCTTTTCTGCCTGCCGCGCGCCGCCCCGGCAGGCGCCGGCCGGCCGCGGAAGACCCCGGTCAGGCCGGCGGATCGAGCCTGCCGCCCAGCGACTGGACCTCGGCGCGCAGCCAGCCCAGGGCCTCGGCGGCGGCCTCGGGGGCGCCCTTGACACCCAGCTCGATGTGCGGCGGGCCGCCCGAATCGCCGACGTTGGGCAGGCTGAAGGCGCGGATGCCCGCCCAGCGGCGTTCCAGCGATTCGAGCGCCGGGGTGATGCGCGATTCGGGCAGGCCGAACACCAGGAAGGAATGCTCGACCCGGGATTCGCGGTGGTGCCAGCGCGCGTAGCGCGTGTCCAGCGTCCAGGCCATCATGGCGTGCGCCATCACGGGAAAGCCGGGCATGAAGCTGTGGTCGCGGATGAAGAAGCCGGGAATCTTGTTGTAGCTGTTCGGGATGATCTCAGAGCCGGCGGGGAACACGCCCATCTGCAGCCGCTGCTGGTTTTCGGCGGTGCCCATGTCGGCGCTGCCCTGGCCCTTGGCGGCCATCTCGGCGCAGCGCTCGCCGATCAGGCGGGCGGCTTCGGGATGCAGCGCCAGCGGCACCCCCAGGGCGCGTGCGGCCGCCTGGCGGGTGCGGTCGTCGGGCGTGGCGCCGATGCCGCCGCAGCAGAAGACGAGGTCCGGCGTGGCGAAGCTGCGGCGCAGGCACTCGACGATGTCGTCCTCGTCGTCGGAGATGAATTCGGCGGCGTGCAGGCGCAGCCCGCGTGCCTGCAGCAGTTCGATCAGCCGGGCGAAATGCTTGTCCTGGCGGCGCCCGGAGAGGATCTCGTCGCCGATGGCGATCAGGCGGATGCGCGGCGGCGCCTGGGAAACCGCGCAGGCATCGGGCCCGCAGGCGGCCTGCGGGGCGGACAGGCCGGCCACGCCGGCGGCATCGGTATTCATCATGGGATTTCCTGGTCAGACGTCTATGACGGTTTCGGCCCGCAGGCGGCGGATGGCTTCCAGGCAGAAGTGCGCGTACACCAGTGCCGAGAACACCGGCATCACCAGCCAGAACAGCGGAATCAGGTTGACGACCGCCAGGCAGGCCGCGATCAGCCAGAGCTGGCGGTTGTGGCGGCGCCAGAGCAGCCGGCGCTCGGCCGCGCTGGCGTGCTCGATCATGGCGTCCACGCGCAGCATGCGGTTCAGCGCGAAGGCCCACCAGAACACCGGCAGCACCAGCGCCATGGGCGGGATCAGCCACAGGGGCATGGTGACCAGCCACCCCAGGCAGAACAGCAGCCCGACCCAGATCGCGTTCCAGACACCCAGGGCCGTGGTGTTGCGGCCCTGGCGGTTCAGGCCGCGGTACTCGCGGTGCTCCAGGTGGCGCAGCACGATGGGCATGACGAACACGGCGGCGATCACCAGCCCCAGGATGCCGGCCATGGGCAGCAGCAGGCCCGCCGCCAGCAGCGGCACCAGCCACAGTTTGAGGGAAAACAGGCCGACGGCGACGAGCCAGCCGTCGATGGTGTTGAACAGGCCCCAGGAGGAGGCCTCCTGGTCCAGCCAGCCGGTCAGCGGCTGCCAGAAGAACCACAGCAGCACCACCGCGCCCAGGAAGGCGATCACGAAGGGCAGGAACAGGGCCGCGATCATGCGCGGATGCAGCTGGCTGGCGGCGGCGCGGCGGAAGGCCTGCCCGACCAGCGCCAGGCCGTGGGCGGTGCGGGGGTCGCGCAGGGTGAGGTCTTGATGCGTCATGGAGCGGGATGATCCTTGAGAACCCATACAATCATCTTATTCAAAGAAAGGGATTCCTGTCTGCATGAAATTGTTCGATCCGCACGCCGCCCCGCACGCCCTGCGCGAGCGGCTGGCCGCAGATTCGGGCCGCCGCGTGGCCTGCTACTGCGCCGCCTGGTGCCGCACCTGCGACGCCTGGCGCCCCCTGCTGGAGGCCCTGGCCGACGAATACCCCGGCTGGACCTTCCTGTGGGTGGACGTCGAGGACAGCCCCGACTGGCTGGGCGACGAGGACATCGAGAATTTTCCCACGATCCTGGTGCAGGACCGGGGCGGCACGCGCTACTGGGGCGCGGTGCAGCCGCGCGCCGAACACCTGCGGCGGCTGATCGACGGCGCGGCGGACCTGCCGGCGCTGGCCGCCGGCCCGGGCAGCCTGGACGCGCTGGCGCGGAATCAGGACTGAGGAAACCAGGACTGAGGAAACCAGGGCCGGGGGATCCAGGATCAGGGAATCCAGGGCCAGGGGAACCGGAACCGGGGCGCCTGAATCGCACGCCGCGCCGCGATCCGGCGGCATGCCGCGCGGATCAGCCGTGCTTGCCCCCGCCCAGCAGCACGCCCACGGGCCGGCGCGCCGGCACCACGGCGGGGCGCGATTCGGCTTCGGCGCGCGGCGCGGAGGCGGCGGCGGGCTCGTAGGGCCGGGAGAAGAAGTCGTCCAGCGGCGCCTCGGGCGCGCCGCGCCAGCCCGGCGCCCCGTGATGCCCGCCCACCGCGCGGCGGCGGGGGGCGGCGCGCGGCAGTTCGAGCTCGCCGCGCGGGATCTTGGTCTTGATGAGCTTTTCGATGTCCTGCAGGTAGCGTTCTTCCTCGGGGGCGAACAGCGCGATGGCCTCGCCCGAGGCGCCCGCGCGGCCGGTGCGGCCGATGCGGTGGACGTAGTCTTCCGCGTTGCGCGGCAGGTCGTAGTTGATGACGCAGGGCACGCCGGCCACGTCCAGGCCGCGCGCGGCCACGTCGGTGGCCACCAGGACTTCCAGGGTGCCGGCCTTGAAGGCGTCCAGCGCCTTCATGCGCTCGATCTGGGTCTTGTTGCCGTGGATGGATTCGGCGCGCACGCCGTCCTGTTCCAGCTGGCGGGCCAGGCGGCTGCAGCCGATCTTGGTGTTGGAAAACACGATGACCTGGTTGAGCTGGCGGGACTTCACCAGGTGCACCACGGCCCGGCGCTTGGCCTCGCCTTCCAGGGGATAGGCGATCTGGGTGACGGTGTCGGCCGTGGCGTTGGGGCGCGCGACCTCGACCTCGACCGGGGAGCGCAGGAAGGTGCGGCCGAGCTTGCGGATTTCCGGGCTGAAGGTGGCGGAGAACAGCAGGCCCTGGCGGCCCGGCGGCAGCAGCCGCATGATTCGGTCCAGGTCCGGCAGGAAGCCCATGTCCAGCATGCGGTCGGCCTCGTCCAGCACCAGGATGCCGACCTGGCCGAGATTGACGTTGCGCTGCTCGACGTGATCGAGCAGGCGCCCCGGCGTGGCGATCAGGATTTCGCAGCCCTGGCGCAGCAGGTCGCGCTGCGGGCGGATGTCCACCCCGCCGAACACCACCGCCGTGCGCAGGGGCACGAAGCGGCTGTACTGGGCGACGTTGGCGTGCACCTGGTCGGCCAGCTCGCGCGTGGGCGTCAGGATCAGGGCGCGCACGGGATGCCGCGCGGGCGAGGCGCTGTTGCTGGCGAAGGGCATCAGCCGGTGCAGGATCGGCAGGGAGAAGGCGGCGGTCTTGCCCGTGCCCGTCTGGGCGGCGCCCATGACGTCGCGCCCGGACATGGCGATGGGGATGGCCTTGGCCTGGATCGGGGTGGCGGACACGTAGCCGGTGGCCTCGATGGCCTGCATGATGCCGGGATGCAGGCCGAACTGGGCAAATGGAACGGGCGCTTGGGCGGTGGAGTCTTGGGGAGTGGAGTCGGTCATTCGTCGGATTGGGTGCGCAGGCACCCGGAAATCCGGCCCCACGCGTTCATGAACCCCTCATTTTAGCGTGCATCGCCGCGGGCCGGGCAATTGGTACAATGAATCCCTGACAAATTCCGGGAGACGGCAATGTCCATGGCTGATCGAGATGGGGTGATCTGGTACGACGGCAAGCTGGTGCCGTGGCGCGACGCGACCACGCACGTGCTGACGCATTCGCTGCACTACGGCCTGGCCGTCTTCGAGGGGGTCCGCGCCTACCGCACCGACCACGGCACCGCGATCTTCCGCCTGGAAGACCACACCAAGCGCCTGTTCAACTCGGCGCACATCTACCAGATGAAGATCCCCTTCTCGCGCGAGGCGATCTCCGAGGCCCAGATCGAGGTCGTGCGCCGCAACGAGCTGGAATCCTGCTACATCCGGCCGCTGGTGTTCTACGGCTCCGAAAAGATGGGCGTCTCGCCCCGCGGCGCCTCGGTGCACGTCGCCATCGCCGCCTGGGCCTGGGGCGCCTATCTGGGCGAAGACGCCCTCAAGCAGGGCATCCGCGTCAAGATCTCCTCCTACGCGCGCCAGCACGTCAACGTCACCATGCCGCGCGCCAAGATCGCCAGCACCTACGCCAACTCCATCCTCGCCAACGCCGAGGCGCTGGACCACGGCTACGACGAGGCCATCCTGCTGGACACCCAGGGCTTCGTGGCCGAAGGCTCCGGCGAAAACCTGTTCATCGTGCGCGACGGCGTGCTCTACGAGCCGGACATCGCCTGCGCCCTGACCGGCATCACGCGGGCCTCCGTCCACCAGATCGCCGCCGACCTGGGGCTGCGGGTGGAATCGCGCCGGCTCACCCGCGACGACCTGTACATCGCCGACGAGGCCTTCTTCACCGGCACGGCGGCCGAAGTCACCCCGATCCGCGAGATCGACGGCCGCCAGATCGGCGCCGGCGAACGCGGCCCCGTCACCGCCCAGATCCAGAAGGCCTTCTTCGACGCGGTATCCGGCAAGACGCCGAAATACCACCACTGGCTCTCCCGGGTCTGATCCCCCAATCCAAACCCCACCCCGGACGGCCCGCCCGTCCGGCCCTTTTGCAGGAAACACCATGAGCAGCGTGCCCGAAACCGCCCGCAACCAGGACATCGTCGAAGTCGGCGCCGAAGACCTGCCGGTCTATTGCCCCGGCCCCAAGGCGCCCCTGTGGAGCCAGCATCCGCGCATCTACATCGAGGTCGTCAAGAGCAAGGTGGCCCGCTGCCAGTACTGCGGCACCCGCTACGCCCTGCGCGAAGGCGAAAAGGTGCACGGCCACCACTGATCCCGCCCATGTTCCCCACGCCGGAAGAAGCCGAATACGCCTTCTACGAGGCCATGCGCCAGGGCGACGCCGCCCTGATGATGCGCGTCTGGGGCGACGACGAGGACGTGGTCTGCATCCACCCCGGCGGCCTGCGGACCATCGGCCCGCGGGCCGTGCGGGAAGCCTGGGAACACATCTTCACCAACGGCCCGATCGCCGCCTTCCCGGCGCAGGTCAAGGCCATGACGGGCGTGATGAACGCCGTGCACGTGCTGATCGAGCAGATCATGGTGAACACCCCGCGCGGCAAGGACACCCTGAACTTCTACACCACCAACATCTACCAGAAAGGCCCGGAAGGCTGGCGGATGATCGTGCACCACGCCTCGGCCGCGCCCCGCGAGGCCGAGCTGTTCGACCGGCCGGACCCCTCCCGCACCCTCCATTGATCCGCCCATGAGCGTGCCGGGCCGTCCCCCACCGCGAATGCCTTCGTGCACGGCACGAAGGCGAAGTCCCATGAGCGTGCCGGGCCGTCCCAAACGCGAATGCCTTCGTGCACGGCACGAAGGCGAAGTCCTATGACCGCGCGCATCGACACCCGCCCGTGCCCCGTGCCGGCCTGGCTGCCCGGCGGCCACGTCCAGACCCTCTACGGGGCCTTCTGCGCCCAGCACCCCACCCTGCACTTCGTGCGCGAACGGGTGGACACGCCCGACGGCGACTTCATCGACCTGGACTGGTGCGGCCCGGGCCTGAACCCCAACCAGCGGCCCGGCGGCCAGGCCTCGCCGCACGAATCCGGCCTGGTCGGCACGGCGGCGCGGCGCTGGATCGAGGACGCCGACTGGGCCGCGCTGGCCGGCGGCCCCGCCCTGATCCTGTTCCATGGCCTCGAAGGCAGCAGCCTGAGTCCCTACATGCAGGTGATCGCCCACGATTTCCGCGCCGCCGGCTGGACCGTGGCGGCGGCGCACTTCCGCGGCTGCTCGGGCGTGCCCAACCGCATGGCGCGGGCCTACTACAGCGGCGATTCGGCCGAGATCGAGTTCATGCTCGGCCACGTCCGCGCCCGCCTGCCCGGCGCCGAATGGCACGCCGCCGGCATCTCGCTGGGGGGCAACGCCCTGCTGAAGCTGCTGGGCGAGGCGGGCACCGGCCCGCACGGCCTGCGGGCCGCCGCCGCGGTGTCCGTCCCGATGGACCTCCCCGCCTGCGGCCGGCGCCTGTCGGACACCGGCTGGGGACGGCACCTGTACACCCGCCATTTCCTGCGCAGCATCCGGCGCAAGATCTTCGACAAGGCCCAGGAATTCCCCGGCTCGGTGGACGTGTCGCGCACCCAGAGCATGCGCAGCCTGCGCGAGCTCGACGACCTGTACACCGCGCCCATGCACGGCTACCGCAACGCGCTGGACTACTGGACCCGCGCGGCCAGCCTGCCGCTGCTGCCGTCGATCCGCACGCCCACGCTGATACTGAACGCCCGCAACGATCCCTTCGTGCCCGAGGCCTCGCTGCCGGGTTCGCGCGACGCGTCCGGCGACGTGCTGCTGCACCAGCCGGCGCTGGGCGGGCACGCGGGCTTCGTCACCGGCATGTTCCCGGGCCACCTGCGCTGGCTGCCGGCGCGGCTGCTGCGGTTTTTCGGCACCGGCGACTGAATCGGGCGGCCGCGCCGCGCGCGGCCGGCGAAAAAAACCAGCCGGGTATCGGCCGGCCGGCACGGCCTGGCGGGAGGCCGATCAAGCCGACGGAGTTTCAGACCGCCGCGCTGACGATGATCTCCACCAGCAGGTCGGGGCGCGCCAGGCGCGCCTCGCAGGTCGCCCGCGTCGGGACGGCGCCGCCATCGATCCATTCGCCCCAGGCGGCGTTCATGCCCGCGAAATCCCGATCGATGTCGCGCAGCCAGATCTGGGCGGTCAGCAGGCGGGACTTGTCCGTGCCCGCCTGGGCCAGATAGGTGTCGATCTTGGCGAGCGCATCGAGGGTCTGGTGATAGACGTCGGCCTGCGCATTCGACGCCGTGACGCCCGCGACGTAGGCCACGTGATTGTGTATCACGATGCGGCTCAGGCGCTCGTTGCTGTCCATCCGCTGGATTTCCGTAGTCATGTGATGATTTCTCCTGTCGAAAAGAGGATGGAACCCGGGCGCCGTCAACGGAACCGGTCCACCGAAAAAGCCTCGATGGGCAGCCGGCTGGCGCCATCGCAAAGCAACTCGCTGACGATCCGTCCCACGATGGGGCCCAGCTCGAACCCATGCGCCGAAAAGCCGAAGGCATGGACGACGCCCTCCTCGCGGCCCCGGCCGATGACCGGGATGCCATCCGGCGTGAAGGCTTCCACGCCGCCCCAGGCGCGCGCGATCGGGACGGCGGCCAGATGCGGGAAAAGGCCGACGACGGTCCGCGCACTGGGCCAGAGCGTCATCAGATCGACCTCGGCCGCGCGCCGCGCGGCATCGAGCCCGCAGCGCAGGCCGCCGCCGATGACCACGGTGCCATTCGCAAACTGCTTCAGCGACAGAGGCCGGCTCGAGCCGCCCAGCACGGGGTCCAGGAAATGCGCCGTTCTCTGGGTCACCATCAGCATGAGCCCATCCACCTGCACGGGCGCCGGATCGCCCACCTGCCCCGCGATCCGGTGCGCCCAGGCGCCGGCCGCGTTCACCAGGGCCGGCGCGCTGAAGACGCGATCGCCCGCGCGGACGTGCCACTGGCCGCCCTGCCGCCAGACCCGCGACACCTCGGCGCCTTCCCGGATGCCGACGCCGGCGCGCAACGCCGCGGCATGAAAGGCCATGACGGCGCCATACGGCCAGGCATATCCATCCCCGGCCACCCAGATCCCGCCCTGCACGTGCTCCGCAATGCGGGGGACCCGCTCGCGCACCTCCTCGGGACCGATCAGAACCTCATGGGCGTACCCCAGCCGGCGCAATCGATCGACACGGACACGCGCCGCCGCCACGTCATCGGCCGTCTCCAGCACCTGCAGCTGGCCGCTCGGCACGAACCCGCAATCCGAACCCAGGTAATCTTCCGCGACGCGCCAGATCTCGTCGCGCGAAGCCAGCGCCAGGGGGATCTCGGCCGGCGCCCGCCCCAGGGTGCGCACACCGCCCGCGTTGACGCCGGAGGCATGGCGTCCGCAGTAATCGCGCTCCAGGAGGTGGACCCGCAGGCCGCGCCGGGCCAGATGCAGCGCCGAGGACAGGCCATGCAGGCCGCCTCCGATGACGAGCGCATCGGCGCCGACCACCCCGGTTGCGGGACTACTCATTGACCTCGGCCTCTTTCGCCAGCTGCGCCAGCGTGATCGGCTTGATCGGCGGGCGGATGCGATAGTAGCCGGCATCGGCGGGCGGCACCTGGCGCGTGCCCGCGATCAGTTCCGTCACCGTCAGGCCGCACTGGCGCCCCTGGCAGGGCCCCATTCCGCAGCGGCTGAACGACTTGACCTGGTTCGGTCCGACGCACCCCAGCCGCACGTCGTCCCGCAACCGCCCCGCCGTGACCTCTTCGCAGCGGCACACCATGACCTCGTCGGCGGGGATGCGGTTCTCGTCCTTCGGCCGGTACAGGCGATCGAGGAAGGGCCGTATGCGAAGGAACGACTGGCGCTCGCGCACCAGCGGCGCCGCCCGCGCATCGCGTTGCGCCGCGGTCAGGCGCCCCGCCGCGGCGGCGGCCCCCAGGCCCGTCAGGCGGCCCTGGATCTCCGCCGCCCGCGCCCCGGCAATGGCCGCGCCATCGCCGGCCACATAGATCCCGGGCACATCCAGCTCGCCCCAGCCGTCCACGACCGGGCGCCAGCACAATTGCGCGTCATCCCACACGTGCCCGGCACGCAGCGACCACGTGATCTGCGTATTCGGCACGACCCCCTGGTGCAGGAGCACCAGGGAGGCGGGCAAGGTCCGCGTCCGGCCATCCGCCTGGAACTGGATGCGTTGCGCGCAGCCGTCCTCGCCCTGGATGGCCAGGCCGGTCACACCCTTGTAGTGCGGAACGCGATGCCGCTTGATGCCGGACAGCAGCTTCAACCCCTTGACCAGATCCGGCCAGCCCGCCAGGGCTCCGGACGCATGCCTCAAGGCCGCGCGCAAGTCGGCGGGCGCCGCCGTATCCAGAATGGCGCCGATCCGCACCCCCGCGCGCAGGTACTGCCAGGCCAGCAGATACAGCAACGGGCCGCAACCCGCCAGCACCGGCGCCTGCCCGGGCACGATCCCCGCGCTTTTCATGAGGATCTGCGCCGCGCCGGCGGTCATCACGCCCGACAGGGTCCAGCCGGGAATGGGGAAGGGACGCTCCATCGCGCCCGTAGCCAGCACGATCGCGCGCGCCTCCAGCGCCGCGACGCGCCCATCGCGCAGCGCATGCACGCGCCGCTCGCGCGTGACCTGCCACACGGCCGTGCGCGGCCAGTATTCGGCGCCCGAAACGGTGAATTCCCGCGCCAGATCCGATCCCCGGGCATAGTCCGGCCCCAGGATCCGGCGCCGGTCCTCGTCCGCCTGGGTGACGCGGCGATAAATCTGGCCGCCCGGCGTCTCCTGCTCGTCCAGCAGCAGCACCGACATCCCGTGCTGCCGGGCCTCGACGGCCGCCGCCATCCCGGCCGGTCCGGCCCCGATGACGATCAGGTCCACGGTACGATCCGGCGCGCGCAACGGCACGTGCCCCTGTTCCGCCAAGTCAGCCATGGAGGTTCTCCCCGCCGCGCATGAATTCCGCCAGATCGGGCGTCCGCAGGGTGGCGACCCGCATGCCGTCGCGCACCGTGACGAGACAGGCCTGCTGGTTCGGCTCGCCGTCGATCTCCACCAGGCACTCGAAACACACGCCCATCATGCAATAGGGCGCGCGCGGCATGCCGCTCACGGCGGAGGCGCGAAACCGGTCCACGCCCAGCAGCAGCAGCGCCGCCGCCACGGAAATCCCGGCGGGCACGCGCACCGCCATGCCATCCAGGTCCATCCCGATTTCCCGCTCGGCGCCGGTTTCTTTTTCCGGCAGCCTGCGAAACAAACTTTCAGTGTGCATCCAAAGGCTCCTCCATGAGCACGCCCGAGTGAAAACGATCTGCCCGGAACCCGTCGATGGCCCGCGGCCGCTCACCGCCGCCCAGCCAGGGCGCGATCGTGAATACATGCTGCGCCGCCAGCGTGACGCCGCTGTGGCAGCTGACGACGAAAGCGCCCGGCATGGACGCCGATTCCTGATAGATCGGAAAGCCGTCCGGGGTCATGACCCGCAGCGCCGCCCAGCTGCGCACCAGGCGCAGGCCGGCCAGGGATGGCAGGCAGCGGATGGCGCGACGCGCGATGCCGCCCAGCACCAGCGTGCTGACGCTGTCGTCATACCCCACGTCCTCCAGGGAATCGCCGATCTGTATCGTGCCCTCGTCCGTCTGGCGTATGTAGTTGGTGGGATAGGCCAGCGCGGGCGGCAGGCGTTCGGTGATCAGCACCTCGCCCCGATTCGGCCCGATGGGCGCGTCCACGCCGACCAGGGGCGCCAGCGTGCGATTCGCCAGGCCCGCCGCCAGGACGACGCGAGCGGCCTGCCAGCGCTCGCCGCCGGCCCGCACCTCGAAATCCGCCCCCTTGCGCGCGATGGCCTCGACATGCCGCCCCGTCAGGATGGCGACACCACGATGCCTGCAGGCCGCATGCAGGGCGCCCAGCAGCTTGAGCGGATTGACGTGGCCGTCCATGAGCGAAAAGCTCACGCCCGGGACCTCGGGCCCCAGGCCGGGCATCAGCTCGCGCGCGGCCTGCAGGTCCAGCATCTCGAATTCGTAATCGGGACCGACCGCCTCGCGGATGCCCTGCAGGCGGCTGCGCCGCTCCGCCAGTTCGTCCTCGGAAAGGCAGATATGGAGTCCCCCGCGCTGCTGCAGCCGGACATCCACGCCGGTCTCCTCCAGCAGCGCCCGGGCGAGGCCGGGCCACAGGCGCGCCGACCCCCAGCTCCAGCGCGCGTACTCGGGCTTGCCCACGCCCTTGCCCTGCACCCAGACCAGGCCGAAATTCCCGCGCGAGGCCCGGTACGCCTGATCCCCGCCGTCCAGCAGCGTGACCCGCGCGCCCGTGCGCGCAAGCCCATAGGCCATGGCGCTGCCCAGCAGCCCCGCCCCGACAACAATCACATCACTCATTTTTCATCCAGCGTTGAGGCTTCAGTCGATCAATGGTTTCCGGCCAGGACGCGTTCCAGGCCCACGACGCGATCCAGCAGGACCATGAGCACGAGCGTGACGGCGATCAGGACCGTGGATACGGACGCCACCAGCGGGTCGATGGTCTGGGCGATGTGGTTGTACATGACCACCGGCAGCGTGGTCATGCCCGGCGTGGCCACGAAGATCGTCATCGTCAGTTCGTCGAAGCTCTGCGTGAAGGCCAGCAGCCAGCCGCCGGCGATGCCCGGCAGGATCATGGGCAGCAGGACGCGCCGCACCATGGTCCGGCGCGGCGCGCCCAAGGACAGCGCCGCGCGTTCCGCATCCCGGTCCATGCCCGCGGCGGCGGCCAGCACCAGGCGCAACGAATAAGGCGCGACGAAGATGACGTGCGTCGCCACCAGCCAGGGAAAAGATCCGCTGATGCCGGCCAGATTGAAGAACCGCAGGAACGCCACGCCCAGCACCACGGGGGGAATCATCAGCGGCGACAGGAAAAAGGCCATCAACGCGCTGCGTTCCGGAAAGCGATAGCGCACCATGGCCAGCGCGGCGGGAACGGACAGGATGACGGCCGTGGTCGCCGAGGCCAGGCCCAGCCAGATCGAGATCCAGAAGGCCTGCACCATCTCGGGCGCCTGCGCGATGGCGCGGAACCAGCGCAGCGACAGGCCGTCCACGGGCATGGAGATATAGCCCTTGTCCGTGAAGGACACCGCCACCACGACGGCCAGCGGAGCCAGGATGAATGCGATGAACAGGGCGTGATAGCACAAGGCCGGCCAGCGGTTTTTTCTCATGGCGCCCTCCTCAGAAGACCTGCTGGAAGCGGCGTTCGACCAGGCGGTTGCACCCCAGGATGATCACGATGTTCGCCACCAGCAGAAACAGCACGATGGTCGCCCCCAGCGGCCAGTTCAAGGTGCTCAGGAATTCGTCATAGGCCGCCGTGGAGGCGACCTTCAGGCGCCGTCCGCCCAGGATGGCCGGCGTTGCGAACGCCGAGGCGGAGAGCGCGAAGACGATGATGCTGCCGGACAGGATGCCCGGCAGGATCTGCGGCAATATCACCCGGCGCATGACCGTCACCCCCGAGGCGCCCAGCGACAGGCCGGCCTGCGCGACCTGCGGATCCAGCTTCTGCAGCGAAGCCCAGACCGAAATCACCATGAAGGGAATCAGCACGTGCGTCAACGCCACGACCACGCCCGTCATGGTGAAGGCCAGGCGCACCGGTTCATGCACGATGCCCAGGGCCAGCAGCGCCTGGTTGATCAGGCCCTCGTTGTCCATGAGGATGGCCCACCCCAGCGTGCGCACCACCACGGAGACCAGCAGCGGCGCCAGGATGACGACCAGGAACAGGCCGCGCCAGGGGCTGCGCATCCTGGACAGGATCAGGGTCTCGGGCACGCCGAACACCGCGCACAGAAAGGTCGTGCCCAGGGCCAGACCCAATGTGCGCAGGAAAATCTCGTGGTAATACGGATCGGAGAGGACCTCCAGGTAGTTGACGAGCGAATAGTCGTCGCTGATCGTCCCGATGCCGTCGAACACATGGAAGGACAGAACGGCGGTCAGCCCCAGCGGGGTCAGCAGCATCACCAGGAACAGCGCAAGCGCCGGCGCCGACAATGCCCAGGGGACCCAGGAACCGCGGGATTGGCTAGACATGATCCCGCTCCCTGCCCAGGACCCTCAGGTTGGCGTCATCCCATTCGAGCCCGGCCCGGCCGCCCTCGTCGATGTCGAACGCGCCCACGTTCGGCACCGTGACGCGCATCACCCCCAGGCCAGTCTCCACTTCGAGCATCCAGTGGTCGCCCAGGAAGAGGCGCGTCAGCACGACGGCGTCGAGCCGGCCCCGGCCCGCAGGGACCAGGCGGATCTTTTCGGGGCGGATGTAGACGGAGACCTCGTCCGTGGGCAAAGGCGCATCGCAGGACACCGTGACGCTGATTTCTTCCAGGCGCACGTCGCAACAGCCTTCCCGCCACTGGAGGACGCGCCCCCGCAAGGCATTGGTCTTGCCCAGGAAGTCCGAAATGAAGGCGGAGGCGGGATGTTCATAGGCCGTGTGGGGCTTGTCGAACTGCACGATCCTGCCGCCGTGCATGACGGCGATCCGGTCGCTCATGGTCATGGCTTCCGTCTGGTCGTGCGTCACCAGAATGGTCGTCGTCCCCAGCTGGCGCTGGATCGCGCGCAGTTCGATGTGCATTTCGCTGCGCAGCTTGGCATCCAGATTCGACATGGGCTCGTCGAGCAGCAGGACTTCGGGGCGGATGACCAGGGCGCGCACAATCGCCACGCGCTGGCGCTGTCCGCCCGACAATTCGCGCGGATACCGCGTGTCGCGTCCTTCCAGGCGCACCATGTCCAGGACCTCCGCGACCCGCTTTTTACAGGTCGGGCGATCCACACCGCGCATCTCCAGTCCGAACCGCACGTTTTCCTCGACGGTCATGTGGGGGAACAGCGCGTAGCTCTGGAAAACGATGCCCATGCCCCGTTTCTCGGGCCTCTGCTCCAGGACGCTGCTTCCCGCCACCCGGATGTCGCCCCGCGTGGGCGTCAGGAAGCCGGCGATCATTTGCAGCGTCGTCGTCTTGCCGCATCCGGACGGTCCCAGCAGGGAGACGAATTCCCCCTTTTCGACCTGCAAGTCCAGGTGCTCGACCGCGATGAAGTCGTCGAACTCTTTTCTGAGACCACGGATTTCAAGAAAGCTCACGATACCCTTCCCGGCTCGCGGTCTCCGGCCGAGCCGGAGACCGCTTGAACCCATCGTCAATATCCAAGTCCTAGCGCTCGACCGTACGGTTCCAGCGGTTGGTCCACTTGCCGCGTTCCACGTTCACCACGGAATAGTCCACCGCCTCGAGCTTGCCGATCTGCTCCGGGCCATACGGCACGGCGGCGGCCACTTCGGGCGTCAACCGGGTCTTGCTGTTGACCGGCCCCCAGGCCTGGGTCTTGGCGAGAATGGCCTGGATCTCGGGGCTGAGGAGAAACTGCACGAACTGCTGCGCCTCGGGCTTGGCATCCGGGCGCGCCACCGGGCAGACCGCCGTGAACAAGGCGACCGCGCCTTCTTTGGGATAGACGAACTCCACCGGGAAGCCCGTGTTTTTCAGCGCTTCCACCCGGCCGCTGCCCCATACGCCCAGGACCCCCGAACCATTCTGGAACAATTCGGACATCTTGCCGGGGGACGGCTCCCAGGCCAGGACATTGGGCGCCACCTTGTCGATGATGGCCTTGAACCCGGGTTCGATGTCCTTGACGCCCCCTCCGTTCAGCTCGGCGAACTTGATCAGCGTATGCAGGCCGTAGCCGTTCGAGATCGGCGGGATCACGACCTTCTGGCGGAACTTGGGATCCTCGAGATCCAGCCAGGAGTCGGGCGCGGCCCAGCCGGCCTTTGCGAAGGCTTCCTTGTTGTAGAAGAGGCCCGTCGCCACCACGCCCAGCGCGACCGCGGTCTTGCCCATGTTCGACAAGGGATACAGGTCCTGATAGACGGGCGCCGGCGCCAGGGCGGCGCACAGATTGAATTGCTGGGCCTGCTCCATGGGGCCATCGTCGATCAGCACCACGTCGAATTGCGGGTGCTTTTTCTGCGCCACCAGCTTGGCCAGCGTATCCGTGGAATTCCCCGGCACATAGGTAATGTCCACGCCGGTCTTTTCCTTGAACATGGGGATGATGCTGTCGCGGAAGGCCTGCTCCGTCGAACCGCCGTACGAACCCACGTTCAGCGTGACCGCCTGCGACAGCATCGGCGCGACGGCCAGGGAAAAGACCGACGCCAGTTTCAACAAGTTTTTCATATGTCGTCTCCTTGAGCCTCTATGGCAGGCCATGATTAGTAGAAACCCTATGTTTTTTTGAGATGGATTCAATCGGTTCCAACTCATTGTTTTTACTATCTTAATAACCACCAAAGCGATAAAATAGTTCTATTTATGTATGATGTAATGCCTTTTCACTATGGATAATCGCCTGACGAATCGCATCACCTTGCGGCACATGGAAGCCTTCCGCGCGGTCATGCTCAACAAGACCGTCACCAGCGCCGCATCCTCCATGTGCATCTCGCAACCCGTGGTCACGCGGCTGCTCGCCGAATTCGAGTGGCGCATCGGCATCCGCCTGTTTGAACGGCAGCGGGGGCGCCTGCATCCCACGCCCGAGGCCAAGCTGCTCTACGAGGAAGTCAAGCAATCGCTGGCCGGCGTGGAACGCATCGCCGACGCGGCGGCGGAAATACGCACCTTGCGGCGCGGCAGCCTGCGCATCGCCGCCGCGCCCTCGCTCGCGCTGGACTTTCTGCCTCAGACCATCGGGAAATTCCTGGAACGCCATCCGCGCGCCCAGATCCAGCTGCTCCTGCTGAGCTCCCAGGCGGTCATGGAACGCGTGCGGGAAGGACGATCCGACATCGGCTTCATCATTCTTTCGCTGCAGCTGCAATCCAGCTACTGCCAGCTGCTGATGTCCACCAGGATGGTCTGCGCCATCCCCGCCGCGCACCCGCTCGCGCAACGCGACCTGATCAAGCCCAAAGACCTGCAGGGCGAACGTTTCGTGTCCTATCCCACCCTGCTCGACACACGCGCCATGGTGGACGCCGCATTCGCGACCCACGGGGTCACGCGCACCCTGGACATAGAAACCCAGAATTCCTATGCCATGCTCAGGCTCGTGGAAGCCGGCGTCGGGATCGCCCTGATCGATGCGCTGACGGCGGCCTGCCACCAGAACGAGGGCGTGCGCTTCGTCCCGTTCGAGGCCGCCATCCCCATGAATTTTTCTCTCATGCAGGCGCCGGACCAGACGCCGGGCGCGCTCCAGCAGCCCTTCATCGACTTCGTGCGCGCCGAAATGCTGCGGCGCATTCCCGCCGAGGCCGTCCTCTACCCGGAACGCTGAGCGCACGAACACGGCCCCCGGACGGCGGCCCCGCGTCCGTCCATCCGGACGCTACTTCTTGAACGGCTCCAGCAGCGCGCGCTGGTTGTCCAGGCGTTCGCGCAGGGCGCGGATGCGCATGTCCAGCCGCGACTGGGCGTAGAAGTCCTTCGACAGGGTGCGCGCCTGCTGCAGATGCTCGACCGCCGTGGGCAGGGCGCCGGTCTGCTCGAAATAGCTCGCCATGGCTTCGTGGGCCTCGACCTCGCGGCCCAGGCGCTGCAGGCTGGTCGCCAGCAGCTTCTGGAATTCGGGCGTGTCGGGCCACTGCCGGGCGGCAGCCTGCAGGAGATCGGCGGCGGCCGCGTCCTGGCCGGCCTTCTGCAGGGCGCGGGCGCGCGCGTCGGCCACCCCCTGGCTGCGGGGCCAGCGCTTCCAGGCGGCCGCCGAGACGTCCACCGCGGCCGCCGGCCCCTGGGCGCCGGCCAGCTGGATCGCCAGCACGTCCAGCTGGGGCGCCGGCTGGATGGACTGCGCCTGGGCCAGCTGCGCGCGCGCGCCGGCCAGGTCGCCCTCGGTCCGGTCCAGCGCGGCCAGGCCGTACAGGGCGGCCGCCTGGCGCGCGCCCTGGAGGTCGCGCGCCTCGCCGCGCAGCGTCTGCCGCAGGCGCTGGCGGTCGGCATGGTCGCGCGCCTGGATCAGGGCCAGGCGCGCGCGCACGAACCAGAATTCGGGGTCGGGCGTCGCGGCGGCGGGCGGCAGGCCTTCGATGCGGTTCTCGATGTCCGAGAGGCGCTGGATCGACAGCGGGTGGGTCGAAGCGTAGCCGCCGCCCGTGCCTTCGTTCAGGCGCGAGGCGTTCATCAGGCGGCGGAACATGGCCAGCATGCCGCGCGGGTCGAAGCCGGCCTGGCGCATCATCTGCAGCCCCGCGCGGTCGGCCTCCTGCTCGGCGCCCCGGGAAAAGCCCAGCTGGCGGTCGATGGCGGCGGCCTGGCCGAAGGTGGCCACGCCCATGGCGAGGTCGCCCTGGCCGGCCAGGGCCGCCAGCAGGGCGCCGATCAGGCTGGCCACCATGATGCCCGTGCCCTGCGACTGCTGCGCGATGCCGCGGGCGATGTGGCGCTGCATGACGTGGCCGATTTCGTGCGCCAGCACGCCGGCCAGCTCGGACTCGCTCTGCGCGCCGACCACCAGGCCGCTGTTGACGCCGATGTAGCCGCCCGGCAGGGCGAAGGCGTTGATCGCGGGATCGCGCACGGCGAACACGGTGATGTCCTGGGCCAGCGCCTGCGGCGCGTGGGCGGCCAGCCGCCGGCCGAGCGCGGTCAGGTACTGGCCGACGTCCAGGTCGCCGATGTAGGTCGGGTCCTGGCGGCCCTGCTCCATGATGGCCTGGCCCAGGGTGCGCTCCACCGCCGGAGACAGTTCCGCCGCCGAAGCCGCCCCCATCGAGGGCAGCCCCATGGGCTGGCCCCAGGCGGGCGGCACGCCGGCCGCCAGGGCGCCGGCCAGGCTCAGGCCCGCTCCCGCCCGCCGCATCCAGATCCTCATGACGCCTCCTCCGTCCTTCGTTCGGGGCCGCATCAGGCCGCCCGCGCGGACCGGCCCGCCGGGCGCCGCCGGGGCTGCGGCAGGCGGTTGCGGGCCGACAGCCGCATCAGGGTCCCCAGCGCCACCAGCAGCCCGAAAGTCTCGATCAGGCCCGCCGGCACCCACATGATCAGTCCGCCGATCACCTGGTCGTCGAGCGCGCTGAAGCCGGGCAGCGCGCGGCCGCACAGGTCGAACACCGGATACAGGTCGTGTTCGGAAAAGACGATCACCGCGCCGGCGACCATCTGCGGCGCCATGGTGAAGACGGGCGAGAAGATGCGCCCGCCGGGCGACATCGCCGCCGGCGGATGGGGCCGCCGGTCCAGGATCAGGTTCCAGTACATCAGGCCGGTGATCACCACCGCCCAGTTCATGAGCCGGTAGAGCCGCCAGTCGAGCATGGAATAGAACTGCACGGTGGGCTCCAGCCAGACCAGCACCATCAGCAGGAACAGCAGCGGGACCAGGAACCGGTGCGTCGCCAGGGCCTCCAGGACGCGCAGGGGGCCGGCGCGGCGGGCCGCCGCCAGCCGCACCCGCCAGGCCAGGGGCAGGCCGGCCCGCATGACCTGGCCCGGATAGGCGCCCATGACGAGCAGCGGCCCCAGGTGGTGCAGGACCAGGTGCTGCAGGCGATGGATGAAGAACATGCGCTCGGCGTAGTAGTCGAGCTGCGTGTGCATGGACAGGTACAGCATGACCCAGCCGATCCAGAACAGGGACTGGCGCACGGCCCCGACATGGTGGACGCGGCGGCCGCGCAGGAACAGCCACGCCGACGCCGCGAAGGCCAGCACCAGGGCGGGCGAGAATTCCCAAGGCTGCAGCCAGGCGAGTACGTCCATGAGATCCAGTTTCAATCCACGCCCGTCACCGGGCAAAACAACTTGGAAGAGACGGCGCGTCTCCCAAACGACGCGACCCAGTTTAAAGCATCATTCTAAAATGGCCGTCTTCGCCCGCTGCTTTTCGTCCCTCTCCTTTCGCTTCTTTCGACACGCCATGGCCCTTCCGACCTACGACATCGCCATCCTGGGATCCGGCCCGGTCGGCTGCGCCCTGGCCCTCGGCCTGGCGGACGCGGCCCCGGACCCCGCGCGCATCGCCCTGGTGGGCCCGGAGCCCGCGCCGCGCCCCGCCGGCCAGGCCGTCGATCCGCGCGCCCTGGCCCTGAACCACGGCAGCCGCCGCCACCTGGAAAGCCTGGGCGCCTGGCCGGAGCGCGCCGCCGACATCCTGACCGTGCACGTGTCCCAGGCCGGGCACCTGGGGCGCACCCTGATCGACCAGGCCGAGCTGGGGGTCCCCCGGCTGGGCTGCGTGGTGGCCTACGACGACCTGCTCGACACGCTGTACGCCGCCGTGCGCCGCGCCGGCGTCGCCCTGCTGCCGGAGCGCCCGCAGCGGCCCCTGGCGGGCTCGCCCGTCCTGCTGCGGCTGGCCGGCGGGCCCCGCAGCGCACGCCTGGCGCTGCTGTCCGACGGCGCCCGGCCCGAGGGTCTGCACCGGGAATACGGCCAGCACGCCGTGCTGGCCACCGTGCGCGCCGCCGCCCCGCTGCCGGGCCGCGCCTTCGAGCGCTTCACCCGCACCGGCCCGCTGGCCCTGCTGCCGCATCCGGCCGGCGCCGATCTCTACAGCCTGGTCTGGTGCGTGCCGCCGGCGCGCGCCCGGGCCCTGCGCGATCTGCCGGACACCGAATTCGACGCGGCGCTGCAGGCGGCCTTCGGCCGGCGCCTGGGCGGCCTGCGCCGGGTGGGCGAGGCCCACGCCTTCCCCCTGTCGCTGCATGCCGGCCCGAGCCTGCTGGGCCAGGGCCTAGCGGCCGTGGGCAACGCCGCCCAGACCCTGCACCCGGTCGCCGGCCAGGGGCTGAACCTGGGCCTGCGCGACGCGGCCCAGCTGGCCCAGGCGCTGCGGCCCTGGCTGGCGGCGCCCGAGGCCCCGGTCCAGCCGCTGCTGGAACGCCACGCCCGGCGCCGGCGCGCGGACCGCGCGCTGACCCTGGGCGTCACCGACACCCTGCCGCGCCTGTTCGCCACCGCCAACCCGCTGCTGCGCCACGCCTGCGGCCTGGGGCTGGCCGCCCTGGACCTGCTGCCGGCGCTGCGCAAGCCCCTGGCCCGCCACCTGCTGCAGGGCCAGCGGCTGTAGGGCGCGCCGCGCGCCCGCGGCCTGACGGCCGCCTTACAATGCCTGCCATGCGCATCGGATCCTGGACCCTGCCCCACCCCGTCTGCGTGGCCCCCATGGCGGGGGTCACGGACCGCCCCTACCGGCGCCTGTGCAAGGCGCTGGGGGCGGCCTACGCGGTATCCGAGATGGCGGCCAGCAACCCGCGCCTGTGGGACAGCGTCAAGACCGCGCGCCGCCTGAACCACGACGGCGAGCCCGATCCGGTGGCGGTGCAGATCGCCGGCGCCGATCCCGGCATGCTGGCCGAGGCCGCCGTGTTCAACGTCCGCAAGGGCGCGCGCATCATCGACATCAACATGGGCTGCCCGGCGAAAAAGGTCTGCAACGTCGCCTCGGGCTCGGCGCTGCTGCGCGACGAGGCCCTGGTGGCCCGCATCCTGGAGCGCGTGGTGGCCGCCTGCGCGCCGCTGGGCGTGCCGGTCACCCTGAAGACTCGCACCGGCTGGGACCGCGACAGCCGCAACGCCGTGCGCATCGCCCGCCTGGCCGAGGACTGCGGCATCGCCGCGCTGACGCTGCACGGACGCACCCGCTGCGACCTGTACACGGGCCAGGCCGAATACGACACCCTGCGCGAGGTGCGCCGGGAGATCCGCATCCCGCTGATCGCCAACGGCGACATCGACTCGCCGGAAAAGGCCCGCCGCGTCCTGGATTACACTGGAGCCGACGCCATCATGGTCGGCCGCGCCGCCCAGGGGCGGCCCTGGATCTTCCGCGAGATCGCCCACTACCTGGCGCACGGCACCCGCCTGCCGCCGCCCACCTACGGCGAACTGCGCGAGCATCTGCTGAGCCACCTGGACGACCACTACGCCTTCTACGGCGAACATACCGGCGTGCGCAGCGCCCGCAAGCACATCGGCTGGTACCTGGCCGGCCTGCCGGGCGCGGACACGCTGCTGCCGCGCATCATGACGCTGGACGGCACGGCGCAGCAGTCCGACGCCCTGCGGCGGTGGTTCGACGAGCGGCCCGCCGACGCCGTTCTGGAACCCGCGCCTTCCCACCACTGATTTCCCGATCGATCCGACATGAGCACCACCACCCCTCTGGAACAAGCCGTCCGCGAACAGCTCGAACGCTATTTTGAAGACCTGGGCGACTCCACCCCGCACGACATGCTGTCCATGGTCGGCCTGTGCGTCGAGCGCACCGTCCTGGAAGTCGCGCTGGAGCGCACCGGAGGCAACCAGACGCGCGCGGCCGACATGCTCGGCATCACGCGCGGCACGCTGCGCAAGAAGCTCCAGACGCACCAGATCCAGGCCTGAGGCGCCGCCGCGCCCGCCCCCCGCTTCTCCCTTCCTTCCCTCTTGCCGACATGACCATCCAGACCGCATTGATCTCCGTGTCCGATAAATCGGGCATCGTCGAATTCGCCCAGGCCCTCGCCCAGCGCGGGGTCTCCCTCCTCTCGACCGGCGGCACCGCCCGCCTGCTGTCCGAGGCCGGCCTGAAAGTCACCGAGGTCGCCGCCCACACGGGCTCGCCGGAGATCCTGGACGGCCGGGTCAAGACCCTGCATCCGCGCATCCACGGCGGCCTGCTGGCGCGCCGCGACGACCCCGCGCACCTGCAAACGCTGAAAGAACAGGACATCCCCCCCATCGACCTGCTGGTGGTCAACCTGTATCCCTTCCAGCAGACCGTGGCGAAGCCGGACTGCATCCTGGCCGACGCCATCGAGAACATCGACATCGGCGGGCCCGCCATGCTGCGTTCGGCGGCCAAGAACCACGGCTCCCCCGAGGGCGGCGGCGTCACCGTGGTGATCGATCCGGCCGACTACCCGCGCGTGCTGGCCGACATGGACGGCCCGGCGCGCCAGCCGTCCTACGGCCTGCGCCTGGAACTGGCCGCCAAGGTCTACGCCCACACCGCCGCCTACGACGGCGCCATCGCCGCCTATCTCAGCAGCCTGGCGGCGCGCGAGCCCGCGCCCGCCGAGGTGCCCGAACGCGAGCCCTGGCCGCGCGTGCTGACCCTGCAGATGCGCCGCGAACAGGCCCTGCGCTACGGCGAGAACCCGCACCAGGGCGCCGCCTTCTACCGCGACGCCCACGTGGGCGCGGGCCTGCTGGCCGGCTACCGCCAGATCCAGGGCAAGGAGCTGTCCTACAACAACATCGCCGACGCCGACGCCGCCTGGGAATGCGTGCGCAGCTTCCAGTCCGGCGCCTGCGTCATCGTCAAGCACGCCAATCCCTGCGGCGTGGCCCTGGGCGCCGACGCCCTGTCGGCCTACCGCCAGGCCTTCAAGACCGACCCGACCTCGGCCTTCGGCGGCATCATCGCCTTCAACACCACCGTGGACGAAGCCGCCGCGCAGGCCGTCTCCGAGCAGTTCCTGGAAGTCCTGATCGCCCCGGCCTACACCGGCGCCGCCCTGGGCCTGCTGGCCGCTAAGAAGAACGTGCGCGTGCTGGAAGTGCCGCTGGGCACGGCGCACAACCCCTGCGACGTCAAGCGCGTCGGCGGCGGCTGGCTGGTCCAGGACCCGGACGACCTGCAGGCCACCGAGGCCGACGTGCGCGTCGTCACCCGCCTGGCGCCCAGCGCGCAGCAGATGCGCGACCTGCTGTTCGCCTGGAACGTCGCCCGCTTCGTCAAGTCCAACGCCATCGTGTTCTGCGGCCAGGGCATGACCCTGGGCGTGGGCGCCGGCCAGATGAGCCGCATCGACTCGGCCCGCATCGCCTCGATCAAGGCCGGGAAGGCCGGCCTGACGCTGCAGGGCTCGGCGGTCGCCTCGGACGCCTTCTTCCCGTTCCGCGACGGCCTGGACGTGGTGGCCGACGCGGGCGCGGCCTGCGTCATCCAGCCGGGCGGCAGCATCCGCGACGACGAGGTCATCGCGGCCGCCGACGAACGCGGCATCGCCATGGTCTTCACCGGCGCCCGCCACTTCCGCCATTGACGTCCGCGCACCGATGATCATCCTGGGGGTCGATCCGGGCTTGCGGCGCACGGGTTTCGGCGTGATCGAGGCCCGGGGGGCGCGGCTGCGCTACGTGGCGAGCGGCACCATCGTCGTGCCGCCCGCCCTGCCCCTGCACGCACGCCTCAAGGTCATCCTGGACAATCTGCGCGAGGTCGCGCGCGACGCCAGGCCGGACCAGGCGGCGCTGGAAAAGGTCTTCCTCAACGCCAATCCGGCCTCGACCCTGCTGCTGGGCCAGGCGCGCGGCGCCGCCCTGTGCGCCCTGGCCGACTGCGGCCTGGACGTGCAGGAATACACCGCGCTGCAGATCAAGAAGGCCGTGGTCGGCACCGGCCGCGCCTCCAAGGAGCAGATCCAGACCATGGTGCGCCACCTGCTGTCGCTGGACGGCGTGCCCGCCCCCGACGCCGCCGACGCCCTGGCCTGCGCCATCTGCCACGCCCACTGCGCGCCGCTGGCCGGCCGGCTGCAGGCGCTGGCGCCCGGCACCCTGTCCGCGAGCCGGGGGCGTCTGCGCACCGGACGCCTGGTGTCCTGATGCGCGCCCGCTTCCCCTCGCGCCCCGCGCCCCGCATCCACCCCGAACGACGGAGTCCGCCATGATCGGCCGCATCACCGGCACCCTGATCGAGCTGTCCCCCCCCACGGTCTGCGTCCAGGCCGGCGGCCTGGGCTACGAGATCGACGTGCCCATGAGCACGCTCTACAAGCTGCCCCCCGTGGGCCAGGCCGTGACGCTGCACACCCACCTGGCGATCCGCGAGGACGCGCACGTGCTCTACGGCTTCGCCACGCCGGCCGAACGCAGCGCCTTCCGGGCGCTGATCAAGGTGAGCGGCATCGGCGCGCGCACCGCCCTGGCCGTGCTCTCGGGCCTGAGCGTGGACGACCTGGCCGACGCGGTCGAGCGCCAGGAATCCGGCCGCCTGGTGAAGGTGCCCGGCATCGGCAAGAAGACCGCCGAGCGCCTGCTGCTGGAACTGCGCGACAAGCTCGGCGCCGTGGCGGGGCTGTCCCGCCCGGACGGCGCGCCAGCCCCCGCCGGCGGCGACGACGTGCTCAACGCCCTGCAGGCCCTGGGCTATTCCGCCGCCGAGGCCCGCCGCGCCATGGCCGCCCTGCCCGAGGGGCTGAGCGTGTCCGACGGCATCCGCCAGGCCCTGAAGGCCCTGGCCAGAGGTTGAGGACCGGCATGCACGACGAAGACCTGATCCCCTTCTGGGACGAGGACGGCCAGCCCGTGGCGGCCTCGCCCGCCGGCGGCCGGTCGGCCGGGCCGCGCGGCGCGCCGCCGCCCGCGGCGACGCCGCGCTACGCCAGCGCCCTGGACGCCCTGCGCGAGGTCTTCGGCTACGACGCCTTCCGCGGCGAGCAGCAGGCCGTCATCGAGCACATCATCGGCGGCGGCGACGCGCTGGTGCTGATGCCCACGGGCGGCGGCAAGTCCCTGTGCTACCAGATCCCGGCCCTGGTGCGCCCGGGCACGGGCGTGGTCATCTCGCCCCTGATCGCCCTGATGCAGGACCAGGTCGACGCCCTGCTCGAACTGGGCGTGCGCGCCGCCTTCCTGAATTCGTCGCAGACGCCCGGCCAGGCGCGCGAGGTCGAGCGCGCCTTCGTGCGCGGCGAGCTGGACCTGCTGTACGTGGCCCCGGAACGCCTGCTGACCCCGCGCTGCCTGGATCTGCTCGACGGCGGGCGCATCGCCCTGTTCGCCATCGACGAGGCCCACTGCGTGTCGCAGTGGGGCCACGACTTCCGCCCGGAATACCAGGAACTGAAGCTGCTGGCCGAGCGCTGGCCCGGCGTGCCGCGCGTCGCCCTGACCGCCACCGCCACCGCCGCCACGCGCGCCGACATCGTCGCCTGCCTGTCGCTGGACGAGGCCCCGCAGTTCGTCGCCAGCTTCGACCGGCCCAACATCCGCTACAGCATCGTCGAAAAGCACGAAGTCCGGCGCCAGCTGCTGGACTTCATCCGCGCCGAGCACGCCGGGGAATGCGGCATCGTCTACGCCCTGTCGCGTTCGCGCGTCGAGCAGACGGCGGAATTCCTGTCGCGCAACGGCATCGCCGCCCTGCCCTACCACGCCGGCCTGGACGCGCGGACCCGCGCCGAGCACCAGGCCCGGTTCCTGCGCGAGGACGGCATCGTCATGGTCGCCACCATCGCCTTCGGCATGGGGGTCAACAAGCCCGACGTGCGCTTCGTCGCCCACATCGACCTGCCCAAGTCCATCGAGGGCTACTACCAGGAGACCGGGCGCGCCGGGCGCGACGGCCTGCCCGCCGACGCCTGGCTGGCCTACGGCCTGCAGGACGTGGTGCAGCAGCGGCGCATGATCGACGACTCCGACGGCGACGCCCTGCACCAGCGCCGCCAGATGCGCCAGCTCGACGCCATGCTGGCCCTGTGCGAGACCGTCACCTGCCGGCGCCAGGACCTGCTGGCCTATTTCGGCCAGACGATCGAGCCCTGCGGCAACTGCGACACCTGCCTGGAGCCGCCCGCCGCCTGGGACGGCACGGTGGCCGTGCAGAAGCTGCTGTCGGCCGTCTACCGCCTGTGGCGCGAACGCGGCCAGCGCTTCGGCGGCGGCCACCTGATCGACGTCCTGCGCGGCCAGATGACCGACCGGATCAAGCAGCACGGGCACGACACGCTGAGCGTCTTCGGCGTGGGCGCGGACCTGACGGCAGACGCCTGGCGCGGCATCCTGCGCCAGGCCCTGGCCCTGGGCCTGCTGACGGTGGACCTGGAAGGCTACGGCACCCTGGCGCTGACCGAAGCCAGCCGCGCCGTGCTGAAGGGCGAACGCACCCTGATGCTGCGCCCCGTGGCGGTCAAGCGCGCCAAGCCCGGCCGCCAGCGCACCACCACGGCCGCGCAGCTGGACGCCCTGCCGCCCGACGCCCTGGCGCGCTTCGAGCACCTGCGCGCCTGGCGCGCGCGCACGGCGCGCGAACACAACGTGCCGGCCTACGTGATCTTCCACGACGCCACGCTGCGCGAGATCGCCCTGCGCAATCCCGCCAGCCTGGACGACCTGGCCGGAGTCAGCGGCGTGGGCGCGCGCAAGCTGGAGACCTACGGCCCCGACGTGGTCGCCTGCGTGGGGCAGATCCGCGACTAGGCCGCGACCGGACCGGCGGCCGGCGGCCCCGTCCGCCCGGCGCCAGGACCGGCCGCGGCGCCTCCCCGATTCCCCGACGATCCAGGACGCTCCCCATCGACACCGCCCCCGCTCCCTCGGCCTCCCGCATCCAGACCTCCATCACCTGGCTGCTGTGCGCCTGCTGCTTCGCCAGCATCGCCTCGATGCGGGTCTGCGATACGCTGCTGCCCGCCATCGGCGCGGAGTTCGCCGCCAGCACCGGCGAGGCCGCCCGGACCGTGTTCGCCTTCGCGGTCGCCTACGGCGTGTTCCAGCTGTGCTTCGGCCCCCTGGGCGACCGCTACGGCAAGCTGCGCATCATCGCCCTGTGCGCCCTGGCCTGCGTCGCCGGCAACGGCCTCGCCTTCCTCGCCGCCGGCCTGGACTGGCTGGTGGCGGCCCGTGTGCTGTCGGGAGCCTGCGCCGCCGGCATCTTCCCGCTGGCGATGGCGTGGATCGGCGACAACGTGCCCTACGAAGGGCGCCAGACCGCCCTGGCACGCCTCGTGAGCGCCGGGGTGACCGGCATGCTGGCCGGGCAATGGCTCAGCGGCCTGATCGCCCAGTGGTCCGACTGGCGCTACACCTTCCTCGTGCTGGCGGCCCTGTTCCTGTGGGCCGGCGGCCTGCTGCTGAAGGCCGCCGTGGCCGCCTCCTGGCGCCGCCCGGCCGCCGCGCGCCCGGCCCGCGAGGCGCTGGGGGAAATCCTGGCCTCGCCCGCGGCGCGCTCGATCCTGACGGTGACCACGATCGAGGGCGCCCTGGCCTTCGGCGCCATCGCCTTCATCCCCAGCCTGCTGCAGCGCCACCATGGCATCTCCCTGTCGATGGCGGGCGGCATCGCCGCCTGCTACGGCATCGGCGGCTTCGTCTACACGCGCCTGGCCGCGCGCCTGCTGGGCCGCCTCGGCGAACCCGGCCTGGCACGCCTGGGCGGACTGCTGCTGTGCGCGGGATTCGTGTCCTTCGCCTACGCGCCCCACCCGGCGCTGACGCCCCTGGCCTGCGCACTGGCCGGCTTCGGCTTCTACTGCCTGCACAACACCCTGCAGACCCAGGCCACGCAGATGGCGCCCGCCGCGCGGGGCATGGCCATGTCGCTGTTCGCCTGCGTGCTGTTCCTGGGCCAGTCGGCGGGCGTCATGGCCGCCGCCTGGCTGGCCGACCACGGCCGCGACACCTGGATCTTCGTCGGGGCCGGCGGCGGCCTGCTAGTCCTGGCGCGGGTCGTCGCGCGGCACACGCAGGCGCGCCGGCGGCAGGCCGGCTGAGGCCGTCCGGGCGCCGTCCGGCGCAGCGGCGCGTGGCGCTCTAGAACAATTCCGGCCCGCTCCCGCCCGCCGGCGCCTTGAGCCCCAGGTGCTGCCAGCAGCGGCGCGTGGCCATGCGGCCGCGCGGGGTACGCTGCAGGTAGCCGTGCTGGATCAGGTAGGGCTCGATGACGTCCTCGATGGTGTCGCGCTCCTCGCCGATGGCGGCGGCCAGGCTGTCCACCCCGACGGGGCCGCCGTCGAACTTGTGCACGATGGCTTCGAGCAGCTTGCGGTCCATCAGGTCCAGGCCCTCGGGATCGACTTCCAGCATGGCCAGCGCCGCCTGGGCGGTGGCGGTGTCGATGCGCCCGCCCGCGCGCACGTCGGCGTAGTCGCGCACCCGGCGCAGCAGGCGGTTGGCGATGCGCGGCGTGCCGCGCGAGCGGCGCGCGATCTCGGCGGCGCCGTCTTCGGTGGCGTCCGCGCCCAGCAGGCCGGCGCTGCGCCGCACGATGTGGGCCAGCTCGTCGGCGGAATAGAATTCCAGCCGCGAGACGATGCCGAAGCGGTCGCGCAGCGGATTGGTCAGCATGCCGGCGCGCGTGGTGGCCCCCACCAGGGTGAAGGGCTGCAGGTCGATCTTGACGCTGCGGGCGGCGGGGCCTTCGCCGATCAGGATGTCGATCTGGAAATCCTCCAGCGCGGGATAGAGGATTTCCTCGACCACCGGGGACAGGCGGTGGATCTCGTCGATGAAGAGGACGTCGTTGCGTTCGAGATTGGTCAGCATGGCGGCGAGATCGCCCGGGCGCTCCAGCACCGGGCCGGAGGTCTGGCGCAGCTGCACGCCCATTTCATGGGCCACGATGTGCGCCAGGGTCGTCTTGCCCAGGCCGGGCGGGCCGAACAGCAGCACGTGGTCGAGCGATTCGCCGCGCTGGCGGGCCGCGGCGATGAAGATGTCCAGCTGCTCGCGCACGCGCCGCTGGCCGACGTAGTCCCCCAGGGACTTGGGCCGCAGGGCGCGCTCGACGGAGTCTTCGGCGCGCGAGGCCACGTCCGGCGTCACCAGACGGGGTTCGGGCGGGCGGGCCGACAGGGAATCTGCTTGGATGACCATGAAAAGGCTGTGTTGATATCCAGTATCGGGATTATGCCATCACCGCGGCGAGGCCGGCCGCGAAGAAGCTCCGGCCCGGGGTCAGCGGCGCTCCCGGCGCGGCGGCAGCACGAAGTCGGCTTCCGCGTCCAGCGTGCGCTTCAGCTCCGAATAGCGCTCCAGCAGGTCGGACTTGTAGACCACGCCCAGCAGCCGCGCGGGCCGGTCGCGGCTGACCACCGGCAGCCGCTCGCCCTGGAAGGCGCTGAACTGGGTCTGGGCCTCGTCCAGGCTCAGGTCGGGATACAGGGGCTTGACGAAGTCCAGGCGCAGCACCTCGCCGCAGGTCTTGGACTGCACGTCGATCTCGCCCAGCATCATGCGGGTCAGGTCCTGCTGGGCGATCACGCCCTGCCAGGCGCCCTCGGCGTCGGTCACGTACAGGTATTTCACCGGATAGTCCAGGAACATCTCCTGGGCGCGCCGCACCGGCGCGTCGGTGCGGATCACGGTCTCGGCCGGGCGCATCAGGCTGTCGAGCCGGGCATGGCGCAGCTGCCGGCGCAGCGCCTGGTTGTCCTCGTGGCGCAGGGTGACCTGGTACATCACCACCTGGGCCAGGCCGCGCGACACGAAATACGCCGCCACGCAGGCCAGCACCAGCGGCAGCACCATCTGGTAGCTGAGCGTCATCTCGAAGATCATCAGGATCGCCATGAAGGGCGCGCTGGTGGCCGCCGCCAGGAAGGCCCCCATGCCCACCAGGGTCAGGACCGCGCCGTGGCCCGCCAGCACCGGCCACGCCTCTCCCAGCCCCTGGGCGAACAGCGTGCCCAGGGCCGCGCCGACGAACAGCGTCGGGGTGAACACCCCGCCCACCGCCCCCGAACCCGCCGTGAGCGCCGTCGCCAGCACCTTGCACAGCAGGATCCACAGCACGGCCTGCCAGGCCTGCGGCTGGTGCAGCAGGGACACCACCACGCTGTAGCCGTTGCCCGCCACCTGCGGCATGCCGACCAGCACGCCCCCCAGCAGCAACCCGCCCAGGGCGAGGCTCAGGGGCAGCGGCAGGCCGGCGCGGCCGAACAAGGACTTCATCCCGTGGATGGAGCGCAGGAACTGCGGCGCCCCCACCCCGGCGAGGACGCCCAGCGCCAGGCTGGGCAGCAGCAGCTCCGCCGGGACGGCCTCCAGGCCGGGCATGGCGTACAGCGCCGCGTAGTGGCCGCTCAGCCGCATGACCAGGTTCGACACGGCGGCCGCGATCAGCAGCGGGCCGAAATTCTGGAAGGACATGGAGCCCAGGATGATCTCGCCCACGAACACGGCGCCGGCGATGGGCGCCCCGTAGGCGGCGGACACCCCGGCCGCCGCGCCGCAGGCCACCAGCAGGCGCAGGTGCGCCGTGTCGGCGCGCAGCAGCCGCCCCAGCACCGAGGCCCACAGGGCGGCCAGGTGCACCATGGCGCCCTCGCGGCCGATCGAGCCGCCCGTGGCGACCGTGCACAGCGAGGACAGGGAGCGCAGCAGACCCTGGCGCACGGACATCCGCCCGTCGCCGATGGCCACCGCCTCCATGTAGTCGGAATGCGCGTCGCGCGACGCGCGCCGGGCCGCCACCAGCAGACCCCCGGCGCACAGCCCCCCCGCGGCGGGCGCCAGCAGCCGCAGCCACCAGGGCAGGCTGCGCATCACCTGGGTGATGGCGCCGGAATGTCCGGCGAACAGCCACTGGACCGCGTGGATGCCGGCATGGAAGGCGATCGTCGCCCCGGCGCCGCCGACGCCGGCCAGGGCCGCCCAGCACAGCATGGCGGCCGCGCCGTCGGCCCGCAGGTGCAGGTCCGGTCCTCTCATGAGAATGATGCCCCCTTGACGCTGCGCCTCATCCCCCCGAGGGGAAGTTCGCGCTTGGAGCGGCCCGGCGCGCTCAAGGCCTGAAATCCGGCGGGCTGGGCGGGCGCGAACGGCCCAGCATGCGCCAGTACACCCAGAGATTGAAGATCAGCGCCACCGGCAGCGCGACCACGACGGCCGACAGGGCCAGGCGCAGGGTCGCCACCGGCGCGGCGGCGTCCCACAGCGTGACCTCGTCCAGCACCAGGTAGGGGAAGAAGCTGTAGGCCAGGCCGCCCAGCACGACCAGCACGATCACCAGCACCAGGGCATAGGGCAGGGCCGAGGCGCGGTAGCTGTGGCTGATCATGCGCTGCAGCGTCATCTCCGTCAGGACGAAGCACACCAGCAGGGTGCCCCAGACCAGACCGACCGCCAGCCAGTGCGTGCCGTCGCCCCATTTCAGGAACACGCCGGCATTGGAGAAGTCCAGCACCACCGACACGCCCACGGCACCCACGGCGCCCCAGCGCAGCGTGCGGCGCGCCCAGCCCACGGCGCGCACGCGCAGTTCGCCCGCCTCGCGCATCATCAGCCAGCAGGCGCCCAGCAGGCTGTAGACCGCCACGGCGCAGCCGCCCATCAGGACCGCGAAGCCGGCGTTGCCCCCGCCCGGCTGGTAGCCCGCCGCCACCCGCGCCAGGATGTAGCCGTGGGAAAAGGCGACCAGCACGGCGCCCGCGCCGAAACCGAACTGCCAGCGGCCCTGGTGCTCGGGCGGGGCGCGCAGGCGCCATTCAAAGCACACCGAGCGCAGCATCGTGCCCAGGCCCAGCAGCGACAGCGGCAGGTACAGGCGCCCCAGGGTCTGCGGCCAGGCGTAGGGAAACGCCGCCGCGAACAGGCCGATGCCCAGGAACACCCAGAACTCGTTGGCGTCGCGCCAGGGGCCGAGCAGCGACAGCATGCGCGGGCGCAGGGCGGGCGGCGCCACCAGGGACACGCAGCCCACCCCGATGTCGAAGCCGTCCAGCAGCACGCCCGCCACGACGATGGCGAAGAACACGACCATCAGCGCCAGAGGGATCCAGAAAGCCGGATCCTGCGCGCCCAGGCCCAGCAGGGCCGCCAGCGAATCGATCATGCGCGCCCCCGGTGACGGGCCACCGGCACCACGCCGTAGCGGGTGGCGTGGCGCAGCAGCTGGCGAAAGCCCGCGGCGAGGGCGCCGTAGACCACGATCTGCAGGCACAGCACGGCCCACAGGGTGCTCTCGCCCGCGTCCGTGCCGATCTCGCGCAGCGCCACCGTGCCCTGGACGGCATAGGGCAGGCTGCCGATCAGCAGATGTCCCCAGCCCGCCGCCTGCAGCGCCACGGCCAGCCAGATCATGGACCGCAGGCCCAGGCGGCCCGCGCGCGAGAGGTTGTCGGGCTCATGGCCCAGGCGGCGGCCGCGCCAGAGCGCCCAGACCGCCATCGCGGCCAGCACGCCGGTCAGCAGCACGGCCAGCCGCGCCGACAGGTAGGTGGCGAGCAGGGGCGGCCGGATGCCCGCCAGGTCGTCCAGCCCCCGCAGCGGACCGCCGGCCGGCAGCCGCACCCACTCCGGCCAGCCGGCGGGCCCTTCCAGGCGCCAGGCGTCGCGCCCCGCGGAGGCGTCCGGCCAGGCCGCCAGCGAGAGGCGCTCCGGCGGACCGCTGGTCCATTGCGGCACCACGGCCGCCACGCGCGCCGGCTGCAGCGGCAGCAGCTCGCGTCCCAGGGCCGCCGCCAGCAGCGCCTGCAGCACCAGCGCCAGCAGCACCAGCCGCAGGCCGCAGACATAGACGCCGCGGTCCCCCGCGTCGCTGGGACGGACCTCGGTGCGCCAGGCGGTCACGGCCAGCATCAGGGTGGCGGCCAGCAGCAGGCCGCCGGCCAGCAGCACGCCGAACAGCACGGGCGCGATGCCGCCCAGCAGTTCCAGCCAGTCCGCCACCTGGTAGCGGCCCTCGAACAGGACCGCGCCCGCCGGCCACTGCAGCCAGGCCAGCAGCGCGGCGATCCACCAGGCCGTCAGGGAGGTGCCCACCGCCACCATGCCCACCACCAGCGTGTGGGCGCGGTCGGACAGGGAGCGCTGGCCGTACAGCATGGCCCCGAGGAAGCAGGACTTGAAGATGAAGGCCGTCAGCACCGCCATGCCGACCAGCGGGCCCGCGACCTCGCCGGCGCGGGCCATGAAGTCCGGCCACAGCGTGCCCAGCTGCAGCAGCAGCGGCAGGCTGGCGGCGAAACCGAGGATCAGGGACAGGGCGAAGACACGCACCCAGAAGCGATAGGCGAGCAGCGCCGCCTGGCTGGCGCGGGCGCGCAGCCGGAAGCCGAACAAGACCCAGGCCAGGCCCAGTTCCAGCGCCAGGAAGAACAGCATGAAGCCCAGGCTCAGGTAAAACTGGGACAGCGACAGAACCCATGCGGTTTGCGTCATAATGTGCGCTAGTTTATATGAACCCCCTCCGAGCCTGTATGCCTTTCGCGCCCCGCCGGCCGGCCGCGCGCGGACATGGCAAAATGCCCGATTCATCCTTCCGCCCCTTTCCGCCCCAGAGGCCAGTCCATCCCCGCACCATGACCACCGATTCCGCGCCTGCCTCGAATTTCCTGCGCACCCTCATCGACAACGACCTGAAATCCGGTCGCTACCAGGACAGGCAGTGGGCGCCCCCGCCCAGTCCGGCCGAAGTCCGCCGCGCCGGCGCGCCCGACCCCGCCCGCATCCGCACCCGCTTTCCGCCCGAGCCCAACGGCTACCTGCACATCGGCCACGCCAAGAGCATCTGCCTGAACTTCGGCCTGGCGCGCGACTACCAGGGCATCTGCCACCTGCGCTTCGACGACACCAACCCCGAAAAGGAAGAAGACGAATACGTCCACGCCATCATCGACATGGTGCGCTGGCTGGGCTTCGACTGGACGCACGACGGCGTGGAGCACTGCTACTACGCCAGCGACTACTTCGAGACCCTGTACCGCTACGCCGAGGCCCTGGTGCGGGCCGGCCACGCCTACGTGGACGAGCAGTCGGCCGACGAGATGCGCGCCACCCGCGGCACGCTGACCGAGCCGGGCACGAACTCGCCCTGGCGCGACCGCCCCGTCGACGAATCCCTGGCGCTGCTGCGCGACATGCGCGCCGGCAAGTTCCCGGACGGCCGCATGGCCCTGCGCGCGCGCATCGACATGGCCTCGCCCAACATCAACCTGCGCGACCCGGTGCTCTACCGCATCCGCCACGCGACCCACCACCGCACCGGCGACGCCTGGTGCATCTACCCCATGTACGCCTGGGCGCATCCGGTCGAGGACGCCCTGGAAGGCATCACGCACAGCATCTGCACGCTCGAATTCGAGGACCAGCGCCCCTTCTACGACTGGATCCTGGAACGCCTGGCCGAACTGGGCGAACTGGCGCCGCCGCTGCCGCGCCAGCACGAATTCGCGCGCCTGAACCTCAGCTACGTCGTCACCAGCAAGCGCAAGCTGCGCCAGCTGGTCCTGGAACACCACGTCGACGGCTGGGACGACCCCCGCCTGCCGACCCTGGCCGGCCTGCGCCGCCGCGGCTACACGCCCGGGTCCATCCGCCTGTTCTGCGAGCGGCTGGGGGTGTCCAAGGCCGATTCGCGCATCGACTACGGCATCCTGGAACAGGCCCTGCGCGACGACCTGGACCCCGTGGCGGCCCGCGCCGTGGCCGTGCTCGACCCGCTCAAGCTCGTCATCACGAACTTCCCCGAAGGCCTGGAGGAGCCCTGCTCCGCCCCGCTCAACCCGCACGAGCCGGACGGCGCCCGGCGCAGCTTCCCCCTCACGCGCGAACTCTGGATCGAGCGCGACGACTTCCGCGAGGACCCGCCGAAGAAATATTTCCGCCTGTTCCCGGGCAATCTGGTGCGGCTCAAGTACGGCTACGTCGTGCGCTGCACCGGCTGCGTCAAGGACGACCGCGGCGAGATCGTCGAGGTGCACGCCGAATACCTGCCGGACACGCGCAGCGGCACGCCGGGCGCGGACGCCGTCAAGGTCAAGGGCACCGTCACCTGGGTCAGCGCGGCCCATGCCGTGCCCGCCGAGATCCGCCTGTACGACCGGCTGTTCACCGAGCCGCACCCCGACAGCGGCGACCGCGATTTCCTGCAGGCGCTCAATCCCGACTCCCGCCGGGTGGTGAACGCCTGGCTGGAACCCGGCACACGGGCCGAGCCCGGCGCCGTCTGGCAGTTCGAGCGCCTGGGCTATTTCGTCGCCGACCGCGAGGACTCCACGCCCGAACGCCCGGTGATCAACCGCGCCGTCACCCTGCGCGACACCTGGGCCTAGCGCCCGCCCATCCGCAGGAAGCCGCGAAGCCATGCCCAAGAACGCCGCCGCCCTGGATTTCAAGAGCGCATCCCTGCACGTCCTGCGGGCCGTGCTGCATACCTCCGACACCGCCGAACTGACGCGGGCGCTGGACGAGCGCATGCGGGAAGCCGGGGCCTTCTACGAAAACGAACCCGTGGTGCTCGACGCCCAGGGGCTGGACCGGGCGCCCGACTGGCGGGCGCTGGCCGACGCGCTGCGCGGCCACCGGCTGCATCCCATCGGCGTGCGGGCGCCGCAGGCCCTGCTGGCCTCGGCCCACCAGGCCGGCCTGGCGCCGCTGGACATCTCCACCGGCCGGCACGCCGAAGGCCGCGCCGCGGCGCGGGCCCAGCCGGCCCCCTCGGTCCAGCCGGCCCAGGACGCACAGGCGCCGCGCGCGCCGGAAGCCCCGGACACGTCCGCGCCGCCCGCGGCACCGGCCAGCCGCGCCCGGTCCGCGGCGCAGGCCGGCCCGGCGCCCGACACCGCCGAAGCCGCCCCGCCCGACGCCGGCGCGCCCGCCGAGACCCTGGTGATCCGCCACCCGCTGCGCTCGGGCCAGCGCATCTACGCGCGCGGCGGCGACCTGATCGTCATGGGCATGGTCAGCCAGGGCGCCGAAGTCATCGCCGACGGCCACATCCACGTCTACGGCCCGCTGCGCGGCAAGGCCATGGCCGGCGCGCGCGGCAATGCGCGCGCCATGATCCTGACCACTCAGCTCGACCCCGAACTGCTGGCCATCGCCGGGGTCTACCGGGTGGTCGAGACCCGCCTGCCCGACACGCTGCTCAACCGCCCCGCCCAGGTCGAGCTGGACGGCGACACGCTGCGCATCCGGACGCTGCAGGGCGGCCACTGAGCGCCCTGCGCTCTCCGGGCGGCCGCCCCGGCGGCCCCCGTCCCGCGGGCCGGACTCCTGGGCCGGGCGCACGGTCACATCCGGACACGCCCGGCCGCCGGCCAGCCGGCCCGCCCGGGACTTTTTGCTTTACGATGTCATGAATTTTTCAAACAGGGGAATACAGTCACCATGGCGCGCATCGTTGTAGTCACCTCCGGCAAGGGGGGAGTGGGCAAGACCACTACCAGTGCGAGCTTTTCGGCCGGCCTGGCCATGCACGGCCACAAGACGGTCGTGATCGACTTCGACGTCGGCCTGCGCAACCTGGACCTGATCATGGGCTGCGAACGCCGCGTGGTCTACGATTTCGTCAACGTCATCCAGGGTGAAGCCACCCTGAACCAGGCGCTGATCCGCGACAAGCAGCTGGAAAACCTCTACATCCTGCCGGCCTCGCAGACGCGCGACAAGGACGCCCTGACGCGCGAGGGCGTGGAAAAGGTCCTCACCGACCTGGCCGCCATGGACTTTGAATACATCGTCTGCGACTCCCCCGCCGGCATCGAGACCGGCGCGGTGATGGCGTCCTATTTCGCCGACGACGCGCTGGTGGTCACCAATCCGGAAGTCTCCTCGGTGCGCGACTCCGACCGCATCCTGGGCATCCTGTCGGCCAAGTCGCGCCGCGCCGAAAAGGGCGAGGAGCCGATCAAGGAACACCTGCTGCTGACCCGCTACAACCCCAAGCGCGTGGCCGACGGCGAAATGCTCTCGCTGGGCGACATCGAGGACATCCTGCGCATCCGCCTGATCGGCGTGATCCCGGAATCGGAAACCGTGCTGCAGGCCTCCAACCAGGGCATCCCCGCCATCCACATCCGCGATTCCGACGTCTCCCAGGCCTACCAGGACGTGGTGGCCCGCTACCTGGGCCAGGAAAAACCCCTGCGCTTCGTGGACTACGAGAAACCCGGCCTGTTCAAGCGCCTGTTCGGGGGTAAATAAGCATGTCGTTCCTGGATTTCCTGCGCGGACAGAAAAAGACCTCGGCCAGCATCGCCAAGGACCGCCTGCAGCTCATTCTGATCAACGAACGCGGCAGCGGCCGCAACGCGCCCGACTTCCTGCCGCAGATGCAGAAGGAACTGATCGCGGTGATCTCGAAATACGTGCAGATCAATCCCGAGGACATCAAGGTCAACCTGGACCGCCAGGACTCGCTGGAAGTCCTGGAAGTCAAGATCGAGATGCCGCAGGCGGAAACGCGCAACTGACGCCGCTTGCAAGCGGCTCGGATTCGACAGGCACACGAGGGTCCGCAGGGACCCGGTCCTGGATCGGGGCATCCCTCCACCTCGCGCCTTGCAAGGCGCTCGGATTCGACAGGCACACGAGGGTCCGCAGGGACCCTCGTGTGTCCAGTCAAATCCAGCTCAGCGTCGCCCAGACCACCAGCGGGATCGTCGCCACCGACAGCACGTTGCCCAGCAGCACCACGCTGGCCACGGTCCTGGGTTCCACGCGGTACTGCTCGCACAGCAGGTAGTTCAGCACCGCCGGCGGCAGCATCACCGACAGCGCCACCATGCGCGACCATTCCGGCGTCAGGGGCAGCAGCCACAGCACGATGGGCAGCGTCAGCACGCCAGCCAGCAGGTACAGGACGTTGATGCGCAGCGCCAGGCCCAGCTGCTCGACCCGGTCCTGCGACAGGCGCACGCCCAGGCCGAACAGCATCAGCGGGATGGCGATCTGCCCGGTCAGCTCCAGCGTGGTCGTCACGAAGGGCGGGATCCATTCGCGGTGCGGCGCCAGGGCCACGCCCAGCAGGGCCGCCCAGATGTTCGGATTGCGCAGCCACATCCAGCGGCTGCCGCCGCGCGACAGCAGGAACAGCCCCAGGGAGAAATGCAGCAGGTTCGACAGCACGAACAGCACGACGATGTCGCCCAGCAGCTCCTTGCCGTAGGCCAGCATCATCAGGGGAATGCCGATGTTGCCCGTGTTGCGGAACATCCCTGGCACCAGGAAGGCCGGGCGCGACACCCCCGGCCGCCGCACCAGGGCCAGCAGCAGGCCCGGCACGACAATGATCAGCACCCCGGCCGCCATCAGCGGCCAGCCGCGCGCCAGGTCGACCGGATTGTCCAGCAGCGCGGAGAACACCAGCGCCGGGCAGAACACCATCACGTTGGCGTGGTTGATGAACCCCATGTCCGGCGTGCGCGCCTGGCGGCGGCCGAAAGCGAAACCCAGGGCCGCCACGGCGAAGACGGGCAGGACGATGTTCAGCAGGGTGAGGATCATGGAGCGGGGGGATGACGACGGGCAGCCCAGAGTGTACAGCGCCGCACCCATGCGAACGGGGCAGGCACTTCGCTCGAAGGCCCGCCCCGCTCGTCGTGCCGGGCCCTCCGGGGCGCGCCGCGCGCATCCCGGAAGGCCGCCGCCGTGCTCAGTACCCCAGCGCGAAGTCCTCGGCCGGCAGGTCCATCAGCACGTCCGGACCGGCCTTGATGGCTTCCACGTGCGCACGGGTGCGCGGCAGGATGCGGGCGAAGTAGAAGCGCGCGGTGTGCAGCTTGGCCTGGTAGAAGGCCTTGTCGCCCTCGCCCGCCGCCAGCTTCTCGGCCGCGACGCGCGCCATGTCGGCCCAGAAATAGGCCAGCGTCACGTAGCCCGAATACATCAGGTAGTCCACCGACGCGGCGCCCACGGCCTCGCGGTTGGTCATGGCCTTCATGCCGATCTTCAGGGTCAGGTCGCCCCATTCCTTGTTCAGCTCGGCCAGCGGCTTCACCAGTTCGGAGATCGCGCGGTTGCCGCTGTTGGCCTTGCAGAACTTGTGCACGATCTTGGTGAAGAGGCGCAGCGGCTCGCCCTGGGTCATCAGCACCTTGCGGCCCAGCAGGTCCAGCGCCTGGACGCCGGTGGTGCCTTCGTACAGCATGGAGATGCGGCTGTCGCGCACGTTCTGCTCCATGCCGTGCTCGGAGATGTAGCCATGGCCGCCGAAGACCTGGACGCCCAGGTTGGCCGCCTCGAAGCCGGTCTCGGTCATGAAGGCCTTGGCGATCGGGGTCAGGAAGCCCAGCAGCTTGTCGGCCTGTTCGCGCGCGCCGGCGTCCTGGCTGTGCTGCATGATGTCCACCTGCTGCGCGGCGTAGTACAGCAGCGCGCGGTTGCCCTCGGCGAACGCCTTGATCGTCAGCAGCATGCGGCGCACGTCGGGGTGCACGATGATGGGATCGGCCGGCTGGTCGGGGAACTTGGGGCCGCTCAGGGCGCGCATCTGCAGGCGCTCGCGGGCGTAGGTCGTGGCGCCCTGGAGGGCGACCTCGGCGTGCGCCAGGCCCTGGATGGCGGTGCCCAGGCGCGCCGTGTTCATGAAGGTGAACATGCAGTTCAGGCCCTTGTTGGCCGGCCCGATCAGGAAGCCGGTGGCGCCGTCGAAGTTCATCACGCAGGTGGCGTTGCCGTGGATGCCCATCTTGTGCTCGATCGAGCCGCAGGACACGCCGTTGCGCGCGCCCAGGCCGCCCTGGCCGTCGGGCAGGAACTTGGGCACGATGAACAGGGAAATCCCCTTGGTGCCGGCGGGCGCGTCGGGCAGGCGGGCCAGGACGATGTGGACGATGTTTTCCGCCATGTCATGCTCGCCGGCGGAGATGAAGATCTTGGTGCCGGTGACCTTGTAGCTGCCGTCGGCCTGCGGCTCGGCCTTGGTGCGCAGCATGCCCAGGTCGGTGCCGCAGTGGGGCTCGGTCAGGCACATGGTGCCGGTCCATTTGCCCGAGACCAGCGGCTCCAGGTAGGTGGTCTGCTGCTCCGGCGTGCCGTGCGCCTGCAGGGTGTTCATGGCGCCGTGCGACAGGCCGGGATACATGCCCCAGGCCCAGTTGGCCTCGCCCATCAGCTCGCTGATGGCCATGCCGAGGGACTCGGGCAGGCCCTGGCCGCCGTGGGCGGCGTCGTGCGACAGCGCCGGCCAGCCGCCTTCGACGTACTGGGCATAGGCTTCCTTGAAGCCCGCCGGGGTCTTGACGCCTTCGGGGGACCAGGTGCAGCCTTCGCGGTCGCCCACCGCGTTCAGCGGCGCGAGGACCTGTTCGCAGAACTTGGCGCCCTCTTCCAGGATGGCGCCGACCATGTCGGGGGTGGCCTCCTCGCAGCCCGGCAGGGACTGATAGTGGGCGGGGTAGTTCAGGACCTCGTCGCGCACGAAACGGATGTCGCGCAGGGGGGCTTTGTAGTCGGGCATCTCCGGTCTCCAGGGGGGATTGTCGAGGGCGATCGCGGCGGCCCCGAGCGGGAGCCGGACCGCACGCCGGTCGGCTCTTCGGGTTTTTCGAGCCGCTGAATCGAAATTCAAACGATCGTTTGAATTTAAGAGAAAAGCCCGTTTGAAGTCAAGCGCCCGGAGGGCCTTGCATGATCGAGCAGGGTGAGGGGTTATCCCCTGGGCCCTCTCGCACCACCGTACATGGGGTTCCGCATACCGGCGAGCCCGAAGCGGCGGCGATCGGCTTCCACCTCGGTCAGCGGCTGGCATGGCTTCAAGGTCGTCAGGCTGCGCACCGCCAGATCCTGGTAGCAGCGGGTACCGCGGCTCTTCCACGCGATCTCCTGCTCGGTCAGCTCGCGCACGATCCTGGCCGGCATGCCCGCGACCAGCACGCGGGGCGGAACGCTCATGCCGGTTTTCACCAGGGCACCGGCGGCGACGAAGGCGGACTCGCCGATCGCGGCGTCATCCAGGATCACCGCGCCCATCCCCACCAGGGCGTTGCGGCCGACGCGGCAGCCATGGAGCACCGCGCCATGGCCGATATGGCCGTCGACCTCGACCACCGTGTCGGTGCCGGGGAAACCGTGCATCACGCAGGTGTCCTGGACGTTGCAACCCTCTTCCAGGATGATGCGGCCGAAGTCGCCGCGCAGGCCGGCGAGCGGCGCGACGTAGCAGCGCGGACCGACGATGACGTCGCCGATCAGCACCGCATCCGGGTGCACGAAGGCGGTGGGATGGACGACCGGCCTCAGGCCGTCGATTTCGTAACAGGGCATGCTCGCCTCCCAGCTTGGCGCCCGCGCCGGGGCCGCGGCGCGACGCCCGGAGGGCGCTTCAATTGTCTTGAGGCTAATCCTCGTGGCGGCGCGAGGCATCGTCCGTTCGGCTTAGCGCCGACGGCCGCGCCGCTTCATTCTCACCGCCGCCAGCAGGGCCAGGCCGAAGGTCAGTGCAAGCAGCATGAACGCCTGCGAATAGGCCTTGCCGATGCCCCCTGGCAGCGCGCCATAGAGGCCGACCCACCATTCGACGAGCACAGCGACGATCGCCACGCCGAGCACGCCGCCAAGCTGCCGGGTGTAATTGCTCACCATCGACGCTTGGCCGAGCTGGCGCGGCTGCATCGGACCCAGCATGGCCACGGTAAGCGCGGGGATGACGAGGCCGAGACCGATCCGGCCGACGACGGTGAAGACAACCACCTCGCCATAGCTGATGGCACCGCCACGCGCGGCGAACATGACGAAGGAGGCGCCGAACAGGCCGAGCCCGGCGACTGTGATCCAGCGCGGGGAGCAGCGGTCGGTGAGCACGCCGGCGAGCGGAATCACCACCGCCAGGGCGATGCCCGAGGGCAGCAGGGCGAGGCCGGCGAGGCTGGCGTCGTAGCCGAGCACGCTTTGCAGGAAAACCGGGATGAGGTAGGTCGAGGCGTACAGGCCGACGCCGTAGACCAGCGAGACCAGCGCGCCCATGGCGAAGCTGCGCTCGCGGAAGAGATCGAGCGCGACGATGGGCGCCGCCGCCGTCCTCGCGTGGCGGACGAACAGCACGCAGCACAACGCCACCACGCCGATGCGGGCGAGGGTGTGCGGTGCGAGCGGGCCATGCTGGCGCAGGCTGGCGATGAGCTCGATGCCGATCAGCGTGCCCGCGCACAGCACGCCGAAGCCGTACCAGTCGAAGGGGCGGCGGGCGGTATCGTCCGCGCGCGGCAGAAGGTAGAGCCCGAGCGCGCCCGCCACCGCGCAGAACGGCAGGTTGATGAGAAAGACCGCCTGCCAGCCGAAGTGGTCGAGCAGCACGCCGGCGGCCGCCGGCGCCGCTGCCGGCGCGAGCACGATGCCGAAGCTCAGCACACCCGTTGCGCGCCCCTGGATGCTGGGGGGAAACAGCCGCATCACCACCAGCATCGCCAAGGGCTGGAGCAGCCCGGCGGCGATCCCCTGGACGATGCGTACCGCGACCACCAGGCCGAAATGCGTCGCCGCCGCGCCGGCGAGGCTGGCCGCCGCCAACAGCAGATTGGAGCCGAGGAAGAGCCGCCGGAAACCGTAGCGGTCGAGCAGCCAGGGGGTGGGCAGCATGGCGAGCGTGAGCGCGGCCAGGAATCCGGTCACCACCCACTGCACCCGATCCTGGCCGAGCCCGAAGGCCGCGCTCAGCGCCGGCACCGCCACGTTGAATGAGGTGGACGCCAGCACTCCGGCGATCATGCCCATCCCGACCACCAGCAGGGCGAGCCACTTGAAGCGCTCGCCGTGGCGCCCGAGAAGGATTTCGCACGGCAGCGCCGCGGGCAGGATGCGGATGCGCTGCCGGATCATCGGCGCATTGACCTCGTCCCGGGCGTAGACGCGACCAGATCCGCGACCCACCATGGCGCGCACCTCGGACATCCATTCCTGTTCAGCCAAGTTCGTCTCCCGCGTGTGAGTGAAGCGCCGCGCACCGTGCGCGGCCCCGGTTTGCGCCTCGTACCGGCGGACGCGCCGCCGGTACTGTCGCAAGCAGTCTAAAAGCAGGAATGAGAGCCCCACGTCGTCCGAATGGACGATGGGATTTCCCCCAAGCAATGTCAGCCTGGGTCCGATAGGGCAACGTGCGCAGCACGCCGCCATTTTCTGATGGAGGACGATCAGCATGAAGGTATTAGTCGTGGGCGGTACGGGCCTGCTGGGCGGGCACGCCGCCATTCATCTGCGCGAACACGGATTCGAGGTCAGCCTCGCCTCGCGCTCGGCACCGCAGGCGCCGATCCTCAGGGAGTTTCCCTTCTTCACGCTCGACTACATCCAGGACGGGCCCGACGTGGCGATGCTGGAGGGCTTCGATGCCCTGCTCTTCTGCGCGGGTCACGATATCCGCCACATCGACCGCGACAGCCCCGCGGATAAACAGTGGCACCAGAACAACACCGTGGCGATCCCGCGCTTCTTCGCCGCGGCGCGCGATGCCGGCATCCGCCGCGCGGTAATGCTGGGCAGCTTCTATCCGCAGGCGGCGCCGGCGCTGATCGACACCAACCCCTACGTGCTTTCCCGCCATCTCTCGGACGAGGGCGTGCGCGCGCTCAGCTCGCCCACCTTCGAGGTCATGTCGGTGAACGCGCCTTTCATGATCGGCCATGTTCCCGGGCTGCCGAACGCGATGTTCGAGGCCTACACCCGCTACGCCCAGGGCCGCATGCCCGGGGTGCCGGTGTTCGGCCCCAAGGGCGGCACCCACTTCATGTCCACCCGCTCGCTCTCCGAGGCCCTGCACCAAGCCCTGATCAACGGCGTGCCAGGCAAGGCGTATCTGGTCGGGGACGAGAACATCCGCTTTGCCGACCTCTTCGGCCTGTTCTTCGAGGCCGTGGGCAACCCGCAAGAGGTGCCGGAGCTCGACCAGGAGCATCCCCTGCTGCCGGACTCGGCCCTCTTCACCGGCCGCGGCAACTACCTGTGCTACGAGGCGGATGACTCGCTCGGCTACCGCCGCAATGACGTGCGCGCGGCGGTGGCCGAACTGGTGCAGCACTATCTGTAGTTGCGCCCGCAGCGCGGCGCGGCGCGACCTCGTCGCGCTTCAGCCTGCCATGCGTGCTGCTTCCTCGCGGGTATAGTTGCTGCCCCCAAGGGGGCGCTTTTCGCCTTGGGGCGGCCCGGCGGCAAAAAAGGGCCCCCACGCTGCGCAGCCTGCGGCCGCTTGCTGCCCCCCAAGGGGACGCTCTTTGCCTTGGGGCGGCCCGGCGGCAAAAAAAAAGCGCCCGCAAGGGGCGCCCATCGTGCAAGGGATGTGATGCGTTCAGCGGTTCTTGCCGACCTGGTCGCCGATGACGCCGCCGATGGCCGCGCCGCCGACCGTGCCCAGGATCCCGCCGTTCGTGATGACGGCTCCCGCCACACCGCCCAGACCGGCGCCCGTGACGGCCGCTTTCTGGCGATGGCTCATGTTGTCCCAGGACGAGCAGCCGGCCATGGCCGCCGCCAGCAGCAGAGCCGCGCCGATTTTCCCGAATGTCCCGATCGTCATGATGGTTCTCCTTCTCGTGTACCGCGTGATGATCCATGCCTCGGCCTCCCCCGGCAAGCTCCGGGGGACCCCGCTTCGGCGTCCTGATTCCTTTATAAGCGCCGGACACCGAAAAAGGTGTGAGTCATGATATCGATCCTTGTAATTTGTAACAACGGCGCCGCGCGGGAGGGCGTCTCACTTCACCAGCGCCAGCACGTCCCGGAAGGCCGGATGCGCCGGCGTTTCGAGCCATTCGTAGATCGCCATTTCGGACGTCACGGTCTCCAGCCCGTGATGGCGCCAGCGTTCGCAGGCGGCCGCCCAGTCCGACTCGCGCCGGGACCCGGCGCCATCGGCCACCAGCACGGGCTGGAAGCCGGCCTGGGCCAGGCCCAGGCCGGTCTGTAACACACAGATGTGGGCTTCGGTGCCTGTCAGCAACACCCGCGTGCGGCCCGCGGGCCAGTCCGCCAGGAAGCCGGCCTCGCGGCAGGCGTCGAAATGGGTCTTGGTCACGACCCGGTCGACGTGCGCCAGCAGCTCGGGGTGGGTGGGGCCGATCTTGCCGGGCCAGTGCTCGGTCGCCCAGACCGGCACCGACAGCAGGCGCGCGGCCTGCGCCAGGCGCGCGACCCGGCCGCGCAGGGCATCGGTGTCGCGGATGGCGGGCAGCAGTTTTTCCTGCATGTCCACGATCAGCAGCGCGCTGGTGCCGGCCGTCAGCAAGGCCTGGTTCACATCCACGTATTTCATGGCGTCCTCCAATTGTGGCGTCTCTCCACCTCCCGGCCTGCAGGCCGGTCGGATTCGACAGGCACGGAATGGTCCCCAGGGACCATTCCGTGTCCGGTCTCCCCCACCTCCCGGCTTGCAGGCCGGTCGGATTCGACAGGCATGGAATGGTCCGCAGGGACCATTCCATGTCCGGTCTCATCCTATTATTTCAGGGCCTTGTAGCGCAGGCGGTGCGGGCGGGCGGCCTCCTCGCCCAGGCGGGCCTTCTTGTCGGCCTCGTATTCCTGGTAGTTGCCGTCGAAGAACACCACCTGCGAGTCGCCCTCGAAGGCCAGGATGTGGGTGGCGATGCGGTCCAGGAACCAGCGGTCGTGGCTGATCACCAGCACGCAGCCGGCGAATTCCAGCAGCGCGTCCTCCAGGGCGCGCAGGGTTTCCACGTCCAGGTCGTTGGACGGCTCGTCCAGCAGCAGCACGTTGCCGCCCGCGATCAGGGTCTTGGCCAGGTGCAGGCGGCCGCGTTCGCCGCCGGAGAGCTTGCCGACGTGCTTGTTCTGGTCCGCGCCCTTGAAGTTGAAGCGGCCCAGGTAGGCGCGCGCGGGCATCTCGAAACGGCCCACGGTGAGCAGGTCGGCGCCGTCGGAGATGGCATCGAAGACGGTCTTGTCGTCGGGCAGGGAATCGCGCGACTGGTCCACGTAGGCCAGCTTCACGGTCTGGCCCAGGACCACCTCGCCGGCGTCCGGGGTCTCCTGGCCGGCGATCATGCGGAACAGCGTGGATTTCCCCGCGCCGTTGGGGCCGATGATGCCGACGATGGCGCCCGGCGGCACCTTGAAGCTGAGGTCGTCGATCAGCACGCGGTCGCCGAAGGACTTGGAGACGTTGCGGAACTCGATGACCTCGTTGCCCAGGCGCTCGGCCACGGGGATGAAGATTTCCTGGGTCTCGTTGCGCTTCTGGTATTCGTGCGAGGACAGTTCCTCGAAGCGCGCCAGGCGCGCCTTGGCCTTGGCCTGGCGGCCCTTGGGATTCTGCCGCACCCATTCCAGCTCTTTCTTGATGGTGCGCTGGCGGGCGGATTCGGCGGCTTCTTCCTGCTTGAGGCGGTCTTCCTTCTGTTCGAGCCAGGAGCTGTAGTTGCCCTTCCAGGGGATGCCGTGGCCGCGGTCCAGTTCCAGGATCCATTCGGCCGCGTTGTCGAGGAAGTAGCGGTCGTGGGTGACGGCGACGACGGTGCCGGGGAACTGGCGCAGGAAGATTTCCAGCCATTCGACCGATTCGGCGTCCAGGTGGTTGGTGGGCTCGTCCAGCAGCAGCATGTCGGGCTTGGACAGCAGCAGGCGGCACAGGGCCACGCGGCGCTTCTCGCCGCCGGACAGGTTGCCGACCACGGCGTCCCAGGGCGGCAGGCGCAGGGCGTCGGCGGCGATTTCCATCTGCGTCTCGATGTCGTCGCTGCCGCTGGTGGCGGCCGCCGCGATGACGGCTTCCAGCTCGGCCTGCTCGGCGGCCAGGGCGTCGAAATCGGCGTCGGGCTCGGCGTAGGCGGCATAGACCTCGTCGAGCCGCTTGCGCGCCTCGAAGACCTCGCCCAGGCCGGCCTCGACGGACTGGCGGACGGTGTGAGCGGGATCGAGCTGCGGCTCCTGCGGCAGGTAGCCGATGCGCAGGCCCGCCATGGGGACGGCTTCGCCTTCGATGTCCTTGTCGACGCCGGCCATGATCTTCAGCAGGGTGGACTTGCCCGAGCCGTTCAGGCCCAGGACCCCGATCTTGGCGCCGGGGAAGAAGGACAGGGAGATGTCCCGCAGGATCTGGCGTTTGGGCGGCACGATCTTGCCGACCCGGTTCATGGAATAGACGTACTGTGCCATGTCTCGACCGTGTAAGGGCGCAGCGAAGGATTCGGCCGCGCAAAGTTTCGATTGTAGGCCGGACGGGCGGCGGACGGGACGGGGCGGATGGAGGTGCCCCGCAGCCGCCGCGCGGGCCCGGATGCGTCCGCCCGGCGCCCGGGCCGTACAATGCCCCCATCAGCCATCCGCCCCCGTTTCCCGTCATGACCTCTCCCCTCGCATTCACCCCGGCCGAGGCCGACCTGCTGGGCCGCACGGCCGACGCGCTGTGCGCTTATCTGGGCAAGCCCGTGATCGCCGAAATCGTGGCCGAGCCCGGCGAAGGCTACGAATGGGCGCTGTTCGCCCTGCCGCTGGCCCCCGACGACGCGAACGAGGACAAGCCCCGCGTCCAGGCGGGCGGCCCGGGGGCGCGCTTCCTGGGCAGCAGCGGCGGTCTGGACCTGAGCGACGGCCAGCCGGTGGACTGCGAGTTCCTCTGGGCCGTCCAGCTGTCCGACCTGGAAGGCGTGCGCTACATCAAGGTGGACGCCCAGGGCGAGGAAGTCGCCTGGACCGACACGCTGACGGACCTGCTGCCCTTCGACCTGCGCGAAGCCGAGGCGCCGGAGGACGAGGGCGAGGAAGCAGACGACGAAGGGAACGAAGAAGAAGACAAGGACGGCGAGGGCCAGGAGGGCGAGGACCCCGGCGGCACCCCCACGGACCGCTGAGCAGCTGGGCGGGCCACCCGGGGCCATCCAGGACGATCATCCAGGACGATCCTCCGGGCCGGCGGGCGGGCGGGCCGGCGGCCGCGCCGGGAGGCGAATCCGCCCCGGGCCGCCCGCGCCAATGACCGTCAGGTCGTCACCGGGTGCTTGGCCCGCGCCGCGTCGCGCAGGCGGTCGCGCAGGTACAGCGCCGCGCCCACGGGCCACATGGCGGCCACCAGCAGGCGCGACGCCCAGCGGCTCAGGCGCCGGCCGGCGGGACGCGCCACGCGCTGCGCGCGCAGGTGCAGGCCGAAGCGGGTGTAGCGGATCGCCGCGCCGAAGAACGCGGCCGGCTGGTAGCGGAACCAGTCCAGACAGTATTCCACCGTATCGTGCGCCAGCAGCCACAGGCCGAGCGCGTGGCGGCCGCTGTCGGCCGTGCGCCCCTGGCGCGACAGGCTGTCCTTCTCGTCGTGATACACGCGGAACACCTGGTTGACGAAGCGGGTCAGGTAGCCGGCGCGGGCGATCGCGCGCCAGACCAGGCTTTCGGGCACGAAACCGGGGATGTCCTCGGGAAAGGGGAACTGGCGCAGCACGTCCGTGCGCAGACAGCCGAATTTCTCGCCCCGGACGTGGTAGCGGAAGGTCATGTCCAGCGAGGACACGTCCATCACGTCGCGGGGATACATGTCGCCCACCACGCGGCCGTCGGGCCGCGTGCACAGGCCGGTGATCGCCACGTAGCGCCCGCGCTGGGCGGGCGGGATCTGCTCCCAGACGCCGGCCATGTGATAGAGGGCGTTGGGATCGAGCTCGTCGTCGCTGTCGATGGCCACCAGCCATTCGCCCTGGGCGTGGCGCACTCCGGTGTTGAAAGCTGTTTTCTTGTGTTGATTGGGTTGCCAGACGTAACGGATCGGAAAGCTGGCTTCCTGCTGCCATCCCTGGACCAGGGTCCGGGTGGCATCCGTCGAGCCGTCGTCCACGACCACCCATTCAAAGTCCTGGAAGGACTGTTCCCTCAGCGAGCGGTAGACGCGTTCGAGCGTGTGCGCGCGGTTGTGGGTGGGGGTGACGACGGAAAACAGATGGCGCCAGCAAGCCATGCCGGAAGGTTCCTCCAGTTTCCGATCTGCCCCATGATAGCGGACAAAAAAAACCACGGGCCGTCCGGTCCGTGGTTTCCCTTATGCCGAATTGTATATAAACAATACGGCTGGCCGGCGTCGAACGATCAGACGCGCTTGACCTTTTCGAGCATCTTGAAAACGCCCTTGGGCGCGCGCACGAACAGGCGCTTGAACGCCTTGCCAAGGCAACGGCGCTCCAGCGTGTTGCGCCGCGTGCGTTTGATTTCTGCCATGTGGATCTCCTGGTGTAAGGCGGGCTTGAAGGCCGGGCTTGAAAGCAAAACACGCTATTTTAGCAAAATTTCACCGCTCGCCGGAGCGCCCGGATGCGCGCAAGGGGCGCCGGCGGATGCCGGCTCCGCCGCCCCTCGGGTCCCGCGGCCGCCCGCGGGCGCACGCCTTCGATCTACTGGCGCACGCCTTCGATCTCGATCTGCAGGCGCACGGTGTCGGGGATGCCCGGCAGGCCGAACCCCATGCCCCACTGGCTGCGCTTGAGTTCGGTGCGGAAATCGCCGCCGCAGACCTCGCGGTTCAAGCGCTTGTTCTGGTAGCAGTTGAAGCGCACGGCGTTCAGCTTGACCGGGTGGGTCTGCCCCAGCAGGGTCAGGTTGCCTTCCACGGCCCGCACCAGGTCGCCCTCGAAGAGGAAGGCGGTGGACTCGAAACGGGCCTCGGGG
>OFIS01000101.1_pt1 | contig 105248 bp, 88 predicted proteins | sample 1775071 | NCBI WGS metagenome assembly OFIS01 (sample SAMN08195774, study PRJEB24354) | sludge metagenome | isolation source: sludge from phenol fed wastewater aerobic bioreactor C | place: India: Nagpur | collected 2016-09-17 | reverse complement strand
CGGGCCGGATGCTGGTGTGGATGTCCGGCCCGAGCAACGTCATCGAGTCCACCGCCCGCTCGGCCAACTCCTCAGGGCTCACCGGGGTACCCGGTGGTGGGTCGGCGAACCACGCCCACAGGTAGTCCCACTCGCTCGGCGAGCCCGGGTTGGCACAACGCGCCTCGTACGCCTGGTAGCCCGGCCCCGGCGCCTGTCCCATGCCCGGCCCGGCGTCCGGGCCCGGCTGTGGAGACATCAACAGGTAGTAGCACTGGTTGGCCGCGCTCCACCACCCGTAGTCACTGCGGTAGCAGGGGATCTCCACCCCCGAATCCACGAGCCGGCACACCACCGCTCCCCCACCCCCGCCCCCGCCACCCCCGCTGCCAGCGCCCCCGCCGGGGCCTCCTGGAACTTCGACTCCGACATCGCAGTTGAAGGACCCGGGAGGACACTGGACCGGCGGCTCGGCACCCGCTGCCGTAGCGAGCGTGAGCGACGTGACCGCGAGGATCGACATGAGGCATACCAGTTTCAGCACTCGTGCCCCCTCTGTACTTGCCAGTCTTGAATCACCCATCGGCCACGCTGCAACTGCGCAATGGAGTGCACCCATAGCCGGGGTGGTTGATTGGGAGCAATAAGCGATTTCCCGGACTCGGTGGAGACAGGCACTGCGTCCGAGCCATCGACGCAGTCGCGAATGGATGCAGTCTTCTGCGTCTCGAATCTGGGCGGCTCGACATGAGAGGCCGTGGCACCGCGTATTCGCATGTGCCGCGCCCGGTAGTAGAGAACGAGGTTGTACAGGTCGTTCCGGGCAGGGGGGATGCTGACTTCGAACAAGCGGCGGTCCGGTGGCTTGCGCGGATCGTTGAGGCTCTTGTTCCGCGCGTCCATGAAGATCGCGTAGACGCGCAACACCTCCGCCGCAGCGGCAGCCGACGGATCAGGCGACGGGCTCTGCGAAGGCGGCGGGCTCTCCACGGGAACCGCCGATCGGCTCCGGCCGGCCGGCGATGGGGACTCCGCGACCGCCCCGCTGCTGCAACCGGCCAGCGGGACAACGCTCAGCACCGCGACGGCGAGCACCGAGGCGCCCCTCACCTGCATGGGCCACCTCCCCACCGCGGCGCTCCACCACCGGTCGCGAGTCCGCGTCCCGCTTGTTGTACCGCGCCAGGAGCGCCGGTGCACCGCCGTCCCGAAAATCTGTGGATCGGGGACACGGGAACACGGTCAGAAGGGTGGTTCGTCCTCGATCATCTGCGGTTCGCACGGTCGGGGTGGTCCTGGGTCAGGGCCGGGTGGCGCGCCCGGGTTGGGCAGGTAGGCCCGCGGACGGGTCGTGACGTGCTGACCCCATTGCGTGCACCAGCGCATCGACCCGTCGGCGTGCCCGTCGTCGATACCGACGAACCCGGCGGTCTTGAGCTTGTGGTGCAGCTCGCACAGGGCGCCTTCGTTGGCGGTGTTGCTCGGCCCCGACGGGTACGGCAGCCTGTGGTCGACCTCGCGGGCTGGTCGCTCGCAATAGGGCGCGGTGCAGCGTCTGTCTCTGGCGCGGATGAACCGGATGAGTGGCTCGGGTAGGTACGTGCGCCGGCCGTAGTCGAGCAGATGACCGGTGACCGGGTCCGTAATGATGCGCCGCCACACGTCGATGGCCTTGGCCAGTTCTCGGCCCACCTGGGCGGGGATCGGCTCTCCGTCCAGCAGGCACGGGTTGTCCGCCTCGCGGCGCAGGGTCGCCAGGTCGATGACCAGGTGGCCTTCCAAGACGCGACGCCGCGTGTGCCCGCAGGTGCAGGAACCCGCGCCGCCACTACCGGTCTTCTCGCGGTCAGCGTTCTCCGACGCGCCGGTACCGCTCGCGTCGCCGGGCTGACCCGTGCCGCTGATCTGGTCCGTGTCGCTCGTCTCGTTCGGTTCGTTGGACTCGGCGTCGCCGCCGCTGCGCAGCGGTGCCACACCGAGAATCGCGGTGGCGAGCACGTCGGCGCGGCAGGCACCGAGGCGGGCCTCCGGGTCGGTGTGCGCGGCGCGGGCCCCGCCCCGCTCGAGCTGGAGTTGCCGGGCTCGGCGGGTCAGCTCGGCGTGCACCGCCGCAACCGTCGAACTGTCGTCCCGGGCGACGAGCTCGCCCAAGGGCTCCCCGGCCCGCCGCCGGGTGCTCACGTCCCGGGTCTCCAGGGCCTTGCGGCGCCGCTCTGCCTGTCCCTCCGCGTCGACCGCGCACACCGCAGTACGCACACTGCGCCGGAACTGAGCGACCGTCTGCTCCCCGGCCCGGGGCAGCACTCGCTGCTCCACCGCCCGCTGCTTGTCCTGCGCGCTACGGGACGGCACGACTTCACCGGTCTTCGGGTGGTAACAGACCTGCGGGTCGTCCTCGATCACCGCCGTCTCGGACACCAGTACTCCCAGATGCGCACGGGAGATATCCCCGTGCGCGAGCCGCTCGCGGGTCGCGGCGAACACGCCAGCGGCGGCACGGGCGTCCTCGATCAGGCCCTCGGCGGCATAGGAGCCGACCTTGCAGACGACGGAGATCTCCTCGGCCAGGTGCTTGTCGGCCAGGTACTCATCCGCGCAGCTCACCTCCGGCGGGCACAGCGCCGCCACGATCGACAGCTCGCGGGCGGCCAGCCAGGCGCTCATCCGCCGGATCAGCGCCAGCTGCGAGAGCCGCTGATAAGGCCCGGGCGGCACCGTGTCCGGGTCGGCTTCGATGGCGGGCAGCAAGGCACGCGGATCCAGCTCGGCCGGCGTGGTGCACAGCTGCTCGAGCCAGGTGGCTTGCGCGAGGTGGTAACGGTCCTGGTCGGCCAGGTCCGCCGCCACCTCCTCGGCGTCCCGGTCGCCTGGCCCGGCGAGCTCGGCCCGCTCGGCATCACTCAATGCGGCCAGCTCGGCGTTGAACAAGGCCAGATCCGCGGCCGCCAGCTCCGCGGCGTACGCCCGGTCGGCAGCACTCACCTCGTAGCAGGCGGTGCGACGCTTCCGGCTTCGGGACATGCCTCTATAGTACACGCATCCTACGACGCATGTAAGCCTATTACGCTAGTATTTCCAACTACTTTCTGCTATCTGCCGTCACCGAATGCCGTCCTGTTCGAGTCCGCACGGTCGACTGCAGGCGAGCGGAGACGACACGCTACTGGAGGGGTACGGGGTCGACGCGTGCCGTGACCGGGCCGCCCTCCTTGCGGGCACTGCGGATCGCCGTGGCGGCGTGCAGTTCGGCGGCCAGGTCGGCGCCCGCGGCCGGCGGCACGGTGATGAGCGCCCTGGCCTGCTCACTGGCATCCGTACGTCGCGACCCCGTCCACGGAACCGGCCCGAACACGCGGGCGTTCGCGGGAAGGCGGCAGTGCGCGAGGAACGCCGCGACGTCCTCCGCGGCACCGACGAGTTCCGCCGCGCGCGCGGCCGGAGGGAGGCCGGCGCTCACCCGGTCGTCGAGCTCGCGGTCGGCGAAACCGACCGGGTCCCAACGTACGAGCGCCTGGACCGCACCGAGATCGGCTTCGGCGACGAGCACGACGGTGCCCCCTTCTCCGGCCGGGCGGACGAGCGCAGCGGCGCTGAACCAGCGCCGCGCCGCCTCCTCGGCAGCGCGAAGGTCCTCGCGTTCCAGCAATACTCGGCCGTCGAGGAAGAGTGCCGCGGCGTACCCACCGACGGCGACCGGCTCCGCTCCCGGCGTCGCTACGACGAGCGCGGGTCGGGCGGGAACCGAGTCGAGCACTCCCCGCCCGCCGGGCTCGCGCCCGCTGGTGACGACCGGGACTCCGCGGAAGGCGCGTCCGAGCTCCTCGGCGGTGCGGCGGGAGCCGGTGGCTGCTGCGCGCAGGCCGTGCCCGGCGCAGTGCTCGCAGGTCCAGCCGGCTGCGATCCGTCCGCACCACCGGCAGGACGGCGGCCCGTCGCCGGAGCCGAGCGACAGCGGACCGGTGCAGGCCAGGCAGCGCGCCCGGCGGCGGCAGCGGCTGCAGGACAACGCAGGCAGGTAGCCGCGCCGGGGCACTTGCACCAGGACCGGGCCGTGCTCGAGGGCGGCCCGCGCCACCTCGAATGCGGTGTGGGGTAGCCGGGCGCTGCGGGCCGCCGGGTCGCGGGCCAGCTCGGCGTCGCTCGACGCGTCTCCCCCGGCCGGACGTACGCGCGGCGCGGCCCGCCGGACGACCGGCCGGCGCGCGACGAGCGAGGTGAGCCACCCGGTGCGGACCGAGCGCGCGACGTCGACCGAGCGGGCGTACGACCCGACGAGCAGGGCGCACCCGGTCTGCTGCGAGCGCAGCGAGAGCACCTCCCGGGCGTGCCAGTACGGCGCGCGGGGGTCGACCAGGCTGTCGTCCCCGTCGTCCCAGAGCACCAGCAACCCCAGGTCCGGAACGGGTGCGAAGGCGGCGGCGCGGGTGCCGACCACGATGCGCACCCGGCCGTGGCGCGCCCGCAGGAAGGCGCGGTAGCGCGCCGCCGGAGCGAGGTCGGCGGTGAGCACGACGTGCCGGCCGCGCCCGACGGCGGCGCGCAGCGCGGCGTCGAGGCGGCGCACATCCCGCGCGTCCGGTACGACGAGGACGACCCCGCGTCCGCTTCCTGCCGTCGCTGCCGCCAGGTGGGCGAGCGCCACCGCCCAGTCCTCGCCGGGCAACGCGCTCCAAGCCGTGCGGCGGCCGGGGTCGCCGAGCGCGGCAGGGTCCGCGCCGTACGCCTCCCACGGTCCGGCGTCGGGCGGCATCGTCACCGCGGCCGCCGCACCGCTCTCGGCGAGCACGGCGGTCTCGGTCCTCGCGTGCCGTGGCGGCACCGCGGCACGCAGCACGTCCACCAGGGTTCCCGCGTAGCGCGCGGCGACGGCCCGGGCGAGCGCGAGCACATCCGGGGCGAGCGCGGGATCGGGTGAGACGACGCGGCTCACGCGCGCGAGCGGACGGCTGGTCTGCGACCGACCGACCCGGTCGACCACCCAGCCGTCGGCCTGCTGGCCGGCGAAACGCACGCGCACCCGGACACCCGGGCGGGCGGTATCACCCATGGATGCCGGCACCGCATAGTCGAAGGTCCGGTCCAGGTGGGCCAGCGGGACGTCGACGACGACCTGTGCCACGGGGTCCACCTCGGCGAGCGGCTCCGGCTCCCGGGTACGGGCGCTGCGGACCCGCTCGCGCACCAGCGCGAGCTGCTCGGGGTCCGGGTGCGGGGCCATCGCCGGAGTTCTACCCGACGGGTCCGTCACCGCGCAGCGGCCCCGCCTCCGCCTCGGCCGATCCGGGTGCGGGCGCGTTGCTCGCAACGGACAATCGAGCCGTGATCGCGTCCGCGCCCGCCGCTCCCTGCACCGCCCGGGGCGGCCCGCGCCGGGTCCTCACCGTGTCGGCGGACATGGGCGGCGGCCACAACGCCACGGCGTCCGCGCTGGAGGCGGAGGTCCGCGAGCTGTGGGCCGGCTCGGAGGTCCGCCGGGTCGACACCCTCGACGTGCTGGGACCGGGCATCGGCCCGCTGTTCCGCGCCATCTACGTCTCCAACGTCGAGAGCACGCCCTGGCTCTACGAGTTCTTCTACGCCTCGCTGTGGCGTCACCGCTGGTTCGCGAACGCCTCCAAACGCTTCACCGGGAGCTGGGCCGGGCGCCGGCTGGCCCGGCAGATCGACCGGTTCGACCCCGACCTGGTGCTCTCCACGTATCCGCTGGGGAGTGCGGGGCTGGCCTGGTTGCGCCGGCACCGCGGGCTGCGGGTGCCGACCGCGGCGTACATCTCCGACTTCGCCCCGCACCCGTTCTGGGTCCACGCGGACCTGGACGCGAACTTCGTCATGCACGAGGTCGCGGTGCCGACCGCCCGGGCGGCCGACCCGCGCGCGCTGGTACGGGTCAGCGCACCCCCGGTGGTACGCGACTTCGCTCCCGGCGACCGCGCGGACGCGCGCCGCGAGCTGGGACTGGAGCAGGACACGTTCGTGGTGCTCGTGTCCTGCGGGGCGTACGCCTTCGGGGACGTCCGCCGCACCGTCGACGCGCTGCTGGACGCGTCCCCCACGGTGCACGTGGTCGCCGCGTGCGGCCGCGACGAGGCGACCCGCGCGACGCTCGCCGCGCTCGGCCACCCACCGACCCGGCTCACCGCACTCGGCTGGACCGACCGGATGGCGAGCTATGTGCAGGCGGCCGACCTCGTCGTCTCCAACGCCGGGGGCGCGAGCGCCCTCGAGAGCATCACGGCCGGCCGGGCGGTGCTGATGGCGCGGCCGATCGCCGCGCACGGCACCGCCAACGCCGACCTGATGGTCGTCGCCGGCCTGGCGCAGTACTGCGCCACCGAGGTCGAGCTCGCCGCGTACGTACGCGCCGCCGTCGCCGACCGCTCGGAGCTGCAACGCCTCGAGGGACGGGCCCGGACGCACGTCACGACCCACGACCTGCGCACCGGGCTGTCCCGCCTCGCGACGCCGCGGGGCCGGCGCGCACCCCGTCCGCGCCGCGCCTGGCCGATGCGGCCGGCGGACGCGTTCTTCTCCCATGTCGAGACCCCGGAGCTGCTGCAGGAGACCGGCACCGTCCTCGACCTGGACGACGTCTCGCCCGGGCAGCCGCTGACGCTCGACGCGCTGCGGGCCGAGATGGCCGCGCGCCAGGCGGGACTGCCGCCGATGCGCCGGCGGTTGGTCCGCGGGCGGCGGCCGGGCTGGTTCGTCGAGGACGAGGTCGACGTGGCGCGAAGCATCGACGAGGTCCTCCTCGACGGGCGCGAGCCCGGGCAGACGATCGACAGCGTGGTGGACGGCGTCTGGTCGCGCCCGCTGCCGGAGGGCGGGCCGGCGTGGGCCATGACCCTGATCCGGGACCGCGCCGCCGGCCGGACCGCGCTGGCGATCAAGCTCCACCACTGCGCGGGCGACGGCATCAGTGCCCTGGGGCTGCTGGACCGCCTGCTCACCCCGGTCGACGGCGACGCGCTCGCCGAACGCGGCCGGGCGGTCTCGCGGCAGGCGGGCGCCCCCACCGCCGCCCGGCTGGCGCGGGACGCGGCCCGCCAGGCGGGCGCCGTCGGCGCGGGCGTGTGGAGCCTTGCCACCCGCGGTCGTCCGGCCCGCGCCGCGCTCAACCGGCCGGTCTCCGGCGCCGCCCGGGTGCTGGTGCGCGTCCCGCTGCTGGGCGACGAGTTCCGCGGGGTCGCGCGGGCGCGCGGCGTCCACGCGTACGAGCTCACGCTCGCCCTCGTCGCCGACGCGTTCGGGCGCCTGCTGCCCGCAGCCGGGCTCGCCGCCGCCGACGAACCGCTGCGGGCGATGTTCCCGATCGCGATGCGCCCGCCGGTGCTCGACCGGGTCTTCGGGAACTGGACGGGTTCGGTCGCCCTGGACCTGCCGATCGCCGCCATGGCCGCATCCGACCGGCTGCATGCGGTGCGCCACGAGTTGCGCCGGCGGGTCGCGCGTGGGGAGCCGCAGGGCGGCAGTGCGGTGATGCAGGCGGCGGGCTACCTGCCTACCGCGCTGCACGGCCGGCTCGCCCGCCTGGTCTACAACCGCTGCTTCTTCAACACGATCGTGTCCTACATGTCCGGTGCCCGAGGCCCGCGCTGGTGCGCCGGCGCTCCGGTGCGCGCGTACTACCCGGTCGTCCCGCTCGCCGACCGCGTGCCGCTCACCGCGGGGCTGGTCCTCGGGAGCGGCACCGCCGGCATCGGGGTGTTGATGGACCCGGTGCTGGGGCTGGAGCGTGACCACGTCGCCGCGGCGGTCCAGGAGGCCTATGCGACATTGCGGTCCGGGAGCGGCTGACGTGGCGGCGGTGACGCTGGTGGCGGCCGTACCGCTCGCGCTGGGCGCGGCGGGCTCGTTCGGCGCCGCCGGCTTCATGCAGCACCGCGCCGCCCGGCACGTCCCGCGCACCGGGCCGTTGCAACCCAAGCTGCTGCGCGAGCTCGTGGCGGTGCCGCTGTTCCGCTGGGGCATCGTGTGCAGCGCCGTCGCGTTCGTGCTGCAGGTGATCGCGCTCTGGCTGGCACCGCTCGCGGTCGTGCAGCCGCTGCTCGTGACCGGTGTGCTCTTCTACCTCGGGTTCGCGTCGTGGGTGCTGGGACACCGCCCGGACCGGCTCATCACGACCGGTGCGGCCATCGCGGTCGCCGGCATCGCCGTGTTCGTCGTGTTCGCCGGCCCGGCGGCCGGGACCAACCGGTTCTCCGGGACCGCGGCGCTGCCGCTCGGCATCGGGCTGGTCGCCGTCGTCGTCGCGGCGCTCGCGATCGCGGTGCGCGTCCCCGGGGAGTACCGGGCGTTGCCCTTCGCCGCGGCCACGGCCGTCTGCTACGGGGTCACCGCCGGGCTGCTGCGCGGGCTGCTGACCTCGCCGGACCTCACGATGGTGTGGCGGGACTGGCAGCTGTACGCCGTCCTCGTCGTGGCTCCCGCCGGATTCCTGCTGAACCAGAACGCGTTCCAGCGCGGCGCGGTGGGGTCGGTCGCGGTCGCAGTGATCACCGTGGGCGACCCGGTCGTGTCCATCGGCGTGGGGGCCGCCTGGCTGGGCGAGTCGCTCGCGGGCGGGGCACTGCACCGGACGCTGCAGGTGCTCGCGCTCGTCGCGATGGCGGTCGGCATCGCGCTGCTCGCCCGGCGCGCCCAGCAGGTCGCGGACCAGGTGAGCAGGATCGACGAGCCGGCGGGCGCCGCGTGAGGCTCCGCGGCGCCCGCGCGCTGGTGACGGGCGGGTCCTCGGGCATCGGCGCCGCGACCGCGACCGCACTGGCCGCCCGGGGTGCCCGGGTCGTGCTCGTCGCCCGGGACGCCGATGCGCTGCGCGCCCGGGCGCGGGAGCTCGGCGGTGAGGCCAGGGCGGCGGACCTCGCCGAGCCGGCGCAGGTGCACCGGCTCGCCGCCGACCTGCTCGCCACCGGCGTTCCCGACGTCCTCGTACTCTGCGCCGGGATCGGCTTGCGGGCAGCGGCCGAGGACACGACCGACGAGCAGGTCGCCGGTCTGCTGCAGGTGAACTTCCGCGCACCGGTGCAGCTGGTCAGCGAGCTGCTGCCGGCGATGCGCGCCCGGCGCCACGGCCATCTGGTGTTCGTCGGCTCGATCGCCGGCGTGCTAGGGGTTGCGCAGGAGGCGGCGTACGCCGCGTCGAAGGCCGCGCTGGACGCATACGCGGCGAGCCTGCGCGTCGAGCTCGCCCGGGTCGGCGTGCGCGTCACGACGCTCGTCCCCGGCGCTGTCGACACCGCGTTCTTCTCCCGGCGCGGCCCGGCGTACGCGCGGCGCTTCCCCCGGCCGGTCGCGCCCGGGCTGGTCGCGCAGCGGCTGGTCGACGGCATCGAGCACGAGCGTGCCGAGGTCGTGGTGCCGCGCTGGCTGCGCGTCGCCGTCGCCACTCGCGCGCTCGCGCCCGAGCTCTACGCACGGCTCGGGTCGCGCTTCGGTTGAGCGGGGCCGGCCGGGACGTCAGGACGTGAAGGCCCGCAACGACTCCCGCAGCGAGCTCGTCGTGGCGAGGACCGCGGTGGGTTCGTAACCGCAGTGCGCCATGCAGTTCGCGCACCGTGGGTCCTTGCCCCGGCCGAAGCTGTCCCAGTCGGTCGTGTCGAGCAGCTCCTGGTAGGTCTTCGCGTAGCCGTCGGCGAGCAGGTAGCACGGTCGCTGCCAGCCCAGCAGGGAGTAGCTCGGGATGCCCCACGGCGTGCACGCGAGGTCGCGCTTGCCCTCGAGGAAGTCGAGGAACACCTCGGAGTGGTTCAGCCGCCACCGTTTGCGGTTGCCGTCGGCGAACGCCTTGTGGAACAGCTCCCGGGTCTCGCTGACGCCCAGGAAGTGCTCCTGGTCGGGTGCCTTCTCGTACGCGTACGCTGGGGAGACCATCATCTGGTCGACCTGCAGCTCGTCGTTCAGGTAGTTCAGCACGTCGATCACGCTCTGCGGGCTGTCGGTGTTGAACACGGTGGTGTTGGTGGTGACCCGGAAACCCTTGTCCTTGAGCCAGCGGATCGCCTCGACCGCCTCGTCGAACACGCCCTCCTTGCGCACCGAGGCATCGTGCCGCTCGCGCATCCCGTCCAGGTGGATGGTGAAGCCGAAGTAGTGCGAGGGCCGGAAGTCGAAGCGGTCCCAGCGCTGGCGCAGCAGCAGCGCGTTGGTGCAGAGGAAGACGTACTTCTTGCGTGCCACCAGCTCGTTGACCATCTTGTCGATCTGCGGGTGCATCAACGGCTCCCCGCCGGCGATCGACACCATCGGGGCGCCGCACTCCTCGATGGCGGCCACCGCCTGCTCCACCGGCATCCGGCGGCGCAGCTCGTCGGCGGGCTGCTGGATCTTGCCGCACCCGGCGCACGCCAGGTTGCAGGCGAACAGCGGTTCCAGCTCCACGAGCAGCGGGAACTTGTCCCGCCGCCGGATCTTCTGGACTGCAAGGTATCTCGCGATTCGCAGGCTCTGTCGTATCGGCATGCTCACGACACGCGCACCTCCTTCGGGACGGTGAAGTGGACGTCTTCGGTCGTGACGGTCCGGTCGGTCACCCGGACCGGACCAAGTCCCCCGAGCGCGGACACCAGCTCGTCGACCAGCGCGGGCGGCGCGGACGCACCGGCGGTGACCCCGACGGTGCGCACCCCGGCCAGCCAGTCGAGGTGGATGTCGGTCGCGTCGTTGATGAGCCGCGCTGGTCGTCCGAGCCGTTCGGCGAGCTCGACAAGGCGGTTGGAGTTGGAGGAGTTCTCCGACCCGAGCACGAGGACGAGCTCGGAGTCGACGGCGACCGCCTGCAGCGCGCGCTGGCGGTTCGTCGTCGCGTAGCAGATGCCATCCGAGCTCGGGGCGCGCAGCTTGGGGAACCGCTCACGCAGCACGTCGACCACGCGTGCCACGTCGTCGGCCGAGAGCGTGGTCTGCGTCTGGTACGAGACCCGGTCCGGGTCCGGCACCTCGACCCGCTCGGCGTCCGCGACGTCCTGCACCAGCAGCGTGCGGCCGGCCCGCTCGTTCATGGTGCCGACCGTCTCCTCGTGCCCCTCGTGCCCGATGAACAGCACCGTGTCGCCACCGTCGGCGTAGCGACGCACGTCGGCGTGCACCTTGGACACCAGCGGGCACGTCGCGTCGATCACGGTCAGTCCGCGGGCGGCTGCCTCGGCGCGCACCGCCGGAGCGACGCCGTGCGCGGAGAAGACGACGCAGCCGCCCGCGGGCACCTCCTCGAGCTCCTCGACGAAGACGGCCCCGCGCCGGCGCAGGTCCTCCACCACGTGCACGTTGTGGACGATCTGCTTGCGTACGTAGATGGGTGCCCCGCGCTGGGCGAGCGCGAGCTCCACGACGTCGATGGCGCGCACGACGCCCGCGCAGAACGAGCGGGGGCCGGCGAGCAGGACCTCGCGCTCCCCGGCCGCGCGGCCCCAGGCGCTCAGGGCGGGCCCGGTCCGGGCCAGGGTGCGCAGCGCGGTCCGCAGCCGGCCGAGGGTGGCGGGCCGCAGCAGCGGCGACGACGCGGTGTCGGCGACGACCCGCACGGCGCACACGTACGGGGTGGGCGCGCCGGTGAGCAGCCAGGCCGTCTCCATGTCCACGCAGAGCGCCCCGCCCGCCGCGTGGGCGGCGCGGCCGTGGCCGGACACCACGTGGCCGGAGCTGGTGACGGCCCCGAGATGGACGGTCAACCCGGCGCGGCGCAGCTCGCCCGCGAGCAGCGGGGCGCTGGGGCAGCCGACGCTGCCCTGCGGCCCGCGTACCTCCGTCGCGACGACGACGTCGCCCGCGCGCAGGTCGGCACGCAGCGCCCCGGCGATCCCGGCGACGGCCACCGCGTCGGCGCCGTGCACCGGCGGACGACCGGCGGCGCGGCGCGCGGCGGCGGGTCCGACACCCGTGCGCAGCACCGTCCCGGGGGGCATGCCGGACGTGAACGCCCGCGCCTCCCAGCGGGAGGGGACGCAGGTGACGAAGCGGGTGCTCACGTGGGGTCCCATGGCCGGTCCTTCAGGCAGCGCGCGAGCGCGCTCACGGGAAACACCTGTCGGTACAGGTGGTAGTTGATGTAGAAGTCGCCGGGGAAGCCGGTTCCGGTGAACTGCGGCTCGTCCCACGTGCCGTCCGGACGCTGCTGGCGCACGAGCCACCGCACCCCACGCTGCGCCGGTGCCGCACCGGCCGCACCGGCGGCGTGCAGTGCGAGCAGCGCCCAGGCGGTCTGCGAGGCCGTCGAGGCTCCCCGCCCCACCCAGGTCGGGTCCTGGTAGGAGCGCAGGTCCTCGCCCCACCCGCCGTCGGCGTTCTGGTGCGCCACCAGCCACCGCACCGCGCGCTGCACCGGTGCCGCGTCGCGCGCGAGCCCGGCGGCGACGAGCGCGGGGACGACGGCGCCCGTGCCGTACACGTGGTTGGCGCCCCAGCGGCCGAACCAGGAACCGTCCGGCTCCTGCGCGGCGAGCAACCACCGCACGCCGCGCTGCGCGGGCGTGCTCTGCGCTTCCCCGACCTTGGCGAGCATCTCCACGACGTGGGCGGTGACGTCGGCGCTCGGGGGGTCGATCACGGCACCGAAGTCGCAGAACGGCAGTTGGTAGGCGAGCTCCCGCGTGTTGTCCGCGTCGAACGCCGCCCACCCGCCGTCGCGGCACTGCATGCCGACGACCCAGTCGACACCACGGCGGACCGCGCCCGACCCTGCGCGGCCGGCGGCACGCAGCGCGAGGACGACCTCGGCGGTGTCGTCGATGTCGGGGTAGCCGTCGTTGTCGAACTCGAACGCCCAGCCGCCGGGCGCCAGCCCGGGTCGGCGTACCGCCCAGTCGCCACGTACCGCGATCTCCTCGCCCAGCAGCCATTCCGCGCCGGCGCGCATCGCCGGATGGGACGGGCCGAGTCCGGCGTCCCCGAGGGCGACGAGCGCGAGCGCGGTGTCCCACACCGGGGACTGGCAGGCCTCGATGCGCCGTACCGGGCCGTCATCGCCCTGCTCCCGGACCGTGAACCGGTCCCAGCCCGCGAGCCCGCGCGCCATGACCGGGTGGTCGAGCGGAAAGCCCATGGCGTGCAAGGCCATCAACGAGTACACCCAGGGCGGTTGGATGCCGCCCCAGGAGCCGTCCGCCTCCTGGCGCTCCACGATCCAGTCGCAGCACCGCTGCAACGCTCTGGCACGCAACGCCTTCGGTGCGCGGCGCTCGTAGCGGTGCAACAGCGAGTCGAGCGCGATGAAGGCCCGCGCCCAACCGGTGGACGTGGTGTCGTGTGGCAGTTCGCGCCCCGGTGCCCACAGCTCCGGCACCGCGATCCCGAGATCCCGCTGCGGGCGCAGCGCCGACAGCACCGTCAGCGGGACGATGGTCTGCCGCGCCCAGCAGGCGAAGTCGTACACGTTCAGCGGCACCCACGGCGGCAGGTGGATGAGCTCGGGCGGCAGCGCCGGCAGGTCGTCCCAGGAGCAGATCCCGAACAGGGCGAGCCAGATCCGGGTGAACACGCGCGTCCGGCCGAGGCCGCCGTGCTCGCGTACGACGTCGCGGGCGCGGCGCAGGTGCGCGTCGCTCGGCAGGTCCCCCGCCAGGCGGAGCACGACGTACGCCTCGGCGGTCGTCGACGGGTCGGGCGGTCCCCCACGGAAGTTGGCCCACGAGCCGTCGGCGCGCTGCTGGCTGCGGATCCACCGTGCCGAGGACTGCAGCTGCTCGTCGGTGAGCACGCCGAGGAACCGGCGCATCATCACGTCCTCGGCGTCCATCGTCACGTTCGTCTCGAGCTCGCCCTGCCACCACCCGGCGGCGTCCTGGGAGGCGAGCAGGGTGGCGACGGCGCGGTCCAGCGCCTGCTGCGCGGCGCCGGTCGCGGGGCCCTCCGGTGCCTGCAGCGTGACGGTCCTGGGTGCACGGTCGGTGAGCGTCATCGGTCCCTCCCTCGCAGCGCGTCCGCGAGCGTCGTGAGCGCCGCGGCGACGTCCGCAGGGAGGGCGAGCTCCACCAGCGCGGCCCGGGCCGCGGCCAGCTCGTCGTCGACGCACTGCTCGGTCCAGCGGCGCCCGCCGGCCTGCTGCACGAGGTCGGCGGCGCGCACCAGCTCCGCCTCGTCGAGCGGCTCGCTGCGGGCGTACAGCTCCTGCAACTGCCGGCCGGCCGCGGTGCCGGACTCCAGCGCCACGACGACCGGCACCGAGCGCTTGCGCGAGCGCAGGTCCGAGCGCACCGGCTTGCCGGTGGCCGCGGGCGAGCCCCACAGCCCGAGCAGGTCGTCGGTGAGCTGGAAGGCGAGGCCGAGGTGGGCGCCGTAGTCGGCCAGCCCGAGGGCGACGCGTGCCGGGCCGTCGGCCAGCACCGCGCCCAGGGAGGCCGCGCATTCCAGCAGTGCGCCGGTCTTGTCGGCGGCCATCTGCAGGCACTCCGGCACGCTCACGCGTTCGGCGCTCTCGAAGGCGACGTCCTGGGTCTGCCCGGCGATCAGCCGCCGGGTCGCGCCGGTGAGGGCGCGCACCGCCCAGCCCGCCGTCGGCGAGCCGCTCTCGGCGAGCAGTTCCACCGCCAGGGTCAGCAGCGCGTCACCCGCGAGCACCGCGGCCGGTACGCCGAAGACCGCCCACGCGGTGGGCCGGTGGCGCCGCTCGCGGTCCCCGTCCATCACGTCGTCGTGGAGCAGCGAGAAGTTGTGCACCAGCTCGCATGCCGCGGCGGCCGGTACGGCGACCGACAGCGGCGCGCCGACCGCCTGCGCCGAGTGCAGCGCGAGGGTCGCCCGCAACCCCTTGCCGCCGCCCCCCGTCACGGGCGCGCCCGCGGCGTCCCAGAACCCGAGGTGGTAGCCGCAGACGTGCCGGGTACCCGCATCGAGCCGGTCCAGCGCGGCCCGCATCGCCTCCGCCACCAGCGGTCGGCCCTCCTCGACCGAGCGCCGCGGGATCGTCGTGGTCGTCATGCCGCCACCTGCTCACGTCGTGTGGTGGGCCGGGCCGGGGCGCCCAGCAGTGCGTCGGCTGCGGCCTCCCCGCTGCGTACCGCGCCCTCGAGGGTGTCCGGCCAGCCGGTGGCGGTCCAGGCGCCCGCGAGCACCAGCCCGGGCAGCCGCGTCGTCGCCGGTGGGCGCAGCCGCGCCGTGCCCGCCCGCTGGCAGAACGTGGCGCGCGGTTCTCGGGTCACGAACGCGTCGACGACGCGCGCACTGCGGATCGCCGGGAGCAGCCGGGACACCGCCGCGAGCTGTACGCGCAGCACCTCGCGCGCGGGCCGCCGCGCGTCCTCGCTCGCGGCGGACACGGAGGTGACCAGGTACTGCCCGCGCCCATCGCCCGCGTGGATCCCGCTGCTGCGGTCGAAGACCCATTGGGCGGCGGAGTCCGGCGCGGCGAGGAACGGGACGGCGAGGACCCTGCGGTCGAGCAGCAGGTGGGTGTTGAGGATCGCAGACGCGCCGAGCGCCTCCCAGCGGTCCGCGTCCGGGGCAGCGGCGGGGGGTACGAGCCGCGCCGCCTGCTCGTGCGGGACGGCGAGCACGACCTGGTCGGCGGCGAGCGAGAACGGGGCCCCGGCAGCGCGCTCCCGTCCGGTGACGGTGAAGCCACCGCCCTCGTGCACGATGTGGGCCGCCCGCGCCCCGGTGCGCAGCGTGATGCCGAGCCGGGTGAACGCCGCACGTGCCGGCGCGTCGTGCAACGCTGCGAGCGGCGCCCGCGGCACCCCGATGTCGCCGGCGGCGACGTCGTCGAGCAGCCCGGTGCGGAACACCCGGGCGGCCAGCGCGAGCGAGGCGTGGTCCGCGGCGAGGTTGAGCGCGGGCACGGTCACCAGGTCCCACAGCAGTCGGCGCGTACGGTCGGTCTGGCCGTGGCGCGCGAGCCAGGAGCCGAAGGTCTCCTGGTCAGCGGTCGGGTCGAGGGGGTCGACGGTGCGCAGCGCAGCGGCGGCGCGCACGGCGAGCAGCCGTTCGCGGACGGTGAGCGCGCGGTACCCCGCGAGGGCGGGCAGCAGGTGGGCGGGCGCCGGGCCGCTGCGCCCGCGGCGCAGCCGGGTGCTGCGGCCGTCGCCGTACGCGACCGGCACGTCGAGCCGGTCCTGCAACGGCACCAGGTGCGCGACGCCGAGGGTCGCGAGCAGCGCGCGGTAGCGGCGGTAGCAGCGCAGGATGACGTGCTGGCCGTTGTCCGCCGTGAGCGCTCCGCGTTCGAAGGAGCAGGCGCGCCCGCCCAGCCGCGGCCGCGACTCGAGGACGGTGACCGTGCAGCCGCGCGCCGCCAGCCGCAGCGCGGCCGACAGCCCCGCGACGCCCGCCCCGACCACGACCACCCGGGTGCTCATGTCCGCCTCCGCAGCAGCGCACCGGCCGCGACCCGCGCCTTGGCCGCACCCGGCAGCGACAGCCGCCGGTCGCGGACCAGGTCCGGGTCGGCCGCGATGCGGGAGAGCAGGGCGCGGTAGATGCCGGCCATCGCCGCGGTGCAGGCGGCGCTGCGGCGATCGAGCAGGGCCAGCAGGGCGAGCCCCTCGTCGTAGCGGCGCTGGGCCCGCGCCGCCTCGTACCGGACCAGCGCGGCGAACGCCGCGGGCGGATCGCTGATCGCGCCGTCCGGGCCCAGCGCGAGGTGGCAGCCGAAGCGCTGCAGGTCCTGCGCAGGCAGGTAGACGCGCCCGCCCGCCCGGTCCTCGCGCAGATCGCGCAGGATGTTGGTGAGCTGCAGCGCGACGCCGAGGGTGTCGGCGAGCGGGAAGGCACGATCCAGGTCGGCCGGATGGTAGATCCCCGCCGAGAGCCGCCCGATCGAGCCGGCGACCTGCCGGCAGTACCCGACGAGCAGGTCGAACGTCTCGTAGCGCCGCCCGTCGACGTCGGCCTGGCAGCCGTCGAGCAGGTCGTCGAAGGCATCGAGCGGCACCGGGAAGCGGGCAGCGGCGTCCCGCAGCGCGACGAGGACGGGATCCGCGTCGCTCCGCCCTTCTCGCAGATCGTGGACCTGGTCGCGGACTGCGGTGAGGGCCGCCGTGCGCTCCGCGGTCGATCCGTCGCCATCACCGATGTCGTCGATGCGGCGCGCCAGCGCGTACACCGCCGACAGCGCGCGGCGCTGGGCGGGCGGGAGCAGCCGGATGCCGTACGAGAAGTTGCGGGCCTCGCGCCTGGTGATCGCCTCGCACACCGCGTAGCCGTGGGCGACCGGGTCGGCGCCGGCGGCCCGGGGCGTGGTGCGTGCCAGCACGCTCATCCCGGCCACCGGAGCATGCCCTGGACGAACATCGCGGCGATCGCCCGCCTGGTGGGCTTGCGCGGGGACGGGAACGGCGCGTAGCCCTGGGCGCGGAGCGCCGCGGCGGCGGCGCGACCGCCGGCGACGTAACCGGCGACCGCGAGCCGCGCCCAGCCGTGCAGCGTGGAGACGAGCGGCGCGCCGGCATCGAGCCAGGCGCGCGCCCGGTCGGTCTCGAACGCGAGGAGCGCCCGCAGCTGCGCCGTACCCGGCCCGGCCAGGTCCGCGTCGCGCACGCCGAAACGGCGCAGGTCGTCCTGCGGCAGGTACACGCGGCCCGCGCGGTGGTCCTCGGCGACGTCCTGCCAGTGCTCGAGCAGCTGCAGCGCGGTGCAGATCCGGTTCGACAAGGCGACCCGGTCGGCGTCGGCGCGGCCGACCAGGTGCAGCACGATCTCCCCGACCGGGTCCGCGGACAGCCGGCAGTACGCGAGCAGGTCCTCGAAGGTGTCGTAGCGGCGGACGGCGAGGTCCTGCCGGTTCGCCGCGACCAGCCGGGCGAGGGGCTCGAGGGGGACGTGCCTGCGGTGCAGGGTCGGTGCCAGCTGCACGAGTGCGGCGAGCTCGGGCTGCTCGCCGTGCGCGAGGCGCTGCAGGTCGCGGTCGACCGCGTCGAGCTGTTCTGTGCCGGTGTCCCGGTCCTCCCCGAGGCCGTCGACGAACCGCGCGAACCCGTACAGCGCCAAGAGGTCGTGCCGCAACGCCCCGGGCAGGAACGGCGGGGCCACGACGAAGTTCTCGCCGTGCACCGCGTCCGGCAGAGCGGGCCGTGGCCGCCCACCCGCGCGCAGCAGGGTGAAGCCGCCTGGCAGGGCAGGAACGCTCACGACCGCCGCCGGCTCTGCGCGAGAGCGAGGCCGGACGCCGCGGCTGCCGGCTCCCGGGGCAGCACGACGAGCTCCGGGCCGTGCCCGAGCGGCGCGGCCGCCTGCGCGATCGTCGCCGCCAGCCCGGTGGCGTCGAGCCCGAAGCGGGTCAGCAGGGCAGCCCGCTCCGCGTGCGGCACGTACTCGGTCGGGAGCCCGAGGTTGCGCACCGGCACGTCCACCCCGCGGTCGGCGAGCAGCTGAGCGAGCCGTGAGCCGACCCCGCCGGCGCGGACGCCGTCCTCCACCGTCACGACCAGCCGGTGCCCGGCCGCCACGGCCGCCAGCGCCGGGTTGACCGGCAGCACCCAGCGCGGGTCGACGACGGTGCAGGGCACGCCGTCGGCGGCGAGCAGTTCAGCGGCCTGCAGAGCGGTCGCCGCCATGACACCGACCGCGACGACGAGCACCCGCGCGTCGGCGTCGGCGCGCAGCAGGTCCAGCCCGCACCAGCGCTCCACGGCGGGGACCGGTTCGCCCACGGCGGCCTTGGGGAACCGCAGCGCGGTCGGGCCGGTGCGGTGCGACACCGCCTCCGCGAGCTCCTCGACCAGAGACTGCGCGTCGCGGGGCGCCGCCACGCGGATCCCCGGCACGTTGCCGAGCAGTGCCAGGTCCCACATGCCGTGGTGGCTCGGTCCGTCCGGGCCGGTGATGCCGGCCCGGTCGAGCACGAACGTGACCGGGAGCCGGTGGAGCCCGACGTCGAGCAGGATCTGGTCGAACGCCCGCCCGGCGAAGGTCGCGTACACCGCCACGACCGGGTGCGCGCCGCCCATCGCGAGCCCGGCGGCGCTCGCCACCGCGTGCTGCTCGGCGATGCCCGTGTCCACGCAGCGCAGCGGGTGGCGCGTCTGGACCGGACCCAGGCCGGTGGGGCCGACCATCGCGGCGCTGAGGGCGACGAGGTCGGGGCGCCGGTCCGCCAGGTCGGTCAGCGCGGCGGAGAACGCGTCCGTCCAGGTCGCTGCCGGCGGCGTCGCCGGCCGGCCGGTGCTGGGTTCGACCTTGCCGACGGCGTGCAGCCGGTCCGCCTCGTCGGTCTCCGCGGGCAGGAATCCCAGCCCCTTGCGGGTGCGGCAGTGCACGACGGTGGTGCCGTCGCGGCCCGCCGCGTCGGCGAACGCCGCCTCCAGGGCTGCGAGGTCGTGCCCGTCGACCGGCCCGATGTAGTCCAGCCCCAGGCTGGTGAGGACGCCGGCCGGATCCGGTGCGGCCGCCGCAGCACCGCCTCCCAGCCGGGCGAGCAGCGCGGCGTACCCGGCGCGGTCGGCGACCCGGTCCAGGTGGTGCGGCAGTCCCCCGACGCTGGGGGCGTACGAGCGGCCGTTGTCGTTCAGCACGACGACGACCCGGCGGTTCGCGGTACCGAGGTTGTTCAGCGCCTCGTAGGCGAGGCCGCCGGTCAGGGATCCGTCACCGACGACCGCGACAACCGGCCGGCGCTCCCCGGCGAGCTCGAACGCGTGGCTGAGCCCCGCGGCGTACGAGAGCGCGGTGGAGGCGTGGGAGTTCTCGATGAAGTCGTGTGCCGACTCGGCGCGCGACGGGTAGCCGGACAGGCCGCCCGCCTGGCGCAGCGTGGCGAAGTCGGCGGCGCGGCCGGTCAGCAGCTTGTGCACATAGGACTGGTGCCCGGTGTCGAACAGGATCGGGGTGTGTGGTGAGTCGAATACTCGATGCAGGGCAATGGTTATCTCGACTGCTCCCAGGTTCGATCCGAGATGTCCGCCGCCGCGGCACACATTCGTCACGAGGAACTCACGGATCTCCGCAGCGAGCGACGCGAGCTCGGTGGCGTTCAGACCGCGCAGCTGTACGGGAGCGGTGAGGGAGGAAAGCACACCCATGACGCCTCCGGGACTACTCAGGTCGCGCCCCAGCTGCTGCTGCTCCAGATACCTCGGACCGCGACCTACTCCGACGATAGGACCGCTGCGCCGATCGCGCAGGCCCTCAGCCGGGACCGGGTGCGCTGACCTGCTCGCTGCCGCTCAGGAACTCCTCGGAGAGGGCGGTGAGGAAGTCCTCGGACACCCGCAGCTTGCCGGCGATCGCCTCGAGCTCGGCGAGCTGGGCGCTGGTGAGCCGGTCGAGGACACCGTGCCCCTTCGGGGTGAGCGAGATGCGTACGACCCGCTGGTCGACGGCGTCCGGGTGCCGGACGACCAGGCCCATAGCCGCGCTGCGGTTGACCAGGCCGACCGCGCTGTGCAGCCGGATCATCAGGTGCCCGGCGAGGTCGCTCATGCGGGGCGGCTCGGGCCCGGGATGGCCGCGCACGCACAGCAGCAGCTGCTCCTGCTGGTTGGTCAGCCCCTCGTGGTGCGCGAGCGCCTCGCTCGTGCGCAGGAACTGGCGCAGCGCGCGGCGGAAGGTGAAAAGGATCCGGTACTGCTCGTCGCTCGGAGGCATCTGCCGCACCCTCAGCCGGCGCGCCGGCTGGGTGGCGCCGTCAGGCGCGCTCGCACCGTAGCCGTCAAGGAGTTGATGTTGCCCAGCATGTTTGCGGCTTCCTGTCTTGCGGCGGCCGGTCGGTCCTCCGGAGAATGTCCCGTACGCTGATTGTGCCTCTCCCCCTCCCGGAGCACACGTTGTCGCTGGCCCATCCCGCACCCGAGCGCCACACGCTTGTCCACCTCCCGGCGCCGCGCCGGCTGCTGCGGGACATCTCGGTCCATCTCGGCGAGGCCGTCGTCGTCCCCCTCGCGCTGTTCTACGTGTTCCTCGTCACGGTCGGCATGACCGGCGCGCTCGTCGCCGCGCTGGGGTGGGCGTACGCCGCGATCGTGGTGCGGCTGCTGCGCAGGGAGCGGCCGTCGGCGTTGCTGGTCGTCGGCACCCTGCTGGCGACGGCGCGGGTCGGGGTGACCGCGCTCTCCGGCTCCGCGGTGGTCTACTTCGTGCAGCCGGCGCTCACCACTGTGCTGTTCGGGGTCGCCCTGCTGCTCACCGTGACGCTGGACCGCCCGCTCATCCAGCGGCTGGCGAACGAGTTCTGCCCGCTGCCCGAGGGGGTCGTGCGTACGCCGACGCTGCGGCGCTTCTTCCAGCGGCTCTCGCTGCTGTGGGCGGCCGTGCTGCTGTGCAACTCCGCGATCACGCTGGCGCTGCTGCTCACCGTGCCGGTCACCGACTCGGTGCCGATCTCGGCGGGCGCCTCGGTGCCGCTCTTCGTGCTCGCGCTGGTGCTGTCGCTGCAGTGGTTCCGGCGCAGCCTGCACCGCTGCGGGGTGCGGCTGGCGTGGGGCCGCTGAGCTAGCGCCCGGCGGCGGCGCGCAGCGCGTCGGCGCGGTCCGTGCGTTCCCAGGTGAAGTCCGGCAGCTCGCGGCCGAAATGGCCGTACGCCGCCGTCTGCACGTAGATCGGCCGCAGCAGGTCCAGGTCGCGGATGATCGCCGCCGGGCGCAGGTCGAACACCTCGCCGATGGCGCGCTGGATCTCCAGGTCGGGCAGCACCCCGGTGCCGAACGTCTCGACGAACAGCCCGACCGGGTGCGCCTTGCCGATCGCGTACGCCACCTGCACCTCGCACCGCGTGGCGAGCCCGGCGGCGACGGTGTTCTTGGCGACCCACCGCATCGCGTAGGCGGCGGAGCGGTCGACCTTGCTGGGGTCCTTGCCGGAGAAGGCACCGCCGCCGTGGCGGGCGAACCCGCCGTACGTGTCGACGATGATCTTGCGTCCGGTCAGGCCTGCATCGCCCATGGGGCCGCCGATCTCGAACCGCCCGGTCGGGTTGACCAGCAGCCGGTAGCCGTCGGTGTCGAGGTCGAGCTCGGCCAGCACCGGCGCGACGACCGCGTCGGCGATGTCCGGCGTGAGCAGGGTCGCCAGGTCGATGTCGGCGGCGTGCTGGGTGGAGACGACGACCGTGTCGAGCCGGACCGCGGTGTCGTCGTCGTACTCGATGGTCACCTGCGTCTTGCCGTCCGGGCGCAGGTAGGGCACCTCGCCGTCCTTGCGCACCTGCGCCAGGCGCCGCGAGAGCCGGTGCGCCAGTGCGATCGGCAGCGGCATCAGCTCGGGGGTGTCGGTGTTCGCGTAGCCGAACATCATCCCCTGGTCGCCGGCGCCCTGGCGGTCCAGCTCGTCGCTGGCCGCGCCGGTGCGGTCCTCGTACGCGTCGTCGACGCCCTGGGCGATGTCCGGGCTCTGCGCGCCGATCGACACCGCGATGCCGCACGACGCCCCGTCGAACCCCTTCTTCGACGAGTCGTAGCCGATCTCGAGCACCCGTTCGCGCACGATGGCCGGGATGTCGATCCAGCCGCTCGTCGTGACCTCGCCGGCGACGTGCACCTGCCCGGTGGTGATCATGGTCTCGACCGCGACCCGGCTCTTCGGGTCCTGCTTGAGCATCGCGTCGAGGATCGAGTCGCTGACCTGGTCAGCGATCTTGTCCGGGTGTCCTTCGGTGACCGACTCGGAGGTGAAAAGGCGACGTGACACGCGGACTCCAGCTGTGGCGGGCTACTCGGGCCGCCGCGGTCTGCACCGGCCGACCCCGCATGCTACCCAAGGGCGCTGAGGTCGCCCGCGGCCCACGCCGCGAGCACCCGGTCCCAGAGCGCGTCGGCGAGCTCTCGCTTGTCGCCACGCGGCAGCACGGTCTCGCTGCCGTCGCGCCCGAGCAGCACGGCCTCGTTCTCGTCGCTGCCGAACACCTTGCCGGCGCTCACGTCGTTCACGACGAGCAGGTCGACGTCCTTGGCGGCGAGCTTGCGCCGGCCGTGGACGAGCACGTCCCCCGCCCCGTCGCCCGTCTCGGCGGCGAACCCGACCACGAGCTGGCCGTCCGCGCGGTCGCGGACCAGCTCGGCGAGCACGTCGGCGGTGCGCTCGAGCTCGAGCGGCGGCGTCGGGCCGTTCTTCTTGATCTTCGCGGCGGCGACGTCGCGCGGCCGGAAGTCGGCCACCGCGGCGGCCATCACGACGGCGTCCGCGCCCTTGACCTGCTCGTGCATCGCCACGCGCAGCTCCTCGGCGGTACGTACGACGACGACGGCCGCCCCGGCGGGGGGCGCGACGAGCAGGTTCGCCGCGACGAGGGTGACCTCGGCGCCGCGCGCGATCGCGGTCTCGGCGAGCGCGACGCCCTGCTTGCCGCTGCTGCGGTTGCCGAGGAAACGCACCGGGTCCAGCGGTTCCTGGGTGCCGCCGGCGCTGATCACCACGCGGCGACCGACCAGGTCCGGCGCCCGGTTACCGCGCGCCAGCAGCGCGCGGGCCGCACCGAGCAGCGCGGCCGGCTCGGGCAGCCGTCCCTTGCCGGAGTCCGCGCCGGTGAGCCGGCCCACGTCCGGCTCGAGCACGAGCACGCCGCGCGCGCGCAGGGTCGCGACGTTGGCGACGGTCGCGGGGTGCTCCCACATCTCGGTGTGCATGGCGGGCGCCATGAGCACCGGGCAGCGGGCCGTCAGCAGCACGTTGGTGAGCAGGTCGTCGGCCAGCCCGTGCGCGGCCCGCGCGAGCAGGTCGGCCGTCGCGGGTGCGACGAGCACCAGCTCGGCCTGCTGGCCCAGCCGCACGTGGGCGACCTGCTCGACGTCCTGCCACACCTCGGTACGCACCGGGTGCCCGGAGAGCGCCTCCCAGGTGGCGGACCCGACGAAGCGCAGCGCGGCAGCCGTCGGGACGACCTGCACGTCGTGGCCGGCCTCGCGCAGGCCGCGCAGCACCTCGCAGGCCTTGTACGCGGCGATGCCACCGCCCACCCCGAGGACCACGCGCGCCGGGTGCGTACGGTGCGTATGGTGCGCAAGTCCCGGGTCCGGCACGGCCACGGCGGGTGCTAGAAGGCCGGCGTCTCCGCCGGCGGTGCCGGCGGTGCCGGGTCGATGTCGCTGTCGGTCTCCTCGTAGCGCAGCAGGCCGGCGTCGATCTCGCGCAGCGCGATCGACAGCGGCTTCTCCTGCAAGTGCGTCTCGACGAGCGGGCCGACGTACTCGAGCAGCCCCTCGGAGAGCTGGGAGTAGTAGGCGTTGATCTGGCGGGCCCGCTTGGCGGCGTAGATCACCAGCGAGTACTTGGAGTCGGCCGCCTCGAGCAGGTCGTCGATCGGCGGGTCGGTGATGCCTTCGGGGGCGGGTGCGGTGCCGGGCACGGCGGTGTTCCTCTCGCGGGGTACGGGTGCCTGCCGGCGGCGGCGGACGTACGAACCGGCTGGTCAGGGGCCGGACAGGCCCATCAAGGCTACCAGCGCCGCGGCCGCCTCCTCGACCGACGCGTTCACGACCGTCGCGTCGAACTCGCTCTCGGCGGCCAGCTCGATGCGCGCGGTCTGCAGCCGGCGCGCGATCACGTCGGCAGGTTCGGTCCCCCTTCCCACGAGCCGACGCACCAGCTCCTCCCACGAGGGCGGCGCGAGGAACACCAGCTGCGCATCGGGTTGCGACGCTCGTACCTGCCGGGCGCCCTGCAGCTCGATCTCCAGTACGACCGGGGTTCCGGCGGCGAGGTGCTCGGCGACGGCGGCGCGGGGGGTCCCGTAGAAGTTGCCCGAGAACTTGGCCCATTCGAGCAGCTCGCCCTCCTCGACGAGCCGGGCGAACTCGGCGTGGTCGACGAAGAAGTACTCGACGCCGTGGGTCTCCCCCGGCCGTGGCCGCCGGGTCGTCGCCGAGACCGACAGCCAGACGTCCGGGCGCAGCTCGCGCAGCCGCTGCACCACCGTCGACTTGCCGACCCCCGACGGCCCCGACAGGACGGTGAGCCGGGCGGCGCCGGACACGTCGGCGACCGCGCTCAGGAGGAGAACTCGGCCGCCAGCGCGGCGATCTGATGGGTGCCCAGGCCGCGCACGCGCCGGTTGGGCGCGATCTGCAGCCGTTCCATGATCTCCCGGGCGCGGACCTTGCCCACGCCGGGCATCGACTCGAGCAGCGCGGAGACCTTCAGCTTGCCGACGGCGTCGTCCTGCTGGCCCTGCGCGATCACCTCGGTGATGGACGCGCCGGAGTGCTTGAGCCGGTTCTTCACCTCGGCCCGTACGCGCCTGGCCTCGGCCGCCTTGGCGAGTGCGGCAGCGCGTTGCTCCGGGGTCAGCGGCGGCAGTGCCACGGAGGTGTCCCTTCGACGTGCGGAAAAGCGGGTGATCGCGGTGTCGTGCCGACCCTAACCAAGCGCGCCGGAGGGCCGGGCGGGCGGGACCAAAGCCACTGTCGTCGGCGCTGTGCGGCGTGCCAGGGTCGCGCCATGGAGCATGCGGACTTCCGCAGCCGTGCCCGGCTGCTCGTGGACAGTGGTGCGCTGACCTACCGGCAGCGGGTGAAGGCGCTCGCGGACCTCGCCGAGGAGGCGCTGGACCCGCCCAAGGTGTCCGCGGCGTGCGCCGCCGCGCTCGAGTCGGGGCTGATCGACGACCTGGTCGAGGGGCACGCGCCGTACCGGCCGCGCTACCTGCTGCCCGACTACGGCAAGGCCCTCGCGCAGGGGTCGGACTTCCTGCAGCTCGGCCCGCCGACCGACCTGCACGAGGCGATCGCGTTCCTGCTCTCGATGTACTCCCAGGTCCCGTCGATCACCGGCTACCCGGTCTACCTCGGTGACGTCGACGTGCTGCTCGAACCGTTCGCCGCGGAGCACGACGACGCCGAGCTGCGCCGGTTGCTGCGCCTGCTGTGGGTCACGATCGACCGGATGCTGCCCGACGCGTTCACCCATGCCAACCTCGGCCCCACCGACAGCCGCGTCGGGCGCGCGCTCCTCGGGCTGGAGCAGGAACTGGTCCAGACCGTCCCGAACCTCACGCTGCGGGTCGACGCGGACGTGACCCCCGACGCGCTGCTGCTCGACGCGGTCCGCACCGTCTTCGCCTGCGGCAAGCCGCACTTCGTCAACCACGCGATGATGACCCGGGACCTGGGCGCGGACTACGGCGTCGTGTCCTGCTACAACTCGCTGCTGGTCGGCGGCGGCGCACACACCCTGGTGCGCCTGAACCTGGCGGAGTCGGCGCGCCGGCACGGCGGTGACGTCGACACCTTCCTCGCCACGACGCTGCCCGCGCACGTGGCGCTCACCGCCGAGCTGATGGCGGCGCGGATCCGCTCCCTTGTCGAGCAGGCCCGGTTCTTCGAGCACTCCTGGCTGGTGGACGAGGGGCTGGCCTCGCTGGACCGGATGTCGGCCATGTTCGGGGTGTTCGGCCTGGCCGAGTGCGTCGACGGGCTCACCGGCGCGGTCACCCAACAGGACCGGTACGGCCACAGCGCCGCGGCGAACGCGCTGGCGCTGCGGATCGTCGAACGGCTCGCGGAGCTGGTCGCCGCCACCCCGCTGCCGTACTGCGAGGGCAACGGCGGATACGCCTTCCTGCACTCGCAGGCCGGCATGGACTACGACAGCGGCGTGACCGCGGGCGCCCGGATCCCGATCGGGACCGAACCGCCGCTGCACCAGCACCTGTTCGCGGTGGCGCCCAACCACACGCACTTCCCCTCGGGCATCAGCGACATCCTGCACTTCGACGAGACCGCCGTATGCAACCCGCAGGCCGTCGTCGACGTCGTGCGCGGCGCGCTCGCGATCGGCATGCGCGACGTGACGTTCAACCTGGACAGCAACGACTTCGTCCGCATCACCGGCTACCTGGTGCGCAAGTCCGACCTGGTCAGCCTCGAGCGGTGCGGCGTCGCGCGGCACGGCAGCGATGTGCTCGCCGCCGGCTCGGTCGCGCGGTCCCACGTGACCCAGCGCCGGGTCAAGCGCGTGGTGAGCGCCGAGCGTTCCGCGGCGCGCCCGTGACCGTGCTCCACGCGCCGAGCCTCACCGGTCTCGTCGCCGACGTCGTGCCCTTCTCGTGGGTCGACGGGCCGGGGAACCGCTACACGGTCTTCCTGCAGGGTTGCAACCTGAACTGTCTGGCCTGCCACAACCCGCACACGATCCCCCGGCTCACCCGCCGGGCGCGCACGGTGACGGTGCGCGAGCTTGTCGACGACGTGGCCCGGCTCGCGCCCTTCCTGGCCGGGGTCACGACCTCCGGTGGGGAGGCGACCCAGCAGCCCGAGTTCGTCGCGGCGTTCTTCGCCGCGCTCGGCGAGCAACCGGCGACCGCGGCGCTGACACGCTTCATCGACAGCAACGGCATGACCGACGACGCCACCTGGGACCTGCTGCTGCCCGTCACCGACGGGGTGATGCTCGACGTGAAAGCAGTTGACCCCGAACGCCATCGGCGCCTGACGGGCAGCACCAACGAGCGTGTCCTCGCGAGCCTGGACCGGCTCCACGCGGCCGGGCGGCTCGCGCAGCTGCGCCTGCTCGTCGTACCCGGCTTCAACGACAGCCCCGACGAGCTGCGCCGCACCGGCGCCTACCTCACCGCGCACGCGCCCGGCGTGCCCGTACAGCTGACCGGGTTCCGACCCCACGGGGTGCGGTCCACGGCCCGGCGCATCCCGGAGCCGACCGGCGCGCAACGTCAGGCGTACGCCGCCCTCGTCGCGGAGTCGGTCCCTGCCGAGCTGCTCACCGTCGTCTGAGCACCGCGTGTCGTCCCAGGCGCTCAGTGGCGCGGTTGCAGCGCATCCAGTTCGGCGGCCAGCGAGCGGGCGGCCGCTGCGACGTCGCTCGCGCCGGTGACCGGGCGGCCGACGACGAGCAGGTCGGCGCCGTCGGCGAGCGCCTGGGCAGGGGTGGCGACGCGCGCCTGGTCGCCGGTGGCGGCGCCCGCGGGCCGTACGCCGGGGGTGATCAGCACGATGTCGGGTCCCACTTCGGCGCGTACCGCGGCGACCTCGTGCGGGGAGCACACCACGGCGGTGGCGCCGGCGTCGACGGCCAGCGCTGCGAGGCGGCGCGCCGCGTCGAGCGCCGGGCCACGCAGCCCCACCGCGTCGAGGTCGTCCCCGGAGAGCGAGGTCAGCACCGTCACCGCGGTCACCTGGGTGCTCGGCAGTTCGTGTACCGCAGCGCGGACCATATCGGCGCCGCCGCTGGCATGGACGGTGAGGAAGGCCGGCTCGAGGTGGGCGACCGAGCGCGCCGCGCCCGCGACGGTGTTGGGGATGTCGTGCAGCTTCAGGTCCAGGAACACCGGGCGGTGCGAGACGTCCCGCGCGGTACGCACGGCGCCGAGCCCGTCGCGCAGGAAGCTCTGCAGCCCGACCTTGACGGTCGAGACGTACGGACCGACGGCGCGCGCCCAGCGTTCCAGGGTCGCCAGGTCTGGGGCGTCGAGCGCGACCGCCACCGGTGCGGTCACGGCGCGGGATCTTCGGCGGGAGGCGGCGGGGCCGGTTCGCCCGGCTCCGGATCGGGCTGTCGCCCGTGGCGGTGGGCGTGACCGACGGCCTCGCGCAGCGAGCCGAAGCCGCGGTCGGCGAGCGCCCGGGCCAGCTCGCGGGAGACCCGGGCGACCGCGCTCGGGTCGTTGAACGTCGCGGTGCCCACGCTGACGGCGCTCGCGCCGGCGAGCACGAACTCGAGCGCGTCGAGGCCGTGCCGGATCCCGCCCATGCCCAGGATCGGGACGTCCGGCAGCGCGGCGTGGACCTGGTAGACGCAGCGGACCGCGACCGGGCGGATCGCCGGGCCGGAGAGGCCTCCCGTGACGCCGGCGAGGACCGGGCGCATCGTGTCGGTGTCGACGACCAGCCCGAGCAGCGTGTTGATGAGCGCCAGCCCGTCGGCGCCGGCGTCGACGGCGCTGCGCGCGACAGCGACGATGTCGGTGACGTCGGCCGACAGCTTGGCCAGCACCGGCACGCCCGGCGCGGAGCTGCGGCGTACCGCGCCGACGACGGCGGCTGTCGCATCCGGGTCGCAGGCGAACACCTCCCCGCGCGACTCCACGTTGGGACAGCTGATGTTCACCTCGATCGCGGTGATGCCCTCGACGTGGCGCAGCCGCTGCGCGAGCTTGGTGTACTCGTCGACCGAGCTGCCGGCGATCGACACGACGGCACGGATGCCGCGCTCGGTCAGCCAGGGCAGGTCCTCGGCGAGGAACGCATCGATCCCCGGGCCCTGCAGCCCGATCGAGTTCAGCATGCCGCTCGGCGTCTCGGCCATCCGCGGCGTAGGACGCCCGGCGCGGGGGGCGAGCATCACGCTCTTGGTGACGACCGCGCCGATCGCCGTGAGGTCGAGGAACGGCTCGAGCTCGCGGCCGAACGCCGCGCAGCCCGAGGCGGTGAGCACCGGGTCGGGCAGCACCCGGCCGCCGACCGACGCGGACAGGTCGACGTCGGGCCGGTCGGCCGCGGCCGAGCGCTGCGGGTGGTGGGTGATGACCGCGCGTGTCATGCCGATCCATCCCCGGTCGCGGGGGCGCCGTAGCAGTCGGCCGGGACCGTCCCCAGGTCGTCCCAGCGCACCCGATCACCCCGGAACACCGGGCCGTCGGTGCAGGACCGGAGCATCCGCGTCACCCCGTCGTCGCCGACGACCGGGACGACGCAGGTCATGCAGACGCCGATGCCGCAGGCCATCGCCTCCTCGACCGCGCACTGCGAGTGCGCGCCGTGGGCCTGGGCGACCTTGGCGACGGCGGCGAGCATCGGCATCGGGCCGCAGGCGTAGACGACGTCGGCGTCCGTGCGGTCGAGCACGCCGGGCAGCACGTCGGTGACCCGGCCACGTTCCCCCACCGACCCGTCCTCGGTCGCGAGCGTCAGCGTCGCCGCGATCCGTTTGGCGTCCAGCACCCCGAACAGCTTCTCCTCCGTGGAAGCGCCGAGCACCACGTCCACCCGGCACCCGCGCTCGCGCAGCTGGTCGGCGAGCATGAACATCGGCGCCGACCCGTACCCGCCCGCGACCAGCACGCAGGAGACCGGGTGGCGCGGCAACGAGAACGGCTTGCCGAGCGGGCCGACGATGTCGAGCGCATCGTGGCGGTGCCGCTCGGCCAGCCAGCGGGTCCCCTTGCCCTGCACGGCGAACACGATGTCGACGGTGCCGCCGTACACCCCGCGCGAGGCGACGTCGTAGATCGAGAAGGTCCGGCGCAGCAGCAGCGCACCGTCGTCGCCGCCGCAGGCGACGGCGAGGAAGTGGCCCGGGCGCGTGAGCTCGGGGATCCCGGCGCCGGTCAGCGACATCACGTGGTACGCGCCCGCCCGCCGCAGCGAGATGACCTCGCTGCGGGTCTGGATCACCCGCGCCGCGGCGCGGGTGGCGGCCGTCGTCATCGCTGCACTCCGTCCTGTCGCTCGTCGCCCACGGGCTCGTCCTCACGGCGCAGGGCCGCCAGGTCGGCGCCGTGCTCCTGCAGCGACCGCACCGCGATCCCGCCCGCACGTAGCGCCTCGATGCCCTGCACCGTGGCCGCCAGGCCCTGCACCGTCGTGATGGACGGCACGCCCTTGACGACGGCCGCGGTACGGATCTCGTACCCGTCGAGCCGCGGCCCGACACCATACGGCGTGTTGACGATCAGGTCGATGTCGCCGGCCAGGATCGCCTGCACGGTCGTCGGCGTGCCGTCCGGTCCCGGGCCCTCGTGGTGCTTGCGCAGCACGCTCGCCTTGAGCCCGTTGCGGCGCAGCACCTCGGCGGTGCCGCGCGTCGCGCAGATCTCGAAGCCGAGGTCGGCGAGGCGCTTGACCGGGAAGACCATGGCGCGCTTGTCGCGGCCCGCGACCGACACGAACGCCCGCCCACCGGTCGGCAGGCCGCCGGCGTAGACCGCGGCCTGCGACTTGGCGAAGGCGGTGCCGAACGTGCCGTCCAGACCCATCACCTCACCGGTGGAGCGCATCTCGGGGCCGAGCACGGTGTCCACACCGTGGAAGCGGCCGAAGGGCAGCACCGCCTCCTTCACCGCGATCGGGGCGCCGATCGGCAACCGGGACGCGTCGGCGGCGGGCAGCAGGCCGGCGGCGCGCAGTTCCCGCACGGTCTCGCCCATGGAGATCCGGGCGGCTGCGGCGGCGACCGGGACCCCGGTCGCCTTGGCGACGAACGGCACGGTGCGCGAGGCGCGGGGGTTGGCCTCCAGCACGTACAGCACGTCGCCGGAGAGGGCGAACTGCACGTTGAGCAGCCCGCGCACCCCGACCCCGGCCGCGATCGCCTCGGTCGAGGCGCGGATCCGGTCGAGCTCCTCACGGCCGAGCGTGATGGGCGGCAGCGTGCACGCCGAGTCGCCGGAGTGGATGCCGGCCTCCTCGATGTGCTCCATCACCCCGGCGAGGTAGAGCTCCTCGCCGTCGTAGAGCGCGTCGACGTCGATCTCGATGGCATCGTCGAGGAAGCGGTCGACGAGCACCGGGTGCTCGGGACTCGCCTCGGTGGCACGCCCGATGTAGTCGGCGAGCATCGCCTCGTCGTACACGATCTCCATGCCGCGCCCGCCCAGGACGTACGACGGGCGCACCAGCACGGGGTAGCCGACGGCGGCGGCGACAGCGGCCGCCTCCTCGTAGGAGGTCGCCAGGCCGTGTGCGGGTGCGGGCAGCCCGGCGGCGGCCAGCACCCGGCCGAAGGCGCCGCGGTCCTCGGCCAGGTCGATCGCCTCCGGAGGGGTACCGGCGATCGGCAGGCCGGCATGCGCCAGCCCGCGGGCCAGCGCGAGCGGGGTCTGCCCGCCGAGCTGCACGAGCACCCCGGCGACCGGGCCGGCGGCCCGCTCGGCGGCGTAGACCTCGAGCACGTCCTCGAGCGTGAGCGGCTCGAAGTAGAGCCGGCTGCTGGTGTCGTAGTCGGTGGAGACCGTCTCGGGGTTGCAGTTCACCATCACGGTGTCGTACCCGGCCGCCCGCAGCGCGAGGCTGGCGTGCACGCAGGAGTAGTCGAACTCGATGCCCTGCCCGATCCGGTTGGGGCCCGATCCGAGGATCAGCACCGCGGGACGTTCCCGCGCCTCGACCTCGGTCTGCTCGTCGTAGCTCGAGTAGTGGTACGGGGTGCGCGCGGCGAACTCGGCCGCGCAGGTGTCGACGGTCTTGTACACCGGCCGGATGCCGAGGGCGTGCCGTACCCCGCGGACCACGTCCTCGGGCAGCCCGCGCAGCTCGCCGAGCTGGCGGTCGGAGAAGCCGTGGCGCTTGGCGCGGCGCAGCAGCGGCGCGGTCAGCTCGGGCGCGGCGGCGACCTCGTCGGCCACCTCGTTCAGCAGCGCGAGCTGGTCGAGGAACCACGGGTCGATGCCGGTCGCGCGGTGGACCGCCTGCAGCGGCGCACCGGCCCACAGCAGCGCCTGGACCGCTGCCAGCCGCCCGTCGTAGGGCACCGCCACACGGCGCAGCAGGCCGGCCACGTCGACGGCGCCACGCTCGGCCGGCCAGCGGAACGGCGCGTCGGGCCGTTCCACCGAACGCAATGCCTTCTGCAGCGCCTCGGTGAAGTTGCGCCCGATCGCCATCGCCTCGCCGACGCTCTTCATGGTCGTGGTGAGGATCGGGTCGGCCTGCGGGAACTTCTCGAACGCGAACCGCGGCACCTTCACGACGACGTAGTCGAGCGCGGGCTCGAAGCTGGCGGGGGTCTGGCCGGTGATGTCGTTGGGGATCTCGTCGAGCGTGTAGCCGACGGCGAGCTTGGCGGCGATCTTGGCGATCGGGAAGCCGGTGGCCTTGGACGCCAGCGCCGAGCTGCGCGAGACCCGCGGGTTCATCTCGATGACCACGACCCGCCCGTCGCGCGGGTCCACCGCGAACTGCACGTTGCAGCCTCCGGTGTCGACACCGACCTCGCGGATGATCGCGATGCCGAGGTCGCGCAGGTGCTGCAGCTCGACGTCGGAGAGCGTCATGGCCGGCGCGACCGTGATCGAGTCGCCGGTGTGCACGCCCATCGGGTCGAGGTTCTCGATCGAGCAGACGACGACGACGTTGTCGGCCCGGTCACGCATCAGCTCGAGCTCGAACTCCTTCCAGCCCAGGATGGATTCCTCGAGCAGCACCTCATGGGTCGGGGATGCGGCGAGCCCGGCGCCGGCGATCCGGTGCAGGTCGTCCACGTCGTACGCGATGCCCGACCCGGCCCCGCCCATCGTGAACGACGGGCGTACGACGACCGGGTAGCCGAGCTCGGCGACCGCCGCCTCGCACTCGGCCAGGCTGTGACAGATCGCGCTGCGGGCCGATTCGGCGCGCAGCCCGCTCGCGTCGATGCGCGCGACGATCTCCTTGAAGCGCTCCCGGTTCTCCCCCGCCTCGATCGCGGCGACGTTCGCGCCGATCAGCTCCACGCCGTAGCGTTCCAGCACCCCGCCGGCGTGCAGCTCCATCGCGGTGTTGAGGGCGGTCTGCCCGCCGAGCGTCGCGAGCAGGGCGTCCGGCCGCTCCTTGGCGATGATCTTCTCGACGTACTCCGGGGTGATCGGCTCGATGTACGTCGCGTCGGCGAAGTCGGGGTCGGTCATGATCGTCGCCGGGTTGCTGTTGACCAGCACGACGCGCAGCCCCTCGGCGCGCAGCACCCGGCAGGCCTGCGTGCCGGAGTAGTCGAACTCGCACGCCTGCCCGATCACGATCGGCCCGGAGCCGATCACCATGACCGAGCGCAGGTCCTCACGCCGTGGCACGCGCGTCCCCCGTCCGGGCCGCGGCCATCAGCTCGCAGAACCTGTCGAACAGGTGGGCGGAGTCGTGCGGGCCGGCCGCCGCCTCCGGGTGGTACTGGACGCTGAACGCCGGGACGTCCAGGCACCGCAACCCCTCGACCACCCCGTCGTTGAGGCAGACGTGGCTGACCTCCACCCGCCCATACGGTGTCCGCACGACGGCGTCGGTCGGGGCGTCCACCGCGAAGCCGTGGTTCTGCGCGGTGATCTCGACCCGACCGGTGGCCCGGTCCAGCACCGGCACGTTGCTGCCGTGGTGGCCGTACCGCAGCTTGTAGGTGCCGAACCCGAGTGCGCGCCCGAGCACCTGGTTGCCGAAGCAGATCCCGAACAGCGGTCGGCCGGCCTCGAGCACCGCCCGCGCGAGCGCCACGGCGTGGTCGGCGGTGGCCGGGTCCCCCGGGCCGTTGGACAGGAACACCCCGTCGAAGCCCGGATCCAGCAGGGTCGCGGCGTCCACGACGGCGGGCAGCACCGTCACCTCGACGCCGCGCGCCGCCATGCTCCGCGGCGAGCCCGCCTTGATCCCGAGGTCGAGCGCGGCGACGCGGAAGCGGGGCTCTCCCGCCGCCGGGACGACGTACGGCGCGGGGGTGCTGACCGCGCCGACGTGGTCCGAGCCGGCCATCTGCGGGCTCGCCGTGACGCGGTCGACGAGCTCGCCGAGCGGACGCTCCGCGGCGGTGCCGCTGAAGATGCCGGCCCGCATCGCGCCGCGCTCGCGCAGGTGGCGGGTCAGCGCCCGGGTGTCGACCTCGGCGATGCCGACGACCTCCCGCGCGTCGAGCTCCTGCGCCAGCGTCCGCTCGGCGCGCCAGCTGCTCGCCACCCGCGACGGGTCGCGCACCACGTAGCCGGCGACCCAGACCCGCCGCGACTCCGCGTCGCGGTCCGTGGTCCCGTAGTTGCCGATGTGCGGCGCGGTCTGGACCACGATCTGGCCGTGGTGGCTCGGGTCGGTGAGCGTCTCCTGGTAGCCGGTCATCGCGGTGCTGAAGACCGCTTCGCCGTACGCCTCGCCGCGCCGGCCGAGCGCGGTGCCGCGGAACACCCGGCCGTCCTCCAGGACGAGCAGCGCGGCATCCATCAGCCGGCTCCGTCCGTCGCAGGGGTGAGGTCTCGGTCGCCAACCCTAGGTCGCCCGCGCACCGCGGTCCTCATCGGGCGTCCGCGACGAGCCTGCCGCCCAGCACGGTCGGCACGCCGCGCAGGAAGGTCGCGACGACCGCGGTCGGCAGCGTGCGCCCGGCGTACGGGGTGTTGCGGCTGCGGCTGGCGCTGCGCGACGGATCGACGACGGTGCTGGCGTGCGGGTCGACCAGCGTGAGGTTCGCCGGCTCCCCCTCGGCGATCGGTCTGCCGTGGCCGGCGAGCCGGCCGATCCCCGCCGGGCGTACCGACATCCGGTCGGCGACACCCGCCCAGTCGAGCAGCCCGGTCGCGACCATCGCCTCGGCCACCACGGGCAGCGCGGTCTCGAGGCCGAGCATCCCCATGGCCGCGGCCTCCCACTCGCAGTCCTTGTCCTCCGCGGCGTGCGGCGCGTGGTCGGTGGCGACGGCGTCGATCGTGCCGTCGGCCAGGCCCTCGCGCAGCGCCTCGACGTCGGACTTGGCCCGCAGCGGCGGGTTCACCTTGAACACCGGGTCGTAGCCGGCGACGACGTCCTCGGTCAGCAGCAGGTGGTGCGGGGTGACCTCGGCGGTGACGTCGACGCCGCGCGCCTTGGCCGCCCGCACGATCTCGACCGACCCGGCGGTCGAGACGTGGCAGACGTGCAGCCGCGAGCCGACGTGCTCGGCGAGCAGCACGTCACGAGCGACGATCGCCTCCTCGGCGACCGCCGGCCAGCCGCGCAGCCCGAGCACCCCGGACAGCGCGCCCTCGTTCATCTGCGCGCCGGCGGTCAGCCGCGGCTCCTGGGCGTGCTGGGCGATGACCCCGTCGAACGCCTTGACGTACTCCAGCGCGCGGCGCATCAGCACCGCGTCGTCCACGCAGCGCCCGTCGTCGCTGAACATGCGCACCCGCGCGGCCGAACCGGCCATCGCCCCGAGCTCGGCGAGCCGGGTCCCCGCCAGCCCGACGGTCACCGCGCCGACCGGGTGGACGTCGACGTAGCCGGCCTCCCGGCCCAGGTGCCACACCTGCTCGACGACCCCCGCGGTGTCGGCGACCGGCTCGGTGTTGGCCATCGCGTGCACCGCGGTGAAGCCGCCGAGGGCGGCTGCCCTAGAACCGCTCTCCACGGTCTCGGCGTCCTCCCGGCCCGGCTCGCGCAGGTGGGTGTGCAGGTCGACGAGCCCCGGCAGCACCACCAGGCCGGCCGCGTCGACGTGCACCGCGTCCGCGGGTGCGCTCAGCGCGGCGCCGACCTGCGCGATCACACCGCCCGCGAGCAGCAGGTCCACCGGGTCGCCGGCGCCCAGCAGCCGCCCGCCGCGCAGCAGGTAGGTGCCCGTCATGCCGCCACCTCCTCTCCGGTCGGCAGCTGGGCGCCGCCCAGCAGCAGGTAGAGCACCGCCATCCGGACGTTCACGCCGTTGCTGACCTGTTCCACGATCACCGAGCGCACCGAGTCGGCGACGTCGGCGGCGATCTCCATGCCGCGGTTCATCGGGCCGGGGTGCATCACGATGGCGTGGTCGGGCAGCAGCGCCATGCGGTGCGCGTCCAGGCCGTAGCGCCGGCTGTACTCCCGGGCGCTGGGGAAGAACGCGGCGTTCATGCGCTCGGCCTGCACGCGCAGCATCATCACCGCGTCCGCCTTCGCGAGCGCCGGGTCGAGCTCGTAGGAGATCTCGCACGGCCAGTCCTCCACGCCGACCGGCAGCAGCGTCGGCGGGGCGACCAGCGTCACCTCCGCGCCGAGCGTGGCGAGCAGCAGCACGTTGCTGCGCGCCACCCGGCTGTGCAGCACGTCACCGACGATCGTCACCCGGCGGTCGGCGAGGTCGCCGCGTCCCTCGGACAGGTGGCGGCGCATCGTGTACGCGTCGAGCAGCGCCTGGGTGGGGTGCTCGTGCGTCCCGTCGCCCGCGTTCACCACCGACCCGCTGATCCAGCCGGCGTTGGCCAGCCGGTACGGCGCGCCGGAGGCACCGTGGCGGACCACGACCGCGTCCGCGCCCATCGCCTCCAGCGTGAGCGCGGTGTCCTTCAGGCTCTCGCCCTTGGACAGGCTCGACCCCTTCGCGGTGAAGTTGATGACGTCGGCCGAGAGCCGTTTCGCGGCCGCCTCGAAGGAGATCCGGGTGCGCGTGGAGTCCTCGAAGAACAGGTTCACGACGGTACGTCCGCGCAGCGTCGGCAGCTTGCGTACCGCCCGGCTCGACACCGTCGCGAGCTCGGTGGCGGTGTCGAGGACCAGCAGCGCGTCGTCGCGGTCGAGGTCGGCCGCCGAGAGCAGGTGGCGCTTCATGCGTCACCCCCCCGGTCGCTGATCACGACGCCGTCGCGGCCGTCGTGCTCGGCGAGCAGCACCAGGACCCGTTCGCTGGTCGCGGTCGGCAGGTTCTTGCCGACGAAGTCGGCGCGGATCGGCAGCTCGCGGTGCCCGCGGTCGACGAGGACCGCGAGCTGCACCGCGCGGGGGCGACCGAGCTCGCTGAGCGCATCGAGCGCCGCGCGGATGGTGCGCCCGGAGTAGAGCACGTCGTCGACGAGCACCACGGTGCGGCCCTCGACGCCCGTGTCGGGGATCTCGGTGGGCAGCAGCGCACGGGCCGGACGCGTGCGCAGGTCGTCGCGGTACATCGTCACGTCGAGGGACCCGACGGGGACCGCCTCGTCCTCGATCGTGGCGATGCGCTCGGCGAGCCGCCGGGCGAGGTACACGCCGCGGGTGGGGATCCCGAGCAGTACGACGTCGCCGGCGCCCTTGTTGCGTTCGAGGATCTCGTGGGAGAGCCGGGTCAGCGCCCGGCCGATCTCACCGGCGTCGAGGACCGTGCGGTCGCCGGGAGTGGATTGCTCGTCATTGCCGGTAGCGGCGAATGCGTGCTGGGACGCAGGCATTCCGCGACCTCCTTCCCCGCCTCTCAGGACGGACTTAAAGGACGTCTGTGGTGAACGAACACTGTGCGCCGGTGGGCGCCGCGCGCCACTGTAGCCGACGGTGGGGCGCTCACCCGTACGGGCGCCGCGCCACGGCGTGCCGCGCGTGATCCACCCGTTCGGCCCATGCCTACTCTCCGCATACAGTGTCACTCTGAGTAACAGGCTCGTCGGCCGGCCGGTCGGGCCCGACTCACGAAGAGCAGGAGAGAGCATGGCCAGCGACTACGCCCGAGCCCTCGGTGCGCGGCTGCGCGCGATCCGCCAGCAGCAGGGGCTGTCCCTGCACGGCGTCGAGGAGAAGTCCCAGGGCCGCTGGAAGGCGGTCGTCATCGGCTCGTACGAGCGCGGCGACCGGGCGATCACGGTGCAGAAGCTCGCCGAGCTCTCGGACTTCTACGCCGTGCCCGTGTCCGAGCTGTTGCCGGACGCCTCCCCGGCCGCAGCCGCCGAGCCCGTACCGAAGCTCGTCATCGACCTCGAACAGCTCGGCCAGGTGCCCTCGGAGAAGGCGGGCCCGCTCGCCCGGTACGCGGCGGCGATCCAGGCCCAGCGCGGGGACTACAACGGCCGGGTGCTCTCGATCCGCCAGGACGACCTGCGCACCCTCGCCGTCATCTACGACGAGGCGCCCAGCCAGCTTGCCGACGAGCTCATCGGCTGGGGCGTGCTCAACCCGGAGGCCAAGCGCGCCCTCGACCCCTGACCCGATTGTTCCCAAAGGGGCGATCTAAGCAGTCGGACTGCACTTCCTGACCCGGAGTCGTGATCTTGGCCGTCGTACCGGCGTATGCCGAAGATCGCCGTCTCGGGTCGGATCGTGCAGCCCAACTGCGCTGATCGCCCCTTTGGGGGAATTGTGTGCGTCAGATGCCGCTGGGGACGTTGGTGCCCATCCGGTGCACGCGCATCCCGTTCGTCGTGCCCGGTACGCCCGGCGGCACGCCGGCGATGATGACGATCAGCTCGCCGACCTTGCACCGGTCGATCTCGAAGAGCTGCTCGTCGACCTGACGCACCATCTCGTCGGTGCTGCTCGCGTACGGCGCGAGGAACGTCTCGACCCCCCATGACAGCGCGAGCTGGCTGCGTACCCGCGGGTTCGGCGTGAAGGCGAGCAGCGGCAGCTCGGCGCGGTGCCGGGCCACGAGCCGGGCGGAGCGGCCGGTCTCGGTGAAGGCGACAACCGCGGACGCGCCCACGTCGCGCCCGACGTCGACCGCCGCCTTGGTGATCGCCCGCGACGTCGAGTCGTTGCGGTCCACCAGCGCCGCCAGGGTGTCGAGGGCCTCGCTCTCGACCTGGCTGATGATCCGGCTCATCGTCGCCGCGACGTGCGGCGGGTTGACCCCGACGCTGGTCTCGCCGGAGAGCATCAGCGCGTCCGCGCCGTCGAGGACGGCGTTCGCGACGTCGGACACCTCGGCGCGAGTCGGGCGGCTGTTGGACTCCATCGAGTCGAGCATCTGGGTCGCGACGATCACCGGCTTGGCGGCCTTGCGGGCCAGCCCGATCGCGCGCTTCTGCACCAGCGGCACGTCCTCGAGCGGCAGCTCCACCCCGAGGTCGCCGCGAGCGACCATGATCCCGTCGAACGCCTCGATGATCTCCTCGAGGTTGTCCACCGCCTGTGGCTTCTCGATCTTGGCCAGGACCGGGAGGATGACCTCCTCCTCGGCCATGATGCGCTGCACGTCCTGCAGGTCGGCAGCGCTGCGAACGAACGAGAGCGCGATCAGGTCCGCACCCAGCCGCAGCGCCCACCGCAGGTCGGCGACGTCCTTGTCGGTCATGGCCGGCACGCTCACCGCGACGCCGGGCAGGTTCAGCCCCTTGTGGTCGCTGACGACGCCGCCCTCCTGGACGGTCGTGACCACGCGTGGCCCGTCGACCTCCTCCACCCGCAGCGCCACCCGACCGTCGTCGATGAGCACCAGGTCCCCGGCGCTCACGTCCGCGGCGAGCCCGTCGTAGGTCGTGGAGCTCTGCTGCGCGTCACCCGCGACGGGCTCGGTGGTGATCGTGAAACGCTGCCCGGTCGCCAGGTGCACCGGGCCGGCGGCGAACGTCCCGAGGCGGATCTTCGGGCCTTGCAGGTCGATGAGCACCCCGACGCCGTGGCCCGTCGCGTCGGACGCCTCCCGAACCTGCCGGTAGACCTGCTCGTGGTCGGCGTACGAGCCGTGCGAGAGGTTCATGCGGGCGACGTCCATGCCGGCGTCGACCAGCGAGCGGATCACCTCGGGGCTGCTGCTTGCCGGGCCCAACGTGCAGACGATCTTGGCGCGGCGCATATCCGCCACCCTATCCACCGTCGATGACCCGTCGTCCTTCGCCGCGCCCGGTCGCTCGGGATCGGGCAGCGCCGACACGGGACATCAGGGCTCAGACGGTCAGCGGGCGCGCCGTCGGTGTTATCGGGGCCGGGAGGGTCGAGGTCCCGGTCAGCCAGCGGTCCACTGCCGCGGCGACAGATCGACCCTCGGCGATCGCCCAGACGATCAGGGACTGGCCGCGTCCGGCGTCGCCGGCCACGAACACCCCATCGACGTCGCTGCAGTAGTCGTCGTCACGGCGCAGGTTGCCGCGAGCATCGAACGCGACGCCGAGCTGGTCGAGCAGCGGCCCGGGCTCGGGGCCGGTGAACCCGAGGGCGAGGAACGCGAAGTCGCAGCGCACGGTCCGCTTCGTGCCCGGCACCGGCTCGAAACGCCCATCGCGCAGCTCGACCTCGGTGAGCTCGAGCTCGGCGACGCGACCGTCGGCACCGGGCACGAAGCGGGTCGTGGAAGCGGCGTACGTCCGCGCACCGCCCTCCTCGTGGGCGCTGCTCACCCTGTAGGTCATCGGGTACGTGGGCCATGGCTGATCCGCGGGTCGGGTGGTCGGCGGCTGCGGGAGGATCTCCAGCTGGGTGACTGATGCCGCGCCCTGCCGGTGCGCGGTGCCGAGGCAGTCCGCGCCGGTGTCGCCACCGCCGATGACGACGACATGCGCGCCGCGTACGTCGATCGCAGCTCGTGCCAGGTCGCCCTGTTGGACCCGGTTGGCTCCGGGCAGGTACTCCATCGCCTGGTGCACCCCGGCCAGCTCGCGACCCGGTACCGGCAACTCCCGCCATCGCGTCGCCCCGATCGCCAGCACGACGGCGTCGTAGCGACGGCGCAGGTCGGTACCGGTCAGGTCGGTACCGACGTCGACGCCGGCGCGGAAACGCACTCCTTCGGCCTCGAGCTGCGCGAGCCGGCGGTCCAGCTGCTGCTTCTCGAGTTTGAACTCGGGGATGCCGTAGCGCAGCAGCCCGCCGATCCGGTCGGCCCGCTCGAAGACCGCCACGGTATGCCCGGCGCGCGCGAGCTGCTGCGCCGCGGCCAGCCCCGCGGGTCCCGAGCCGACGACGGCGACGGTGTGCCCGGTCTGACGCGGCGCGGGCTGGGGGCGCACCCAGCCCTCCGTCCACGCCCGGTCGAGGAGGTCAGCCTCGACCGTCTTGATGGTGACCGGCTCCTGGCTGATGCCCAGCACGCAGGCGGTCTCGCACGGCGCCGGGCACAGCCGCCCGGTGAACTCCGGGAAGTTGTTCGTCGCGTGCAGTCGGTCGGCGGCGGCCTGCCAGTCACCGCGCCACACGAGGTCGTTCCACTCCGGGACCAGGTTGCCGAGCGGGCAGCCCTGGTGGCAGAACGGGATCCCGCAGTCCATGCAACGTCCGGCCTGCGCCTCGAGCCGCGCGTGCGGGAACGGTTCGTACACCTCGCGCCAGTCCTGGATCCGCACGTCGACCGGTCGGCGCGCCGGGGTCTCGCGAGCGGTGGTGAGAAAACCCTTCGGGTCAGCCACGGGTCGCCTCCATGATCGCCAGGTCGGGATCCCGACCGTCCCGTTGCGCGGCGGCACGCGCCGCGAGCACCCGCGCGTAGTCGCGGGGCATCACCTTCTGGAAGCGCCGGACGAGGCCGTCCGGGTCGGCGAGCAAGCCCGCCGCAACCGTCGACTCGGTGTGCTCGACGTGCCGGGTCAGCAGCGCGTGCACTACGGCGAGGTCTTCCTCGTCGAGGTGTTGTAGGTCGACCAGGCCGGGATTGACCCGCAAGGGATCGGGGTCCAGCAGGTAGGCGATCCCGCCGGACATGCCAGCGGCGAAGTTGCGCCCGGTGCTGCCCATCACCAGCACCAGGCCACCGGTCATGTACTCGCAGCCGTGGTCACCGATGCCCTCCACGACGGCGACCGCGCCCGAGTTGCGTACGGCGAACCGCTCCCCCGACCGCCCACGCAGGAACAGCTCACCAGATGTCGCGCCGTACCCGACCACGTTGCCGGCGATGGTGTTGTGTTCGGCCTGAAACGGGGCGCGCCGGTCCGGGCGTACGACGATGCGCCCGCCGGAAAGACCCTTGCCTACGTAGTCGTTCGCGTCGCCCTCCAGTCGCAGCGTGATCCCAGCCGGCAGGAACGCGCCGAAGGACTGACCCGCACAGCCCTGGAAGGTCAGGTCGATCGTGCCGTCGGGCAGCCCGGCCCCACCGTGGGCGCGGGTGACCTCCGAGCCGAGCAGGGTTCCGACGCTGCGGTGCACATTGCGCACGGTCAGCGCCGCGCGCACCGGTTCGCGCCGCTCGAGCGCAGGCCGGCACAGCTCGATCAGCTCGTTGTCCAGTGCGTCGTCCATGCCGTGGTCCTGCGTGCCGGTGCAGCTTCGCGCGCGGCCGTACGCGACGTCCGGGACGTGCAGGATCGCCGCCAGGTCGAGGCCTTCGGCCTTCCAGTGGTCGATCGCGGCCCGCGTGTCGAGGCTTTCTACCTGGCCCACGGCTTCGGCCAGGGTCCGGAACCCGAGCGCAGCCAGGTGTTCACGGACCTGTTCGGCGATGAACAGGAAGAAGTTCACCACGTGCTCGGCTTTGCCGGTGAACCGCTCGCGCAGCACGGGATTCTGGGTAGCGACGCCGACCGGGCAGGTGTCGAGGTGACAGACCCGCATCATGACGCATCCCATGACGACCAGCGGCGCAGTGGCGAAGCCGTACTCCTCGGCGCCGAGCAGCGCCGCGATCACGACGTCGCGTCCGGTCTTGAGCTGGCCGTCGGTCTGCACCACGATCCGCTCGCGCAACCCGTTCAGCAGCAATGTCTGCTGGGTCTCGGCCAACCCGAGCTCCCATGGTGCGCCGGCGTGCTTGAGCGAGGTCAGCGGCGAGGCCCCTGTCCCCCCATCGTGGCCGGATACCAGCACCACGTCCGCGTGCGCCTTCGCGACGCCGGCGGCGACGGTTCCCACGCCGACCTCCGAGACGAGCTTGACGTGGACCCGTGCGCGCGGATTGGCGTTCTTGAGGTCGTGGATCAGCTGGGCCAGGTCCTCGATCGAGTAGATGTCGTGGTGCGGTGGCGGCGAGATCAACCCCACGCCCGGGGTGGAGTGGCGGGTACGAGCGATCCACGGGTATACCTTGTGCGCCGGCAGTTGCCCGCCCTCACCGGGCTTGGCGCCCTGCGCCATCTTGATCTGCACGTCGTCGGCGCTGACGAGGTACTCGCTGGTCACGCCGAACCGGCCGGAGGCTACCTGTTTGATCGCCGATCGCCGCGAGTCGCCGTTCGGCAGCGGGACGAACCGTTCCGGGTCCTCCCCGCCCTCACCGGTGTTGGATTTGCCTCCGAGCCGGTTCATGGCTATCGCGAGGGTCTCGTGCGCCTCGGCGGAGATCGATCCGTACGACATGGCACCGGTGGAGAACCGCTTGAGGATCTCGCTCGCCGGCTCGACCTGCTCGATCGGCACCGGCGGACGCAGGCCCATGCGGAACTCGAACAACCCGCGCAAGGTCATCAGCCTCGCCGCCTGCCGGTCGACCCGGTCGGTGTACTGGCGGAAGATGTCCGCGCGTCCGGTCTGTGTGGCGTGCTGCAGCCGGAACACCGTCTCGGGGTCGAACAGGTGCGGCTCGCCCTCGCGCCGCCACTGGTATTCCCCGCCGGCCGGCAGGGTCCGGTGCGCCGGGGAGATCCCGCTCGGCGGGTACGCAACCGCGTGCCGGCGTGCCACCTCCTCGGCGATCACCTCGAGCCCGATCCCGCCCAGGCGCGAGGCGGTCCCGGTGAACCACCGCTCGACGGTCGCGTCGGACAGCCCGACGGCCTCGAACACCTGCGCGCCCCGGTAGGAGGCGACCGTGGAGATCCCCATCTTGCTCATGACCTTGAGCACGCCCTTGCCCAGTGCCTTCACCAGGTTCGCGACGGCGACCTCGGCGCGTACGCCCGGCATCCGGCCGGCACGCACCAGGTCCTCGGCGGACTCCATCGCGAGGTACGGGTTGACCGCGGCCGCGCCGTACCCGACCAGCAGCGCGACGTGGTGCACCTCGCGTACGTCGCCGGCCTCGACGAGCAGCCCGACCCGCGTGCGTTCCCGGGTTCGGACCAGGTGCTGGTGGACCGCGGAGGTGAGCAGCAGCGAAGGGATCGGCGCGAGGTCGGCGTCGCTGTCGCGGTCCGAGAGCACCAGCAGGCGGGCACCCGCCGCGATTCGCTCGGACACCTCGGCGCAGATCTCCTCGAGGCGGCCCGCGAGCGCCGCGCCGCCACCGTCGACCGGGTAGAGCCCGGACACCTTGTGCGCCGCGAGCCCCGGCTGGTCGCCGTCGGCGTTGATGTGCAGCAGCTTGGCGAGGTCGTCGTTGTCGATCACCGGATAGGGCAGCACGACCTGCCGGCAGTGCGCCGGGGAACTCGCCAGCAAGTTCACCTCGGGACCGATCGGGCTCGCCAGCGAGGTGACCAACTCCTCGCGGATCGCGTCCAGCGGCGGGTTGGTCACCTGGGCGAACAACTGGCTGAAGTAGTCGAACAGCAGCCGTGGCCGGGTGGAGAGCACCGCGATCGGGGTGTCGGTGCCCATCGACCCGATCGATTCCTCCCCGGTACGCGCCATCGGCGTGAGCAGCAGGCGTAGTTCCTCCTCGGTGTAGCCGAAGGTCTGCTGGCGTCGGCCGACCGAGGCGGGGGTGTGCACCACGTGCTCACGCTCGGGCAGGTCGCCGAGGTGGATCAGCCCGGCGTGCAGCCAGTCCGCGTACGGCGCCGCGGCGGCCAGCTCGGCCTTCACCTCGTCGTCCTCGACGATGCGGTGCGAGGCGGTGTCGACGAGGAACATCCGGCCCGGGGCGAGCCGGCCCTTGCGCACCACCCGGGCCGGGTCGACCGGCAGCACCCCGGTCTCCGAGGCGAGCACCACGGTGCCGTCGTCGGTGACCCAGAACCGGCCGGGTCGCAGTCCGTTCCGGTCCAGGACCGCTCCGATGAGGGTGCCGTCGCTGAAGCAGACGTTGGCCGGGCCGTCCCACGGCTCGGTGAGGGTGGCGTGGAACTCGTAGAACGCGCGGCGGGCCGGGTCCATGTCGTCGTGCTGCTGCCAGGCCTCCGGGATCATCATCAGCACGGCGTGCGGCAGCGACCGGCCGGCGAGGTGCAGCAGCTCGAGGACCTCGTCGAACGACGCGGAGTCGCTAACGCCGGGGGTGCAGATCGGCAGCAGCCGGCTCAGGTCGCCGGGCAGCACCTCGCTCGCGAGCTGCGCCTCCCTCGCGGTCATCCAGTTCCGGTTGCCCTTCACCGTGTTGATCTCGCCGTTGTGTGCGATCAGCCGGTACGGGTGCGCAAGCGGCCAGGACGGGAAGGTGTTCGTGGAGAACCGTGAGTGCACCAGCGCAAGGGCCGTGGTGACTCGCTCGTCACGCAGGTCGGGGAAGAACTCGGCGAGCTGGCCGGTCGTGAGCATGCCCTTGTAGACGAGGGTGCGGGCCGACAGCGACGGGAAATACGTCGCCGCCTCCCGCTCGCAGCGCCGCCGCAGCGCGAACACGCGCCGGTCCAGCGCGAGACCGCCCTCACCCGGCGGCCCGGCGACGAACAACTGCCGGAACCGCGGCATGACCGCACGCGCAGTCGCCCCGAGGACCGTCGGATCGGTCGGCACCTCCCGCCACCCGAGGATCGTGAGCGACTCCTCGCCGGCCACCGTCTCGATGGTCTTGAGCGCGTGCTCGTACGACTCCGCCTCGGTGGGCAGGAAGACGATGCCGGTCGCGTACTCGCCCACCGGCGGAAGCGTGAACGGCACGCTGCCCCGCAGGAACCCGTCCGGCACCTGCAGCAGGATCCCGGCGCCGTCGCCACTGCCGGGCTCGGCCCCGGACGCCCCGCGGTGGGCGAGGTTCGCCAGTGCGGTGAGCGCCTGCTGCACCACGAGGTGGGACGGCTCCCCCGACAACCGCGCCACCAGGGCCACCCCGCAGGAGTCCCGCTCCCCGGCCGGGTCGTACAACCCCTGGGCGGGGGGTAGTGCGCTGAAAGGGAGGCTCATCGGCGGCTCCTGTCGAACTCGGTGACCAGACGTGGGCGGGAACGGCTCCGGGTCCGGTCCCACCGGCGGTCATGGTCGGTCTGGGTCGGGTACCGCCTCCTCGACAGGCGTGTTGCGGGGGTCGACGACAGGTTCCCGGCCCGGCCGCATCCGGTGGGAGAGCACAAGATAGACCAACGCGCCGAGCCCGACGATCGCGGCCGTGAACACGTTCAGGCGGATGCCGAAGAAGTGGTGCGCCTCGTCGATCCGCAGGCTCTCCACGATCGCCCGCACGATCGTGTAGAGGAGCACGTACAGGGCGAAGACCCGCCCGTGCCCCATCCGCAAGCGGCGGTCGGCCCAGACGCAGACGATCGCGATGATCACCAGCCCGATCGACTCGTACAGGAACGTCGGCTGGAAGGTCGCGTACTGCTCGTACCCGACCGGGCGGTGCGCGGGGTCGATCTCGAGCGCCCACGGCACCGTCGTCGGGGCGCCGAACAGCTCCTGGTTGAACCAGTTGCCCCAGCGTCCGAGCGCCTGCGCGATCGCGATGCCGGGTGCGACCGCGTCCGCCAGCGGCGGCAGTGGGATCCCGAGGCGGCGGCAGGCGATCCAGGCACCGACCGCGCCGAGCGCGATCGCCCCCCAGATCCCGAGGCCGCCGTCCCAGATCCGCAGCGCGGCCAGGAAGCCCTTGCCGTCCGCGCCGAAGTAGATCTGCCAGTCGGTCGCCACGTGGTAGAGCCGGCCCCCGATGATGCCCAGCGGGACGGCGATGAAGGCGATGTCGACGATCGTCCCCGGTGAGCCACCCCGCGCCCGGTAGCGCCGGTCCCCCCACCAGATCGCGACGATGATCCCCGCGACGATGCACAGCGCGTACGCCCGTACCGGGACCGGCCCGAGGTACCAGACACCTTCCGGCGGGCTCGGGATGAACCCCAGCAGGTCCGTGGTCACCGGCTACTTCGCTCTCAGGAACCGGCGGCGAAGTCCTGGATGGCCTGCTCGAGCTTGCTCTGGTCGGCGAGCGTCGCGGTGGGCACCTCCTGCTTGCGGTCGCCCATCACGAGGAACCCGGCCGGTGTGCCCGGCACGGCGTCGTCCTGGAACTGCTGGTAGGAGTTCGCGACCCAGCCGGCGTAGGTGTTGTCCGCCACGCACTTCTCGAACGTGGTGTACGCGTCACCGGTGATGCCGGAGTCCTTGCCGAACTGGAGCAGCTGCGCGTCGGTGTAGCCGGTGCCCTCCTGCGCGGGCTGGTTCGCGAACACGGTGGTGTGGTACTCGTGCGCCTTGCCGGCGTCGATCGCGCAACCCCAGGCTGCCGCGGCGCGCGCGGACGCGTCGTTGTTCAGGTTCTGGTCGAGGAAGGTCGTCGGGCGCCAGAGCAGCCGGATCTTGCCCTCCTCGGCGAGCTTGGTGATGCCGCTGCCGTTGGCGTCCTCGAGCTGCTTGCAGGCCGGGCACTGGAAGTCCTCCCACAGCTGCAGCTGGGGCACCGCGTCGGTGCCGGTGCCGAACGGCACGCCGTACGTGGGTCCCGACACGCCGGCCGGCAGCGCCGCGTCCGGGTTCGGACCGACCGCGGAGGAGGACCCGCCGTCGCGCTTGGCGAACCACACGCCACCGAAGATCAGCCCGATCAGCACGACGACGATCACCGCGCCGAGCGCCCGGTTGCGGTTGTCGCGCCGCCGCGCCTCCGCCTCGGCCTTGGCGCGTGCCTGGGCGGCGCGCTCCCGGGTCGTCTTCTGCGATTGCTTGTTGCCGCTCATCAGGCGGTCGTCCCTTCGGTGGTGACGGAGGTGGCGCCGTCGTCGGAGTCCGGATCGTCGTCAGGGCCGTCGTCGTACACCTCGCCCGGCCGGCCCGGACCGTCGAGGGAGAACTTGGTGCGCGGCCACCTCACCAGCCAGAGGGCCATCGCCGTGAACAGCACGTCGCGCAGGATCTCGCTGGTGTAGCGCCAGGTCTTGCCCTCCTCGGAGATGTCACCGCCACCGCCGAAGCACCCGCAGTCGATGGAGTAGCCGCGGATCCACACGCTGGAGATGCCGACGATGAACCCGACCATCAGCAGCGCGGTGGCCAGGGCCGCCCAGCGGGTGAACAGTCCCACGAGCAGCAGGATCGCGAGCACGACCTCGACGCCGGGCAGCGCCCAGCCGAGGAAGTCGACCCAGGACGGGGGGAACACCCGGTAGGCGATGATCGCGTCCCGGGCGCCGTTCGGCTCGACGAGCTTGACCGCTCCGGCCCAGCCGAGGACGCCCGCCAGCGCGATGCGCAGGACAAGCCCGATCCACGCTCGTACGCTGCTACGCACCACGCTGCTCACCCGGGGATTCTCTCTTACCGACCCTGCGCCAGCGTCGCAAGGTCGGCCCGGATGTCGCCGACCGGTGTGCCCGGCAGCCAGATGACCGGTGCGGTGCCGTCCGGGCCGAAGCCGATCAGCTGGGCGCCGTGCCCGACCTCGTACCCGCCGCCCTTGTCGCTCTCCTTGCCGGTCAGCGCGATGCCGAGGCTCTCGGCGGCCTCCTCCACGTCCTCGAGGTCGTCGTTGCGCAGCCCGACGTACGGGTTGGGCAGTGTCTTGTCGAAGCCGTCGAGGAAGGTGCGCAGCGTCTGGGCATCGTCGCGCTTCGGGTCGACGGTGGCAACAACGACCGCGGTCTGCTCCTGCACCTGCGGGTCGGAGGCGCGGATCGCCTGGGTCAGGTCGGCGAGCTGGGTCGGGCAGACGTCCGGGCAGTGGGTGTAGGCGAAGAACACCACCGTGACCGGCTTCGGCAGCCCGCCCGCGGGCCAGGAGACCTTCGCCCCCGACGTGTCGGTCCAGGTCGCCTTCGGCAGCCGGTACGGCTGGTCGATCGGGGTGCCGCGGAACGGCGAAGCCTTCGCGCCGATCGAGTGCACGGTCGCGTAACCCGGGTCCTCCGCGGGTGCCGCGCACGCGGCGGCGCCGAGCCCGCCGGCCGCGAGCAGGACCAGCCCGAGCAGCGCGCGCAGGGATCGCCTCACGCCCGGGCAAACGTCGGCAGGCCGCGGACGGTTCCCGTTGTCACCCACGTCACTGTCCACGTGGTCGACTACGGCGCTCGGACCGGGGCATAACCCGCCACCAGGACAGTGACGCCGGGAAGGTGCAGGGGTCACGACCGGCGTACGCCCGCGGCCAGCTCCGCGGCGAGCTCCCGTACGGCGGCGACGCCCGCAGCCGGATCGGGCGCGCCCAGCAACCGGCGTACGAACGCCGAGCCCACGATCACCCCGTCGGCGTAACCGGCGACGGCTGCGGCCTGGGCGGCGTCGGAGACGCCGAGACCGACAGCGACCGGCAGGTCGGTGACGGCCCGGGTGCGGGCAACCAGGTCCGGGGCGCCGGCCGACACCTGCGCGCGTACGCCCGTCACGCCCATCACCGAGGCCGCGTAGACGAAGCCGGTCGTGGCCGCGGTGACGGTGGCGAGCCGCGTGGGGGTGGAGCTGAGGGCGACGAGGAAGACCCGGTCGACGCCGTGCGCGTCGGTCGCGGCGATCCACTCCCCCGCCTCCTCCGGGGTCAGGTCCGGGGTGATCACCCCGGAGCCGCCGCGGGCGGCGAGGTCGCGGGCGAACGCGTCGGGGCCGTACTGCTCGATCGGGTTCCAGTAGCTCATGACGAGCGTCGGCGCGCCGGTCGCCGCGACCGCCTCGACGGTGCGCAACACGTCGGGCATCGTCACGCCCGCGGCGAGGGCCGCCCCGGCGGCTTCCTGGATCGCCGTACCGTCCATGACCGGGTCGGAGTACGGCACGCCGACCTCGACGACGTCGACTCCCGCCGCGACCATCGCGGTGAACGCCGCGATCGCGCCGTCGACGCTCGGGTAGCCCGCCGGCAGGTACGCGACGAGCACCGCCCGGTCCTCGGCCCGCGCCCGCGCGAACACTTCCCGCAGCCCGCTCACTCCGCTCCCCCGCCTTCCAAGATCGCCCCAAAGGGGCGATCAGCGGAGCTGAACTCGACGAAACGACCCGAACTGGTGATCTCGGCACTGCACGCGACCGACTCGCTCACCCCACGGTTGATCATGACATCCCGCGTTCTCGGGTCGGTTGATCATGATGTCGTGCGCCCCAACAGCCGTTTCGGACCCACGACGTCATGATCAACGGGGAGTAGACCCACGATGTCATGATCAACGGGGAAGAGACCCACGATGTCATGATCAACGGGGAGGGGTGCGGGGTCATGCGGTGTCCGGACTCTCGAGGTCGGGGCTGTCGGGGTCGGGGCTGTCGGTGGCGGGACTGTCGGTGGCGGGACTGTCGGTGGCGAGGCCGAACCACTGCGCCGCGGTCGCCACGTCCTTGTCGCCGCGGCCCGACAGGCTCACCAGCACCAGCCCGTCCGGGCCGAGCTCACGGCCCAGGCGCAGCGCACCGGCGAGCGCGTGGGCGCTCTCGATCGCCGGGATGATCCCCTCGGTACGGCACAGCAGCTCGAAGGCCGCCATCGCCTCCGCGTCGTCGACCGGCTCGTAGCTGGCCCGGCCGGTGTCGTGCAGCAGCGCATGCTCGGGCCCGACCCCCGGGTAGTCCAGCCCGGCGCTGACCGAGTGGCTGGGCCGGGTCTGGCCGTACTCGTCCTGCAGCACGTAGGTACGGGCTCCGTGCAGTACGCCCGGGCGCCCGCCGGAGAACCGCGCGGCGTGCTTGCCCGACGCGATGCCGAGCCCGCCCGCCTCGTACCCGTGCAGGCGTACCGACGCGTCGGCGAGGAACCCGGAGAACAGCCCGATCGCGTTACTGCCGCCGCCGACACAGGCCGCGACGGCGTCGGGCAACCGGCCGGCGAGCTCGAGGACCTGGGCGCGCGCCTCGCGACCGACGACCTCCTGGAAGTGGCGCACCAGCTCGGGGAACGGCGCCGGCCCGGTCACCGTGCCCAGGACATAGTGGGTGCTGTCCACCGAGGCCACCCAGTCGCGCATCGCCTCGTTGATCGCGTCCTTGAGGGTCTGCGAGCCGTGCTCGACCGCGACGACCTCGGCGCCGAGCAGGCGCATCCGGGCGACGTTCAGCGCCTGCCGGCGGGTGTCCTCGCGACCCATGTACACCGTGCAGGACAGCCCGAACAGCGCGGCGGCGGTGGCCGTCGCGACACCGTGCTGGCCGGCCCCGGTCTCGGCGATCACGCGCGTCTTGCCCATGCGGCGGGTGAGCAGCGCCTGGCCCAGCACATTGTTGATCTTGTGGGAGCCGGTGTGGTTGAGGTCCTCGCGCTTGAGCAGCACACGCGCCCCGCCGGCGTGCTCGGCGAAACGCCGTACCTCCGTCAGCGGGCTGGGTCGCCCGGTGTAGTGCGCGTGCAGGTCGGCGAGCTCGGCGGCGAACCCCGGGTCGGCCAGCGCCGCCCGGTACGCCGCGTCGAGCTGGTCGAGGGCAGCGGTCAGCGCCTCGGGGACGAACCGCCCGCCGTACCGGCCCCAGTGGCCGGAGGCATCGACCCCGGCGTGCTCCACCCCCACGCTCAGCCCCGCTGGTGGGCCGCTGACGGGTGCGCCCCGGCGGCGACCAGGTCGTGCACCGCGATGCGGGGGTCTTGCCCGCGCACCAGGCTCTCGCCCACCAGCACCGCATCGGCGCCGTCGTGGGCGTACGCGAGCAGGTCGTGCGGTCCGCGCACGCCGGACTCCGCGATCCGGACCACGTCGTCGGGGATGAGCGGTGCGAGCTGGCCGAACACGCCGCGGTCGACAGTGAGGGTCTTGAGGTTGCGCGCGTTCACGCCGATCACCCGGGCGCCGGCGTCGACGGCGCGCGCCACCTCGTCGGCCTCGTGCACCTCGACGATCGCGGTCATGCCCAGGCTGGCGGTCCGCTCGACGAGGCTGACGAGGGCGTTCTGCTCGAGCGCGGCGACGATCAGCAGCGCGACGTCGGCACCGCACGCGCGCGCCTCCCAGAGCTGGTAGCTGCTGACGATGAAGTCCTTGCGCAGCACCGGGATGTCGACCGCGGCGCGTACGGCGGCCAGGTCGGCGAGCGACCCGCCGAAGCGCCGCTGCTCGGTCAGCACGCTGATGCAGTGGGCGCCGCCGGCCTGGTAGTCGGCGGCCAGCGCGGCCGGGTCGTCGATCGGAGCGAGACTGCCCGCGCTCGGGCTGGCGCGCTTCACCTCGGCGATCACCGCGATCCCGGGTTGGCGCAGCACCGTCTCGAACGCCAGCGCCGGGTCGCGGCGCGCGGCACGCGCCTTGAGCTCGTCCAGCGGGACCCTCGCCTGGCGCTCCGCGAGATCGGCGCGTACGCCTTCGAGGATGTCGTCCAGGACCGTCACGCGGCGAGCCTAGCCCCGCGCGGAAGGCGCACCGTCGCAGGGCGTTCGCGGGCGGACGGTCAGCCGATACCGGAACGCAGGAACGGCACGCCGGGCAGGTTGCGCACGACGGTGAAGACGGCCAGCAGCACCAGCAGCGCGTAGGGTCCCCACTTCGCGAGCCGGCGCCCGGCGAGCACCCGCCGTCCGGTACGGATGCGCACGACCCAGAGCGCCCAGGTGAGCACCGCGAGCGGGAGCAGCACCACGACGGCGAGCAGGTTCTGGTCCAGCGCGGTGCGCAGCTGCCCGTGGCAGAGCGCGTGCACCGCCCGCAGGCCTCCGCATCCCGGGCAATCCAGGCCGGTCAGCGCCTTGGACGGGCAGAGCGGGTAGTGCCCGCCCTCGTTCGGGTCGACCAGTGCGACGTACGCGGTCGCGGCGAGCGCGCCGCCCGCAACGAGCGCCGGGCCGAGGTACGGCCACGCGGCGAGCCGGCGGGTCAGCGAGCGCGCAGCGGGCGGGGAAGCGGCGCCCACATCGGTGTCCGCCTCGACCTGCCGGGTCGTCATGCGCGCCCCGCTCCCTGCTCGGCCTACTTGACGTGCTCGGCCTGCTTGGCGCCGTAGCCCATCATGCCCATCGCCTTGCCGACGATGGCGCCGACGACGACCAGGCCGACGAAGCCGATCCAGAACAGCGGCCAGTTGCCGATGAGGACCGCCACCGCGCCGATGACGACCCCGATCATCATGATGATCACCGCCGTCCAGGCCGCCGGTGACTGACCGTGGCTGTCGTGTGCCTGCTCGTCGCTCATGTTTCGCTCCCGCGTTCTGGCCGACCGTCGTGCGCCATTGTGCCCGACGGCTGCGGCGGGCCGTCGCCGCTCCCGGGCAGACCCGCCGCACCGGGCGCGTCCGGGGCGTCGGTCGGGTCCAGACCGGCGTCCAGCAGCTCCCACGCGCTACGTTCGCGGGCCGGCCCGCGGGTCCGTTCGTAGCGTCCCGCCATCCGCGGCCAGGACCCGCTGCGCCACGCCACGACCAGGCCGGCGAGCGCGGCGAGCACCCCGGCACCCGCGGCGAGCAGCCACCACGCCGACTCCGTGTAGCCGGCGTCCGGGCCGAGGGAGAGCCGGCCCGTGTCGAGCAGCGGCGGTGCCGCCTGCACCGCGGCCCACGCGACCGCCAGCCCGGCGAGCAGCGCCACGGCCCCCACGACGCGCCGCAGCCACCCCCCGGTCGCCCAGACCGCGAGCGGTGCGACGAGCAGCAGCAGCGGCAGGTACCCCGCGCCGGGCGCGAGGTCGCGACCGGACAGCGCACGCACCGTCGCCGGGAGCCCGGGGACCGCCTCGGTGACGGTGACCCACGACTGGCCGTACGCGACGAACCCGACAAGACCCGCCGCGGCGAGCAGCAGCAGCGTGGCGCGCTGCCCCGCCGACACGGTGCGCCCGCTCACACCGATCACGGCTCCACGACGCGCAGCGTCGCCGCCACCGCGGCCGCGCGCAGCACCGCGGCCGCCTTGTGGCCGCACTCCTCGTGCTCGGTCTGCGGCACCGAGTCGGCGACCAGCCCGGCCCCGGCCTGTACGTGGATGACCCTGCCGGCGAGCAGTCCGGTGCGGATGGCGATCGCGGTGTCCAGGTCCCCGGCGAAGTCGAGGTAGCCGACGACCCCGCCGTACAGCCCGCGGCGCACCGGTTCCAGCTCGTCGATGAGTTCCATCGCGCGCGGCTTCGGCGCCCCGGACAGCGTGCCCGCGGGGAAGGTCGCGGTGAGCACGTCGTACGCGCTGCGGTCCGCGGCGAGCTCGCCGACCACGGTCGACACGATGTGCATGATGTGCGAGTAGCGCTCGACGGCCATGAACTGCACGACCTCGACCGACCCGGGCCGGCACACCCGCCCGAGGTCGTTGCGCCCCAGGTCCACGAGCATCACGTGCTCGGCGCGCTCCTTGTCGTCGCCGAGCAGCTCCTCGCCGAGCGCGGCGTCCTGCTCCGGGGTGGCGCCGCGGGGACGGGAGCCGGCGATCGGGTGCATCATCGCCCGCCCGGCCTCGACCTTGACCAGCGCCTCGGGTGAGGACCCGACGACGGCGAACGCCTCCCGCTCGCCCAGCTCACCGGCCGCGTCCAGCGGGGGGAAGCGGAACAGGTACATGTACGGGCTCGGGTTGCTCACCCGCAGCACCCGGTAGACGTCGAGCGCGTCTGCCGGGCAGGGCGCGCTGAACCGCTGGGAGAGCACGACCTGGAACGCGTCACCTGCGCGGATGTGGTCGCGTACGGCCTCGACGGCGGCGCAGTAGTCGTCCGGTGCGGTGCGGCTGGTGACCGGCGCGGTGGCGTCGGCGTCGTAGCTGGACACGGTCGAGGGCGTCGGCGCGGCGAGCGCCCGCTGCATCGCGTCGAGGCGGGCGACCGCGTCGACCCACGCCTCGTCGACGCGCTCGTCGGTGGCGTCGTAGTTCACCGCGTTGGCGATCAGCAGCACCGACCCGTCGTGGTGGTCGAGCACGGCCAGGTCGGTGGCCAGCAGCAGCGCGAGCTCGGGGACGCCCAGCTCGTCGGGGTTCTGGTCGGGCAGCCGCTCCAGGCGGCGCACCACGTCGTAGCCGAGGTAGCCGACCAGGCCACCGGTCAGCGGCGGCAGCCCCGGCAGGCGTGGGGTGTGCAGGGCGGCGAGGGTGTCGCGCAGCGCGTGCAGCGGGTCACCGCCGAGCGGCAGCCCCACCGGCGGGTTGCCGAGCCAGTGCGCGCGCCCCTCGTGCTCGGTCAGCAGCGCGGCGGCGCGTACCCCGACGAAGGAGTAGCGCGACCAGGCCCGGCCGTGCTCGGCCGACTCGAGCAGGAAGGTCCCGGCGCGCTGCCCGGCGAGCTTGCGGTACAGCCCGACCGGCGTCTCGCCGTCGGCGAGCAGCCGGCGCACGACCGGGATCACCCGCCGGTCGGTGGCGAGCGCGCGGAAGGTCGCGAGGTCCGGGCTCGCCGCGGTGCCGAACCCGACGTCGTACGGGGCGGCGGTCGTCGTCACCGCTGTCCCTCCCGGGCGTGCGCGACGAGGCCGTCGTCGAAGCAGCTGCGCGTGCCGGTGTGGCAGGCCGGACCCTGCTGGTCCACCCGCAGCAGCAGCGTGTCGGAGTCGCAGTCCACGCGCACCTCCCGTACCTGCTGCACGTGCCCGGAGGTCTCGCCCTTCGTCCAGTACGCCTGGCGGCTGCGGCTCCAGTACGTCGCGCGGCCGGTGGCGAGCGTACGGCGCAGCGCCTCGTCGTCCATCCAGGCGACCATCAGCACCTCGCCGGAGTCCCACTGCTGGGCGACGACCGGCAGCAGGCCACGGTCGTCACGGCGCAGCCGGACCAGCAGGTCCTCGACGGGCAGGTCGCTCACGAGCTCGGGCACGGCGTCAATCCTGCCTGATGCCTCGGGCGATGATGGACGCGTGACCGGAGGAGCGGGACGGGACGACTGGGACGACGACGACCACTACCCGATGCATCCCGCGCATCCGCGCTGGGACGAGCGCTCGGCGACGGTGACGCGGCTGCGCCTGGTCGTCGTCGTGCTCTTCGCCGTCGTCACCGCCGCTGCCGGGCTGGTGATGCTCTGGCAGTACGCGACCCGCTGACGAGCGGCCGAGCGGTTCAGCGCCGCTGCAGCCAGCGCCGCGCCGACGGCACGAGCAGCAGCACCAGCACCGCCACCGGCACCACCAGGTTCAGCACCGTGCTGAGCGCGCCGCCGGTGTCACCGCCGGCCTGCAGCAGGCTCAGCAGCCCCATCAGCACCGCGATCGCCTGGATCACCATCAGCATCCACGCGGCCCAGCGACGACCGGTCACCGTGCCGATCCCGGCCACCAGCTGCACCACGCCGACGACGAGCACGACGGCGAGGATGAGCCGGGCCAGACCCGTGACTCCGGCGGTGACCTTGACGCCCTCCACCGACTCGAGCTCCGAGGCGAGCATGTTGATCGCGAGCAACCCGAGCAGCGACCCCAGGGCGGTCAGCGCGCCCTGCACGATGCCGACGATGCCGGCGGCGAGCACCGTCCCGGGCCGCTGGTCGCTCGCCGCCCGGTACGCGCCGGGAGGCAAGGGCATGGCGTGCGCGACCGGATCGACGCCGCTGAGCCCGTGACCGCCGTACGACTGCGGGTGGTACCCGGGAGCCGCGGCCGGGCCGGCGGGCGCCGCCGCGACGTCGATCGGCGTGCCGAACTGGTTGACCGGCCGGCCCTCCGGGTCGGTGAACGCCGTCGCGCGCCGCGCCGTCGGCGCGGGCGGGGGCGGGGGCGGCGGTTCGGGTCGCCCGGTCGCGAAGAAGTCGTAGTCCTGCTGGCTCACGGTCGCTCCAGTCCTGCGGCCGTCCCCTGGCGGCCATCCGTTGCGATGATCGGCATGACGCGCGCTCGACTTGACGACCGCGACGCCGGCGCTGCCGCGCGCCTAGCATCACCGCGTGACCACTGCGCCGAACGCGACCGCCCGCGCCGAGCGCGCCGCGCTCGCCGACCTGCTGGCCGAGGTCGGGCCGGACGCGCCGACCTGCTGCGCAGGCTGGCGCACCCGGGACCTCGCCGCACATCTGGTGGTGCGCGAGCGGCGCCCGGACGCCGCGGCGGGACTGCTGCTCGGTCCGCTCGCCGGGTGGACGGGCCGGGTGCAGGACGACGCGGCGCGCCGGCCCTGGCCCGAACTTGTCGCACTGGTGCGGGGCGGACCTCCCTGGTACTCGCCGCAGGCGCTGGGCGCGCTCGACGCCGCCACGAACACCATCGAGTTCTTCGTGCACCACGAGGACGTCCGGCGCGCCCGGGCGGGCTGGACGCCGCGGACCTTGGACGCGGCGGCGAGCGCGCAGCTGTGGACCTGGCTGGTGCGCGGCGCCGGTCTGCTCGCGCGCCGCTCACCGGTCGGCATCGTCGCCGTACCGAGCGACGGCCCACGCGGCACCCACCGGCTGCGGGCGGGCGAGCCGTCGGTGACGCTGACCGGCCCGGTCGGCGAGTGCGTGCTCGCGGTGTACGGGCGGCCCACCGCGGGGCTCACGCTGGAGGGCGCCGACGCGGACGTCGCGGCGTTCCGGGCGTTCTCCCGCTGAGCCGTCAGCGCACCGGGTGCCCGGCGGCGCGCAACGCCGCCTTGATGTCGCTGATCCGCATATCGCCGAAGTGCAGCACGCTCGCGGCGAGCACGGCGTCGGCGCCCGCCGCGACGGCCGGGGCGAAGTCGGCGACGCTGCCGGCGCCGCCGCTGGCGATGACCGGGACCCCGACGGCGGCCCGCACGCGGCGGACGAGCTCGAGGTCGTAGCCGTCCTTGGTGCCGTCGGCGTCCATCGAGTTCACCAGCAGCTCCCCCGCGCCGAGGTCGGCGCCGCGTGCCGCCCAGTCGACAGCGTCGATCCCGGTGCCGCGCCGACCGCCGTGCGTCGTGACCTCGAAGCCGCTGGCGGTCACTCCCGGCGGGCAGCGCCGCACGTCGAGCGAGAGCACCACGCACTGCGCGCCGAACCGCGCGGCCGCCTCCGAGAGCAGCTCGGGGCGCACCACCGCCCCGGTGCTGACCCCGACCTTGTCCGCGCCCGCTCGTAGCAGCCGGTCGAAGTCCGCGACGCTGCGGACCCCGCCGCCGACGGTGAGCGGCACGAACACCTGCTCGGCGGTGCGCCGCACGACGTCGTACGTCGTCGCGCGGTCCTCGCTGCTCGCGGTGATGTCGAGGAACACCAGCTCGTCGGCGCCCTGGCGCTCGTACTCGGCGGCGAGCTCGACCGGGTCGCCCGCATCGCGCAGGTCGGCGAACCGCACGCCCTTGACCACCCGGCCCGCGTCCACGTCCAGGCAGGGGATCACGCGCACCGCCAAGGTCACGCGCAAACCCTAGGCATCGTTAGCGTGAGTCGGGTGGGCAGGGCGCTCGGGATCCTCGCGGCGGCCCGCCACGTACGGCTCACCACCTACCGCCGCAACGGGTCCGCGGTCGGCACGCCGGTCTGGATCAGCCGGGAGGGTCCGCGTCTCTACGTCTGGACCCGGGCGGACTCCGGCAAGGTGACGCGGCTGCGGCGTGACCGGCGGGTGCAGGTCGCGCCGAGCGACGTGCGCGGCCGGCCACTCGGCCCGGCGCACGACGGGACGGCGCGGCTGCTCGATCCCGCCGCGACACGGCACGTGGAGCGGCTGCACCGCCGCAAGTACGGGCTGCGCTTCGCGGCCTTCCGGCTCGGCAGCAGGGTCGCGCGCCGGTGGATCGGCGACACCGTCGGGATCGAGATCACGCTGCGCGACCCGGACGGTCAGGGACGGTAGGCGTCGACCTCGACCTCGACGAGCATCCGCGGGTCCAGCAGCGCCCCGATCACGAGCATCGTCGCCGCCGGTCGCACCTCGCCGAAGACCTCCCGGTGCGCCGCGCCGACGGTCTCGGTGTCGACGGCGTGCTTGACGTACATCCGGGTGCGCACCACGTCCGCCGGACCCAGCCCGGCCTGCGCGAGCGCGTCGAGCGCGACACCGAAGGCGGTACGGGTCTGCTCGTACGCGTCCCCGATGTGCTGCACCTCGCCGTCGACAGTCGCGGTGCAGCCGGAGACCAGCACGAACGGTCCGGCGACGACGGCGCGGGAGTAGCCGAAGGCGTCCTCCCACGGACCGCCGCTGGAGATCCGGCGGACCGGTGCGCTCACAGGAAGTCCCGGCGCTTGGCCACTGCCGCGAGCGCCTCCGGGAGCGTGAACGCGCCGGCGTACAGCGCCTTCCCCACGATCGCGCCCTCGACGCCGAGCGGTACGAGCTCGGCGATGGCGTGCAGGTCGTCCAGCGTCGCGACCCCGCCCGAGGCGACGACCGGCTTGGTGGCGGCGGCGCAGACGTCGCGCAGCAGACCGAGGTTGGGGCCCTGCAGCGTGCCGTCCTTCGTCACGTCGGTGACCACGTAGCGGGCGCATCCCTCGGACTCCAGGCGGGCCAGCACGTCCCACAGCTCCCCGCCGTCCCGCGTCCAGCCGCGGGCGGCCAGCCGGGTGCCGCGCACGTCGAGCCCGACCGCGATCCGGTCGCCGTGCTCGGCGATCGCGGCGGCGCACCAGTCGGGATCCTCGAGGGCGGCGGTGCCGAGGTTGACGCGGGTGCATCCGGTCGCGAGCGCGGCGCGCAGCGACTCGTCGTCGCGGATGCCGCCGGACAGCTCGACCTGCACGTCCAGGCGCCCGACGACCGCGGCGAGCAGCTCCCGGTTGCTGCCGCGGCCGAACGCCGCGTCGAGGTCCACCAGGTGGATCCACTGGGCGCCCTGCTCCTGCCAGGCGAGCGCGGCCCCCATCGGGTCGCCGTACGAGGTCTCGCTGCCGGCCTCGCCCTGCACCAGCCGTACCGCCTTCCCGTCGGCGACGTCGACGGCCGGCAGCAGCTCCAGTACCCGTGTCACGCGCCCGACCCTAGCCAGCGAGGGTGGCGACCCAGTTGGCGAGCAGCCGGGCGCCGGCGTCGCCGGACTTCTCCGGGTGGAACTGGGTGGCGGTGAGCGGGCCGTTCTCGACCGCGGCGACGAACCGCTCGCCGTGCTCGCTCCAGCTCACCAGCGGGGCACGCAGCCGTTCGCTGGGGGGCAGCACCCACCGGCGTACGGCGTAGGAGTGCACGAAGTAGAACCGCTCGGACTCCACTCCCGCGAACAACGTCGACCCGGCCGGCACCTCGACGGTGTTCCACCCCATGTGCGGCAGGACCGGGGCCGCCAGCCGTTCGACGACTCCGGGCCACTCGCCGCACCCGGCCGTCTCGACGCCGTGCTCGACCCCCCGCTCGAACAGCACCTGCATGCCGACGCAGATCCCGAGCACGGGCCGCCCGCCGGCCAGCCGCCGCCCGATCACCTCGGCGCCGCCCACCGCGCGCAGTCCGGCCATGCAGGCGGCGTACGCCCCGACGCCCGGGACGACCAGCCCGTCGGCCGCGAGGGCCGCGGCGCGATCCGCGCTCACCTCGACGTCCGCACCGGCCCGTTCCAGCGCGCGCTGCGCCGAGCGCAGGTTGCCCGACCCGTGGTCGAGCACGACGACCCGGCTCATCGCGCCCAGGCGAGCGCCGTACCGAGGCAGACGAGGGCGAACACCGCGAGCACGACCGCGATCGGCTTGTTCCCATTGCGCCAGAACGAGTACACGCCGCCGATGAAGAACCCGCCGAGCGCGACCATCAGGATCGAGCCCATGTCAGAGCGCGCCCTTGGTGCTCGGCACGCCCACGACCCGCGGGTCGAGCGCCACGGCGTCGCGCAGCGCGCGGGCGACCGCCTTGAACTGCGCCTCCACGACGTGGTGGGCGTTGCGGCCCTCGAGCACGCGGACGTGCAGCGTGATCCGGGCCTCCGCGACGATCGACTCGAAGATGTGCCGGGTCAGGGTCGTGTCGTACGTGCCGATGAGCTCGACGAGGTCGGGCTCGTGGTGGACCAGGTAGGGCCGGCCCGACAGGTCGACGGCGACCTGCACGAGCGCCTCGTCCAGCGGCACCAGCGCATCGCCGTAGCGGCGGATGCCGGTCTTGTCGCCGAGCGCCTCGCGGATCGCCTTGCCGAGCGCGAGCGAGGTGTCCTCGACCGTGTGGTGGGCATCGACCTCGAGGTCGCCCACGGTCCGCACCGTCAGGTCCAGCCCGGCGTGCTTGCCGAGCGCGGTGAGCATGTGGTCGTAGAACGGCACGCCGGTCTGCACGCTCGCCTCGCCGGTCCCGTCGAGGTCCACCTCGACCAGGACGTCGCTCTCCTTGGTGGTCCGCTGCACGCGGGCCGTACGACTGCTCACCTGCACTCCTCCAGCGCGGCCCGGAAGGCCGCGTTCTCCTCGGGGGTCCCGACGCTGACCCGCAGCCAGCCGTCCGGGCCGGTCTCCCGGATCAGCACACCCTGCCCCAGCAGCCGCTGCCAGACGGCATGACGGTCCGGGAAGCGGCCGAACAGCACGAAGTTCGCGTCCGAGTCGGCCACGTCGAACCCCTTCTCCCGCAGCCACTGCACCAAGGCGTCGCGCTCCGCGCGCAACGTCGCGACCTGCGCGGCGAGAGCACCGGTGTGGCGCAGCGCGGCCCGGGCGACCGCCTGGGTGACGGCCGAGAGGTGGTAGGGCAGGCGCACCAGCTGCACCGCCGAGACGACGGCCGGGCCGGCGGCGAGGTAGCCGACGCGCGCTCCGGCCAGCCCGAACGCCTTGCTCATGGTACGCGTCACGACCAGCCGCGGGTGCTCGGCGAGCAGCGCGAGCGCGGACGGCGTGCCGGGCCGGCGGAACTCCGCGTACGCCTCGTCCACGACGACCATCCCCGGCGCCGTCGCGAGCACCGCGCGCACGGTCGCCAGCGGCAGTGCGGTCCCGGTCGGGTTGTTGGGCGAGGCGAGCAGCACCACGTCCGGCTGGTGGGCGAGGACGGACTCGGCGGCGCGCGCCGGGTCGAGGGAGAAGTCGCCGGCACGCGGCTCGGTGACGTAGCGGGTGAAGGTGTCCCGGCAGTACTCCGGGTACATCGAGTACGTCGGGGTGAACGCGAGCGCCGTGCGTCCGGGGCCGCCGAACGCCTGCAGCAGCTGGAGCATCACCTCGTTGGACCCGTTGGCGGCCCAGAGCTGCTGCGGCTGCAGGTCCACGCCGGCCTCGCCGGCCAGGTACGCCGCCAGATCCGCGCGCAGCTCCTCCGCGTCGCGGTCGGGGTACCGGTTCAGGCCGCGGGCCGCCGCCCCGGCCGCGGCGGCCACGTCGGCGACGAGCGCCTCGCTCGGAGGGTACGGGTTCTCGTTGACGTTCAACCGGATCGGCACGTCGAGCTGTGGCGCGCCGTACGGGTGCTGGCCCCGCAGGTCGTCTCGGACCGGGAGCTCGGCGAGGTCGCTCATGACAGGGGCGGCCGCTCGAACCGGGCCTGGACCGCCTCGCCGTGGGCGGGCAGGTCCTCCGCGTGCGAGAGCGCGACGACGTGGCCGGACACCTCGCGCAGTGCCGCCTCGTCATAGTCGATGACCTGCACCCCGCGCAGGAACGTCTGCACCGAAAGACCCGAGGAGTGCCAGGCGGATCCGCCGGTGGGCAGCACGTGGTTGGAGCCGGCGCAGTAGTCCCCCAGGCTCACCGGCGACCACGCACCGAGGAAGACCGCACCGGCGTTGCGGACACCGGCCGCGACCCGGGCCGCGTCGGCGGTCTGGATCTCCAGGTGCTCGGGGCCGTACGCGTTGACGACCGCGAGACCGGCCTGCAGGTCGTCGACCAGCACGAGCGCGCTCTGCGGGCCGGCGAGCGCCTCGGCGATCCGCGCGCCGTACTTCGTGGCCGGGACGCGTACCGCGAGCTCGGCTGCGACGGCGTCCGCCAGCTCCGGGTCGTCGGTGACGAGGACGGCGGCGGCGAGCACGTCGTGCTCGGCCTGGCTGATCAGGTCGGTCGCGACGTGGACGGGGTCGGCGCTCGCGTCGGCGAGCACCATCACCTCGGTGGGCCCGGCCTCCGCGTCGATGCCGATGCGGCCCTCGCAGAGCCGCTTGGCGGCCGTGACGTACACGTTGCCCGGGCCGGTCACCATGGCGACCGGGGTGCACTCCCCCGCGCCGTGGGCGAACATCGCGACCGCCTGGGCGCCGCCCGCGGCGTAGACCTCCTCGACGCCGAGAAGCGCGCAGGCGGCCAGGATCGTCGGGTGCGGGTAGCCGCCGTGCTCGCGCTGCGGCGGGCTGGCGACGGCGAGCGAGCCCACTCCGGCAACCTGCGCGGGGACCACGTTCATGACGACGCTGCTCGGGTACACGGCGCGCCCGCCGGGGACGTACAGCCCCACCCGCTCCACCGGGACCCAGCGCTGGGTGACGGTCCCGCCGCCGACGACGCGCGTGGTCGACGGTTCGCGCCGCTGGTCCTCGTGGACCCGCCGCGCGCGCCGGATCGCCTCTCCCAGCCCCGCACGGACCTGCGCGTCGAGCCCGCCCAGCGCCGCCCGCAGCACGTCGGCCGGGACCCGCAGCGACGGGGGGCGTACGCCGTCGAGCCGCTCCCCCCAGTCCAGGACCGCAGCCTCCCCGCGCTCACGCACGTCGGCGACGATCGGGCGTACGGTGTCGAGCGCCGCCGTGACATCGACGTCCGCGCGCGGCAGCACGTCCCGCGGGTCGGCGTCCGACCCGCGCAGGTCCAGGCGCGCGATCACCGGGCAATCCTACGGACCGGTGGATCGGCGGCGGTCCGCCGCGTTCACCAGGTGTCCGCCGGATCCTCCGGCCAGGGCGTCACGGGCTCGCCGCACACCGGGCACTGCAGCTCCTGCACCGTCGTCGCCCGCTCCTCGCGGCCGCGGAACCCGCAGCTGTCACAGGCGAAGCGGACACCGGCCACGGGGGCGAACCTAGGCGCGTACGGAGCGACCTGCCAAGGTGTGCCGATGGACGAGCGCCGCCCGGGCAGCCGCGAGGTGATCGCGCTGTTCCCGCTCGGCACCGTGCTGCTGCCCGGTGCCGGGTTGCCGCTGCACGTCTTCGAGCCGCGCTACCGCCAGCTGCTGCACGACCTCGAGGAGCGGGACGAGAACGCGCGTTGCTTCGGCGTCGTCGCGATCCGTTCCGGCCACGAGGTCGGGGAAGGCCGGGTACGCGCCCGCTACGACGTCGGCACCGCAGCGGTGCTGCGCGACGTCGAGTGGCTGCCCGACGGCCGCGCCCGGGTGCTCGCGGTGGGCGGTCAGCGCTTCCGCGTCCTCACCGACGTGCCGGGGGCGCCGTACGACCAGGCGGAGGTCGAGTGGCTCACCGACGTCGACCAACGGGACACGTCAGCAAGCGCGGAGGCCGGAGGAACCACCCCGGTGCGCGAGCTGGTGGCCGCGGAGCTGGCGCGCTACCAGGCGGCGTTCGGTGCGATGGGGCCGCCGGCACTCCCGGAGGACCCCGCGGCGGCGTCCTGGGCGGTGGCCGGGGCGATGGTGCTCGACCTCGCCGACCGGCAGGCGCTGCTCGAGGCACCGGACCCCACGAGCCGGTTGCGCGCCGAGCACGCCCTGCTGCGCCGGGAGATCGCCCTGGTACGCACGCTGCGCTCACGTCCGGCGGTCGAGCTGCCGCGCGACCCGGGCGGGCTGAACTGAGGTGGCGCGCAAGGCGGCGGGCACGCCCGCGACCGTCGCACTCACCCGCGCCGGGGTCGCGTTCAGCACGCACGAGTACGTGCACGACCCGCGCGCCGGCTCGTACGGCCAGGAGGCGGCCGACCTGCTCGGGCTCCCCGCCGCGCAGGTGTTCAAGACGTTGCTCGCCGACGTCGACGGTGCGCTGGTGGTCGCGGTCGTACCGGTGACCGGCACCCTGGACCTGAAGGCACTGGCGGCCGCGGCCGGCGGCAAGCGGGCGGCGATGGCCGACCCGGCCCGCGCCGAGCGGATCACCGGCTACGTCATCGGCGGCATCAGCCCCCTGGGCCAGAAGCGCGCGCTGGCGACGTTCCTCGATGCCAGCGCGCAGGCGTACGACACCGTGTACGTCAGCGGTGGGCGGCGCGGGCTCGACCTCGGGCTCGCCCCCGAGGACCTGCGGCGCCTGACCGGCGCCTCGTACGCGGCGATCGGCGCCAGATCATAGTCGTCGGCCCAGCCGGGACCGGCGGATGGACACCCGCGACCACAGCGCGCGCTGCAGCGCGAGCGTGAGCCAGCCGGCCAGCGCCATGCCGGTGATGTTGATCGCCAGCTGCTCCGCGCTGCCGCTCACCTCGTTCCACGCGCCGACCGCGATGCCCAGCGCGACGTTGCCCGCGGCGGGCACCGTGGTGACGGAGATGAACACGCCGGACAGCCCGCCCAGCCGGGCCGAGGTGATCGACAGCACCCCGGCCGCGGCCGCGATCACCGCCACGATGAACGACCACTTGTCCGGGTGGTAGATGAACGAGGTCTCGGTGCGCGCGCTCGTGAGGTTCGCGTACGACACCCAGCCCAGCCCCCGGGCGGCGAGCGCGAGCAGCATGGTCACGACGATGGCCGCGAGGAAGCCCAGCACGAGGGTGCGCAGCGCGTACCCGAACAGCCGGTAACGACGGCGTACCAGCGCGACGCCCAGCGCCGCGATCGCGCCGAACTCCGGGCCGAGCACCATCGCCCCGATCACGAGCACCTGCGAGTCGAGGATGATCGCGATCGCGGCGAGCAGCGTGGCGAGCGTCATGAAGTTCAGGTACGTCCAGTTGAGCTCGCTGTCGTCGTACGCCCGCTGCACCACCTCGGGCCAGACGACCGCGTCGGCGCCGCTCCCCGGTTCGCGCAGCTGGGCCTGCAGCCCGGGCCGCGAGATCCAGGTCTCGACCGGCTCCAGCAGCACCGATCCGTGCTCGGGCACGCCGAGCTCGACGAGCCGCTCGGACAGGTCGTCGGCGCCCTCCCGGGCGACCTGCGCGACGACGACGTCGCCGGCCGGCAGGAGCGCGGCGTCCCGGTACAGCGCCAGGTTGCTCACGCTCTCACTGCCGCGCAGCTCGGCCAGCACGCGGTCGGTGAGGCGCGCCTCGGCGTGGACGGTCAGGCGCAGCACGCGCCCATGCTGGCCCACCCGTGAGCGCTGGTCGCCGCGCAACGCCGGTGGCGCCGGGCGCGGCAACCCGTTGGAAGTCGTGGCCGGTTGTCCGGAATGCTCGGGGGCGGAGCGCGGTTGACGCGCGGGCGGGGGACGTACGGCGCAGCGACGCCAGGAGGGACCCGAAGCGGTGTCGAGACGCGGGTGGCTGCTGTTCGCGGCGATGTGCCTGCTGTGGGGCATCCCGTACCTGTTCATCAGCATCGCGCTGCGCGACATGCCGCCCACCACGCTGGTGTTCCTGCGCACCGGTGTCGCGGCGGTGCTGCTGCTCCCGCTCGCGCTGCGGCGCGGCGCGCTGCGCCCCGCGCTCGGCCACTGGAAGGCGGTGCTCGCCTTCGCCGCGCTCGAGGTGACGATCCCCTGGCTGCTGCTGTTCCGCGCGCAGACCCGGCTGACCAGTTCGATGGCCGGGCTGCTGATCGCCGCCGTACCGCTGGTGGCGGCCCTGCTCGCCTGGGCGACGCGTTCGGCCGACCGGCTCGACCGGCGCCGGCTGCTGGGGTTGCTGGTCGGGCTGGCCGGTGTCGCGGTGCTGGTGGGGATCGACGTACGCGGCAACGACGTGCTCGCGGTGCTGGAGATGGGCGGCGTGGTGCTCGGCTACGCGATCGCGCCGTGGATCGTCGCGCGCTGGCTGGGTGCCGTACCGAGCCTCGGCGTCATCGCCCTCGCCATGGGGTTCACCGCACTGGTGTACGCGCCGGTCGCGGGGCCGCAGCTGGGATCGGTCAACTGGTCGATCTCCGCCGTCGCGTCGGTCGGAGTGCTGGCCGTGCTGTGCACCGCGCTCGCGTTCCTGTTGTTCTTCGCGCTCATCGCCGAGGTCGGCGCAACCCGTTCGGTCGTGATCACCTACATCAACCCGGCCGTCGCCCTCGTGCTCGGGGTGATCGTGCTCAGCGAGCCGCTGACCGTGGGAATCCTGATCGGCTTCCCGCTGGTGCTGGCCGGTTCGATCCTCGCCACCGCCCGCCCGCGGGCACGTCCGGTGGACCTCGAGGTGCCCAGCTCCCCCACCGCGGTTCGCTCCTGAACCGGCGCACCCACCGCTAGCGGGCCGGTGCGCGCAGGTACGCCATGCCGCCCTCCCGCCACACCTGCACGTCCTCGCCCAGTGCGGCCCGGGCCGCCGCCGCGAGCTCGGTCACCCGGCGCGGCGGCGCCGTCTCACCGGCCGCGTGGAGCAGCCGCAGCACCGGTCCGGCCAGCGGCGGCCCGGAGACCAGCGACGTCGCCCACAGGCTGCCGCCCGGGGCCCGCTGCTCACCCAGCACGCGCAGCAGCCGCTGCGGGTCCGCGAACAGGTGCAGCACGCCGTACGACACGACGGTGGCGAACGACGCCGGCCGGAACGGCAGGTCGAACAGGTCCGCCTGCACGAGTACGACCCGCCCCGGGTCGAGCGGGCCGAGCCGTGCAGCGGCGCGGGCGAGCATCCCCGCGGAACGGTCCACGAGCACCAGTCGCCGGGCACTGTCGCGGTACGCGCCCGCGGTGAACAGCGTGGTGCCGCAACCCGCGTCGAGCAGCGGTCCGTCGCCGTGGGTGAGGGCTTGGGCGGCGAACCGCTCGTACGACGCGACGGACGAGCCCCAGACGAACCGGTTGTACGCCCAGTTGCCGACCAGCCGGTCGTAGGCGCGGGCGTACCGGTCGTACCGGCGCGCCGGCGACTGCTCGCGTACCGCCGAGAACCACCCCTTGCCCGTCGCGCGCAGCTCACGCCCCGGGGTGAGGCGAGCGGCCAGCCATTCGGGGGGCTCCCGTTCGTTGATCATGACGTCGTCGGTCCCATCGGCGCGAAGAGACCCACGATCGCATGATCGACCGCCTGCTACACCAGGTCGGGTCGTGCTTCGTCCGCCGTCGGTACGGGCGCGACGACGGGTTCGCCGCTGCCGCTGGGGACCAACCGGCACAGCACGACGTACAGTGCGAGGTCCGGATTGTTGTAGCGGCTGTGGGCCAGTTCGCCCCCGAGCCGGGTATCGACGCGTCCGTCGGGGAGGTCGATCGAGTGGTCTGCGCGTCGATCGCCATGCCACTCACTTCCGCGGTCTTCCGGTTCGGTCAACAACGCGTGACGTCAGAGTAGGACTGCCGGTGCGGCCCGGCAACGGCCCGGCGACTGATAGAACTCGCCCGTGACGGTCCCCGACGACACCTACACCCACGGCCATGCCGACAGCGTGCTGCGTTCGCACCGGCGGCGTACCGCCGCGGACTCCTGCGGGTACCTGCTCGCCGCGCTGCGCCCGGGCCAGCGCCTGCTCGACGTCGGCTGCGGGCCCGGCACGATCACGGTCGACCTGGCCGCCCGGGTGTCGCCGGGACCGGTCGTCGGGCTCGACCGCAGCGCGGACCCGCTCGCCGAGGCCCGTTCGCTCGCAACGGCTTCCGGCGTCAGCAACGTCAGCTTCGAGGTCGGTGACGTCTACCGGCTGCCGTACCCGGACGGTTCGTTCGACGTCGTGCACGCCCACCAGGTGCTGCAGCACCTGAGCGATCCCGTTGCGGCGCTGCGGGAGATGCGCCGGGTGTGCGTCCCGGGTGGCTGGATCGCCGTACGCGACGCGGACTACGCCGCGATGAGCTGGTATCCCCTCGACCCGCGCCTGGACCGGTGGCTCGAGCTCTACCACCAGGTCGCCCGTGCGAACGACGCCGAACCGGACACGGGCCGGCGCCTGCTGTCCTGGGCGAAAGCCGCCGGGCTGACCGGGATCACCGCCACGGCATCGGTGTGGTGCTACGCCAGTGCTGAGGACCGCTCGTGGTGGGGCGGGCTGTGGGCCGACCGGATCCTCGACTCGGCAATGGCCGAGCAGGCGCTGGCGACCGGGCTCGCGACGCCCGCCGAGCTGGCCGAGATCTCCGCTGCGTGGCGCGCCTGGGCCGCGCAGGACGACGGCTGGTTCGCGGTGCTGCACGGCGAGGTGCTCGCACGCGGGTGAACCTCCCTGGTCACCCGCGTTGACGTGGTGTGGCAAGATCGCAAAGCATGATCAGCTCGGGTCTCGGACGCGCGTACGGCTTTCGCCTGCTCCTCCCCTTCGTACTCGCTGCGGCGCTCACCTTCTCCGCGCTCGGCGCGGTCGCACCCGCTCGCGCCGCCGGCGCTCATCACCTCACCGCCTGGACCTTCGAGGTCGAGGTGATCGAGGAGTGGTCCGCGAACGGGTACGACGAGAAGTTCACGGCCAGCTACGCGGCCGCTTCTCTCGAGTCGTACGACATGACCTGGACGGGAAGCCGCAACGGCTCCGCGCGCTTCCCCTGCCCCGGAGGCGGCGTGAATGGCTACGACATCGAGGGCGAGGGCAGCGGAGCGGGCGAGTTCCGGCCGGGTGTCGCGTACGCCGAGGAGTGGGACGTCGACCCGGAGCAGGACTGGGTGAGTTTCGTCAGCTTCCCCGAGGGTGGCTACACCACGGCCGGCACCTCGCTGAACTGCGACGGCACGGCCTCCGGTGCCACTTTCGGCACGGAGGGCCCGGTCGCGGCCGTGGTCTTCCTGCCCGGAACCGAGGAGGAGCTGCGCAGTCTCCCGGTCGGCACCGAGCGCACTGGTACGCACACGCGGACCAGCACCGACGCCGAGGGCCGAGTCGCCGGGACGACCACGGTGCAGTTCACGGCGCGCAAGGGCCGCGCCACCGACAGCAGCAGGTGCAACGATCCCGGCGCCGTGCGGCGCTACACCGCCGTGGACGCGACCGGCAGGCTCGCCGTGACGGCGTTGCCCGACCCGACGCTCGGCGAGCTGACCCTCGGGGTCGGCTGGTGCCTGACCGACGCCGGAGCGCGGATCGCCGACCAGCCCAAGCCGAACGCGTGGGCCTCCACGACGGCGAACTGGGGATTCCTCGGCGCGCTGGAGCACACCGGCATCCGGCTGCGCCACACCGAGCCGAAGCTCACCATCGGCCAGCGGTACGTCAACGCGCACAGCCGGTTCTCCTTCGAGCTGAGCCCGGCGCTGATGCTGGTGAACTTCGCTCCGACCGGCAAGCTCGTCACGAAGCTGGGCAAGACCCTGAAGAAGGGCAGCAAACAGCTGAAGAAGCTGGACAAGCGGCTCACACGTGCGAAGACGAAAGTGGACAAGAAGCACGCCAAGCTGCTGCTGACGCGCTACAAGCGCAACTTCGCGCGCGAGTTCAACCGCGAGGCGCGGATCGCGATCCTCTGGCACGCCGAGCGGTTGCGCGAGAAGGTCCACAAGGTGATCCGGCGGATCCCGGTCGCCCGCAAGCCGCTGCGGAAGGCGTTCGACAAGGCACTCGACAAGAGCGCCGACCAGCTGAGCCGCTCGGTCACGCGTGCGACCCGGCCGTATCGGCTGGCCGGCCACTACGGCCCGCGGATCATCCGGGACGCCGTGCTGCGCCTGGCCACCGTCTCGGTCCCGGTATGGGACGCGCGGGTCGCGCTCTCGGTCTCGGACGACGGAACTGCGTACGTGGACGACCGGTCCACCTCGCACAAGCCGTTCACCGTCAAGACGAAGTTGACCCGACGCTAGTCACCATCTGTCGGGTGCCCCTGCCCAGCGCCGTGCGGTGCATCAGAGCAGCCAGCTCGTCGAGCCGGCCGAGCAGGTCAGTCGGCGACAGCGACAAATCGAGGGCGTGGGCGTGGATCGTCACCGCCGCGCCGCGGATCCGGTAGCGCTGCGCTGTCTCGTTGCCCTTGGCGTACAGCAGGTGTCCGTCCGGCAGCCTGAGAGCGGTGCAGTATGCGAGCAGTTGGTAGACATCCGCGTTCGGGTATCCCGCGGGGCGCTCCGCCTTGTACTTCGCGTCGAGGACCGCGAGTGGGCGGTGCTGGTCGTGCTGCCACACGAGGTCCGGTCGCAGCGGTACGCGCGCGTCCGCGTCGAGCGACCAGTCCCTGGGCTGAAGACTGACCTCACCCTCGATGCTCGAAAGTGCCCGCTGCAACTCGCGGCAGACGAAGTCCTCGAACACCGTGGCCATGTCGAGTACGAACCCGGTCGCCGTCACCGCCGAGCCGCGATGCTCGAACGACGAGCCGGCGAGCACCAGCTCGGCCAGGTGCAGGGCATCGACGTAGTGCGCGTTGAGCCGGGACGGGTGCCAGTCACCCGCCGGCCCGGCCACGCCCGCGTCACTGAGGCGCACCTCGAGGCGGGTCAACCGGTGACGCAGCGGGTGCGGGAGCCCGGCGACGCGCAGCAGCCTCCGAGACGCGTGACGCAGCAACCGGTTCTCGGCGATGTCGACCGTGTAGTCGTCGTACCGGACCTCGATGGGCACGGCCATGGCGAAGCGCCGGCGCAACTGGTCGGCCTCCCGGATCCGTCCCCGGACGACGGGAAGCGCCTCGGTCACCTCCCGGTAGCCCTGTAGCAGCCCTGCTCGGGTGGCGCGCTCGGCGAGGCGTGTGAACGACTCGGCGATCGCCACGAGCAGATCCGGCGCCGGGGACGCGGTCACCGGCTCGTCGCGCCAGTCGGCACCGCGGGTCGACCAGCCGAGCAGGAACATCACCCGATCGATCGGCACCTTCGGCGCGACCCGTACCTCGACGCGTCCTACGCGTACCGCCCCGACCTTGGAGGTGGGCCGCAACTCCCAGGCGTCGGTGCCCGGTAGGTGACGGGCGTCCACCAGCCCGGTGTCTGCCAGCGCCTGTCCGGCGACAGCGTCGAGGTAGGTGACCTGCGGCTCGCCGTTCTCGACAAGGTCGACACGCGTCATGGCTCGTCTGTGGCGACTGCCTCGTCGGCTGGTGCCATCGCCCGCCGCAACGCCGGCAGCCCGTACCTTCTCTCGACGTCGATCCCGTCGCCGACGTGATGCTCCTCCAGCAGCGGCAGGATCGAGGTGCGCCAGATCCGTTCCAGCCCGAGATCGGTCGCCGAAGACTCGTTCATCAAGTACGACGGTCCGATGCGGTAGTCCCGGTCGGAGATCCGCTCGTTGAGTGCGGCAAGCAGCCGGGCAGGCCGGTCGTCCCGATCACGGGCCGCCAACCAGTCGGCGAGCAAATCGGCGAGGTGCGGGTCCTGTGGATGCATCGACAGGAACGCGAACCGGCGTCGCATCGCCGCGTCGACGAGGGCGATCGAGCGGTCCGCGGTGTTCATGGTGCCGATCAGGTAGACGTTGGCCGGCAGGGTGAAGTCGCGGCCCTCGTCGCCGCTGCTGTACATCAGGTCGATCGGGCGGTCGCGGTACTCGAGCAGGAAGTACAGTTCGCCGAACACCTTCGCCAGGTTCGCCCGGTTGATCTCGTCGATGATGAGGATGTAGGGCGTGCCCGGATCGGACCTGGCCTGGTCGACGAGCTTGCGGAACGGCCCGGGTCGCAGCTCGAACCCGACCCGCCCGGACTCGTCCACCGGCGCCGGCCGGTAGCCCTCGAAGAAGTCCTCGTACGAGTAGGCCGGGTGGAACTGCACGAGCGTGACATTCGCGGGGTCGGTGAGTGCGCCCGCCACCTCGAGCGCGAGGTAGGTCTTGCCGGTTCCCGGCGGTCCGTGCAGGATCACCTGCCGCCGCTCCCGCAGCAGCTCGACGAACTCGGTCAGGAACTCCTTACCGACCAGCAGCTCCGCGACCTTCGCCGCCGGAAGGTCAGGCAGTCGCGCCTCGGTGACGACGACCGCTGCCGCGTCGCGCTCGACCGGCCGAAGTGCCGCGACCTGGTCGACGACCTCGGTGAGGTCTACGACGTTGGCAGAAGACCGCAACCTCGCCTGCAATGTCGCCGGCAGCTCGGTGAAGTCGACGGCCCGCTCCCACTGCGCCGGACGCCGGACCGTCAGCTGCGGATCTCCTACTGTCTGCTCCGGCTCGCCGTCGACGCGGCCGATGTGTACGACACCCTCGGCCGTCGTGACGAGCAGGTCGCCGACACTCATCCGGTTCAGGAATGCATGCAGCTCGGCGAGTTTCGCGCTGCGCTGGTTGTAGCTCAGGTGCGCATAGTCCTGGTCGACAGCGACGCGCAGGTCCGCGAGTGCGGAATCAGGCTCAACGGAGCGCAGTCGGGACGCGGCCACGCTCACGAACCCGTCCGCGAGCCACTGCGGCACGACGTTGACACCGCCCACGCTCGACCCACGGACCAGCCAGGCACGTGATCCTGCAGTCGGCACTGCCATCGCCCTCGGGTCGTCCGTCCCCTCATCTACCATCTCGCCCTCCGAAACGCATCTGCCGCCTGAACCGTAGCGCCCCTCACCGACGGCCCGCCGGACCGAACGGATGCGGCGTATCGCGATTCAGAAAGGTGGCTCGCCGTCGCTCGTCTGGGTGGTACCGCCGTCCTCGTCAGTGGTGGCTACCTCGGGGCCGAGGGGTTCGAGCGGTTCGGGCAGAACCGGGCGGGGCGGGATCGGGATGCGCTGGCCGAGCGCGGTGACCAGCACCGCGGAACCATCGGCGGCGGACTCGATGAGGTCGATGAAGCCGTGCGTCTTCGGCGGGTGGTGGCTGTGGCACAACGCGCCTTCGTTCGCCGCATTGGTACGCCCGCCCTCCTCGTAGGACAACGAGTGGTCGAGGTCGCAGGCGGCGGCGCGCACGTTGCAATGTGGGATCCGGCAGGTGCCGTCGCGGGCGATCAGGAACTCGGTGAGGTCTGCCGGAGCCTCCCGGCGGTCGCCGTAGTCGAGCAGGTGGCCGAGGACCGGGTCCGTGACCAACCGCCGCAGGGAACCGGTCTGGCTGGCGAGTTCGCGGGCGATCGGCGCTGGAACCGAGCGGCCGTTGATCGTGCCGGGATCCTCGCGCAGCCCGATCAGCGTCTCGAGGTTGATCACGATGTGCGTCTCGATGCGGCGCTTGCCGTGCTGGGTTGGGAAGCTGGGGTCGGTCACCGCGCGCTCCAGCAGGTCGAAGAACACCTGCGAGCGCAACTCGTCCAGCGTCGGCAACGGCGCCAACGGCGTCGGCTCGTTACCGTTTCGTCCACAGGTGCCACCCGAACCGGCGTCCGGTTGCGCACGATCGAGGCGCGGCGTTTCCTCGACGTCGTTTCGTCCACAGCCCTCTGGATTCCCGAGATCCGACGGCGCGTCCTCACCGGCGCTGGTGAGCGACGTCGCCACGTTTCCGTTTCGTCCACAGCGGTCAAGAGGTCCGGCGCCTGACGCCGTCGTCGCACGGGCTTGCACGAGTGGCGTCGCCGCGATGCCGTCTTGTCCACAGGTTCCAGGCGCAGCGTCCTCCGAGTACCGACTCGGAACATCCGCGGGCGGCATCGGCACGATGCCGTTCTGTCCACAGGCTGCTTCGTCTGCAGTCACAAGTGGTTCCCCCGGCTCCGTGGCGGCGGTCTTGAGCTGGTGCAGGCGGCCGCGGGCCAGGGTGTCCAGGACGGTGTAGCCCCATTCGACCTCGGGGTCGGTGCCGGTGATGCCGAGGGTTGCCATGCCCTCGTGCTCCTGACCTCGGTACACCCCGGCCCGACGGCGCGCGGTGCGCTGGCGCTCGGCCTGCCCGTGCGGGTCCAACGCATGTAGCGCCCGGGTCAGGGACCGGCCGAAGTTGCCTGGGCTCTGCTGCGCCGCGCGGGGCAGGCACGCCGCCTGCACCGCAGCGATCAGCCGGTCGTCCTCGACGTCGTCGGCGTGGTCGGCCAGCACCCAGGCGTGGCCGACCGTCAACTGCCCGTCGCGCAGCGCCGCCCCAGCCGGGGCCAGCCGGCCGCCCAGCTGCGCGGCCAGGCGTACGCGCCGGGCAGCCGAGAACTGCGAGATCCGCAGGGTCTGGGCCACCTCCACCGTCGCGGCCCGTTCTGCCAGCGCGCTGCGCCGCGCTTCGGACTCGATACGCTCCAGCCGCTCCGCCTTCGGCGTCGCCTTCGCGTCCGACCGGCGACGCTGCAGCTCTTGCGCCAGCTCGGTGCCCGCCGCCGCCGCGCGCTCGGCCAGCACGCGTACCGCAGCGAGGCAGACCGCGTTCGCGTGCGCGACCTGACGCTCCGCAGCCTGCGTGAACTCGATCAGCTCCTCGTTCGACAGCGAATCAGGATCAGTCGCGGCGAGCACTGCCCCGGCGTCAGCACCGGGTCTGCTAATAGCACTGAGGTTCAGCATGTACCGACGCTAGGCGGTACCTCCGACAGCGAGCTGTGCACGCTGTTGGGCGACCGCCGCAACTTGTTGGTACCAGGCAATGTCGCGCGTCAAGACCTCGCGCGCCGGCGCAGGTTCACCTGCCGGGTCATTCTTACTCGATCCAGAACAGCTGCAACCGCGGCAGTTTCCTTCGTGCCCGTGCCGGCCGCCTCGGTCTCGGTGAGGCCCCCAGGCGTCGTGGACCTGACGCCACCCCTCTCACATGCCGAAGCGCTGGTGGTCCGCGCGTGTCGGCGCCGGCCACCCAGCGCCACGTCACCGTCCTGCGCCCGTGAGCCAACCGGCGAGTTGTTCGTCATCACTGATGAGCGATGAGCCGCACCAGCCCCCAGTTCCCCCGGTGGTTCGGCGCGTCGAGCAAGTGGTCCTGACCGTCGGCGGCGTACTCGCGCAGCGCGTCGACGATCTCGGCGATCGCCTCGTCGAACGTGGCACCGTCAGCCGCCACCGGCAGGCGGGGGATGATGACCGACCAGCCACCCGCCCCCGCCACCGTCTCGACTCGGGCCGGCATGCTCCGCGCGAGCAAGTCACGTAGGCGCTCAGCGTCGATGAAAGCAGCTCGGGTGTCATCGCGGCGAACCACAGCGGCTCGACCCCGCCCAGCGGCGTCGAGCAGGCCCTTGGAATGCGCTCGCGCATCCGATGAGCTCTCGAACGGCAGTGCTTCCATCCCGGGCGTCCTCCCCCTTCTCTTCGCGTCCGTCACGTACGTCAGTGGCAGCCAGTGTCACGCGGTCTTGCTCGCTGTGCGGTAGGCGGAAAGGATGCAAGTCCGCGGCTGCAGCAACGGGTCCAGCTTGTCGCGTACGAGCTGCTCGTCGTGGTCGGAGAGCGGGACGAGGGCACGTCGCAGCCGTACGCTCCAGGTCGCCGGGTGGGGCAACGCATCGAGCGTTCCGGCCAGCGGGCCCAACTCGACACTGGCATGCGGCGGTGCGACGCCAGTGATGCGCAGCCGCATCCCGACCGGGAAGTCGCGACCGCGAAACTGCACCACCTCGCCGGTGGTGCGGGACGCGGTGACCGTCGCGGTGCCCAGGACGAGACCCCGATCCCGTCCAGGATTGCGGTAGCAGCCGCGCGTCGCGTACATCAGCAGGCGGTGCCCCGGTTGGGGCGCTCGGTGCCGCCAGCTCTCCGGCAACGCGAACCGCTGCTCGGAGAGCAACCACCACAGCGGCTCCCGGTCCGAGATCACCAGCAGCGAGCAGTCCGACACCGGATCATGATGGCAGGCAGGCCGCCGATGGAAGCCTCAAGTGCCGGTCGAGGGCGGCTCGCGTGAGCCGCCCGTGCCGTGGTCGCTACCGGCGCGCGTCCTTCGATGTCTGCGCTCCGTGTCGAGTCCGAGCGCGCCGCAGCCGGCTCGCGAGCTGCGCGTTCACCTGCGGCTCGCGATCCAGCATCCGTTCCAACTGCTGGGCGTCGGCGGCGGTCAACTGAAGCATCTGTTCGTTGATCATGATGTCCCGGGCCTTGTCGAGGGCAGCGCCGAGCACGAACGCTGAGACGTCCTGCTGCTGCGCGGCAGCAGCACGGCGGATCAGCGCAAGCGCATCGGCGGTGAGCCGGACGTTGAGTCGTTCGGACCTGACGGCGCCGGGGGCAGTTGCCCCCTGCTCTGTGCTCATCGGTACCTCCAGGCGTCGACTGTACGTCTGTGGTACGTACAGGTCAACTCAGCTCCGCAAGCGTGGCGCGCACATCCTTGATCGTCATCAGCAGGTGCAACGGGTGGTCGATGAAGGGAGTGAAGCCGAACGATGCATAGTAGGCGGCGGCCTCAAAGTCGACGGCATGCACGACGACCACCTCACAGCCCAACTCGTCCGCCACCCGCAGGGACCGACTCAGCGCCTCACCCGTGAGCAGGGTGCCGATCCCCTGGTCCTACCGATCCTCGCGACGGCGAGCCGTGGAACGGGAATCAGGGCTGGGGATGCGGGCGCTGTCGGCTCGAACGCAAACGCGGTCGTTTCAAGGAGGCACAGAGCCACAGGTGGGGCAGCTCCCGCCAAGTGTCAGTGTGGCTTCAAACGATCACTGGTTGACGAGGATGTCGTAGCCGAACGTTACGTATGGCGCCACGTACTCCGAGCCGTTCACTTCACGCTGGACGGCATCAATGCGAATCACGCACAGGGCTCCGTTGTGGTTGAGAACGACGACCCGTTGGCCCACCCTCGGAGTGACGGTGCGACCCGGCGATAGGAACTTGCTGACCGAGCCTTCGTCGTAGTCGTCAGTCAGGATGAGGCCGACGGCCTTCATCGAATCTGCATAAACGTAGATGTTGTCGTTTCCGGCGCCGCTGACGCTGACCGCGAACTCGAACTCACCGTATCCGAGCGTGTAGGTGCGATTTGGGTGATCGTTGTAGTCGAACCGTACCGTGCCGCTCATGGCGGGACTTCGCCACCGACCAGGATCTCGGAGATTGTCGATGTGTTCGAGCCTAGACGCGCGATTCCTCAGGACGGACCACGGCACAGCATTCGCCTTGTCAGCAGGCAACCCTTCGGCCCATCGCCAAAGCTCGTTGATCTGTTCCGATCCGGGGTAGTCGGGTCGGGCCGGAGGTGAGTTGAAGTTGAATCCTTTCGGCTGGTGATCACGAAGCCACGCCGGCAAGCAACATCCTGCGTTATTGACGAACAGCGTCCCGAGCCAGCCGGACTCGCGATCACCATAGACGCTTCGAATCCACTCGTTTTCGATCGCGACGCCCGATCCCGGGACCGAGTCAGCGCGATAGACGTAGTTATCGTCAACCACCATGAGAACGTGCTTCGCATCTGTCACCTCCCGCATGAACCCGGTCAGGCTCGAGCCGTAGTCCACGGTCGCGTCGATTGCAACGGCGTAGCCGATGAGGTGCATGTGGCTTGCGAGGAGGCGAACCCAGGCTCTGTGCGCATCAGAGGTCCAGGCGTAAGAGACGAAGATGTCGGCCGACACAGAGCCTCACTACCCGCCCTGAGCTGCCACGACCAACGCGTGGCGGGGGCCTTGGCCGGGTGGTGGGTGGAGGGGGGTCTGGTAGGGCTCGCCCGTCTCAGCGGCCTTGGTCAGGGCGTCGTAGCGGTCGAGGACGAGGCGCTTGGTGCGGAACTCGCCGTGGTCGCGTTCCTCGTACTTGCGGACCACGAAGAACGAGTCGAGGACGTGCTCGACCTCGTCGCGCGCCAGGCCGTAGACGTGGAACATCGCGGCGTCGAGCTCGGCGCGGATCGCCTCCCGCCGCTCAGGGATCCAGCGAAACGGCGGCCCGTCTTCGCCAAGGTCGCGAGCGAACGGCGCGATCCGGTACGAGGTGTAGACGAGCTCGAGCACCCGGGGGCGTAGCCATTCGGCAAGCGGTTCCCGAAGCCATGGCGGAACCTGGTACATGGACTCAGGCGTCGGGCATGCCAACTGCTCCACGATGTATGCGCTCAGAGTGGTACCGCTCAGCTTCTGCCTTATGAGGTAGTCGGCAACGAGGCTCGACCAGGCAGTCTGAAGCAGGTGTCCCGAACCCGCCTTGGGCATGGCTAGCCATGCGTTGTCTCCTACGGCAGTACGCGGAAGGACGAACGGCACAAGGGTGCGCATGTCGGAGGAGCGGGTGAGGCGACGGAATCCGAGGAGCCAGCCGCGGTCGGTGCGGCCGGCGAGCGCCTTGTCAACCTCGGACTGCTCGACCCAGTAGCGGGCCAGCGGCTCGCATTCGGGGTCGTCGTGCTGGGCGTCGGTCAGCCGCGGCAGTGCCCCGACGTTCAGTTGCGCCTGGGTCGCGCCTGCGTAGGTCGAGAACCGGTGGTCGTAGTGGTTGAGCAGCTTCGCCTCGTACAGCGGGAGCCAGGTGGTGGTGCCGTCGCTCCATGCCCAGCCGTCGAACGTCGCACCGAGGGCGCTCAGATCGTCGGCAGTGCGGAACAGCCCGGAGTCGCTCGCCATGTTGAACAAACCTTGGCTGAACGTCAGGCGCCAAGGATTGCCGGCCGGATCATCCTCTCGGATGAGGATCGGGTGCCGCCGGTAGATGCCGAGGGTGATCTCAGCGTCGCGGCGGGACCGGAACAGCGGCAGCGTGCCGGTGTTGGGGTTGAGCAGTAGCACCTCCTCGGCGGCGAGCTCGAAGCGCCGGCCAGGCACATCGCCAAGGTGCCGCACGACGAACGCGAGCCGGGTGCGGTCCACCGGCTCGCCGCCCGTCATGCACGTCACCGCGAACCGGACTCGGTGGTCGACCTCCGCGAAGATCTTCGCCTCGTTCTCGAAGTCGTAGAAGGCAGCGAGGCGTTCGGTCCGGAGCGTGTCGGCGAAGAAGTCGGCGGTCGTCGCGTCGGTCGCGAGTCCGGTGGGGGTGATGATGCCCATCCGGCCGTCGTAGGCGATGACGGTGCGGAAGTGCTCAGCGAAGATGCTGTAGGTGTTGATCTTCCCGCGCGCGGTCAGCGGGTAACGACCCGAGGCGCGGACGAAGAGGTTCTCCGCCTGGCCACGACGACTCTCGGCACGGAACTCCCGGAACAGCTCGGGATCGTCATTCTCAAGCGCCGCGATCAGCTTCTTGCGAGCGGCCGCGTTCGGGGCATCAGCGATCGCGGGGTCGCGAGAAGCGAAGAACTCCTTCTCCGACATCTGCACCGTTTCCCAGGGCGGATTGCCGAGGACGCAGGAGAAGCCGCCCGTCCAGCCGGTGTCGGCGTTCTCGGGTAGCGCGCCGGCGGGGACGTCGAAGACGTCGGGGAACTCCAGGTGCCAGTGGAAGAACCGGTACTCGGTCGTGAGCCGGACCACCTCGGCCTGTTCTGCGGTCGCGATCACGTCCGGCCCGCCGACCGTGGACGCTCCGACCACCACGGGCAGCGGTCCCAAGCTGAGCCGCTCCAACGTCTCCTGGGTGAGGGCCGGCGCACCGGGCTGCTTGACCTGCACGAAGGCGGCGCACCAAGCATCCGCGACCAGCCGGGAGCGGCGCGCCTCCGGGGAGGCGGCGAGCTCACGCAACCGCGCGGCGGCCAGGTGCAGGTCGGCGAGCGACTCGGCGCGGCGGGACTGCTCGGCGAGCTCCGCGTACTGCGTGCGCAAGTGCGAGTTCGACACCTCCAGGACCGGGGCGTCGAACAGGTCCCCTTGGGCGGCCTGGTCGCGTTCGGCCTTGTTGCGTCTGCGCAGCGCGGTCGCGTACTTCTTGTCGTCGCCCTCGATCGGGGCGAACGCGGCATCGGGGATGCCGGCAGCGAGCAGCGCCGGCGTCGTGCCGAGCAGGGCGTTGCCGACCTTGATGTGGGCGTCGAGGAACGACAGCGGCCGGCCGGGCGTGAGGGACTCCAGCCACAGGCTGACCTTGGCGAGATCCGCGGCCATGGGGTTGATGTCGACGCCGTAGATGCAGCGGGTCACCACGTCGTGCATCGCGTCGCTGATCGCCGTTGGGGTCGGGTCGACCTCCTGCGTGCGGACCGCGGCGAGCCGGGTGGCGATGCGGCGGGCGGCGGCGACCAGGAAGTGCCCAGAGCCGCAGGCCGGGTCGCAGACCGTCAGTGACAGCAGCGCGTTCTCGGGGTCGGGCGTCTTCTGCGCGTCGTCGAGCAGCGGGTCGAGGGCCTCGTCGAGGACCAGGTCGATCAGGGCGCTCGGGGTGTAGTACGAGCCGGACGACTTGCGCTCGTTGCCGGCGAGCGTGTCGAGGGTGAAGGTGCGCATCACCTGGTCGTGGCGCGGCACCAGCTCGAGCAGGCTCTCGTAGATGCTGCCGAGCTCCTCGGCGCCCAGGTTGCGGTAGTCGACCCGGCGCTTGGGCTGGCCGGGCGGCTGCACGACGGTGAGGGCGCGTACGGCGGCGAGCAGCGCGTCGTTGGGCAGCTCCCAGTCCATGACCACATCGGCCGGGCCGTGGTCGAACAGCCCGCCGATGCCGGGCAGCGCGAGCTCGGGCCGGCCACCCTCGCGGCCGAGCGCGCCGATGACCAGGCGCAGCCCGTGCCAGAGGTCGCGGTGCCCGGTGCCGCGCCGGCTGGTCGCGAGGCGGCGCAACCTGTTGGTGGAGAAGAAGGTCTCGTACCGCTGGACCGCGTCGGGGTCGGCGCCGGGGGCGAGCAGCACGCGGCGGTCCTCGGCGACGAACAGGAACAGCAGCCGGTACGCGAGGCGCAGCAGCGCCCGGTGCAGGTCGTCCAGGCGCAGCTCACCGGCGGCGACCTTGGCGTTGGCGTCGGGGTTGGCGGTGAGGAACCCGGTGCCCAGGTGCTCGAGCGCCGTCTTCACGCCGTCGCGGAGCTGGCCGAGGGCACGGGTGCCGGACTCGACAGCGGCGGTGCGCCAGGTCTCCAGCCAGCAGTCGGCCGGCACCGTGCCGTCGGCCACCTCGACGCGGGACTCGTGCAGCAGCAGGAACAGCAGCACGAAGTCGGAGTAGACCTCGCCGTCGAACATCGCCTCGAGGTCGAACTCGACGTACGCCTGCCCGGTGAGCGCACTGGAGTCGCGCAGCAGCCGCAGCAGCCGGCCGTTGGACACGACCGCCCACAGGTAGTCGTCGGTGCGGTCGAGCAGCTCCTGCACCATCGCGTGCGGGGCCCGGCCGGCGGCGCCGCGCACGCCGGGGGTGCGCCGGTCGAGGTCGACGCCCCAGCCGAGCAGGTGCATGGGGGTGGCCCCCCACAGGTGCGAGACGCCGAACGCAGTGCCGTCGACCGTGAGTCCGCCGGCGGGGGTGGTGGGGACGCGGCCGTAGCCGAGCTCGCGCAGCAGCACCAGCAGCCACTTCTCGCGGGTGACCCCGATCGCCGGGTCGCCCTCGGGCAGCGTCGCGACCGCGTCGCGGAACGCCGTCCAGACCCCGGTCAGGTATGCCCAGGCCCGGTTCGCCGCCTCCCGCGGCGTCTCCCCCGCGGCGAGGTGGTAGTCCGCGGGGCGCAGGCCGGGCAGGTCGGTCGCGGCGAGGACCCGCGCCAGCAGGTCGGGCGGCAGCAGCCCGCCGACGGTGCGGACGGTCGTGGGCTCGCCGGTCATGGCGCACCTGCCGCGACGGCCGGCAGGTAGACGTAGACGCCGAGCACGTCGACGGGGTGCTGCGCCGTGACCTTCAGCCCGCGGCGGGCCGCGCCGGCGCCGGCGCGTACCCGGCGGTGGCTGTCGAGCAGCGCGGCCGCGAGCTCGTCGGCACGGCGGTCCAGTTCCGGGGCGAGCAGCACCAGCCCGTCGAGGGTGCGGGCGGCGAGCTGGCCCGCCTGGTCGGCGGGCACGTTCGCGTCCGGGCGCGCCGCGAGCAGCGCCCGGGCCTGGTCGGGCTCCAGCCAGCGCGGGTCGCTCGCCGGGCCCTGGAACGCCAGCAGCTGGGCGTCCTCGGCGACGAGCTGGCGCACCCCGTCGCGTGTGGGCAGGTCGAGGTGGAAGCGCATCCGGGTCAGCAGCAGCGTGGTACGCGCCGGGACGGCGGTCGTGCGGACGACACCGGCGCGGCGGGCCGGGCGGGCTTCGGGGTCGAGGGCGGGGTCGAGTGCCGCGTCGAGGACGTGGCGGGCGAGCGCGCTCACTGCCGGGTCGGTGCGGGCGAGGACCGCATCACCGCGGGGCACGGGCAATTCGTCATGGAAGCGCAGCGGTTCGGCGTGTCCGGGAGGCAGCGCGTCCCGCACGCCGACGGTGAGCGTTGCAGTGGTGGCGGTGAACCCGCCTGCTGCTGGCTGCACCGAGGCGCCGAGCGAGCGCAGCGCCTCCTCGGTGAACCAGCGCACGTCGGTGTGCGCGCCCACGTGCGCGCGGGCGGCGGCGACCTCGGCAGCGACCTCCTCGGGGTGGATGGCGCGCTGGGCGTACCGCTCCCGGGAGACTTTCTCCTTGGCCGCGGCCGATTCCCAGTCCCGGTGCAAGGTCTCGGTCTGCTCGGTCAGGCCCAGGTCGAGGCTGAGCTGGTCCGGGTCCTGGCCGCGCAGCAGCAGTCCTTCCATCAGCGCCTCGAGGACCGAGTCGGACTCGGCGGGCACCGGCACCGAGACGCCGGTGGCGCGGGAGATCTGCTGGTGCTTGCGCAGCAGCACGTCGAGCACGATGCCGTCGATGCGGTTGTCGATGCCGTAGATCGTGACCGCGCGTACGACGTCCGCGAGCTGGCCGAACCGGTCGACCCGGCCTTCGCGCTGTTCGTGGCGGGTCGGGTTCCAGGCGAGGTCGTAGTGCACCACGGCCTGGAACGCGTCCTGCAGGTTCACGCCCTCGGACAGGCAGTCGGTGGCGACCAGCACGTGCCGGGCGCCGGTGGCGGCGAGCTCGCGCACCCGCGCCTCCCGTTCGGCGGCGGGCAGCGAGCCGGTGACCGCGGCCACGGTGACCTTCGGCAGTGCCGCGGCGAGGTGCTCGGCGACGTACTCGGCGGTGTGGATGAAGCGCGCGAACACGATCGGGTCGTAGCCGTCCGCGAGCAGGCTCTTGACCTGCGCGATGACGGTGGCGAGCTTGCGGTCCTGCTGCGGTCCTTCCAGCGCCTCGGCCCGCCGGGCGAGGGCGCGCAGCCGGCGGCGCTCGGCCGATCCTGGCGCTGCGGCGTCGTCGTCGCTGGAGTCCAGGTCCGCGCCGGGGGTGGCGTCGAGCGCCTCCAGGGCTTCGTCGTCGGCGGTGTCGAGCACGCCGGCGCGGCCGAGCGCGTCGGCCTCGTCGACGTCGGCGGCCTGCGCGGCGGCGGCCCGGGTGCGCAGGGTCGCGGCAGCGGCGCGGGGCGAGGAGGCGAGGGCCCGCAGCAGCGCGAGGGCGCTCCACCAGCGCACCCGCTGGCGCAGCGCGCCGCCGCGCTCGTCCTGCACCCGGCCGCGTGCGTACTCAAGGACGGCGTCGAACAGGTCGCGGTAGTCCGGGGTGAGCTGGTAGGGCGCTTCGCGGGTCTCCCGGTCGCGCGGGAACCGGGTCTCCTCGGCGAGGTACTTGCGGATGTCGCTGCGCCGGCGTTGCACGAAGTGCCGGGCGAGGCGACCACGGCCGGCGTCGGTGTCCAGGTCCAGCTCGGCGAGGTCCGGGTCGAGCAGCCCGAGCAGGTTGCGGAAGCCCTCGTCCTTGCCGGAGTGCGGGGTGGCGGTCACCAGCAGCAGGTGCCGGGTGGGGTCGGCGGCGACCTGGCGCATCAGCTCGTAGCGCTGGTGGCGGGCGCGGCCGGTCGCGACGGTGCTGTCGTCGACTGCGGTGTGCGCCTCGTCGACGATGACCAGATCCGGGCAGTGGTTGAGGAACTCGTGGCGGCGCCGCGCGCTCTTGATGAAGTCGGTCGAGACGATGACGTACGGGTACTTGACGAACAGCGACTGGTCCATCATCAGGTCGCGTTCGAGCCGGCGCGCCGTCGAGGTCAGCACCAGCTCGGCGTCGATGCCGAACTTCTCGCGCAGCTCGTCCTGCCACTGCTCCGCCAGCGCCGGGCTGCACAGCACCGCGAGCCCGTGCGCCTCGCCCTGTGCGAGCAGCTCGGCCGCGATCAGACCGGCCTCGATCGTCTTGCCGATGCCGACGTCGTCGGCGATGAGCAGCCGGGTGGTCTGCTGGCGCAGCGCCATCAGCAGCGGCACGTACTGGTACGCCCGCGGCTCGACGGCGATGCCACCGAGCGAGCGGAACGGCCCGGCGCAGGAGCGGAACCCGATCTGCAGGGCGGTGCGCAGCAGGCCGGCGCTCGCCGCGTCGCCGAGATCGTCGGGGCGCGGCGGCGGGAAGCTCGCCGGCTCAACGGGTTCCAGCGCCGGGAACACTCCGGCCCGGTCGTCGTCGCCACCGCCGAGCGGACGCAGCACCAGAAAGCCCGGCTCCGACTCCGGCTCGACCACCCACTCGCGTCCCCGGGTGCGTACCAGGGCACCGGGCGCGTACGCCGTGCTCAATCGACCGTCCTCCCGCATGACACCGTCGTGCCTCGGTCAGTCAACCATCGGGTGGACCGGGCCTGGCCGCGAGGTGCCGAACGAGCGAACCGGCCCCGATCGGCCGGTATGCTTTCTTCATACTGGAGGTGGATCGATGGTGGTACGCAAGGTGGCGGTGACCCTGCCCGAGGACCTCTACCAGCTCGTCGAGCGGGCTCGGGCCGTCGAGCACCGCAGTCGCTCGGAAGTGATCCAGGAGGCGCTGCGCACCCACTTCGGCGAGGCGATCTACGTGCCCTCCGACGAGGAGCGCCGCGAGCTGGTGGCGGCGCTCGACCAGCTGCAGGACGAACCGAGCTCGTTGCAGGACTGGTCCGAGGTGCGGAGGCGGCTGCGGTCGCACCGATGAGGATCCGGCTCACCGCATTCGCGGTGCAGGACCTCGAGGATGCGACAACGTACTACGACGAGGCGGCCGGACTCGGAACCACATTCCTCGATCAGTTCGAGCTGGCGTTGCGCCGGCTGGAGCTGTTCCCGCGCAGCGCTCCTCCGGTGGCCGGGTTCCCCGAAGTCCGACGGGCGCGGGTCCGGCGCTTCCCGTTCGGCCTCTTCTACCGGGTCGAGCAGGAGCAGCTGATCGTCCTGCGGGTGCTCCACGCCCGCCGCGACGCCGCCTCGCAGCTCGACCAGCCCGACACGCGGACGTGAGCGCGCCCGATGGTCGCCGCGGCGCGCAACGACTACGGGCGGCCGAACACCGACGCGTTGCCCGCCACCACCGCGTCCCAGTCCGCGTCGTGGCGGACCCGCACCACATGCCAGCCGGCATCGATCAGGCGCTCCTCGGCAGCGGCGTCGCGCTCCCGCTGCGCCGAACTGTCGTGGGGCGGCCCGTCGACGAACACCGCCGTCGGGCCGGTCGGCAGGTCGTACACGAAGTCCGGTCGCGCGCCGGCCTCGGCGACCAGGACCTGCGCTCGGTCGGGCAGCCGTAGTCCCTGCGCGTCCAGCCAGTCCAGGAAGCGGCGTTCGAGACTGCTCTCGGTGAAGGCCGCCATGATCCCGCGCTGCTCGCTGCGCGGTCGCCCGCCGGCGCCGGTCACGGTGGTCGCACCACCGAGCGACAGGAGCAGGTCACGGACCGCATGGCGGTTGATCGACGCGTGATCGATCTGGTTGCCGTACGCCAGCAGGCAGTCGTAACACGCCTTCTCGCAACGCTCCCGGGCTCCCGGCGCATGGTCGAGGTCCGCGCCGGTGTCCGGGTCGAAGTGCGCGATCGCCAACGCCTGCCGCGCCACCCGCGCCAGCGCGTCCGGCTCTTCCACGAGCCGCCGCAGCGCGCCCGCTCCCCCTTCCGCCGACTCCATGAGCAGGAACCGGCCACGCCGGTCCGGCTCGGGCAGCACCTCGGAGCCGAGCTCGGAGTCCTCGAGCTGGAACAGTGCCTCGGCGCCGCGCTCCAAGGCGTACCTGACCGTGATGGCGACGTCGTCGTCAGCGGGCTCGGCGAGGCGCACCACCGCGATGTTGCGGCGGTCGGTGACGTACGGGATGACCTGCTTCTTTGTCGCGACGTCCTCGGCCGCGTCGAGGGAGTCCGCGTCGACGACGGCGTCGCTCGCCTGCTTCTCCGACAGCCACCGTCCGGTCTGCAGGTCGAGCCAGTAGCCGCGGGCATCGGGGTCCTTGCGGCGGCGGCGGCCCACGTTGGCGATCCGCAAGGTGGCGCTGTCGCCGTACTCCAGGTGCAGCAGCGGCCGGCCGGCGGCCTCGGCGGTGGCGACCACCCGACCCGGGCGCTCCCCGTGGTCGGCGAACCGGTAGGACACCTCGAGCTCGAAGCCGGAGCGGCGCCGCTCCTCCTCGTCGCTGGAGATCCGTTCGCGGCGCTTGGTGAACACCGTCTGCAGGCGCAGCAGGCCGTACGTCTTGGCACCCAGGCGCTCGCCGCAGCAGTCGCACACGTCGACCCCGACGCCGACCGGGTGGTGGTAGCCGCAGGCGTGGCAGCGGCGGGCCTCCTCGGTGTCCACGCTCGGGCCGGACTCGCCGCGCGGCAGTTGCACCCGGTCGACGACGTAGCGGGCGCCCTCGTGGTAGATCAGCGCGCCCGGACCGAACTCGCTGATGGCGAGGAAGCGGGGGCGCTGCAGGTAGTCGCCGCGGTCGTACTGGCGCCGCGTCCCGGGAATGAATGCGGCCAGCGGCAGTCGCGGGAACGAGTAGCCGGGCAGGAACCCCTCGGAGGCCAGGTAGCGGTAGGAGTAGAAGTCGGTCTGGCCGAGCTCGCTGTCCTCGTTGCGCAGCAGTTTGAGCTGGTTGCGGGCCTCGGCCTGGCGCCGTGCCGCTTGCTCCCGCTGCCCGCGCGTGGCCCGGGTATCCACCGCCAGCTTGCCCTGCTGGACGTACTCGGCGAGCGCGGCCCGGTAGAGGTCGCGCCAGCGCTCCAGCGCCCGGTCCAGTGCCTCCGGAGCGCGCCTGACCTGATCGGCGGTCCAGTCCTCGCCGTACCATGCGGCGCTCTCGCCGGCCTGGCGCCAGCTGTCCTGCAGCTGGCTCATGAGCCGGTCGGCCTGCATCTGGGCGCGGCGCTGGGCAGCAGGGTCGGTGAGGGACCGCCAGGTGTCGGGCAGTACGCGCAGGGTCGGCTCGTCGCCGTCGGCCTCGACGACGTCGGTGATCCGGGCCCGCATGGAGACGCCGGTCTCGGCGAGCCACACCGCCTGCACATGCGAGCGGACCAGGTCCTCGTTGGTCAGGTCCAGCCGCGGCGCCACCACGGAACCGGCGACCATCTCGCGCGAGTGCCGGAAGTAGTACGAGTCGTGGGCGTTGCCGGTGGCGCAGTAAGTGACGACCAGCGCCGGCTGACCGGAACGACCGGCGCGCCCGGAGCGCTGGGCGTAGTTCGCGGGCGTGGGTGGCACGTTGCGCATCCCCACCGCGTTCAGACTCGCGATGTCGACGCCGAGCTCCATTGTCGGTGAGCAGAAGAGCGCCGGCAGCGCGCCGTCACGGAAGTCGGTCTCCCGTTGCTGCCGTACCTCCGGTGGCACCTGGGCGGTGTGCTCGGCCGCGTGCAGGCCGGCTAGACCGGCAGCGATGTCGCGGTACAGGTCACGGAAGAACGGGTTGACCCGGGCGGTGGATTCGGCGTCGAGAGCTCGGCGCAGCGGGTCGTCGGACCCGGTCGTGCCGTCCCCGGCCAGCCACCGCAGCGCCGACGCCTTGAGCCGGTAGCCGGGCGGTCCGGCGTCGGGTTCCACCGCGACCGTGAGCAGCCCGCAGCTCTCCAGCAGCGCGAACAACGACGCGATCGCCGCCTGGGCGTCGTCACCGTCCGCCAGGTACCGGCCAAGGTTGCCGACCCGACGCAGGTACCGGCCGTACGCGGACCGCTCCGAGACGTTGAGATCACCCCGGTAGCCGCCCGGTTTGCCGCGCCGGGGGAAGGCCGTCCCGACCTCGACGAGCCGCTCCCCCTGGCCGATCGACCACAGACCCGTCAGGTGCTGGCGGGACTCGCGCTCGAGCCGCTCGAAGCCGGTCTGCGTCAGGCAATCGACGTCGACGGCGAGGACCCGGCGAAGCTCGTCCAGCAGGATGCGGGACAGCTCCTCGCGCAGCGGCGCGGCGACGGCCTGCCAGGCGGGGTGGTGCTCCTTCCACAGCGGCTCGTCCGCGGCGATCTCGGTCAGGTCCACGTAGTCCAGCCGCAGCAGTCCGGTCTGCTCCAGGTTCGGCATGGTGACGCGCCAACCGCGCTGCAGGTCGGTGTAGAGGCGGTACTCGAGCACGGCCCGCAGCGCCCGCTGCGCCTGCTCGGCTGCCGAGTAGCGGGCGCCCGGGTTCGCAGCGAAGTCCTGCGGCACGAGCCCGAGCGTGTCGGCGACGCGCTGGGCGACCACGTCGTGCGTGAGGCCGTCGGCGTGCGCGGCGGCAGCGCGGTGCAACGCGCCGCGCAACTGGGCGACCTGGACGAAGTCGTTGAAATGGCCCGCCTGCAACGAGGCGTCCTGGCGGTTGTCGACGAACGTCAGCAGCTTGCGCGCCGCAGGTGCCAGCTCGTCGTCACCAAGCGCCTTGAGCGAGCGCACGATGCTGCTCGTCACGAGCGTGACCGCCGACGACCGTCCCTCCTGGTCCAGGGTGGCGAGTTTGGCGAAGTCCGCACCGCGCACCTGTTCGTACGACACCCGGCACCGCAGGCAGAACGCGAACGGTGTGGACATGAACCAGGCCTGCAGGCCCGCGCCGCTCCCGGCCTGCGTCCCGTCCGGGGCGAGCCACACCGGCTCCGGCAGGTATTTCTGCTTGCTCGGCACGACGTACGGCTCGCCGGCGTCCGACATCACCACCCAGTGCTCGGGAAGTCGTCCCTCACCCAGGGGGTCCTGGGGCCACGGCAGGTCTGCGGAGACGTACAGGTAGCCGGTGACGGCATCGCCGCCGGACGCATCCGCGTCGCGGCGGGCGACGTAGACGGTGTCGCCGGACCGCGTGGTGCGGGCGACGACGAAGTACTCCTGGCCACACTCGCGGCAGAAGCCGAGCGGCAGCAACGCCTTGCCCGCTTGGCCCGGCACGCTGACCTGGTAGTGGCTGGTGAGATGGCGGGTGGCCTCCGGCTCGAGGGAGGCGTACACGGTGTCGCCCTTGGAGAGGAACTGGTGGAGCCGGAAGGCGAACAGCGGCCGGTCGGTCTCCGGGTCGCGGGCCTGCGACCCCTCCTGCAGGACGGCCCGGATGGCACGGTCACACCGGTTGCGCGGCAGCCCGGTCAGCTCCGCCAGCTCGGCCGCGGCGCGCGGCACCGTGGTCGGCACCCGACGCACCAGCCGGTCGGTGCCCGACTCGACCGTGAGCCCGAACGTGGTCTCGACCCAGGAGGCGAGCGGGTCGGAGGCCAGCTCGAAGTAGCCGCGTTGCACAGTCGGATCGGTGGCGGCGGTGATGGCGACGTGCAGCGCTGCCGGACTTGTGGGCTGCGACGAGGTAGCGCGGCGCAGCGTCTCACCGATCACCCGCTCCGGTGTGACCTGAGCGCCGAAGAGTCGCGATGCGACATGGGCGACCGTGGTGCGCTGCTCCTGCAGCGTCCCGCCGGACGCCATCGTCGCGGACGTACCGATGACCTGCAGCCGCGGCGCACTGCACGCCTCGCGGAGGCGGCGGACCAGCATCGCGACGTCGGCGCCCTGGCGGCCACGGTAGGTGTGCAGCTCGTCGAGGACCAGGAACGACAAGCCCTGCGCTGCGCGGATCAGATGCTGGCGCTCGTCGGGACGGGTCAGGACCAGCTCGAGCATGACGTAGTTGGTCAGCAGGACGTCCGGAGGCTGGGCGAGGATGCGCCGCCGTTGCTCGTCGCTCTCCTGGCCGGTGTAGCGGGCGAACGTGACCGGTTCACCACCGTCGGGATACCCGTACCGCAGGAACTTCTCGAGCTCGTGCAACTGCGAGTTCGCCAGAGCGTTCATCGGGTAGACGATGATCGCCTTCACGCCGGAGCGCCGGGCTCCCTGTGCCCGGTTCTCGCGCAGGACCGCATCGACGATCGGCACGATGTATCCGAGTGACTTCCCGGAACCGGTGCCGGTGGTGAGTACGTACGACCCGCCTGAGCGCGCGGCGTCGATCGCATCACGCTGGTGGCGGTGCAGCGTGAGCGCCCGACCCCCCGCGTCCGTCGGGTCGGACTTGATCCGGAAGATCCGCTCGCACTCGGGATCGAGCACCCCGTGCCGCGCCAGCTCCGGGATGGCACCGCCGGGCGCGAAGCTGGGGTTGAGGCTGAGCCAAGGGTCGGGCCACTGCTCCCCCTCCGCCCGCTGACGCTCCACCAGCGCCTTGATGCGCGAATCGCGTACCTCGACGAACCCGGTCGTGAACGCCTCGTAGTCCGCGATCAGCTGCTCGTGGATCGTGAAGACGTCCATGCTCTCCGTCTCCGTCGCCCGGCAATGACTCCCCGGACCGTATCCCCACGCGCGCGGTCGGTCCACGCCCTCACGGCATCGGCAGGCACGCGACCGCAGTTGAGCGCCCTCCGCGAGCAGCGCCGCCGGGAATGCATGGTTCCCCCGGGAACTTGTCACTGGTATGCAGCTGGAAGTCTTCTCGGACGTGGTCTGCCCGTGGTGCTGGATCGGCAAGCGACGGCTCGAACAGGCGCTGGCAGCGTTCCCCTACCGCGACCAGGTGCAGGTGACCTGGCGCAGCTTCCTGCTCGACCCGGGAGCGTCCTCGGATGGGCGGCCGGTGCTCGACCGGCTCGCGGAGAAGTACGGCGTGAGTCTCGAGCAGGCGCAACAGATGAACGAACGCGTCACCGCCGTCGCGGCGCAGGACGGGCTCGACTATCACCTCGACCGCGCGATCAGCGCGAGCACCCTCGACTCCCATCGGTTGCTGCACCTCGCGGCCGAGCGCGGTCGGTACGACCAGCTCCAGGAGCGGCTCTTCGCGGCGTACTTCTCCGAGGGTGTCGACCTCGGCGATCGCGACGAGCTGGTCCGGCTCGCCGCGGAGTCCGGTCTGGACGAGGGCGAAGCGCGCGGGACGCTGGAGAGCGATGCGTACGCCGACGCCGTGCAGTCCGACTTCGCGCGGGCGCGGGCGTACGGGATCAGCGCGGTGCCGTTCGTCGTGCTCAACTCCCGGCTCGGGGTCTCGGGCGCCCAGCCGGCCGACGTGTTCGCCGAGGCGCTCGCCCAGGCGTGGGCGCAAGCGAACCCGCTGCAGCAGGTCGGCGCCGACGGCGGCGCTGCCTGCACGGGCGACAACTGCGCCGTCTGACCGGCCTGCTCCGCCCCGCGTCCGCCTGCACCTGTTGGCATACTCCTCCGGTGCGAACGACCACCGCGGGCATCGCTGCCGCCGCCCTCGTCGCGTTCGGCTCGGCCCTGCCACCGGTGGCTGCCGTCGCGCCGGGGTCCGTCGCGCCGGCGTCGGGGTCGAGCCCATCGCTCCAACGCGCCCAGCCGGGCAATCCGAGCGGGCACGTTCCGGTGCCGCCGGCCGCCCGCGCCGTCGACACCACGCGGCCGACCCGGGTGATCGGGCACGGCACGGCTGCCAGCTGCACGTCCGCCAAGGTCGTGCGCGCCGTACGCCGGGGCGGGATCATCACGTTCGACTGCGGCCCGCGGCCGGTCACGATCGTCATGAAGCGCACGGCCAAGGTGCACAACACGAGCAAGCGGGTCGTCATCGACGGTGGCGGCAAGGTGACCCTCAGCGGAGCCGGGAAGCGCCGGATCCTCTACCAGAACACGTGCGACCGCTCACTCACCTGGACGACCTCGCACTGCGACGACCAGGCGAGCCCGAAACTGGTGCTGCAGAACCTGACGTTCGCCAAGGGGAACGCGGCAGGTCTGCGCGCGGAGGGCGGTGGCGGCGGCGCCGTCTTCGTACGCGGCGGCCAGCTCAAGATCGTCAATTCGCGGTTCGTCAAGAACCGCTGCGAGCGTACCGGCCCGGACGTGGGCGGCGCCGCGGTGCGGGTGCTCGACCAGTACCAGGACCGACCGGTGTACGTGGTCCACAGCACCTTCGGCGGCGCGAAGGGGCGCGGCGGTCGCTGCTCGAACGGTGGGGCACTCAGCAGCATCGGGGTCTCGTGGGTCGTGCTCAACAGCGTGATCAGTCACAACCGTGCGATCGGCCGGGGTGCGAACCCGGCGCGAGGCAGTACGCCGGGAGGTGGCAGCGGCGGCGGGATCTACACCGACGGCAACGATGTCACCCTCACCATCGCCGGCACGCGGATGGAGCACAACCGAGCACGGGAGGGCGGCGGTGCGATCTTCTTCGTCAGCAACGACCGGACCGGCACGCTGACGATCGATCGCTCGGTGTTGCGGCGCAACCCGAGCGCCGGCTTCGAGACGGCCGGGTACCCGGGGATCTTCTACCTCGGCTCCGGTCCCCCGCGCGTCACCGCCTCCATCGTCAAATGAGAGGTGCGATCCCGTACGGCCCTCGCCGTTGATCATGGCGTCGTGGGTCGCAAACGGCGTTTGGGACCCACGACATCATGATCAACTGGGAATGGGGCCTACGACGTCATGATCAACCGGGGGTGGGGCGTACGGGGTAATGATCAACGAGGTGGCGGCTGCGGCTACTGCAGGCAGGACGGGCCGAGCAGCGCCTTGAGGTCGCCGAACAGTGCCGGGGACGGCGTCACGCGCAGCCCGGCGTCGAGCGCGACGAGGGTGGTACGCGGGCCGTTGGTCATCGCCAGGTGCACCTCGGTCGCACCCGGGTGGGTGGCGAGCACGTCCTTGAGGCGGTCCACGACCGGCGGGATCACCCGGGCCGCCGGCACGGTGATGACGACCGGGCCCTCGCCGTGCACGCTCAGGTCCGGGACGGTCACCTCCATCGCGGTCAGGCGTACGCCGTCCTCCTCGGACTTGCGCACCCGGCCCTTGACCACCAGGACGGCGTCGGTGTGCAGCACGTGCGAGACGAGCTGGAAGGTCTGGGTGAACACCATGACCTCGACCGAGGCCTCGAGGTCCTCGACCGACAGCACCGCGTAGACGTCGCCGCGCTTGTTCACCTTGCGGCTCACCGAGGTGACGAGCCCAGCGATGGTGACCATCCGCCCGTCCTCGACGTCCTCGGCGTGCAGCGCGGAGACCGGCAGGTCGGCGCTCGCGCGCAGCACCCCGTCGAGCCCGGACAGCGGGTGGTCGGAGACGTAGAGCCCGAGCATCTCGCGCTCGAAACCGAGCAGCATGTTCTTGTCCCACTCGGTCAGCGGGATGTTCACCTCGAGCCCGGTGCCGCCGTGCTCGTCGCCCCCGCCCAGACCGCCGAAGAGGTCGAACTGGCCGATCGCCTCGGCCTTCTTGGTCTCGGAGGTGGCGTCGACGACCTGCTCGTGGACGAGCAGCAGCCCCTTGCGGGTGTGCCCGAGCGAGTCGAACGCGCCGGCCTTGATCAGCGACTCGACGGTGCGCTTGTTGCACACGACCTGGCTGCTCTTGGCCATGAAGTCCAGGAAGTCGGCGAACCGGCCCGACTGCTCGCGTGCCGTGACGATCGCCTCGACCACGTTGCTGCCGACGTTGCGGATCGCCGAGAGCCCGAAGCGGATGTCGGTGCCGGTCGGGGTGAAGTCGCTGTCGGACTCGTTCACGTCCGGCGGCAGCACCTTGATGCCCATCCGGCGGCATTCCCCGAGGTAGATCGCGAGCTTGTCCTTGTCGTCCTTGACGCTGGTGAGCAGCGCGGCCATGTACTCGCTCTGGTAGTTCGCCTTCAGGTACGCGGTCCAGTACGACACCAGCCCGTAGCCGGCGGTGTGCGCCCGGTTGAACGCGTAGTCGGAGAACGGGACTAGCGTCTCCCAGAGCTTGGCGATCGCCGCCTCGGAGTAGCCGCGCTCGCGCATCCCCTGCGAGAACGGCACGAACTCCTTGTCCAGGATCTCCTTCTTCTTCTTGCCCATGGCCCGGCGCAGCAGGTCCGCGGCACCGAGCGAGTAGCCCGCGACGCGCTGCGCGATCGCCATGACCTGCTCCTGGTAGACGATCAGGCCGTACGTGTCGTCCAGGATGTCGGCGAGCGGCTCGGCCAGCTCGGGATGGATCGGGGTGATCGGCTGGCGCTTGTTCTTGCGCTCGGCGTAGTCGGTGTGGGCGTGCACGCCCATCGGGCCGGGACGATAGAGCGCGAGTACGGCGGAGATGTCCTCGAAGCTGTCCGGAGCCATCTGACGCAGCAGCGAGCGCATCGGGCCGCCGTCGAGCTGGAAGACGCCGAGCGTGTCCCCGCGGGCGAGCAGCTCGAACGCGGGCGCGTTCTCCAGCGGCAGCTCCTCGAGCACCACCGTCTCACCGCGGTTGTTCGCGATGTGCCGCAGGCAGTCGTCGAGCACGGTGAGGTTGCGCAGCCCGAGGAAGTCCATCTTCAGCAGGCCGAGGGTCTCGCAGGCGCCCATGTCGAACTGCGTGATCACGGCCCCGTCCTGCTCGCGGCGCCAGACCGGCACGACATCGAGCAGCGGCTCCCGGCACAGGATGACGCCGGCCGCGTGGACCCCCGGCTGCCGCTTGAGGTTCTCGAGACCCTTGGCGGTGTCGACCACCTTGCGCACGTCGGCGTCCGCGTCGTAGATCTCGCGGAACTCCTTGGCCTCCGAGTACCGGCTGTGGGACGAGTCGAAGATCCCGGACAGCGGGATGTCCTTGCCCATGACGGCCGGGGGCATGGCCTTGGTGATCCGCTCGCCCAGCGCGAACGGGTAGCCGAGCGCCCGGGCGGCGTCCTTGACCGCGGCCTTGGCCTTGATCGAGCCGTACGTGACGATCTGCGCGACCCGTTCCTTGCCGTAGCGTTCGGTGGCGTAGCGGATCATGTCGCCGCGCCGGCGCTCGTCGAAGTCCATGTCGATGTCGGGCATCGAGATGCGCTCGGGGTTGAGGAACCGTTCGAACAGCAGCCCGTGCCGGATCGGGTCGAGCTCGGTGATCCCGAGCGCCCAGGCGACGAGCGACCCGGCGGCCGAGCCGCGCCCCGGACCGACCCGGATGCCGTTCTCCTTGGCGTAGCGCACCAGGTCGGCGGTGACGAGGAAGTATCCCGGGAACCCCATCCGGGTGATGACCTCGACCTCGTACGCCGCCTGCTCGCGGTGCTTGTCGGGCACCGGCCCGCCCGCGAAGCGCGCGGTGAGCCCGCGCTCGACCTCCTTGACGAGGAACGACTGCTCGTCCTCGCCCTCGGGCACCGGGAACTGCGGCATCAGGTTCGCGCCCTCGGCGAACGCGACGTCGCAGCGCTCGGCCACCAGCAGCGTGTTGTCGCACGCCTCGGGCAGCTCGGACCACACCGCCCGCATCTCCGCCGCGGACTTGAGGTAGAAGTCGCGGCCGTCGAAGCGGAACCGCTTGGGGTCGTCCATCGTGGTGCGCGTGCCGATGCACAGCAGCACGTCGTGGGTGTCGGCGTCCGCAGCCTTGACGTAGTGCAGGTCGTTGGTGGCGAGCAGCGGGATGTCGAGCGCGCGGGCGATCCGCAGCAGGTCGTTGCGGTGGGTGCGTTCGATGCCGAGCCCGTGGTCCATCAGCTCGCAGAAGAAGTTGTCCTTGCCCAGGATGTCCCGGAAGTCGGCCGCGGCTGACAGCGCCCGGTCGTAGTTGCCCGCCTGCAGCCAGCGGTTGACCTCGCCGGAGGGGCAGCCGGTGGTGCCGATCAGCCCGCCGCCGTACGTCTCGAGCAGCTCGCGGTCGAAGCGCGGCTTGCGGTAGAACCCCTCGAGGCTCGCGAGGCTGGAGAGCCGGAACAGGTTGTGCATCCCTGCGGTGCTCTCGGCGAGCAGCGTCATGTGGGTGTAGGGCTGCTTGCCGCCCGAGCTGGTCTCGCCCTCCTCGCCGGCCCGCCCGTCGCGCTCGTCGTAACCGGCGCCGAAGTCGAACGGGCGCTTCTCGAAGCGGCCCTGCGGGGCGTAGTAGCCCTCGATGCCGATGATCGGCTTGACACCGGCCGCCCGGGCCTTGGTGTAGAAGTCGTACGCGCCGTACACGTTTCCGTGGTCGGTCATGGCGAGGGCGGGCATGCCCAGCCGCGCGGCCTCGGCGAACAGGTCACCCACCCGGGCGGCACCGTCGAGCATGGAGTACTCGGTGTGCACGTGCAGGTGGACGAAGCCGTCGCCACCCTTGCGCCCGGTCACGCCCCGGCCTCCCGGCCCGCGTTCGCGCCCTTGTCGCCCACCACCGCGGCCTGCCTCCCGAGTCGATCGATCGCCCGCGCGCCACCGCAGGACGCGCCCGTGGGGCGCGGCCCGGGCCGGGGGAAGTCGGCGGGCGGCAGGGACCCAGGCTAGTCGCCGGCACCCACCACGGGTGCCAGCGCCGGGAGCGGTGCAGGTCCCCCGGCGTGTCCCAAGATCGATCCTCAGCCGAGCGCGCTCAGCGCCTCGTAGGTGGCGTCGTCGAGCTGCACTGCGGCGGCCGCGCAGTTCTCCTCGAGGTGCGCGAGCGAGGCGGTGCCCGGGATCGGCAGCACCACCGGCGAGCGCCGCAGCAGCCAGGCCAGCGCCAGCTGGGCGGGGCTGTGGCCGGTGTCCCGCGCGAGCGCGGTGAGCGGGCCGTCGGGCGCGGCGAGCTCACCGCTGTCGACCGGGTGCCAGGGCAGGAACCCGATCCCCTCGGCGGTGCAGACCTCGAGCAGCTCCTCGCTGTCGCGGGCGACGAGGTTGTAGCGGTTCTGCACGGTCGCGATCGGCATCACCTGCTGCGCCGCGCGCAACTGTTCCACACTCACCTCGGACAGCCCGACGTACCTGACCTTGCCCTCGTCCACCAGCTCGCGCAGCAGGCCCACCTGGTCCTCCAGCGGGTACGCCGGGTCGACGCGGTGCAGCTGGTAGAGGTCGATGCACTCCACCCCGAGCCGGCGCAGCGACATCTCGGCGCACTGGCGCAGGTACGGCGGGTAGCCGCACTCGACCCACTTCCACGGCCCGGTCCGCAGGAAGCCGCCCTTGGTCGCGATCGTGAGGCCGTCGTAGGGGTGCAGGGCGGCGCGGATCTGGTCCTCCGACACGGCCGGCCCGTACGCGTCGGCGGTGTCGATCAGGTCGACGCCGAGGTCGACGGCGCGCCGCAGTACGGCGATCGCGTTCTCGGGGTCCTCCGGCGGCCCCCAGCGCCCTTCGCCGAGCAGCTGCATCGCGCCGTAACCGAGGCGGTGCACGGTGCGCTCCCCGCCGATGTCGAACGTCGAGTCCATCCCAGCTCCTCCTATGCGAGGGAACGCGCCATCCGGTCCACCGCCTGCTCCAGCAAGCTGGCGGAGCACGCGAAGTTGAGCCGTACGAAACCGGACCCGCCCGTGCCGAACTTCTCCCCCGGCTCGAGTGCGACCCCGGCGCGCAGGAAGTGCCCGTGCGGGTCGGCGAGGCCGAGGGCGCGGCAGTCCAGCCAGGCCAGGTACGTGGCGTCCGGGAGCCGGTAGCGCACGTCCGGCAGCCGGCTCTCCAGCAGCTCGGCGAGTTCGCGCCGTCGCCGGTCGAGCTCTTCCAGCAGCTGCGCGAGCCAGGGCACGCCCGCGCTGAACGCGACGCGTGCGGCCGCGACGCCGGGCAGGCCCGCGCCGTACCCGACCTCCTGCCCCATCGCGGTCACCGTGTCCCACGAGCGGGCGGAGCCGGCCACGACGAGCGCGCATTTGAGCCCGGCCAGGTTCCAGGCCTTGGACGCCGACGCCAGGGCGATCGCGTCCTCGGCGCCGGGCACCGCGTGCACCGGGACGAACGCGTCGCCGTAGCTGAGCGCGCCGTGGATCTCGTCCGAGAGCAGCAGCACGTCGTAGCGCCGGCACAGCGCGACGACCGCCGCGAGCTCGGCAGCCGACCACACCCGCCCCACCGGGTTGTGCGGGCTGCACAGCAGGTACGCCCGCGCCCCCGCGGCGAACGCCCGTTCCAGGCCGGGCAGGTCGAGGTCGTGTCCGCCGTCCTCGCGCGCGAGCAGCGGCACCGGCACGACGGTGCGCCCGGCGTGCGCGACGGTGGCGAAGAACGGCTCGTACACCGGCGGGTTGACGACGACCCCGTCACCCGGCGCCGTCCCGGTCCGCAGCACCTCCAGCACCCCGCGCATGACGTCCTGCAGCACGTAGACCCGGCCCGGGTCCACGGCGAGGCCCCAGCGCCGGGCGGCGAACCCGGCGTAGACCTCGGGCAGGTCACCGGCCCACGCGTAGCCGGTGTCGGAGTCGGCCACCATCGCGGCGAGCCGCTCGCGGATCGGCTCGGCCAGCTCGACGTCCATCTCCGCCACCCACAGCGGCAGCACGTCGGGGCCGTACCCCTGCCATTTCGCGCTGCGCCGGTCGCGCAGCCGTTCGAGCGGCACGTCGAGGATCACGGCCGGAACCCTAACCGGCGCCCACCGCGTCGAGCGCGTGCTGCAGGTCGGCCGGGTACGCCGACGCGTACTCGACCGGCTGCCCGGAGCCGGGATGCTCGAAACCGAGCCGGCAGGCGTGCAGCCACTGCCGGGTCAGCCCCAGCCGCCGCGCGAGGACCGGATCGGCGCCGTAGGTGAGGTCACCCACGCACGGGTGGCGGATGGCGGCCAGGTGCACGCGGATCTGGTGGGTACGGCCGGTCTCGAGGTCGATCTCGAGCAGCGACGCGTGCCGGAACGCCTCGAGGGTCCGGTAGTGCGTCACGCTCGGCTTGCCGCCGCTCACGACGGCGAACCGGTGATCGGCGCTCGGGTGCCGCCCGATCGGCGCGTCGATCGTGCCGCGCGACGGATCGGGATGTCCCTGGGCGAGCGCGTGGTAGGTCTTGGTGACGCGCCGCTCCTTGAACGCGCGCTTGAGCAGGGCGTACGCCCGCTCGCTCTTCGCGACCACCATGAGCCCGCTCGTGCCGACGTCCAGGCGGTGGACGACACCCTGGCGCTCCGCGGCGCCGGACGTCGCGATGCGGTAGCCGGCGGCGGCGAGCCCGCCGACGACCGTCGGCCCGGTCCACCCGGGCGACGGGTGCGCCGCGACGCCCACCGGCTTGTCCACGACGACCAGGTCCTCGTCGTCGTGCACGACGACCAGCCCCGGTACCGGCTCGCTGGGAGCGGGGACAGCGGGCCGGGCCGCCGGCAGCTCCACTTCGAGCCAGCTGCCGGCGCTCACCCGGGCCGACTTGGCGGCGGGGGCGCCGTCGAGGCTGACCGCGCCGGCTGCGGCGAGCTCGGCCGCCCGGGTGCGCGAGATCCCGAACAGCCGGGCCAGGGCCGCGTCGAGTCGCTCGCCCTCCAGCCCGTCGGGTACCGCGAGCGCGCGGTGCTCATCCATCGGTGCCCGCCCCCGGCGGCGGGTCCTCGTCACCGTCGGGCGGCGACGCGGCCGGTTCGCCCGCGCCGGGCTCGGCGGCCCGCTGCCCGGCGAACTCGACCCCCACCAGCGAGAGCACCACCATGAGGATCGCCGAGCCGACGATCGCCATGTCGGCACAGTTGAACACCGCGAAGTACTTCACCGAGATGAAGTCCACGACATGGCCTGAGGGGAAGCCGGGCGACCGGAACAGCCGGTCGGTGAGGTTGCCCAGCGCCCCACCGAGCAGCCCGCCCAGCGCCACCGCCCACCAGACGCTGCGCAACCGCCGTACCGTGCGCAGGATCACGGCGACGACCACGACCGCCACGATGGTGAACAGCACGGTGCTGCCGCTGCCCAGGCTGAACGCGGCACCCGGGTTGCGCAGGAACGAGAGGGTCAGCAGGTCACCGATCAGCTCCACACTGCCGTGACCCTCGAGCGAGCGCACCGCCCACCACTTGGTCCCCTGGTCGATCACCCATACCGCGGCGGCGACGGCGAGCACCAGCCCCAGCAACGAGCGGGTCCGCGCCGGGCCGGCTCCGGTGGGCGCCGCGGGATCGGGGTCGAGAGTCACGCGAGGAGGCTACGCGGCGCCTACCGGTGTCCCGCACGGGCAGCGGGAGCGGTCGGACGTCAGGCGCGTTCCTCCGCCTGTTTGCACGCCAGGCAGAGGGTTGCGCGCGGGAACGCCTGCAGGCGCAACTTGCCGATCGGGCGTCCGCAGTTCTCGCACACTCCGTAGCTGCCGTCCTCGAGCCGCCCCAGCGCCCGCTGGTTCTGCTCGAGCAGTTCACGGGCGTTGTTGGCCAGCGACATCTCGTTCTCGCGCTCGAAGGTCTTGGTCCCGGCGTCGGCCTGGTCGTCGCCCGCCCCGTCGCCGGAGTCACGCAGCAGGTCCGCGATGCCCTCCTCGGTGTCGACGACCTGCGCCTGCAGCCGCTCCACCTCCGCGTCGAGCTCGGCGCGTACCGCCGCGAGCTCGGCATCGGTCCACGGGCTCTCGTCCTCCCGTACGACCGGGCGGCGCACGTGCGCGGGTGTGCGGGCTGCCACCTTCGCGGCGGAGCGCCCGGTACGCGGGGCGCTCCCGCGCTTGGCCGCCTGCGTGGCCGGAGCGCTCTTCTTGGCGGCTGCCGTCTTCTTGGTCGCGGTCCTGGCGGCTGGCTGCTTTGCGGGCGCGGTCTTCTTTGCGGGCGCGGCCTTCGTGGCGGGAGCGCTCCTCTTGGCCGGGGTGGTCTTCTTCGCGGCCGTGCTCTTCGCGGTCGTGCTCGTCTTGGCGGCAGTGCGCTTCGCGGCGCTCGTCTTCTTGGCGGCCGTCTTGGACGCCGGCGCCCCCGCCCGCGTTCTCGCTGCCGCAGCGGGCGTGCCGGACCCCTTTGTCGGCGCGGCCTTGGCCGGGGCCGCCTTGCGCGACGTGTTCCGTCCCTCCGCGGGCTTGCTCGCCGCGGGCTTGCTCGCCGCCGGCTTGCTCGCCGCCGGCTTGCTCGTCGCCGCCTTCTTCGCAGCAGCACCACCGGCCCGACTCGCCATGGTGGTCTCCTCTCCCGGTCGGCGGCGCGCCCGGTCGCCCCGGGCGCAGCGCGGGGCCCCATGCGATCCCCGCGAGGTGCCGCGAGGATAGGGACCCGCTGGTGCGGACGCAATGATCCACGCCGCGATCATCGATCCCGGCACCGACTGCGCGGTAGGCTGTGCCGGTCGATCGGCACGGTGACGACGGGGACGGCTCGTCCCGCACGCAGTCCGAAGCGACCCGGGGACGGTGCGAGCCCGGGGACGTGCGCGGGGCGCTATCACCCCACGAGCCGCCGGAAGAGCCGCGGAGCACCGCGGGGTAGAACCGGCCGCCGACGGCGAACCGAGCGGGGCGCGGCAGGTCCGCGCCCAAGGAGGGTGGTACCGCGGGCAGGCCGACCCGGCCGGCTCGTCCCTTCGTCGAGAACGCCGCGTGCCGGGTCTTCCGGTCCGCACCGACGGAGGTCTGATGTATCGCCCGGTCCCCTCCCAGGTCGACCTGCCCGCGGTCGAGCACGAGGTGCTCGCCCTCTGGGCCGAGCGCGACGTGTTCGCCCGCTCCCTCGCCGCCAGCGCGGGCCGGCCGCTGTGGGTGTTCAACGAGGGCCCTCCGACCGCGAACGGGATGCCCGGCGCCCACCACCTCGAGGCACGCGTCTTCAAGGACGTCTTCCCCCGCTACCGGACCATGAAGGGCTTCCACGTCCCGCGCAAGGCCGGCTGGGACTGCCACGGGCTGCCGGTCGAGCTCGCCGTCGAGCGCGAGCTGGGCTTCACGACGAAGGGCGACATCGAGCGGTACGGCGTCGCGGAGTTCAACGCCCGCTGCCGCGAGTCCGTGCTGCGCCACGTCGACGCGTTCTCCGAGATGACGGTCCGCATGGGCTACTGGGTGGACATGGACGACGCGTACTGGACCATGGACGCGGACTACATCGAGAGCGTCTGGTGGTCGCTCAAGAAGATCTTCGAGGCGGGCCTGCTCGTGCAGGACCACCGGGTCACGCCGTACTGCCCGCGCTGCGGCACCGGGCTCTCCGACCACGAGCTGGCGCAGGGCTACGAGACCGTCGTCGACCCGTCGGTGTATGTCCGCTTCCCCGTCGCCGCAGGCCCGCTCGCGCAGCGCTTCCCCGGCGTCGCGCTGCTGGTGTGGACGACGACGCCGTGGACGCTCGTCTCCAACACCGCCTGCGCGGTCAACGAGACCGTCCCGTACGTCGTCGCGCGTACCGCTGCCGGCGAGGTGCTCGTCATCGCCGCCGCACGGCGCGAAGCGGTGCTCGGCGAGGACAGCGAGGTGCTCGCCGAGCTGACCGGTGCGGAGCTGGTCGGCACGGCGTACACCCGGCCGCTGTCCTGGCTCGCGTTCCCCGAGACCGACGGCCCGCTGCACACGGTCCTGCACGCCGACTTCGTCACCGCCGACGACGGCTCCGGCATCGCCCACGAAGCGCCGGCGTTCGGCGCCGACGACCTGATGCTGTGCCGCTCGCACGGGTTGCCGGTCGTCAACCCGTTGCGTGCGGACGGCACGTTCGAGCCGGACGTACCGGTGGTCGGCGGGATGTTCTTCAAGAAGGCCGACACCGCCATCGTCGAGGAGCTGCGCACCGCGGGCCTGCTGTTCCGGCACGTGCCGTACGAGCACGCCTATCCCCACTGCTGGCGTTGCCACACCCCGCTCGTGTACTACGCGCAGCCGTCCTGGTACATCCGCACGACCGCGATCAAGGACCAGCTGCTCGAGCAGAACGCGCAGACCGAATGGCAGCCCCCGACGATCCAGTGGGGGCGGTACGGCGACTGGTTGCGGGGCAACATCGACTGGGCGCTGTCACGCAACCGGTACTGGGGCACCCCGCTGCCGATCTGGCGCAACGACCTCGACCCCGACCGCATGGTCTGCGTCGGCTCGCTCGCCGAGCTCGGCGAGCTCGCCGGCAAGGACCTGTCCGGACTCGACCCGCACCGCCCGTACGTCGACGACATCACGTTCACGGTCGACGGCGTCGACGGGGTCTTCCGTCGCGTCCCGGAGGTCATCGACGGCTGGTACGACAGCGGCTCGATGCCGTTCGCGCAGTTCGGCTATCCGTACCGGGGGGCCGACCTGTTCGAGGGGCGTTACCCGGCCGACTTCATCTGCGAGGCCATCGACCAGACGCGCGGCTGGTTCTACACGCTGATGGTGGTGGGAACGCTCGTGTTCGGGCAGTCCTCGTACCGCACGGTGCTGTGCCTGGGCCACATCCTCGACGAGGAGGGCCGCAAGATGAGCAAGCACCTGGGCAACGTCCTCGAGCCGATCCCGCTCATGGACCGCCACGGCGCTGACGCCGTCCGCTGGTTCATGCTCGCCGGCGGGTCGCCCTGGCAGGCCCGGCGCGTCGGGCACGGCACCATCCAGGAGGTCGTGCGCAAGGTCCTGCTGACCTACTGGAACACCGTGTCCTTCCAGGCGTTGTACGCCGGTGAGTCCGACGTCGACCCGGCTGCCGTGACGCTGCCAGTCGCCGAGCGTCCGGCGCTCGACCGCTGGGCGCTGTCCGAGGCGCACCGCCTCGCCCGCGAGGTCGACGCGGCCATGGACGCGTACGACACCCAGCGCGCCGGGCGGTTGATGTCCGGCTACGTCGACGACCTGTCCAACTGGTACGTGCGCCGCTCCCGGCGCCGGTTCTGGCACGGCGACCCAGCGGCGCTCGCGACGCTGCACGAGTGCCTGCGCATCGTGACGCTGCTGATGGCACCGTTCACCCCGTTCATCACCGAACGGGTATGGCAGGACCTGTTCGTACCGTCGCACGGCGACGCCCCGGAGTCCGTCCACCTGGCGGCCTGGCCGGAGGTCGACGACGACCTCGTCGATGACGCGCTCGCCGCGCAGATGGCGCTCACCCGGCGCCTCGTCGAGCTCGGCCGCGCGGCCCGCGCCGCGTCCGGCGTACGGACCCGCCAGCCGCTGGGTCGCGCGCTCGTCGCCGCGGCCGGCTGGGACGCGCTGCCGGACGAGCTGCGCCGGGAGGTGGCCGAGGAGCTGAACGTCACCGACCTCGTCGCGCTGGGCGACGCTGCCGGGGACCTGGTCGACGTCACCGTGAAGGCGAACTTCCGTTCACTGGGGAGACGTTTCGGCAAGCGCACCCAACACGTCGCGGCAGCGGTTTCCGCTGCGGACCCGGCCGAGCTGGTGAGCGGGCTGCGCGCCGCGGGCAGCGTGGCCGTCGACGCGGACGGCGAGGTGGTGGACCTCGGTGCCGACGACCTGATCGTCACCGAGTCGCCGCGCGAAGGCTGGGCCGTCGAGAGCGCGGGCGGGGAGACCGTGGCCCTGGACCTGACCTTGACGCCCGAGCTGCGCCGCGCCGGGCTGGCACGTGAGGTCGTACGCCTCGTGCAGGAGGCACGCAAGGGCGCCGGGCTCGCGGTCGGCGACCGGATCGCGCTGTGGTGGCACGGTGACGGCGAGGGCGCGGACGCCCTGCGCGAGCACGCGACGGCGATCGCCGGTGAGGTGCTCGCGACGAGCTACGAGCAGGGCAGCGCTCCTGCGGACGCAGTCCGCGTCGACACCGGCGAGCTCGACCTGGTGATCGCGCTACGCAAGACCTGACCGTTCGCCGGCAAGGCGGCGGGCGTCAGGCCTGCTGCGGCGGCCCGCTGTGCTCCGGCATCGCGAACGGCGAGGGCGGCGCCTGCCCGGGCTCCCCCGCACCGGCAGGGCGCGGCTCGTTCGACGGGGGCTGGCCCGGTTGCGAGCCCGGCACGGACGGCGCCGGCGGCGGGGCCGGTGGCGAGTGCGGGGCCGCCGGTTGCGGGGCCGCCGGCTGCGGGGCGGACGGCTGCGGGGCCGCCGGTGGCGGCGCGGGCGGGCGGGGTGAGGGCGGGGCGGGGGCCGACGCCGGCCCGGCGGCCGGGCGGGCGGGGGGCGGCGACGGCGGCGGCCGCCGCCGCGCCGGCGCGGCGCCGTTCGGCATGGG
>OFIS01000100.1_pt1 | contig 105627 bp, 101 predicted proteins | sample 1775071 | NCBI WGS metagenome assembly OFIS01 (sample SAMN08195774, study PRJEB24354) | sludge metagenome | isolation source: sludge from phenol fed wastewater aerobic bioreactor C | place: India: Nagpur | collected 2016-09-17 | reverse complement strand
CCACCCGCCCCACCACCCGCGGCAGCCATCAGAGATCAAAATTGAGGCGCGCCAATGTTGGTCGGTGGATCAGGGCTCAGCGGACCCGCGGACGCTGCTGGGTTCGACCTCTTCCTGAAATGGCTCGACTCATTGCACAGTAGCGTCTTCTCGGCCTTCATCGATCGCAACTTCGACAGCGTCCTTGACCTTGTCGCGGACCCAGCCACGGCTAGCCGTCTGGTCCGAAGCGGCGCCCTTCGGAGCCTGGATCACAAGCTCAGGACCTTCTTCCGGGACGAACGACTGCGGCGTGTTTTCGGCTTCCAGGCGCTGTACGCCGGTGTACCTCCGACCGTGGCTCGGGCGCTGTTCGCCGTCATCACGTATATGGACACCGTTCGAGGGGTCTTTTACCCCGCTGGTGGTATGCACTCCGTACCGCGGGCTCTGGCGAGTACCTTGCGCACTGCGGGAGTTCCGATTCACCTGGGGACCGAAGTGCGCGAGATTGTCCGCAGCAGCGATGGCACGGTCCGCGGCGTAAGACTCACCGACGGGACCCTGGAAGTAGCGGACGCAATCGCGTGTACGTTGGACTTGCCGGTCGCCTACGAGCGGTTGTTCCCCGAGCTCGCCCCTCCACGTTCGATTCAACGCGGTAGGTTCTCACCGTCCGCTGTCGTGTGGCACCTGGGAGTCGAAGGACCATTACCTGCTCACATCAAGCACCACAACATCCATTTTGGTCGAGCCTGGCACTCGGCCTTTCGGGAGTTGGTTGACGAGGGCAGCCTCATGCGAGACCCGTCGCGGCTGGTGACAGTCCCGAGCGTGACCGATTCCTATGCTGCACCGAGCGGCTGCGCCACTATGTATGTACTGGAACCGGTCCCGCACAATGGTTCCTCGATTAGCTGGTCGGAAGAGCGCGTGCCCATGCGTGAACGACTGCTCTCCTTCCTCGAGTCGCACAACTACCCGACCCGGATCATGCATGAGCAATTCGTGACACCGGACGAGTGGGCTGCGCAAGGGATGCATCTCGGAACCCCATTCGCGTTGGCGCACACCTTCAGGCAGTCCGGGCCGATGCGCCCGCCGAACGTCGACCGGCGCGTTCCCGGACTGGTGTTTGCTGGTTCAGGCACTACACCGGGTGTCGGGATCCCGATGGTCCTCCTGAGTGGTCGACTGGCTGCGGAACGGGTGCGACAGTATGAAGCAGCTGTGCATCGTGGGCCGCGTCGGCGAGTGCTGGAGGCTCGGGGGTGACAATGTCGGCTGAGGTCGTGCGGCGCGGGTACGCCCGATGTGCTCAGATCACCCGGGAGCGGGGCACGACGTACTACTGGGGAGCGCTGCTCCTGCCGCGTACTGAACGCCGCCATGTGTTCGCGCTGTATACGCTGGCGCGGATCGCGGACGACATAGTCGACAACCACCCGTCTGCGTCAGCCGAACTGACGGGACGGCGCCTGAACACGTTCAGGGTGGCCGTCTTCGACGCCCTCGGTGCCGGCGAGTCGGTGGTACCGATCCTCGCGGCGATCGTCGCTACTGTACGGGATCTCCCGATCCCCAGCGAACAAATTCGTCGATTCTTCGCGGCTATGGAAGCCGACCTTGTGCGCAACACCTACGAGACCTGGCAGGACCTGCTCGGCTACATGGACGGAAGCGCCGCGGTGATCGGTGAGATGATGCTGCCGATCCTCAAGCCGCATGCTGACGCGATGGCCCCGGCCCGATCGCTCGGCCTGGCCTTCCAACTGACCAACTTCCTGCGAGACGTCGGAGAGGACCTCGATCGGGGCAGGGTGTACTTGCCGCAGGAAGACCTGCGCGAGTTTGGCGCTGATCCTTGGCGCCGGGCAGTAACTCAGCAGTGGCGGGAACTGATTGCCTTCGAGATCGACCGCAACCGACGCCTTTACCGAGAGGCCGACGACGGCTTGGCCGCGTTGCCTCCATCATCCCGGCGATGTGTGGTGGCCGCCCGACTGCTGTACGCCCGGATTCTCGACCGCATCGAAGACGCCGATTACGACGTCTTCATGACCCGCCGCCGCGTGTCTACTCTCGCGAAGTCCACCCTCGCAGCGCGGACTTTGATGCATCGCGACCCGCGCGCTCTGCTGACCGGCGAGCGGTCAACGGAGCGGGCCCACATCGGGTTGGGTGTTTGACCAACTGGTCGTGTTCCTCGACCAGTCTGGACGCGTCACGGGAAGCGCACTCAAGTCTCAGGTGCATCACGACGACTCACCACTTCATCTTGCGTTCTCCTGTTGTATCTTCGATGCGTCCGGGCGACTGGCGGTCACTAAGCGGGCCACGAGTAAGCCCAGCTTTCCCGGAGTCGTGACCAACTCGGTATGCGGTCTGGCTAGGCACGGACGCGGACGAGCTCACCGCCGACGGTACGCACGACGGTGCCGAGAACTGGTACGTGGTTCTTGGCGGCGGCGGCGAGCAGCGCCGAGTGCCACCGCTCGTCCACCACTGTCTGCCGCTCCGGGCCGTGTCGGTGCAGGATCAGACCGAGCTGCATGTCGTGTTGCGCGGCTGCGTCGGCGAATCCGGCGACCGCGGCGTAACAGTCGTCCGGACCCGGGTTGGTCGGCGGTGACTCGATGATGTTGACGACGCCGAATCCGCAGTCGCGGTCCACCATCAGCATGATCGCGCTGAGTCGGCGGCGGTCGTGGGACGGGATGTGATCGGCAGCGAACCGCAACGGGTCCCGCCGTTTCCAGTCCTCCAGCAGTGCGGGCGTGGCGTTGTCGTAACGGTCGAGCTCGTCGTGCTTCTCGAAGGGCCGGTCCGACCGGCGTCTGGTTGTCATGCGAGGACGATCCGCTCGTCGGCGTGTGGATCGTGCACGCCATCCACACCGCGGCTGTGCTACCGGCGGGGGCGGGTCACCGTCTTTTCAAGAGCGCCAGCGCGAGGAGCGCGGTGGCGAAAAGCAGGACGGCCGTGACCCCGGCGGTGATCTGCGAGCCTGTCACGAAGGCGTGGTGCGCCGATTCGACGAGCCGGGAACCGGCCGCCGCGGGCAGCTGCTCGGCAGTGACGATCGCGCCGCCGAGCGTGTCGCGGGCCGCGTGCGCTGCCTCCGGCGGTAGCCCGGTCGTGTCGAGCTGGCGGCGGTAGACCGCGAGCAGGACGCTGCCGAGTACGGCGACCCCCAGCGCCCCGCCCAGCTCGTACGACGTCTCGGACACGGCCGACGCCGCGCCGGCCCGCTCGGGCTCTGCAGACTCCACGACCATCGCCGAGGTCAGCGTGAAGGCCACACCGACGCCGATGCCGATGAGGACGAACCCGACGACATAGAGGCCGGGGCCGCCGGTCGCCGACAGCGCCACCATGACGCCCGCGCCGAGCGCGGCGACGGCGAGCGGTATCCCGAGGGCGAGCCGGGAGCCCCACCAGCGCTGCAGCGGCGCCGCGACGAGGGAGCCGACGACGGTCGCGAGCGTGCCGGGAAGCATGAGCAGCCCCGCCGGGAGCGGTCGGTAGTCCAGCACCAGCTGGATGAACTGGGAGCCGAAGAAGAGCACGCCAGCCAGCGCGAACATCGACAGCGCGTTGGCGATGACCGCCGTCGAGAACGCGCGGACTCGGAACAGGCGTACCTCGATCAGCGGGTGGGCGAGCGCGAGCTGGCGCCGTACGAAGACCCACCCGGCGGCCACCCCGCAGGCGCCGACCAGCAGCAGCGGAGCGGTGGCGCCGTGGGCCGCCGACTCCTTGATCGCGTACACGATCGCGAGCATCCCGCCCGCGGACAGCCCGACGCTGACCAGGTCGAAACGCCCCGCCTGCGGGTCGCGCGACTCGGGAACGACCCACGGTGCGAAAACGACGAGCACCAGCATGATCGGTACGTTCACGAGGAACACCGACCCCCACCAGAAGTGCTCGAGCAGCCAGCCGCCCAGGAGCGGACCGACCGCGGCGCCGCCGCCCCACATGGCCGCCCAGATCCCGATCGCGGTGGCGCGTTGTCGCCCGTCGACGAACATCACGCGGATCGACGCCAGCGTCGCGGGCATCAGGGTGGCGCCGGCCACGCCTTGCAGGACGCGCGCGGCGATGAGCAGCTCAGCGCTCGTCGAGAACGCCGCCAGCACGGAGGCGATCCCGAACCCGGCGGCGCCGAGCAACAGCACCCGGCGCCGGCCGATGCGGTCGCCCAGCGCGCCCATCGTCAGCAGCAGCGCGGCCAGCACGAACGAGTACGCGTCGATGATCCACAGCAGTTGGGTGCTCGTCGGTGCGAGCGCCTCGCTGATGAAGGGGACGGCCAGGTCGAGCACGGTCGCGTCCACCGCGACGAGCAGAACGGCGAACGCGAGCACACCGAGACCGGTCCACTCGCGCGCGCCGGCCCGCGCCGGGGCCGGCGCGGTGTCCTGCTCGGCCGTCATCGACAGTCCTCCCAGCAACTCCGGCAGTCGGCGACCGGACCGACCGTCCGGACGGTATGGTGTCACACATGAGACCAGGCGACACGCGCGCCCGCATCCTGGACGCCCTCGAGCTGTTGCTCTCGCGCGCCGGCTCCTCGCAGCAGGTCTCCCTCGAGGCGGTCGCCGCCGCAGCCGGGGTGTCCAAGGGCGGGCTGCTGCACCACTACCCGAGCAAGGAAGCGCTCCTCGCCGCTCTCGTACGCCGCCTGGGGGAGCGGGCCGACGCGCAGCTCGCCGATGCGGTGGCCGGCGGCACCAGCGTCGCCGACTTCTACCTGCAGGCGTACGACGACTCGGACGAGCAGAGCCTCGCCCTGCTGCGGTCGGCCATCGCGGCGCTGCGCTCCGCCGACGGGCAGCACACCGAGGTGCAAGAAGCGCTGATCGAGGTCCTGCGGTCCTGGGACGACGGGCTGCGGCGCGAGATCGCCGACCCGGTACGCGCCGAGACGGTGCGGCTCGTCGGCGACGGGCTGTTCCTCGCGGCGCTGCTGGGCCTGCCGCAGCCGGATCCGGCACTGCACAAGGAGGTCGTGCGTCGCCTGCTCGACGGCGCCCGATGAACCGGGCTGAGTCGCGACCGCTGCTCACGGCCACGACCTGCTCCGCAAGAACGCGACGCAACCATCCGTTGGTCGAGCGTAGTCGAGACCATGATCACCGATGTGGTCCGCTCCGAAAGAGCGGACGCAACCATCCGCCGGTCGAGCGTAGTCGAGACCATGATCACCGCCGTGGTCTCGACTACGCTCGACCACCGAGTCTCACCCGGTCTTTAACGCGTCGACGGGCGCGCCACCAGGCCCAAAGTGACTCGATTTCGCTCGACCACCGCGGACCTGGCCGGTTTTTCATGCGCCGCCGGGCGCGCCACGAGGCGCAAAGTGACTCGACAGCAGCTCGCTCCTGCGTTCCCCGGGGGTTCGTGTCGGGGGTGGGGAAACCGGCCGTTCCGCGGGTACCGGAGCCGCCCCGGCGTTAGTGTCGGGCCCGCTCGGGGCGTGATCAGCAACGGGGCCGATGGGTGTGGAGGCGACATGGACGAGGTCCCGGGGACGCGCACCTTCCGTGACTCCGGTGCCGGGTACGACACGTTCATGGGCCGGTACTCCAAGGAGTTGGCACCGGCGTTCGCCGACGTGTGCGTGCCGGCGGCCCCCGGAAGGTTCCTCGACGTGGGCTGCGGTCCGGGGGCGCTGACCGGAGTCGCCGTCGCCCGCCTCGGCGCCGCAGCGGTCGCGGCGGTGGATCCCACGCCGGGCTTCGTCCGGACGTGTCAGCAGCGCTACCCGGGGGTGGACGTGCGCGAGGCCACCGCGGAAGCGCTGCCTTTCGGCGACGACGGGTTCGACGGCGCCGCAGCCCAGTTGGTGCTGCATTTCGTCACCGACCCGCAGGTGGCCGTCAGCGAGATGGCGCGGGTGGTACGCCCCGGTGGTGTCCTCGCCGCTGCCGTCTGGGACTTCACCGGTGGCATGCAGATGCTGCGGGCGTTCTGGGACGCCGCGTTGAGCCTCGACAGCGCGGCTCCGCACGAAGCGCACGAACTGCGGTTCGGTAGCCCGGGTGAGCTCGCCGAGCTGTTCTCGGGTGGTGGATTGCAGGACGTGGCGGAGTCCACGATCACCGTGGCGTCCCGCTACGACGGGTTCGACGAACTGTGGGAGGGCTTCCTGCGGGGGATCGGGCCGGCCGGTGCGTACGCAGCCGCCCAACCCCTCGAGAACCAGGCGCGGCTGCGCACGGCGCTCTTCGCCGAGGTCGGACGACCCGAGGGCGGGTTCTCGCTCGACGCGACCGCCCGGATCGTACGCGCCCGCACTCCGGGCTGACCCGCGTACGCGCGGCCGCTCTGGCATCCGCAGGATGGCGTACGACCCGCTCGCGGAGAGCGTCGCGTTGATCGCGGCCGGCGAGCCGTTGCCGGTACCTCGACTCAGTCGGCGGCGGCGGTTCGCCGCGATGGCGGTCGACGTCGCGGGTGATGTCGCGGTCACCGTCTTTGCTCGACGCGGCGTCGGATGCACCTGGCAGGACTACCACGTGCTGGCGCGCCGGGGCGACCGGTGGGTGCTGCTCGGTGGAGGCGGCGGGACCAGCGAGCCGGACCTGCTCGACGAGCGTCCGGCGGTACTGCCCGCGGCACTCTTCCTGGCTGCCGACGGTTCCCGGACCGGAACCCGGGCCATGGCGGTGGGCGGCGCCGGTGGCGTGCGTGACGACCGTGGGCGCATCGGCCGGTGGCCCTGGAGCGGACGGTGGGTCAGCTACGGCGAAGTCCGGGTCTCGGTGTCGGTCGCGTCCCTCCGGGTGGACGGCGCGTACCCGCGGGCGATCCCGGTGCCGTGGCACGGCCGCGCGGTGGTGGTGTGGACGGGGCGGCGACCACCTCGGTTGACCGCTCTCGACGCGGGCGGCTTTGCGATCGGTACGGCCGTCCTGCCAGGACGGTGACTGGGAGCGCCGTGTCCGCCGACCGGTCCGGCTTCCGGATGGTCGACCGTGCGATGGGAATTTATACCCCATAGGGGTATGCTGGGGCGGCATGAGTCGACTGCGCCGCGAAACCTCACCCATCGAGCCCGCCGAGCATGCCGACCACACGGAGCGACCCGAGCACACCGAGCCTGCCGCTTCCGCGACGTCGCCGCACGGCGATCATGGGGGACACGGCGATCACGGTGGCCATGGTCATGGCGGTCACGGCGACCACGCCGCGTCCTTCCGCCGGCTGTTCTGGGTGATGCTGCTGCTCGCCGTGCCGGTCGTGGCGTTCTCCCCGATGTTCGCCTCGCTGCTCGGGTATTCACTGCCGGACACCGGCTGGACCACCTGGATCGCACCGATGCTCGGCACCGTCATGTACGGGTGGGGCGGATGGCCGTTCCTGACCGGAGCGGCCGCAGAACTGCGTGCGCGCAAGCCCGCGATGATGCTGCTGATCGGCCTGGCCCTCACCGTCGCATTCGTAGCGTCGTGGGGCTCGAGCCTCGGCATCCTCGATCACCACCTGGACTTCTGGTGGGAGCTCGCACTGCTCATCGTGATCATGCTGCTCGGGCACTGGATGGAGATGCGATCGCTCGCGCAGACCACCTCAGCGCTCGATTCCTTGGCGGCGCTGCTCCCCGACGAGGCGGAGCGGGTCGAGGGCGAGCAGGTGGTCCGCGTCGACCCCGCGGAGCTGCAGGTCGGCGATGTGGTGCTGGTCCGGCCGGGTGCCGCGGTACCAGCCGACGGCACCGTCGTCGAGGGGTCGGCGGCGATGGACGAGTCGATGCTGACGGGGGAGTCGCGCACCGTACGGCGCGCGAGCGGAGAGCACGTGGTGGCTGGTACGGTCGCGACCGACTCCGGGCTGCGGGTCGAGGTGACTGCGACCGGTGAGGACACCGCGCTCGCCGGGATCACGCGCCTCGTCGAGCAGGCGCAGAGCTCCACGTCACGGGCACAGCGCATCGCCGACACCGCAGCCGGATGGTTGTTCTGGTTCGCCGTCGGTGCGGCGGCGCTCACGGCGGTCGTGTGGGGGGTGCTGCTCGGGCGCCCTGACGATGCCGTCACCCGGACCATCACCGTGCTGGTGATCGCCTGCCCGCACGCACTGGGCCTGGCCATCCCACTGGTCGTGTCCATCGCGACCGAGCGAGCCGCACGCGCCGGAGTGCTGGTCAAGGACCGCTTGGCGCTGGAGAGCATGCGCACCGTCGACACCGTGCTGTTCGACAAGACTGGCACCCTCACCAAGGGCGAGCCCGCAGTCATCTCGGTGACCGCCGCGGACGGCACAGCGGTCACCGCCGCGGACGGTACGGACGGCAGAGCCGACGAGGTGCTCGCGCTGGCGGCGGCCGCCGAGGCGGACAGCGAGCACCCGCTGGCCCGCGCGATCCTACGAGCGGCGCGCGAGCAGGGCCTGCAGGTTCCGGCAGCGACGGACTTCCGCTCCGCACCCGCGGTGGGCGTGACGGCGGTGGTGGACGGGCGTGAGGTCCGGGTAGGAGGACCGCACCTGCTCGACGAGACCGGCCAGGAACGGTTGGCGCAGACGGAGGAGTGGGTGGCGGACGGTTCGACCGTCCTGCACGTGCAGCGCGACGGCGCGGTGGTCGGCGCACTCGCTCTCGCCGACGAAGTACGCCCGCAGTCGCGCGCCGCGGTCGACGAGTTGCACCGTCGGGGACTCGAGATCGTGATGGTGACCGGGGACGCGCAACAGGTGGCCGAATCGGTCGGCCGTTCGCTCGGCATCGACCGCGTCTACGCCGGGGTGCGGCCCGAGGACAAGGCCACGACCGTGCAGGAGTTGCAGCAGGAAGGCCGCAGGGTCGCCATGGTCGGCGACGGGGTGAACGACGCGCCAGCCCTGGCTCAGGCCGACGTCGGGATCGCCATCGGGGCAGGCACCGACGTCGCGATCGCCTCCGCGGGCGTCGTGCTGGCGGGCGACGACCCGCGGGCGGTGACCTCGGTGATCGAGTTGTCGCGTGCGACGTACCGCAAGATGAAGCAGAACCTGTGGTGGGCGGGCGGCTACAACCTGGTAGCGGTGCCGCTCGCCGCCGGCGTGCTGGCACCCATCGGATTCGTGTTGCCGATGTCGGTCGGTGCGATTCTGATGTCGCTGTCCACGATCGTCGTCGCGCTCAACGCCCAGCTGCTGCGCCGGCTCGACCTGCGCCCGGCCGACCCGGAGGACGCCACCTCATCGGCCTGATCGCAGGTACGCGCGCCGGGGACGTCAGGCGAGGGCGAGGAACAGGCGCTCGAGCTTGGCCGAGTCGGTCTCCGCTCCCGTCGCAAGGCACTCCTTGAGCCCACCCGCCACGAGCGCGAACCCGGCGCGGTCGAGGGCCTTGCTCACGGCGGCGAGCTGGGTCACGACGTCCTCGCAGTCGCGTCCTTCCTCCAACATCCGGATGACACCGCTGAGCTGGCCCTGGGCGCGCCGCAGCCGGGTCGTCACAGGGGCGGTCGTGTCGGGACTGAGCTGCATGGCGCTGATGATACCCCCTGGGGTGTAGGGCGGCCGGGCGCGCCGCTTGCCCTTCCGCACGGTTCGGCCTGGCGCCCAGCCTGCGGTTGCCGGTCGCGCAGGGGTCACGTAGAAGGGTTGCGTGACCGACGACTGTGCCGAGCGGTTCGACGACCTCGTCGGTGGGCTCGACTACCCGATGTACCTGGTGACGGCGACCGCGGGCGGTGAACGCGCCGGATGCCTGGTCGGCTTCGGTACCCAGACGAGCATCCACCCGCCCCGGTACCTCGTCCTGATCTCCGAGCAGAACCACACCTGGACCGTCGCCGTACGCGCCACCCATCTCGCGGTGCACATTCCGACCGCGGCCAATGCTGAGCTGGTCACGTTGTTCGGCAGCACGAGCGGCTCCACCACGGACAAGTTCGCTCGCTGCGCCTGGCACGAGGGGCCGGCCGGGGTGGCGTTGCTCGACGACTGCCCGCAGTGGTTCTGCGGGCGGGTGCTGGCCCGGCTGGACGGGTTGGGTGATCACACCGGCTTCCTGCTCGAGCCGGTCGCCGCCGGTCCGGAGCACGCCCTGGGCCAGTTCGGCTTCCAGCAGGCGCAGGTGCTGCCCGCCGGCCACGAAGCCTGACGCCGAACTTTGCTTCCGCCCCTTGGGCGACGAGGCGATGCTCGGTCGCCGTCGAGCCGCGTCGAGTGGATCGGTTGCGCCCGATCAGCGCGGGGTCGGGCGCGGCTGGGTGTCCGGGAGCAGCGGAACCGGTACGTCGACACCGCCCTCGCGGGTGAGACGGCTGCCCATCCGCACCAGGGACGGCTCGGGTACGAACCCGCCGGCCACCAGCGCCTCACCCATGGCGAAGCCGGGGCAGCGGGCCAGCAACTCCGGATCGGCGTAGCCGAACACCTCGCTGAGCTCGGCCAGATCGCGCGGTGAGCTCATCTTCATCAGCACCAGGTTGTCGCACTGCGACAGCACGTTCGGGTGGATCTTCGACGGACGCTGCGTGGACAGCAGCAACCACAGACCGTACTTGCGGCCTTCTGCGGCGATCTGCACGATCCGGTCGGTCAGGGCGCGGTCGAGCGGGTTCTGCGGCTCGGGGGAGCACAGGTTGTGCGCCTCGTCGATGACGATGAGCAGCGGTCGCCGCTGCTCGCGATCCGACCAGAGCTGGTCCAGGACGGCGAGCGCGGCGACACGCGCCTCTCGGTGGTGGTCGAACCCGCCGAGGTCCATCACCGTCATGCGGGGACGCTTGCGGACCACGTCCTCCGCCGCCTCCGCGCCACGTGCCCAGAGCTCCCATTCCAGGACACCGAGATTCTCGATGCGTCTGCCGAGCTCGCGCCGGCCCGGCTCGCTGCTGGCGGCCAGCGTCGGGAGCAGCATCGCCTCCGCGCCGAGCGGCGTGCCCTTCTCGAAGCGCAGGAGCACGTTGTACTCCTCGGGGTCGGCGAGCGGGTCGAGTTCGAGGACTGCCGCCTTGCTCCGCAGGTCGAGGTCCAGGAACCGGGTGCGCAAGCGCTGGCCCTCCGGCGCGGTGGAATGCAGGACGCGGATGTCCGCCGTGCGGATCGCGTCGGCCTCCGGGCCGGTGACCCCGTCGCGCAGCTCGGTGACGTGGACGAAGTCGGCGTTCGGGTCGAGCACGAGCATCGGCAACGCGGTACGCACGAGAAGCTGTTCGAGCAGCACACCGAGCGCGTACGTCTTGCCGGATCCGCTCTGGCCGCACCAGAAGGTGTGCCGGTTGAACTTCTCAGCGCGCAGCAGCGCCGGCTCCGCGTCGTCCCGCTGGCTCAGGATGCCGATGGGAAGGGCCGTGGACATGGCGGTGATCGTACGGCGGCCCGCCAGGGGCGACCCGGCCGGGCAGGTCAGCGCGGCTTGCGCTCGATCTGCATGACGGTCGCCTTCGGCTCGGTGAAGAACTCCCGGCTGAAGTTGCCGCCCTCCCGGCCGACTCCGGAGTCCCCGACCCCGCCGAACGGTGCGCGCAGGTCACGGATGAAGAAGCAGTTGACCCAGACGGTCCCGGCCCGGAGCCGGTCAGAGACCCGGTGTGCCCGGGAGAGGTTCTCGGTGAACAGCATCGCGTTCAGGCCGTACCGGGTGTCGTTGGCGAGATGGACGACCTCGTCCTCGGTCTCGAAGCTGTTCACGACGCAGACCGGGCCGAAGATCTCCTGGCGGTACTGCTTGGCGTCCAGGGGCAGGTCGGTGAGGATCGTCGGGCGTACCAGCCAGCGGCCGTCCGGGTCGAGCCCGCCGGTGAGGATCTTTCCGCCGTCCTGCTCGACGCTGTCGATGTACGAGCGCACCTTGGTGAAGTGTTCCTCGGAGGCCAGGCACGAGAACTGGGTCGCCGGGTCGAAGGGGTCGCCGATCACGAGCGCCTCGGCAGCCTCGCGGAAGCGCGCCAGGAACTCGTCGTAGATCGCCGCCTGGACGAACAGCCGCGATCCGGCGAGGCAGATCTGTCCGGCGTTGCGGAAGATCGCTTCCACCGCCCAGTAGACCGCGTTGTCGAGGTCCGCGTCGTCGAACACGATGTTCGCGCCCTTGCCGCCGAGCTCCAGGCTCACCGGGATGAGCTGCTGGGATGCGGACGACATGACGAGCTTGCCGGTGCCCGACTCACCCGTGAACGTCACGCGGTCCACCCGCGGGTCACCGGTCAGAGCCGCGCCGGCCGGTACGCCGTACCCGTTGAGGACGTTGATGACTCCGGCGGGCAGGCCGGCCTCGATAGCGAGCCGGCCGAGCTGGGTCACCGACGCGGGCGTGTCCTCGGCGGGCTTGATGACGCACGTGTTGCCCCATGCGATGGCAGGCGCGATCTTCCAGGTCGCCATCATCAGCGGGAAGTTCCACGGCGAGATGGCGCTCACGACCCCGACCGGCGGGTAGCTCGTGTACGAGTGGTGCCCGCTGTCCATCGGCAGCACCTCGCCGACGTGGTCGCGTTGATGGTCGGCGAAGAACCGGAAGTTCCACACCGAGCGGGCGACATCATGCTTGGCCTGCGCGAGCGGCTTGCCCATGTCGGTGCTGTCGAGCCGCGCGAGAAGCTCGGCGTGCTGCTCCATCGCGTCGGCGAGGCGATGGATGTGGGCCGCCCGTTCGGCCCGCCCCATCCGCGGCCACGGCCCCTCGTCGAAGGCGCGGCGAGCGGCGGCGATGGCCCGGTCCGCGTCGGACGCCGAGCCTTCGGCGACCTCGGCCCACTGCTGCTGCGTCCAGGGGTTCACGGTGGCGAAGCGCCGCCCGTCGAGGGATTCGACCTCTTCGCCGTCGATCACGTGGCCGAAGAACTCCAAGCCCGCGTCCGCCGTGGTGCTCATGGGATTTCCTTCCCGGTCAGTCGTTTCGGGTACCGCGTTCGGCGATCGTGACGTCGCCGGCGGCGAAGTGGGTGGCAGGGACCTCGCGGACGATGACCCGGACGCTGGCCTTCGGCGCGTCGATCGAGCTGACGACCGCGTCGGTGAGCGCGCTGATCATGGTGCGCAGCTGCTCCGGTGTACGCCCGCTGGTGAGGGTGACCTCGACGAACGGCATCAGCTCGCGCCGTCCGCCGAGCCACCGGAGAGGAACACCGAGCCGAGGCTGGTGAAGTGGCAGGCAAGTGAGGCACCGGGAGGTGCGAAGACGGCGTCGGTCATGCCGCCGGTCAGCACGATCCAGCCGGCCTCGATGGCGTGCCCGCGGGTGGCGAGGTCGTTGGCGGCCAGGGCGAGTGCCTCTCCGGGGTGGCCCTGCACGGCGGCGCCGGTCGCCGAGTCGACGACCGCGCCGTCGACCTCGACGAGGACCGCTTCCAGGCCCAGGTCCAACTCGGTCGGGTGCAGCCCGACCGGCCCCGTGACGAACGCACCGGAGGAGGCGTTGTCGGCGACGACGTCGCCGGCGGTGAACCGGAAGTTGCGGTACCGGCTGTCGATGACCTCCGCGCCGCCCCAGACCGTCTCGACGGCCGCCATCGCCTGCGCGCAGGTGACACCGGGCCCCTCGAGCCGCTCGCCCATGACGAACACGATCTCCGGCTCGACGCGGGGGTGGATCAGCCGCTGCTGCGGGATCGGATCCCCGGCGGGCAGCACCATCGCGTCGGTGAGCCAGGCGACGAACGGGGTGTCCACCCCCATGCGCTGCTGCTTGGCGCGGCTGGTCAGCCCGAGCTTGACCCCGACCAGGTGCTCGCCGCGGTCGAGGCGGCGGCGCAGGTTGTGGTCCTGGATCGCGTACCCGGTGGCCAGGTCCAGCGCCGGCCACTCGTCGCTGAACGGCTCGCGTTCTCGACGCTCGGCCTCGCAGGCCAGCAGCTCGGCGGCCACCGACTCCACATTCCAGGTGATGGCGGTCATCAGTGGGCTCCGGCGGTTTCGTAGAGGGCGTCGCTGGCGGCTCGTTCTTCGGCCAGGGCGAGGGCGATGTCGATGATCATGTCTTCCTGGCCGCCGACGTAGCCGTGTTCACCGACGCGTTGCAGGATGGCGTGGGCGGGCACGCCGTAGCGCTGGCTGGCGCGTTCGGCGTGCAGCAGGAAGCTGGAGTAGACCCCGGCGTAGCCCTGGGTGATCGAGGAGCGGTCGGTCCAGGGTAGGCGGGGGATGAAGGGGCGTACGACCTCTTCGGCGGCGGCCAGGACCGCGGGCACGTCGACGCCGGTGCGGATGCCCATGCGGTCGAAGGTGGCGGTCAGCACCTCGGTGGGGGAGTTGCCGGCCCCGGCCCCCAGGGCGCACAGGGCACCGTCGATCTGGGTGGCGCCGGCCTGGTAGGCCAGGACCGAGTTGGCCACCCCGAGGGAGAGGTTCTGATGGCCGTGGAAGCCGACCTGGGCGGTGCCGGCGAACTCGTCGAGCAGAGCCTGGACGCGGGCTTGGGCGTCGGTGAGCACCAGCGCACCGGCGGAGTCGACGACGTAGACGCACTGCGCGCCGGCATCGACCATGATCCGGCCCTGCCGGGCCAGCTCGGCAGGGGAGGCGCGGTGGGAGAGCATGAGGAACCCGACGGTCTCCATGCCCAGGTCGCGGGCGGCGGCGAAGTGCTGCACGGACACGTCGGCCTCGGTGCAGTGGGTCGCGATGCGGGCGACCGTCGCGCCCCGCTCGTGCGCCTTGTTCAGGTCGTGGACGGTGCCCAGCCCGGGCAGCAGCAGCACCGCGATCTTGGCCTGGGTGGCCTCGTCGACCGCGGCGGAGATCAGGTCGAACTCGTCGACCTTGGAGAACCCGTAGTTGAACGAGGACCCGCCCAACCCGTCGCCGTGGGTGACCTCGATGACCTCCACTCCCGCGCCATCCAGGGCGTGCACCACCGCGCGCACCTGCTCCTCGGTGAACTGGTGGCTCATCGCGTGCGACCCGTCGCGCAGTGTCGAGTCGGTGATCCGCAGATCCCGCCCCGCGCGGGCCGTGCCGTCCGCGGCGGGTGTGCCCTCCCGCAGCGACGCGTCGTTGTTGTTGCCGTTGGCGGTGTTGGCGGTGTTCGTGGTGGTCATGCGTTCGCTCCGATCGGGGCGGCGGGTTCGGCGACCCAGCCCGGGTCCTGCCCCAGCTTGTGGGCGACCAGCAGGTCCCCGACCCGGGCCGCGGCCGCGGTGATGATGTCCAGGTTGCCGGCGTAGTCCGGCAGGTAGTCCCCGCGGCCCTTGACCTCGATCGGCACCGTCACCCGGGCCATGCCGTGCCACAGCTCACGGGCGGTGTCGAACTGCGGCTCGGTCCGCAACCGGTAGCCCGGCACGTACTCCTGCACCCGGGCCACCATCGCGTGGATCGATGCCAGTACGGCGTCCTGCACCGGACCGGGCTCTGCCGCCTCGGCCGGGATCGCGCAGAACACCGTGTTGCGCATCATCAGCGGCGGCTCGACCGGGTTCAAGATGATGATCGCCTTGCCGCGCCGTGCCCCGCCCACCACCTGCAACGCGGTGGCGGTCGTCTCGGTGAACTCGTCGATGTTCGCCCGCGTGCCCGGCCCGGCCGACCGGCTCGAGATCGAGGCGACGATCTCGGCGTACTCGACCGGCACCACCGAGGACACCGCATGCACGATCGGGGTCGTGGCCTGGCCTCCACAGGTGATCAGGTTCACGTTCGGCGCCGCGAGGTTGAACTCCAGGTTCACCGGCGGGCACACGAACGGCCCGACCGCCGCCGGGGTCAGATCGACCGCGATGATCCCCGCTTCGGCGTACCGCGGAGCGTTCGCCGCATGCGCCCGCGCCGAGGTCGCCTCGAACACGATGTCGGGCAACACCGGCTGGGACAGCAGCCAGTCGACCCCCTCCGCCGACGCCTCCAGCCCCAACCGGGACGCCCGCGCCAACCCGTCACTGGCCGGGTCCACCCCGACCATGAACCGCGGCTCGATCAACTCACTACGGCGCATCAGCTTGAACATCAGATCACTGCCGATGTTGCCCGACCCCACGATCGCCGCAACACCTCGACGCTGCTCGCTCACGACCCCTCCTTGCCGAACACCGCGGTCACACTGCCCATACCGGCGAACCGCGCCGTCACGGTGTCGCCCGCCCCTACCGTGACCATCGGGGTCGCTGCCCCCGGAAGGATCACGTGCCCCGGTTCGAGCGTCACCCCGAGCGCACCGACCGTGTCGGCGAGCCATACCAACGAGTTCAGCGGCGACCCGAGCACCGCGCCACCGGCCCCGGTCGCCACCAACCGGCCGTTCTGGTGCAGCGTGCAACCGGTCAGCCGCAGGTCGATGTCCCCGATATGCGTCGGTGTACTGCCCAGCACGACCGCCCCGGAGGAGGCGTTGTCGGCGATCGTGTCGATGATCCCGATCCGCCAGTCCTCGATCCGGCTGTCGACGATCTCCAAGGCCGGCAGCACGTAGTCGACCGCGTCCAGCGCCTGCGCGACGGTGACGCCGGGGCCGCGCAACGGGCTGCGCAGCACGAACGCGATCTCCGGCTCGATCTTCGGCGCGATGAACCGGCCCGGCGGGATCGGCGCATGCTCGAGGTAGAAGAAGTCGTCGAGCAGGTGACCGTAGTCCGGCTGGTCCACCCCCAGCTGCGCCTGCACCCGCGCATTGGTCAGCCCCACCTTGTGGCCGCGCACCGTGCGCCCGCGGGCCTGCAACGCCTCGACCTGCAGCAGCTGGATCGCGTACGCGTCCTGCAGCGTGATGTCCTCGTACGTCTCCGACAACGGCGCCACCGGCTTGCCCGACGCGTACGCCTCCAACAACCGGTGCGCCGCTTCGGCGCGGGTCAGCGGGTCCACCCGTCCTCCTCACTCCACCGGACGCCGGTCGCGGCGGTGTCGTTCACGTTAGGTGTTGCCCTGCGCAGAGCAGCGCCGGGTTCCGAGCAGCGGAACGGTCGTGGCCGTCCCCGGCCGGGTTCCGCGGGGAGGGTCAGAGCTGTTTGGAGATCCGGCGCGCGGCGCCGATCAGCAGCGGCACCAGGCGTTCGATCTCGGGCCGCACGTCCTGGCTCGGGCCGAACACCGAGACCGCGGCGATCGCCGCGCCCCGCCCGTCGAGCACCGGTACCGCAACCGAGCTGACCCCGTCGAAGGACTCGTCGTGCGACTCGGCGTAGCCCTTGCGCCTCACGTGATCGATCGCCGTCCGCCAGTCGGCGGCGGAGCGCACGGTGCCGCTCGCGCGGGGAGGGAAGCCGGCGGCGAGCCGGGCCTCGGCAAGCGCCGGGTCGAATGCCGCAATCGCCTTGCCCGAGCTGGTGCAGTGCGCCGGGTATCGGTAGCCGGAGTGGCTGAGTACCGGGCTGCTGCGCGCGGTCAACAGCCGCTCCACGAAGACGATGTCCGCTCCGTCGGCGACGGAGAAGTTCACCGTGAACCGGGTGGTGCGCCGCAAGTCCTGCAGGATCGGCATCGCAGCGTGCCGCAGCGTGTGCCGGGCGAGTGCGAGCTGACCGAGCTCGTACAGGTGAAGGCCGAGCCGGTACTGGCCGTTCTCCGGGTTCTGCGACACCATCCCCCGGCTGGCGAGCGTGGTGAGCAGCCGGTGCGCTGTGGACTTGGCGATGTCCAGGCGCCGCGCGATGTCCGAGACGCCGAGTTCGCCATCCACGGCGAAGCACTCCAGGACGTCCAGGGCGGTCCCCACCGAGCGCAGCGCCTCGCTCTGCCGACCACCGCCGGCGGCACCTCGCCGCATCGGGGTGGTGGTCACCCAGGGTCCGTCCGTCGCGGAGACCATGCCCCTCCCGCTCGTCGCCCGAGCTAGAAGGTATCCCGAAGCCGGTGCCGAAGGCCATGGTTCGCAGGTCTCGTCAGCGCTTGATGAGTGGCGAGCGCAGCCCGCCGCCGGCCTTGTCGGACTCGTCGAAGAACTCCTCGCGGTAGATGTCCCGCGGGAAGAGTCGCTTGCTCATCATCGTCTTCAGCGCGGCCTCGACCATCGGGGGCGGGCCGCAGAGGTAGCCGCTCTTGCCCTGCAGGGTCGGGTGGTCGGCAGCGAGTACGTCGGTCACCATGCCGATGCCGTACCCTTCACCCGCCTGCTCGGCGGTCTCCTCCGACAAGCACGGTCGGTAGGTGAACCGGTCCGGGTAGGCCCGCTCGAGCTCGCGGAAGAGCTCGACGTCGTAGAGCCACTCGCGGGTACGGGCGCCCTGGTAGAGGGTGAGGTGACCGTCGTACGCGTCGTTCTCCAGCGCGTGCCGGATCATCGACTTGATGGGCGCGAGCCCCGTCCCGCCGGCGACGAGGACGGCGTCGCGGTCGCCGCCGACCTTCAGGACGAACCGGCCGTACGGACCCGAGAGGGCCACCTGCTCGCCGACGCTCATGGAGCTGAAGACCCAGCCGTCGCTCGCCAGCCCGCCCGGGGTGCGACGGACGTGGAACTCCAACCGGCGCGTCTCGGTCGGCGGGGTGGCGATCGAGTACGTGCGGTCGACGCCCTTGCCCGGGACGACGAACTTCAGGTACTGCCCGGCGTTGTGCCGGATGTCCCGGTCGAGCTCGACCACCAGCCGGCGCGTCTCGTGGGCGATGTCGTCGAGCGCGACGACGACCCCGGTGTAGTCCTGCACCGGGTGGACCTCGATGTCGTCGTCGACGTCGATGTCGGCCTCGAGGACGACGTCGGACCGTGGCGTCGCGCAGCACGGCAGACACATGCCCTCGTCGCGTTCGAAGTCCATCAGGGCGAACGCGCTCGCCGCACCGTGCTCGATGTCACCGTCGAGCACCTCGCTCTTGCAGGTCGCACAGGTGCCGTGCGTGCACGAGTGGGGGAGCCAGACACCGTTGCGCAGGCAGGCGTCGAGGATCGTCTGGTCCTCCCTGCACTCGATCTCACGGCCGAGCGGCTCGACGGTGATGCGGTACGTGCTCATGGCCCTCCTCCCGAGGACGCCGTGGTGCAGGTGGTACGAGATGTGACAGGTGCCGGCCCGCCGTCCCGCGGGCCGGCACCCGCGTCACGCCGCGCGCAGGGCGATGACGTCCTTGTGCTCGATGCCGAGCTCGGCGAGCGTCTGGTCCGGGCGCGGGGTTAGCGGCACCCCCCACAGCGAGAAGCTGTAGGCCGCGTCCGCCTTCCAGTCCGGGTCCTCCTCCGCGTACGGCACGACCATCTGGGTCCAGAAGTCGCCCCATGTCATCGCCTGCGGCGCCCGGAACATCGCGGCGGCGCACCACCACGGGTTGTCGGCGAACCACACGCTGACCAACTGGTCGTCGCCGTACAGCTCCTGCCGGGAACGCGAGGGGAAGCGGTACTCGCCGATCGCCTTCACAGCCATCTCACTGCTCTCCTTCCGCGCCCAGGCCGGTCGGCGTCTGGGCGTGCCAGCGCTGCCAGTTCAGGTCGTCGCGGGAGCCCTTGTGCTCGCCGCTGTCGCCGTCCTGCAGGCCGTACCAGGCCAGCACGTCCGGCAGGGTGGGCCCGCCGCAGTTGCCCTGGTAGATCTGGTGCACCGGCAACCAGGCCTGCACATACTTCTCCGGCTCCCGCTCGAAGATCCACTGACAGCCGTCGGAGCAGGTGTTGAACTTCTCGCCCTCGTAGACGCTGACCCGCTGGGCGATCGTGGTGGGATCGCCGGGCTCGGTGAAGGTCATCGGGATCTGGCACACCTGGCACAGCTGCGGCAGCCCGCGCACGAAGTGCCGACCGCCGGCCGCGATGTTGCGCCGCTCCTTCTCCCACAACGGGCGGAAGTACTTGTCGAAGGTGTCGGGGTAGGTCGCGCTGAGCCAGGCCATGTGCTCGTCGTCCGGCACGCTCGTCGTGAACGCGGCGGCGTGCGAGAACTGGTACAGCACCCAGTACACCTGGTGGGAGAGGATCTCCTTCTCCGACAGTGCCTGCTCGACGTGCCGCGGCGGCGTGATCCCGTAGAAGGCGAGGTCCTGGAACAGGCCCTGCATCATCTGCTGCTCGAAGTACAACTCGAAGGCCTCCTTCCAGCTCATCACCTTGCGCGGCAGCATGTAGTCGAGCATCTGAGCGACCAGGCCGGTCACCCGGTAGCCGCGCCAGAACCACTTGTCGATCCATTCCTGCACGATGGGGACGTTGTCCTCGTCCTGCTCGAGCAGGAACTTGATCGCCTCGAGCCCGAGAGTCATGTGGCGGGACTCGTCGGACTGCGCCGAGAACCCGAACGTCATCGTGGGCAGGTCGCCGTTGAACGATGCGCCGGACATGAACGGTACGAACAGCAGGTTGGTGAGCAGGTACTCGAACGAGAACCCGATCGCGATCAGGAACTCGAACGGGCCGGCCGACAGCGCGTCGTCGAAGAACGACTTCGGTACGGACAGGTACCACACGCGGTCGTGCTGCTGCAGGTAGTTGTGCAAGCCGCTGTAGTACTTGTTGTAGTTCGACAGCGTGTGGATCTCGGTCTGGGCGTGTCGGATCTCGTCGATCGACTGGCAGAGCGCCGCGAAGCGCGGGCCCGGTCCGGCGAGGTGACGCGCCAGGTAGGCGAAGTTGCGGTGCGCCTGGTACTCGAGCGGCGTGACACCTTGCAGGAACAGCTTCATGGTGTTCAGGTACGAGGCGTCGGTGAGCGACAGGTGGCCCTGTCCCTGGGCGAACCCGTCGAGGACGGCGTAGAGGCGCTTGTCCTTCTCCGCCTGGTACTTCGCGTACGCGTCGACGGTCAGGCGGAAGGGGTCCTCCCACTTGCTCCAGTCGTGGATCTTGATCCCCTCGAACTCGGTGTAGGGGAACATGTCCTTGGGGTCGACGTAGCTGGGCTCCCAGTCCAGGTCCCGGGTGAGGGCCTGGTACCGCTGCTTCATCGGCAGCTTGCGGGTCTTCTTCGACGCGCTGCGGGAGGCGTCAGGGGCGATCGTCATGGGGTGCCGGCCTCTCTCAGTGATTCCAGGCGATGACGATCTCGTCGTCATCCCATTCCTTGATGTGACCGAAGTAGGTCACGATGGCCATCTGGAACTCGTGGGTCTCCCACTCGCGGCCGAGGCGCTCCTCGACGGTCTCGCGGTTGACCACCAGCCGGCCGGGGCAGGTGATGCGCACCAGTCCGGGCATGTGCTGCACCGAGCAGTCGGGGTTGTCGGCCTCGATCGCCTCGACGACGGCGCGGTTGGTCTCGCTCTCCTGGATGTCGACGCCGACGAGGCGCTGCGCTGCGGAGAGGGTGGTGTCGGACATGTCGCTCCTTCGCTAGGCGGTGGCCGGCGCCAGGGCGGCGCGGATCCGGTCCGAGGCCTCGTCGACGGCGGCGACCGCGGCCGCCCCGGTGACGAGGCCGTCGGCGACGGCGGCGATCGGGGTGACGGCGTCGTTCGCGGCGGAGAGCGCCTTCTCTGCTGTCTGCGCGAGCAAACGGCTGTTCTCCTCGCCGTGGTCCGGGTCGGCGGCCCACGCCTTGTACAGCGCGTCGACCCAGCGGCGCTGGTCCTCCAGCCATCCGGTCAGGTGCTGCGCGACGAGGCTGTAGGCCGGCGCACCCCCGGTGAGTGCGAGGTCGTCCAGATGCGTGAACAGCACGTGGTAGAGGACCTGGTCGACGACGTCGAGGGTCACCAGGCCGACGCCCCAGTCGGGCTCGACGATGGTCTCCTCGACGAGCCGGCGCATCGGCTGCAGCGCCTCGGACCGCATCCAGCTCTCCTTGGCCTGCCCGAGCAGCACCGCCGTACCGCCGTCGAGCGCGATGCCGGCCCGGCTGATCAGCTGGGCGTTGCCGATGCGGTCGAACGCGGCGTACGCGGCGCACTGCGTGACCGTCGCGCCGAAGCCGAACCGGGCCGCCTGGGTCGACACCAGCTGCGCGCCGGACTCGTAGTGGCGCAACGGGATCACCAGCTCGGCGAGCACCGTGCGCCACTCGTCGGGCAGGCGTACCAGCAGGTTGCGCGATTCCAGGTAGTCGAGGGTCGCCCCGAACGCGTCCGACATCGCCGCGCGCGACGTCACGTACGGCGCGTAGTAGTACTGCCGCGGGTCGGTGAACGAGTACGGGTCGGTCAGCCGGAAGACGCTGAACGACTCGTCGTAGATCTCCTTGCTCGGGTCCCACAGCGGGCGGTAGTGGAAGTTCTCCTTGGCCTGCAGGTCGATCGTCCCCTCCTCGTAGCGGGACGCGGGTCGGTCGCCGTAGCGGGCGACGAGGTGGTCGAACGTCTTGCGCGACGGCTCGATCACCTGGGTCCGCAGTTCGTACTGCACGATCGTCTCCTTGGTTACAGGTGTACGGGGTGGTGCCGGACGCCGGACTCGAGCAGCAGCCGCACGAGCAGGTCGGGCAGGGCATCGGGACTGTCGAGCTCGACGGGTGCCTCGCTGTCGAAGCCGTCGCCGATGAGCCGCCCGATCGCCGTGCCGTCCGCGAACGCGGTGGACACCCGCGCACGCCGGCCGCGGCAGGTCACCGAGAAGGCGAGCTCGCTCGGGAGCGTCTCGTCGACCAGCGCGAGCTGGTCGTCAGCGGCGCCGAGCACGGCGTTCGCCTCGCAGACCAGCTGCTCGGCGAGCGAACGCAACGCGACCTGCCGGTCCGCGCCGGTGCCGGTCGCGATCCTCCGGGAGAGCCGCGTGGCGGGCATCGGCAGCGCGTCCGGCTCCACCTGCGCGCCCACGATCTCGGCGACGCGGAGCATGAACGGGGTCATCGCTTCTCCTCCAATCGGGGCGTGCTGGGACGCCGCCGCGGTCGGGTCGTCGCCGAGGCGGCAACGGCCCGAGCGGGCGGACCCGTCAGGTGAGGACCGTCGTGAACCGGTCGTTCAGCTCGCGGGCGTGGTAGAAGATGCCCTTGCCGAGGGCCTCGACGGTCCACACGTTGCACGGCCGGTCCGGGTAGGCGAGGTAGCCGCCGGCGAAGACCTCGTTGCGGTTGCCCGACGGGTCGAAGAAGTAGACGGTCTGGCCACGCGTGATGCCGTGGCGGGTGGGGCCGACGTCGATCGGGACGTCGTCCATCGCGAACAGGTCCGCCGCCTTGCCGACGTCCGACCAGTCCGAGAGCTTGAACGCGAAGTGGTGCAGCTTGGCCTGCGGGCCCTCGATGACGGCGATCTGGTGGATCTGGTTGTTGTTCGTCATCCAGGTGCCGATGAGGTGCGCGTCGTCGTCGAGCGAGGTCTGCACCCGCTCGGTGGCGAAGAACCCGAAGACGTCACCGAGGAACTGCTGCATCCCCGCCACGTCCTCGGCGGTGATGAGCGTGTGGTCGATGCCGGGGACACCGACGCCGACGAGGTGTCGCGGGAACGCTTCGGGGTTGTGCGTGCCGACCTCGGTGCCGATGGCGGTCTGACCGTGGTAGACCTCGAACAGGTGCCCGGAGGGGGTCTCGAAACGGATCCCGTCACTGACCTCGGGGTTCTCGCCGGCCGACATCCGCTGCACTGCCGCGCCGGCGTTCGCCGCGCGCTTCTCGATGTCGTCGATGTCGGATTCGTACTGCACCTTCCAGCCGAATTTCACGGCGCCGACGCCGCCGTCCTCGAGGACGACCGAGTGGTGGTCCCACTCGTCCCAGCCCTTGTAGTAGACCCGACCGTCCTGCTCGAGGGTCTGGTACAGGCCCATCGTGTTCGCGTAGTGGTCCTTGGCCTCGGTCATGTCGGTGACCCGAACATGCGCGTAGCCCAGTCGCATGACGCCCATCAGCTCGCTCCTTCTCGGTCCTGCCGAGCAGCCTCGGCCCGTGCGCGTGCCCGCTCGTTGATCGAGCGGAGCAGGGGGTTGATGAGCCGCAGCTCCTCGTCACGCAGCGCGATCGTGACGTCCCCATTCGGTACCGCCCGGCACGTGAGGCAGGTCCCGCCGGCCCGTTCCTCGTCGGTGAGGACGTTCGCGGCGATCGGGCGGTTGTACGTGACCTCGCCGGCGACGAGGTCGACCTTGCAGACACCGCAGCCGCCCCGTCGGCAGCCGACCGTGTACGCGAACCCGGCGTTGTAGAGGCCGCCCAGCACCGTCTCGTCGGCGTCGAGGTGGATGACCTCGCCCGTGGGTCGAACGGTGACTGTGACCAACGTGCTGCTCCTGCCCGTCAGCGGCTGCCGGCCGGTTCGGTATGGCGACAGCGTGCGGCTCGTTCCGGCAAGGGTCCAGCGGCGTTCCTCGTTACGGAACGGTCGAAGGTCCCGGGTTCCGGGTGAATGTGGCAGAAGTCCGCTCTAGACGGACTTCTGCCACATTCACCCGGAACGCGCGAGGCCAGGCGTTACGGTGCGGGGATGACGATTCCGCAGACGGTCGTGGGTTCGGGCCCCACGAAGGTGCTCGCCCTGCACGGCTGGTTCGGCTCCGCGACCGGGTGGGGATGCTGCCCGAGCTGGTCGACCCCGAGCGCTACAGCTTCGCGTTCCTCGATTACCGGGGGTACGGACGACGCCGGGACGTCACGGGGGAGTTCACGGTCCCGGAGATCGCTCGTGATGCGGTCGTTCTCGCCGACGAGCTGGGGTGGGACCGGTTCGCGCTCGTCGGGCACTCCATGGGCGGGGCCGCCGTGCTGCGCGTCTTCGCCGACGTCCCGGACCGGGTGAGCGCCGTCATCGGCATCAGTCCCGTCCCCGCCTCGGGGGTGCCGTTCGACGAGGAGAGCTGGGCGCTGTTCGACGGCGCCGCGCAGAACGACGACAACCGGTACGCGATCATCGACTTCACGACCGGCAACCGCAACAGCGCGACGTGGATCCGGCAGATGGTCGCCGCGTCTGTGGCGTCCTCCACGCGCGAGGCGTTCGGGGCGTACCTGCCGTCCTGGGCGAAGGGGGACTTCGCCGCCGAGCTGCCGACACCGACGGTTCCGGTGAAGGCGATCGTCGGGGAGCACGACCCGGCGCTCGGCGCGCCCACGATGGAGGCGACGTGGCTCGCTCAGCTCTCCGGCTGCGCGCTCGACGTCCTGCCCAATGCCGGCCACTATGCGATGTACGAGACCCCGGTCGCGCTCGTCACCAGCATCGAGGCCACGCTCGGCGGCTGAGCTCACGCCCCATGACGGTCTCGCTGCACGACCCGCAGACGTACGTCGACGGTCCGCCGTTCGACGAGCTGGAGCGGCTGCGCGCGATGGGGCCGGTCGCCTGGCTGGACGAACCGGAGCTGCCCGGCCTGGCGGCTGGACCCGGGTACCACCTGGTGCTGGAGCACGCGCTGGTGACCGAGGTGCTGCGGGATCCGGACCGCTTCTCCTCGGCGCTGCGCGGCACCCAGGTCAGCGACCCGGCGAGCGCCGAAGACCTGCGGTACGTGCAGCAGATGATGCTCAACATGGACCCGCCGGAGCACAGCCGGCTGCGGCGCATGGTCGCGCGCTCGTTCACCCCGCGCGCCGTACGGTCCTTGGAGGAGCGCATCGCGTGGCACTCCCGGCTGATCGTGGACCGGATGCTCGCCGGTCCGCGGGAGTGCGACTTCGCCAAGGACGTCGCGGCCGACCTGCCGCTGCTCGCGCTGGCCGACGTCCTCGGCGTACCGGCCGAGGACCGGTGGCTGATGTTCGACTGGTCCAACCGGGTCATCGGCTACCTCGATCCCGACTACGCCGTCTCGGCGGACTTCGACGCCGCGGCCGGCACCGCGCTGGCCCGGGAGGCGCTGGCGCTGCGACCTGCGCCGGACGCGGATGGCCGGATGCCCGACCCGCGCAGCCGTACCGGGATGCCGGACCTCTATCGCTACGCGCATCTGCTCGGTGACGCCAAGCGGCTCGATCCGGGTGCCGACGTCATGTCGATCCTGCTGGCCCAGCTCGACGACGAGGGCGGGCTGATATCGGTCGAGGAGTTCGAGAACATGTTCTGGCTGTTCTCGGTCGCCGGGAACGAGACGCTGCGCAACGGTCTGCCGGGCGGGATGATCGCGCTGCTGTCCGACCCGGAACTGCAGCGCGAGCTGCGTGAACGGCCGACCCTGCTGGAGACGGCGGTGGACGAGATGCTGCGGTGGTGGACGCCGGTGATGGTGTTCCGGCGCACCGCGACCCGTGACACCGTGCTCGGGCCGGCGCGCGTCGCGGTCGGTGACAAGGTGGTCGTCTCGTTCCTCGCCGCCGACCGGGACCCGGCAGTGTTCGAGCGGCCCGCTGCGTTCGACGCCCGTCGTACGCCCAACCCGCACCTGTCGTTCGGGCACGGCCCGCACTTCTGCCTGGGCGCGCACCTGGCGCGGGCGCAGCTGCGGGCGCTGTTCGGCGAGCTGCTCGCCCGTTCGTCCTGGATCGAGGCGGCCGGCGACCCGTCGTACCTGCGCTCGAACTTCCAGCGCGGGGTCAAGCGTCTCCCGATCCGCTGGACCCCTGTTTCCGGATGAATGTGGCAGGACGCCGCTAAGAGTGGAGTCCTGCCACATTCATCCGGAACCGGTGGGGAGGTGGACGGTCACGACGGCGCCGGCGTCGTTCGCCACCGCCACGTGCCCACCGTGGGCCTCGGCGACCGCGCGGACGATCGCCAGGCCGAGCCCGCTGCCGCCGGTGGTGCGCGAACGTGAGGCGTCGCCGCGGGCGAAGCGTTCGGTGGCCCGCGGCAGCAGGTCCGCCGGGAAGCCGGGACCGTCGTCGCGCACCTCGAGCTGGATGTGCGGACCGATCCGCAGCGCGCTGACCCGTACCGTCGTTCCGGGCGGGGTGTACGTGGCGGCGTTCGACAGCAGGTTGGTGACGACCTGGTGCAGCCGCGCCGGGTCACCGGGCACGCTCACGTCCGGACCCACCGGTCCGAGCTGCCAGTCGTGCTCCGGAGCCACGACGCGGATCTCCGCGATCGCGTCGTCGGCGAGCCGGGCCAGGTCGACCGTACGGTGCTCGAGCGGACGTCCCTCCTCCAGCGAGGCGAGCAGCAGCAGGTCGTCGACGAGTCCACCCATCCGGGCCGCGGCGGACTCGATACGGGCAGCGGACGCGAGGGCCTGCCCGGGGTGGTCGTCGCCGGCGCGGCGTACCAGCTCGGCGTAGCCGCGGATCGAGGCGAGCGGGGTACGCAGCTCGTGCCCGGCGTCCGAGACGAACTCCCGCAGCCGTGCCTCGGTGTCCTGCCGGGCACGCAGCGAGCGTTCGACGTGGTCGAGCATCGCGTTCATCGCGCTCGCCACCTGCCCGATCTCGCTGGCCGGGTCCGCCTCGGGTACCCGATCGGGGATCGTCACATCGCCGCGGTCGAGGGGGAGGGTCGCCACCTGGCCCGCAGTCTGCGCCACCCGCTGCAACGGTCGCAGCGAGCGCCGGATCCACCAGGAGGCGGCAAGCGTCACGACGAGCAACGCGACGAGCAGCGCCACGAGCTCGATCACCACGAAGGCCCGGGTCACCGCGCTCACCCGGGAGAGCGGTGTCGCGGCCACGAGCGTCGCCCGCTCGCCGGTCGAGAGCGTGACTGGTACGGCGACCGCGCGCGCCTCGCCGAGCTCGGAGAGCGAGATCGTGACCGGCGGTGTCGACCGCGCCGACGACACCGACTGCAGCGCCCGAAGGTCGGCGGCGCCCACCGGTTCCAGCTGTGCCGGTGCGGGCCCGTACGTCGCGGTCAGCCGCTGAGCCGACCCCGCGGTGACGAGGAAGACCCCTGCGCCCTGTTGCTGCCACGCCCCGATCGCGTCGGTCGGGCCGTGCAGCGGCGAGGCGCGCAGCGCCTGGTCACGTACGGATGTCAGGCCGTCGTCGATCTGACTGACGAGCGAGCGTTGCAGTACGGCGTACGTCGCGACCCCGCAGCCGGCGAGGGCGACCGCCACCACGACCAGCAGGCCGAGCACCAGCCGCCATCGCAAGGACAACCCGTGCCACCGCGACCGCTCCTCGGTCGCCGGCTGCGGCGGGGGTACGGCGGGGTGGCCCGTCGCAGGGCCGGTGGACAACAGTTCGGGCGGCCCGACGGCGACCGCTGGCTCGGGGGGTACGGGCTCGCGCTCCCCGCTCACCGGCGCCCCGGACGCTCGCTGCACCATGCTCAGGCGTCGCCGGTCCGCGGTGCACGCAGCACGTACCCGACTCCGCGCACGGTGTGGATGAGCGGTTCGCGGTCGGCATCGACCTTGCGTCGCAGGTAGCCGACGTACTGCTCCACGACGTTGCTGCGGCCGGCGAAGTCGTAGTGCCAGACCCGGTCCAGGATCTGGGACTTGGACACGACGGTGCGGGCGTTGAGCATCAGGAAGCGCAGCAGGTCGAACTCGGTGGGTGTGAGCTCGATCAGCGCATCGCCGCGGCGCACCTCACGGGAGCGTTCGTCGAGGGTCAGGTCGCTGACGCGCAGCACGTCGTCGCTCTCGTCGAGCCGGCCCGAGCGCCGCAGCACCGCCTGCAGGCGCGCGAGCAGCTCTTCCAGGCTGAACGGCTTGGTGACGTAGTCGTCGGCTCCCGCGCGCAGCCCGCTCACCCGGTCGCGGGTCTCGCCCCGCGCGGTCAGCAGCACGACCGGCAGTCCGGGGTGTTCGGTACGCAGCCGGGAGAGCAGCGAGATGCCGTCCTGGCCGGGCAGCATGACGTCGAGCACGGCGATGTCGGGGCGCAGCTCGCGGGCGGCCTGCATCGCGCTGTCGCCGTCGCCGGCCGTCACGGCACGGCAGCCGTCGAACCGCAGCGCCGTGGCCACCATGTCGGCGAGGTCGGGTTCGTCGTCGACGACGAGGACCCGCACCGGGTCCTTGTCGTTCGTACGCAGGTAGGACTGCGGGTCCTCAGCTCCGTGGCGTCCGGCCCCGACTGTGCTCGTCACCGCTCGTCCTCCTCGTTCGCGCGTGCGCCCCGCGATCCCATCATCTGTGACGTCCCTGTGAAAGTGCTGATGGCGGGCGGTGCGGCGGCTGCGAGAACCGTGCGTGCTGGTGGCCAGGCGGCGTAGCGGGCTAGGGTGGCCCCCGGTACGTCCGTCCTGTGCCGAGGCCACTGGGGAAGGTGACCCTCGAGACAGGAGGCCTCGCCATGGTCGAGCACCGGACGCTCACCGCCACCCCCGCGCGCCGGCCCGGCGGCCCGCGCAGCCGAGGGGTGCTCTACGTGCACTCGGTACCGCGCGCCCTGGCGCCGCACGTCGAGTGGGCGGTCGCCGCCGTGCTCGAGAACGACACCCCGCTGCGTTGGCGTCCCCAGCCCATGGCCCCGGGCCAGGTGCGGGCCGAGCAGGTCTGGACCGGAAAGCCCGGTACCGCCGCGCGGCTGGTCTCCTCGCTGCGCCGCTGGGAGCGGTTGCGGGTCGAGGTCACCGAGGAACCGAGCGACGGCCATGAGGGCGAGCGGTACGCGCTGACGCCGACGCTCGGGATCTTCCGTGCCGCGATCGGAGCGAACGGCGACCTGCAGGTCGGGGAGGAGCGGCTGCGCGGCGCCCTCGCCCGTACGGCCGGCCAGCCCGCCGCGCTGCGCGAGGAGCTCGAGCGGCTGCTGGGCGGCCCGTGGGACGCCGAGCTGGAACCGTTCCGCGCCGCTGGCGACGGCACGCCGGTACGGCTGCTGCACCGCACCGGCTAACCGGCCGCGACCAGACGCTGCTCGGGTCAGACGCTGGTGAACATGAGCGCGACGTTGTGACCGCCGAACCCGAAAGAGTTGTTGAGCGCCGCGATGTCTCCCTCGCGCAACGGCCGCGGCGTACCGGACACCACGTCGAGCGGGATCGCATCGTCCGGGTCGTCGAGGTTGGCGGTGACCGGCGCGAGCCGGTCCCGCAGCGCCAGGACGACCGCGACCGACTCGACAGCGCCGGCGCCGCCGAGCAGGTGACCGGTCATCGACTTGGTACCGGACACCGCGACGTGATCCGCCGCGTCACCGAGCGCGCTGCGGATCGCGGTGGCCTCGGCGATGTCGCCGAGCGGCGTGGAGGTCGCGTGGGCGTTCAGGTGCACGACATCGTCGGGTGCGATCCCGGCGGCCGCCAAGGCGTATCGCATGGCCGCGGCCGCGCCACGGCCCTCGGGCTCGGGCTGCGCGATGTGGTGCCCGTCCGCCGACAGGCCCGCGCCGGCGAGCTCGGCGTAGACCCGGGCCCCGCGCGCCGCGGCGTGCTCGGCCGACTCCAGTACGAGCATCCCGGCGCCTTCGCCCATGACGAAGCCGTCGCGCGCCTTGTCGTACGGCCGGCTGGCCCGCTCCGGCTCGTCGTTGCGTGTCGAGAGGGCCCGCATCGCGCCGAAGGAGGCCACGGTGATCGGGTGGATGCAGGCCTCGGTGCCGCCCGCCATCACGACGTCGGCCCGGCCGCTGCGGATCATCTCGAGCCCGACCGACATCGCCTCGGCGCCGGAGGCACAGGCGCTCACCGGAGTGTGGATGCCGGCGCGTGCGCCGAGGTCGAGCCCGACCCAGGCGGCGGCGCCGTTCGGCATCAGCTGCGGCACGGCCATCGGGGACACCCGCGAGGCCCCGCGGGTGTTCAGGATGTCGTAGTTGTCCAACAGGCTGATGATGCCGCCGATGCCGGAGGCGACTACGGCGCCGAGCCGCTCCGGGTCGACCTCGGGTGCGCCGGCGTCGGCCCACGCCTCGCGCGAGGCGATGAGCGCGAGCTGCTGGTTGCGGTCGAGCTTGCGCGCCTCGACCCGTTGCAGGACCTCGCTCGGGTCGACCTCGGCCGTACCGGCGATGCGGACCGGCAGGTCGGCGAATCGCTCACCTGTGAGCGCCCGGACACCCACCCGGCCGGCGAGCAGTGACTGCCAGGTGGATGCGACGTCGCCACCGACCGGGGTGGTGGCACCCAGGCCGGTGACGACGACGCGGCGGTTCGGGTCGTACATCGCTCAGGAGCTCGCCTTGGCGATGTAGGAGACCGCGTCGCCGACCGTGCTCAGGTTCTTGACCTCGGTGTCGGGGATCGTGACCCCGAACTTGTCCTCGGCCGCCATGACGACCTCGACCATGGACAGCGAGTCGATGTCGAGGTCGTCGACGAACGACTTCTCGCTCGTGACGTCCTCCACCGGGGTGCCTGCCACCTCGTTGACGATTCCGGCGAGACCCTCCAGGATCTCCTGCTCGGACTGGGCCACGGTGCTCTCCTTGCGGTCGGTTTGGCTTGCCTGCTGGATGGTTCACCCGCGAGCGCGGGAGCGGGGGCGCCCGTCAGGGCAGCGTCACCACCTGGGCGGCGTACGCGAGTCCGGCGCCGAAGCCGATGAACAGTGCGGTCTGCCCGGTGTGCACCGAGCCGTCCGCTATCAACCGGTCGAGCGCCAGCGGTATCGACGCCGCCGACGTGTTGCCGGCCGTGACGATGTCACGCGCGACGAGCACCGAGCCGGGCAGCCCGAGCTCCTTGATCATCGCGTCGGTGATGCGCATGTTGGCCTGGTGCGGCACGAAGACGTCGAGGTCCGCGGCGGTGAGCCCGGTGGCCTCGAGCGCCTTGCGTGCGACGGCCGCCATGTCGCGCACCGCCCACCGGAACACCGCCTGGCCCTTCATGGTGAGGGAGGGCCAGCCGTGGGGATCGTCGCGGTACTCGGTCCACGACTGGGTCATCGTTATCGCGTCGAGCTGCGCGCCGTCCGAGCCCCATACGACGGGGCCGATCTGCGGTGTCTGCGACGGTCCGACGACCACCGCGCCGGCGCCGTCGGCGAACAGGAAGGCGATGGTGCGGTCGGTGCGGTCGACGATGTCGGTGAGCTTCTCGACCCCGACGACGAGGACGTGTTCGGCGGTGCTCGCGCGGACGAGCGCATCGGCCTGGGCCAGGCCGTAGCAGAACCCGGCGCAGGCCGCGCTCACGTCCATCGCCGCGGCACCGCCCGTACCGAGACGGTCGGCGACCGCGGCCGCGGCGGACGGCGTCTGGTACGGGTGCGTGACGGTGGCGACGAGGACCACGTCGACGGCGTCGGCGGTGATGCCCGCGTGGGCGAGCGCCTTGCCGGCGGCGTCGGTCGCCATGTCGACGACGCTCTCGTCCGGCGCGGCGTACCGCCGTTCGACGATCCCCGACCGTTCCCGGATCCACTCGTCCGAGGAGTCGATGTGCTGGCAGACCTCGTCGTTGGTCACGACGCGTTCCGGTCGGTACGCGCCCACTCCGAGGATGCGGCTCCCCGCCCGGGTGCTCGGCATGCGCAGCGCGGTCATGCGTGGCCTCCTTCCGGCTGCAGGCGCACCAGTGGCTGACCCGCCGACACCTGGTCGCCGTCGGCCACCAGCCATTCGATGACAGTACCGCCGTGGGAGGCGACGAGCGGGAGTTCGCCGTCCGCCGCCATGATCGCCCCGAGCCGGGTGCCGGCCGCCACGTCCGTGCCGACCGGTGCGTCGGCTCCGCGCCGGACGGTCCCGGCCTTCGCGGCTGCGAGCAATCGCCACTGCGGTGCGAGGTCCGCGGCCGGGCCGAGCAGCTCGCGCGCCGCGGCGAGGTCGTCGGGGGACTTGAGGGCGAGAGTCTCGACCCCGGGCATGGCACGCCGCGCCAGGCCGGTCAGGGTGCCGGCAGGAGGCAGCTCGATCAGCGTCGTCACGCCGAGGTCCACGAGCGTCGCCATCACCAGGTCCCACCGCACCGGGGAACTCACCTGGGCGACGAGGCGCGCCACCGTGTCGGCGCCTCCGTTGACCGCTGCTCCCTCCGCGTTCGACAGCAGCCGTACCCGCGGCTCGCCCACGGTGAGCGCGGCGACATGGGCGGCGAGGGCCTCGACGGCCGGCGCCATGTGCGTGGTGTGGAAGGCGCCGGCCACCTGCAGCGGGCGCAGCCGGGCGCGGGCGGGCGGGTCGGCGGCGAACGCGTCGAGCTGCTCCAGGGTGCCCGCCGCCACCAGCTGTCCGGCGCCGTTGTCGTTGGCGGGGGTCAGCCCGTGCTTCGCGATCGCCGCCAGTACCTCGTCGCGGTCACCACCCAGCACCGCAGTCATCCCGGTGGGGACGCGTGCGGCGGCGGCCGCCATGCCGTCGGCGCGCACCCGCACCAGCGCCATCGCCTGCTGCGGGCTGAGCACACCCGCCACGACGGCGGCGGTGATCTCCCCGACGCTGTGTCCGGCGGTCGCGTCGACGCCGGCGGGCGTCCCGTCCGGGAAGAGCAGCGGCAGGACCAGCAGCCCCGCGGCGACGATGAGCGGCTGGGCCACCGCGGTGTCGCGGATCGTGTCGGCGTCGCTGGTGGTGCCGTGCGCGACGAGATCGAGCCCCGCTGCGTCCGAGAGCTGCTCCAGATACGTACGGGTGCCGGGCAGCTCGAGCCACGGCGCGAGGAACCCGGGGGTCTGCGAGCCCTGTCCCGGGGCGACGACAGCGAGCACCTTCGACAGCCTCCCGTACGTGTTCCCCGTGGTCGGTCCCCCGCTGCTTGCCGCGAGCCGGTTCCTGCCCCGCAGACTAGCGGGATGGACCGCGTCGACCTCCGCCGTGCCGGTGATCGTTTCCTGACCCGTACCGACTGGCTCGAGTCCTGGCACTCGTTCTCCTTCGGCCCGCACTACGACCCGGCCAACACCGGGTTCGGCGCGCTCGTCGTCAACAACGACGACCGTGTCGTTGCGGGCGCCGGGTTCGACCTGCACCCGCACCGCGACATGGAGATCGTCACCTGGGTCCTGGCCGGGTCGCTGACCCACCGCGACTCGGCCGGGAACGCGGGCGTGATCGTCCCCGGGCTCGCGCAGCGGATGAGCGCCGGTCGCGGGATCCGGCACAGCGAGCGCAACGACGCCTGGACCCTCACCGGGAACGAGCCGCACACCGACCCCGCCCACTTCGTGCAGATGTGGGTACGTCCCGACGAGCCCGGCGGTGAGCCCGGCTACGCGCAGCTCGACGTCACGACCGCCCTGGCCCGGCCCGACTGGGTGCCGGTCGCGAGTGGCCGCGCCGGGCAGCAGGCGGCCGTACGGATCGCTGCGAGCGGCGCCACGCTGCACGCCGTACGCCTGCCGGCCGATGCCCACGTCGCGCTGCCGGCGGCGCCCCGGGTCCACCTCTTCGTCGCGCTCGGCACGGCGGAACTGGAGGGCGCCGGCCCGCTGGCAGCGGGGGACGCCGTACGCCTCACCGGCTCCGAGGGCCGGCGGATCACAGCGACAACCGACAGCGAGCTGCTCGCCTGGGAGCTGCACTGATCCGCGGCACTGCGCGATCGGCGTGCCCGACGCCGCCGATCATGACGTCGGTGGGATCGGCAGCGCTGCTGGGCCCACCAACGTCATGATCGACGCCGGTCCGATGTCGTCCACAGCGCTCGAGCCCGGCGCGCTGTTCACAGCAGCCGCCGCCATCGGGGCGTACGCCGTGGCGTGCGGCTTTGCTGGGCGACGTGCGACCCGTCACCGAGCTGCCCGCCGGCCTGCTCGCCCGAGCCGCGGGACAGTGCGGGCTGGTGAGCGCCGGCGACTGCCACGAGTTCGCCATCAGCACGGCCCGCCGCCGTGTCCTGTGCGAGCGCCGCACCTGGCGACGCCTCACTACGCGGGTGTACGACACGCGTCCGGGGCGCTTGCGGGCGTTGTCCTTCGAGGAGCGTGCGCGACGGGGCGCCTGGCTGGGAATGCTCGCGTACGGACCGGACGCGCGGGCAGTGGGCACCTCGGCACTGGCACTGCTCGGGGTCCAAGGACTGCCGGCCGTACCCACCCCCGAGGTCGCCCTCGCGGACGGCCGCTCGGTGCGCAGCCGCGACGGCATCACGGTCCGACAGCTCGACGCCGACATGCGGCTGGTACGGGCGTGCGGTCGGTGGGTCGCGGCACCGGAATGGGCGCTCGCGCAGGCCGTGCCCTTGCTGGACCGCGACCATGCGGTGGCGGTGATGGACTCGATCCAGCACCTCGGGCGCCTCGACCCGGACGGCTTCGCGTGCGCCCGAGAACTGACCCGCGGTCGTCGGGGAGCCGCGCGCACCCACGGCTGGTGGGCGCTCTCCGACGGACGGGCCGAGTCACCGTTGGAGACGTTCGGGCGTCTGGACTGCCACGACGTCGGCGTCCCGCCCGACGACCTGCAGGTGGAGATCTTCAGTGAGCTCGGCGTGCTGCTGGGTCGGGGTGACACCGGATGGCGTCAAGCGAACGGCCGCTGGCTGATCGGCGAACTGGACGGGCGTGGCGTACATGAGTTGCCGGCGGCGCTGCTGCACGACCGCAGCCGCCAGAACGACTTCCTGCTCGACGGCGATGCCGACGTACTTCGCTTCACCTGGCGCGACATCGGCCCTCACCACCGGATGGGTCGTACGGTGCAGCGCTTTCTGGCGCGATCCGGCCGGTGGCCGGATCGCGGTGGGTCGCATCGATCATGATGTCAGTGGGATCTGCGGCGTACGAGGGCCCACCAACGTCATGATCGGCGCTGCGCCGGGACCCTGCGGCGGGTGGCGCCTCACCAGGGGAGGGGCTTGCCGTCCCGGAAGAAGCCGCCCTGCGGGCCGCCGGTCGGCAGGGTCGCCGCCCAGACGATGCTCTCGACGCCCTGGTCGATGCTGCGCGGCGCCCGCGGGCCGCCCATGTCGGTTCGCACCCAGCCCGGGTCGACCGAGTTGACCAGTACGTCGATGCCGCGCGGGATCTCGGCGGCGACCGTGACGGTGAGCGCGTTCAGCGCCGCCTTGGACAGCCCGTACGCCCCGCCGAACGGGCCGCCGAGGCCGAACGAACCGTTCTCGCTGCTCACATTGACGACGCGTCCGGTGCCGCGCGCCAGCATCCCGGGGAGCAGTGCCCGCAGCAGCAGCCACGGGCCGTACAGGTTCGTCGCCATGAGCTCGCTCATCCGCGGCTCGGAGATCTCGAGCGGGGACTCCTCGTAGTCGAGCCCGGCGTTGTTGACGAGTACGTCGGGCACCACCTGCGAGCGTGTCAGGGCGCGCGCGAGGCGTGTGATGTCAGCCGGGTCCGACACGTCGAGCGGCATCGCGGCCGCCCCGATCGCGGCGGCTGCCGTCCGGGTGGCGTCGAGATCCCGGCCGGTGAGCAGCACCCGGTGGCCGAGCGTCGCGAGCCGCTCGGCCACCGCGCGGCCCAAGCCGCGATTCCCCCCGGTTATCAGCGCTGTGGGTCCGCTCACCCCGAACCCTCGGTCGACCCCGCCTCGGCCGCCGCAGGGTCGTGCAGCTGGTAGACGTCGATCGCCTTCGCCGTCGACCCCGGCGCGACTTCTCCCTGGCGCTCCAAGCACATCAGCGTCTGGGTCGTGATGCTCTGCGCGTCCACGAGGAAGTGCCGACGCAACGCGCCGCGCGTGTCGGACATCCCCCACCCGTCGGTGCCCAGCGAGGCGTACGTCCCGGGCGCCCACGGCCGGATCTGGTCCTGGACCTGCCGCATGTAGTCCGACACCGCCACGACCGGGCCGGGCATCGGCGCCAGCCGCTTGGTGATGTATGCGGTGCGCGGCGGCTCGTTGGGGTTGAGCAGGTTGTGCCGATCGACCTCGAGCCCGTCACGGCGCAACTCGTTCCAGCTCGTGACCGACCAGACGTCGGCCTGCACGCCCCACTCCTCGCGCAGCAGCCGCTGCGCCTCGAGCGCCCAGTTGACCGCGACCCCGGACGCGAGCAGCTGGGCGCGCGGCCCGGGCTCCTCGCCGGCCGGGGCGTACAGGTACATGCCGCGCAGCACGCCCTCGACGTCCAGGTTCTCCGGCTCGGCCGGCTGCGGGTACGGCTCGTTGTAGACCGTCAGGTAGTAGTAGATCGGCTCGGGGTCCTCGCCGAACATCCGGCGCAGCCCGTCCTTGACGATGTGGCCGAGCTCGTACCCGAACGCCGGGTCGTACGCCACCACACCGGGGTTGGTGGCCGCCAGCAGCGGCGACTGCCCGTCCTCGTGCTGCAGCCCCTCGCCGTTGAGCGTGGTACGACCGGCGGTGGCGCCGAGCACGAACCCGTGGACCATCTGGTCCATCGCGGCCCAGAAGCCGTCGCCGGTGCGCTGGAACCCGAACATCGAGTAGAAGATGTAGACCGGGATCATCGGTTCGCCGTGGGTGGCGTACGAGGAGCCGACGGCGGTCAGCGAGGCGACCGACCCGGCCTCGCTGATGCCCTCGTGCAGGATCACGCCCTTCTTGGACTCCTTGTACGCCAGCATCAGGTCCCGGTCCACCGACTGGTACGTCTGGCCGTGCGGGGAGTAGATCTTCGCGGTCGGGAACAGCGAGTCCATCCCGAACGTACGCGCCTCGTCCGGGATGATCGGCACGATGCGGTGACCGATGTCCGGGTCACGCATCAGGTCCTTGAGCAGCCGGACGAACGCCATCGTCGTGGCGATGGGCTGCTTGCCCGACCCGCGCCGTACCGCGTCGAACGCCTGGTCCGGCGGCACCGGGAGCGGGCGGGAGGGGACGCGCCGCTCGGGGACCGAGCCGCCGAGGACCCGGCGTCGTTCGAGCATGTAGCGGATGTGTTCGTGCTCCATGCCGGGGTGGTAGTACGGCGGCAGCTTGGGGTCCAGGTCGCTGTCCGGGATCGGGATCTGCAGCCGGTCGCGGAACGCCTTGAGGTCCTCGAGCGTGAGCTTCTTCATCTGGTGCGTCGCGTTGCGCGCCTCGAAGTGGCTGCCGAGCGTCCAGCCCTTGATGGTCTTGGCGAGGATCACGGTCGGCTGACCGGTGTGCTCGGTCGCAGCCCGGTACGCGGCATACATCTTGCGGTAGTCGTGGCCACCGCGCTGCAGCTTCCAGACCTCGTCGTCGGTCAGGTGCTCGACCATCCGCAGCGCCCGGGGGTCCCGCGCGAAGAAGTGCTCGCGTACGAACGCCCCGGACTCGGCCTTGTAGGTCTGGTAGTCGCCGTCGACGGTGTTGTTCATCAGGTTCACCAGAGCCCCGTCGCGGTCCTGGGCGAGCAGCTCGTCCCAGGCGCGTCCCCAGATCACCTTGATGACGTTCCAGCCGGCGCCGCGGAAGAACGACTCCAGCTCCTGGATGATCTTCCCGTTGCCGCGGACCGGGCCGTCGAGCCGCTGCAGGTTGCAGTTGATGACGAACGTCAGGTTGTCGAGCTCCTCCCGGGCCGCGACCCCGATCGCGCCGAGGCTCTCGACCTCGTCCATCTCGCCGTCGCCGAGGAACGCCCACACCCGTTGCTGGCTGGTGTCCTTGATGCCGCGATCGTGCAGGTACTTGTTGAACCGCGCCTGGTAGATCGCGTTGAGCGGGCCGAGCCCCATCGAGACGGTCGGGAACTCCCAGAAGTCCGGCATCAGCCGCGGGTGAGGGTACGACGGCAGCCCGCCACCCGGGTGCGAGAGCTCCTGCCGGAAGCCGTCGAGCTGCGACTCCGAGAGCCGGCCCTCGAGGAAGGCGCGGGCGTAGATGCCGGGCGATCCGTGGCCCTGGAAGAAGACCTGGTCACCGCCCCCCATGTGCTCCTTGCCGCGGAAGAAGTGGTTGAACCCGACCTCGTAGATCGACGCCGTCGACGCGTACGTCGAGATGTGGCCGCCGACCCCGATCCCGGGCCGCTGCGCGCGGTGCACCATGATCGCCGCGTTCCAGCGGCAGTACTCCCGGATCCGCCGTTCGACCGCCTCGTCGCCGGGGAACCACGGCTCGCGCTCCGGGGGGATGGTGTTGATGTAGTCGGTGCTGCGCAGGCTCGGCACGCCGACCTTCTGTTCGGCTGCGCGTCGCAGCAGCGACAGCATGATGTAGCGCGCCCGGTACGCGCCGGCGTGCGCCACCAGCGCGTCGAAGGACTCCAGCCACTCGGAGGTCTCGTCCGGGTCGACGTCGACGTACTGGGTGGGAAGCCCACCCGCCAGCAGGGGTTCGCGATCGCGTCCTGATGCCACGCCTCAAGCTCTTTTCTTCTCGCCTCCCGGGCCGGGTCGCGGCCCGTACCTCCCATCCTGCCCCGTATCGCCGGCAGCCACCCGTGTAGGTCACCAGTCGGACGGTTCGGGTCGACTCGCCGCGATGTGCTTGCGCACCCGTACGCGGGTCGGATGGACTACTGGCGCACACCCCGCCGGGCAACGGCGGACCGGCAACGAGCGGAGGATGGCGTGGTGCCGACCGCGGAGGACGCGGACCCCACTGATGCGGACGTACGCACGGTCGGCGGCGGGGGCGCGGCCGCGAAGTTCGGGCTGCGCCCCGGGCAGACGGTGCAGGAGCTGGGCTGGGACGAGGACAGCGACGAGGAGCTGCGCGACTCCATCGAGTCGATCACCGGCAGTGCACTCCTCGACGAGGACTACGACGGCGTCGTCGACGTGGTGCTGCTCTGGTACCGCGACGGTGACGGCGACCTCGTCGACACGCTCGTCGACGCGATCGGCCCGCTCGCCGACTCCGGGCTGGTCTGGCTGCTCACCCCCAAGCTCGGCCGGGACGGTCACGTCGAGTCGGCCGACATCTCCGACGCCGCCCCGACCGCCGGACTGTCGGCCACCTCGACGGTGTCGGCCTCGCGCGACTGGCAGGGGACCCGGCTCGTCGCGCCTCGCGCCCGGCGCTGAGCGCGGCCGCCGGGCGACCGGCGGCACGACCTCGTCGGGTACGGGACCGCCCGTGAAAGGATCGGGGCTTCGCGGCGCAGCTGCCGCCCCCGTCCCAACCCGAGAGGTCGCCAGATGTCGCTCGAGATCGGCCAGCCAGCCCCCGACTTCACCCTCAACAACCAGTACGGCGCACCGGTGACGCTGTCGTCGTACCGCGGGGAGAAGAACGTCGTCGTGGTCTTCTACCCGAAGGCGTTCACGGGGACGTGCACCGGCGAGCTGTGCGCGATCCGCGACGAGAAGGAGCACTTCGAGACCGACGACACCGTCGTGCTCGCAGTCTCCACCGACACCGACGCGACCCTCAAGGCGTTCGCCGCCTCGGAGGGGCTGGAGTACCAGCTGCTCAGCGACCACTGGCCGCACGGCGCCGTCGCGCAGGAGTACGGCGTGTTCCTGCCCGAACGGGGCTTCGCCACCCGCGGCACCTTCATCATCGACAAGGACGGCATCCTGCGCTGGTCGGTCGTGAACGCGCCCGGCGACGCGCGCGACACCGCCGACTACCGCGAGGCGCTCGCCGCTCTCTAGGACCGCCATGGGCTGCCTGCTGTGCGGTCGGCGCCAGGAGGACCCGGTCAGGGTGCCTTCGCCGTGGCGCAGAGGTGTGGTGCTCGCTCCTACCGCGCGGCAGGTGCTCGTGTGCCCGCAGTGCCAGGACGACGCCGATTGGACCGAGGTCCTCGCCCGCTGCGAACGCTGCGACGGGACCAGCCTGATGGTCCGCTTCGGCGAGATCAGCTGCCGGCGGTGTGGTGTCGTCGCAGCGCGTGCCGGGCGTACGACCCCGCCCGATCCGGACGACGCAGCCCGGCTGGCACTGCGCGACGACGTCGCGGCGGCCATCGAGCGGGTGCTGGGGCGTACGCCCGGCGGGTGAAGGGCGGGTACCCTCGTCACTCCCCGCGTTGCGTACGCACGCGCCGGGCGCATAGCTCAGTTGGTCAGAGCACCGGTCTTACACACCGGGGGTCGGCGGTTCGAGCCCGTCTGCGCCCACCCGTCCGTCCCGTGACTTTGTTGATCAAGGAGAAGGTGACGTTTCCGATCAAGAAACCAAGATCGAAGACGTCACCTTCTCCTTGATCAACGACGCGTGGTCTTGAGCGGCGAGAAGGTGATCGACCACGAGCGGCGGACGTTGCTCCAGGTGATGGTCTCGTTCGAGTCCGAGCCGCTGTAGCTGTACGGGCCTTGCCGCACGGTCACAGTGAACGGTTTGCCCCCCGCGATGGTCGACCAGGGCACGGTCGCCTGCATGTTCGGCTCGTCCCAGAGCGCAGCCGGTGCGCCGTCACCGAACCATTCGGGGCACTTCCCGGCCAGCATCCTGCGGGGAGTGAGCAACGGGAGCGTGACCGTCGCGTTCTTCGCGCCATCCGGCCGGTAGAAGGAGGCCCACCAGAGGGGCTGCTGGATGTCCACCTTGGAAATACATGGCTCGGCGGCATGGCCGGCGCTGTAGTCGCAGTCGGAACCGTAGTTCTGCTCGACGTGGACCAACGCGGGGATGTCGACGAGACTGACCTTGTCGCTCTCGATGGCACCGTCGCCGGTGGGTCCCGACGGAGGAGCCGGGTCGAGCGAGATCCGTTGGAATTCACGGCCCTGGACATGACACGGGGGACGCGTCCGGCCCAGCTCGTACGTCAGGTCGAAGCTGCCGTTGATGGCTGTGACCTGGTAGTGCGGTGAGCAGTCGGCGTCCGCGGTCACCAGCGGTCGTCGGTCGGTCGTCTTGCTGTTGGCCGAGTTCTTCACGTCGGCGCGTGCGGTGATCAGTACGACACGCTGGAGTTCGTCCTCCTTGCGGTCCGGGCAGAACCGGATCTGGTCCTGGGTGCTGTAGTCCTCGTACTTCCAGTGTCCGTCCCGGTACTGCAGGAACGCCTGCAGGCTGGCGGTCTTGTCGGCGTGGCCGGGGTTGTCGATCTGGAGGGTCCTCACCTTGGGGTCGACCGCGATGTCGATGTAGGCGCGGCCGCGCCAGAACAGCTTGTATCCGACCCGGTGCTTGGCGCCCTTCCTCAGGGTGCGCTCATCGACCTCGTCGCGCGAGTACGGGTTCTCCGGCCAGCGGTCCCACAGCACGAAGGGATTGGCGCGGGCCGGGCGAGCGGTGTTCCAGGCCGCGCGTGCGAAGCCCGGCCATTGCTTCACCAGTCCGCCGGGGACGCCCTTGTCCACCGCATGCCATTGGTCGTTCTTCTCACGCTGGGCGTAGATCTTCCCGATCACGCTGTTGCCGTTGATCTTGGCCAGGTACATCCAGAGCGGCCAGTACGCGTACGCGCGCGAGATCAAGCGCGAGGAGTACAGCTCGTGGAACGTGGTCGCCAGCAGACCGACGTGTCCGGAGTCGGTGTGGTGGTACGTGTCGCCCGGGACACCCATCGTGGCGGCCCAGCTCGCCGAGCCCTCGTCGAGCTCTGCGTAGGTGTCGCAGTTCGTGCCCTTCTGCAGGAAGGCGTTCTGGAACGCGTGGAACAATTCGTGTGCGACCGCCCACTTCGTCGGGCTCGCAACGAGTGTGATCCAGCTCGGACCCTGGCAGGACGGCTTGTCGAACCACACATGCACGGTCTCATGTGCCATGTACTTCCGTTCCAGGCTGACGCCGGGGTAGAGGTAGATGTCGAGCCGGCCGTCCCCGCCGTCGAAACACGGGTGTCCAGCGTCGCTGACAGGCTCGCGTCCCATCGCCTGGTGGAACTTCTTCCACAGTCCCGGCAGGTAAGCGGCGATCTGCCGGGCGAGCCGGGCATCGCCCGCATCGCTTTCATAGCCGACCTCGCCGTCGCGAGGTGCCCGATGCCAGATCCGCGCCTTGCCGTCCGCTGTATCTACCGCCTGGTATGACGGCGTTCCCGCATAGCTCCGATCCCAGAACTCGTCGATACTCGCCTGGCGGTCCATCGGGTTCTTGTCGCTGCATATTTCGGGCTTGGCCGCGGTGGCGTGACGAGACATCGACGACGCCGTGAGGACACCGCGGCCTGGCGGCGCAACGCGCAGCGCGCCGCCAGGCCGTTCGGCTGCAGCAGGCTCCGTGACCTTCCCCGACTTTCTTGGAGTCCGCTTGTAGCCTCCCGCCAGCCCGTACGCACTGCCTTCGAGGGTGGGCGGGAGCAAGAAGGGCAGGATCTTCTTGCGCATCTTCGCGCTCATCGACTCCCACCGGGTGACCGCGTCGCGGCCGATGCCGGTGTCCGCGTACCCGGTCGGTTTCGCGCCACGGTACTTCTTGGGCAACCGCTTGTCGCCGTACAGTGCGTAGTAACGGAACAGGATCGCCTTGTCCGCCTTGAGCTTCTTCGTCTTGTCGGCTTTGGCGATCTTGGTTGCGCTTGTCGGCTTCGGCTTGATGACCTTCAGCGGCTTCTTGCCCGCCGTGCACGTCTTGCCCACGCACGCCAGCAACCGGTACGTGCCGGGCTTGGTCCTCCTCGGAACCCTCACCACGGCCCGCGCGGTGACCTTCTTGCCCAAACCGGTCGCCACACCAAGCCGCTTGTCGCCCTTACGCTTCTTGGCGCTCGTGGCCAGCACGTACGTGACAGTCGTCATCGCCTTCTTGCCGCGCTTGTTCCAGACCACCTTCGCCGAGACCAGCGCGCCCTCCCCGCGGCCCACCCGAGCGGTCACAGCACGGACCTTGGCGATCCGCGGCGTCTTCTTGTTCTTGGCCTTCGGCTTGCTGGCGCGCTTCTTGGCAGGCAGTGCGCTGGCCGGGGTAGCGGCGGAGGCCGGACGCGCGATGCTCCCGATCGGTGAGGCGGGCGCAGCGCCGAGAGCCGCCGCCGGCACGGGCGCCAGCCCCAACACGAGGGCGAGGGTCCCCAAGGTGGCCAGTGCGGCGCGTGGCTTCATGTGGACGTCCTCTGTCACTGACCCGTGTAGTGCACGGAACAGTAGGGGTACCGCAGCCCGGCCGCAAGAGCAGGAGGCCACCGAGCCCCCGCCTCGTTGATCAACGTCGCGTGAGGTCAGCGAGTACGCTCCGCTCGTGGCGCCCCTGACGTCGACGTCGTACGCGTTGCTGGGTCTGCTCTCGAGCCGCTCGGCGACCTCGTACGAACTCGCCAAACAAGTCCGCCGAAGCCTGCGCTACTTCTGGCCGCGCGCTGAACGGAATATCTACGAGGAACCCAAACGACTCGTGGACGCAGGATTCGTGACAGCGACCGTCGAACCCCTGGGACGACGCACGCGCACCGTGTACGCGATCACCGCGAAGGGCCGCCGTGCGCTTTCCAGGTGGCTCGCCGAGCCGTCGGCCGACCTGACCGTCGAGTCGGAGGGCCTGCTGAAGTCGTTCTTCGCCGTCGACGGCGACATCGCCTCGCTGCGCGCCACTCTCGAGACGTTCGAAACGCAGGCGACGCAGCGACTCGGGGCGCTCGCCGCCATGTGCTTGGAGACCGTGAACGGTGAGGCGCGGTACCCGGAACGGGTCCACATCAACGCGCTGACGATGCGCCTGGCGATCGACATGGAGCGGCTGCAGGCGGCGTGGGCGCGCTGGGCGCTCGAACAGGTAGGCGGTTGGGAGGACACCCGCAGTCCGGCACTGACCTGGCGAGCCGAGGCGATGGAGGTGTTCCGGGACGGCGCTGGCCTGACGGCGCTGGAGCCCTGACGGGTACGGTGGCGGTCCGAACCACCCAGCCGAGGAGACCGGTGAACGTCGATCCCGAGGTGCAGCTGCGGCTGCTCGACCTGCAGGCGGTGGACAGCCGTCTCGACCAGCTCGCGCACCGGCGTCGTACGTTGCCGGAGATCGCCGTCGCCACCGATCTCGCGGCGCGGATCGCCGCGCTGGACGCGCGGATCGTGGCGGGCCAGACCGAGGTCTCGGACCTGCAGCGCGCGCAGACCAAGGCCGAGAACGACGTCGAGCAGGTACGGCGTCGCGCCGAGCGGGACACCGAGCTCCTCGAGTCGGGGCGGGTCGGGTCGGCCAAGGAACTGGAGAACCTGCAGCGGGAGGTCGCCTCGCTGGCCCGGCGGCAGGCCGAGCTCGAGGACGTCGAGCTCGAGGTGATGGAGCGCCACGAGGACGCCCGCATGTCCGTGGAGGCGCTGACCGCGGAGCGCGCCTCGCTCCAGGAGCAGCTCGACGACGTGAGCCGGACACGCGACGCTGCCTTCGGGGAGATCGACGGCGAGCGCGAGACGGCCGCCGCCGAGCGCGCGCGGCTCGCGACGGGGATACCCGCCGAACTCTCAGGGCTGTACGAGAAGCTGCGCGCCGACAACGGCGGGATCGGTGCCGCGCGCCTGTTCCAGGGCCGGTGCGAGGGGTGCCGGATGCAGCTCACCCCGGTCGACCTCGGACGGATCCGCGACGCCGCCCCAGACGCGCTGCTGCGCTGCGAGGAGTGCCGCCGGATCCTGGTCCGTACGCCCGAGTCCGGCGTCGCATGACCCGGCGGCTGCTCGTCGAGGCCGACGGCGGGTCGCGGGGCAACCCGGGACCGGCCGCGTACGGCGCGCTCGTACGCGATGCGGTGACCGGCGAGACGCTCGTCGAGGTCGCCGACCACCTCGGCCGTACGACGAACAACGTCGCGGAGTACACGGGGCTCGTCGCCGGCCTCACCGCCGCCCGCGAGCTCGACGCGGACGCCCAGGTCGAGGTCCGGATGGACTCCAAGCTCGTCGTGGAGCAGATGAGCGGGCGCTGGAAGATCAAGCACGAGGACATGCGCCGGCTGGCGCTGCAGGCGAGGGACGCGTTCCCGGCCGAACGGGTCGTCTACACCTGGGTTCCTCGGGAGGAGAACAAGGCGGCCGACGCGCTGGTGAACGAGTCGCTCGACGCCGTCGCGCGCCACGGCTCCGGCCGGATCGCACGCGGCGTGGACGACTCACCGGCGGCAGTGCCGACCGGGACGGCCACCACACCCGTACCGCCCGAGGCGCCCACGCCGGCCGTCGTCGGATGGGGCCCGGACATCGGCTCGCCGATGATCGTGACCGTCGTGCGCCACGGTGTGACCGCGGCGACCGTCGCCAAGCGCTTCTCCGGCTCGGGCGGCGAGGACCCGCCGCTCTCCGAGCTGGGATGCGCGCAGGCGGAGGCCGCCGCAGCCGAGGTGGTGGCGCGCGGCGGCGCGGATGTCCTGGTGTGCTCGCCGATGCTGCGTACCCGGCAGACCGCTGTGTACGTCGGCGCGGCGACCGGGCTGACGCCACAGGTCGTCGACGGTCTGCAGGAGGGTGCGTTCGGCGAGTGGGAGGGGCTCACATTCGCCCAGGTGATGGGACGCTGGCCGGACCTGATGGCGCGCTGGCTGTCCGACCCGGACGTCGCGCCCCCCGGCGGGGAGTCGCTGCGCCAGCTCTACGACCGCGTCGGGGCGGCCCTCGCCGAGCTGCGCGCGTCGTACGCCGGCGCCCGGGTCGTCGCCGTCGGGCACGTCGGCTCCATCCGCGCGCTGACCATACGGGCGCTTGGTGCACCACTGCTCGCGATGAACCGGCTCGAGCTGCTGCCGGCCTCGCTCACCACCCTCACCTGGTACCCCGACGGCAACGCCTCGTTGCGCGGGTACGGCGAGGCGACGCACCTGCGCCACCTGTAGGACCGCGCGAGCACCAGCGGGATGCAGGCCCCGAGTTCGGCGTGCTACCCCTCCACGGCTGGCATCCGTCGCGTGTAGAGCTTGCGAGGAGGACGGGTGGACTTCGGGGAGTGGGTCGCGACGCGCCGTGGCGCGCTGCTGCGCACTGCCTACCTGCTCACGGGTGACACCCACGCGGCGGAGGACCTGGTGCAAGGGGCGTTGGAGCGCGTGGCATTGCGCTGGGGGCGGATCGTCGCGGCCGGGCCGCCGGAGGCGTACGTGCGCCAGGTGCTCTACCGCCAGCACGTGTCCAGCTGGCGACGGCACCGCAATCGGGAGCAGCTGGGACCCGCGCCCGAGCGTGCCGCTGCCGAGCCCGCCCTGGCTGCCGACCTGCGCGTCACGCTCGACGACGCGCTGCGGCGCCTGACCGCCAAGCAGCGGGCCGTGCTGGTGCTGCGCTTCTACGACGACCTCTCGGAGTCGCAGACCGCGGACGCGCTCGGGATCGCGCTGGGCACGGTGAAGTCGCAGACCCGCGATGCGTTGGCGCGGCTGCGGTCGCTGGCCCCCGAGCTGCGCGATCTCGTCGATGGAGTGGAGGAGGGCCGGATGGTCCGCGAAGGGGAGTCGCAGCCATGAACGGCCTCGGCGACCTGATGCACGAGGTGGCCCGGCAGGCGACCGCGCCGCTCGCAGATCGGGTCGACGCCGCCGAGCGCGCACTGGGGCGGGCCCGCCGCCGGCGCCGGGCACGGGTGGTCGAGATGCTCGCGTTCACTGCGTGCATCGTGGTCGCCACGTTCGCGCTGCTCCCGGCGCACGTCGTCGCTCCACCGACGGTGCGCGAGCCGCTGTCGGGCGCGCAAGGTCCGGACCGGTTGCCGGCCCACCTGTCGGTACCCCCGCCGTGGACGCCGGATCTGGACACGCAGCCCATCGGGCGCGTCGGGATGGTCGCGAGCGACGGTACGGGAGTGTTCGCGGTGTCTGCGGACGGCGGGATGCAGGCGCGCATCCCGCACGCCGGCGCCCGTCCCGACGGCATCTCGCTCTCTGCCGACGGGTCCGTCCTCGCATGGCGTACCGGGTCGGATGACATGTGCGGCGGTGAGCAGGCGGCGTTGTCGTGGTACGTCGCCCGTACGGGCGCGGTCCGTTCGGCGCAGCTCACCCCCGACGGTTCGCTCGGCGGCAGCATCGACCGGGTGCTGACCGCGCCGGACGGCGCACACGTGCTGGCGGCGGTGGCTGCGAGGACCGCAGTCCCCGACGGCTGTGTCGCGACGAGCCGGCTGGTGCTCCTGGATACGGCGACGGGTGACGTCGTCGAGTACCGGGCGCACAGCGCCGCTGCCGCGGGCGACCTGGTCGCCTGGGACGCCGACTCGGCGACCGTCGTGTTCTCGCGGGGGGACGGGCCGAACGTCGGTGCGCCGATCAGAACCACCCGCTGCGACCTGGCCGGTCAGGTCGTGGACCGCTTCACGACCACGCGAGTTCCGGACGTCACGCCGGTGTCGGTGCGGCGCGCCGGTGGCTCGACGCTGCGGTGGATCCCGAATTACCAGGACGGGAAGCTGTGGAGCGTCCCGCTGGAGCCGGACCGGCCCAACAAGGCGCGCTCGTACGACCTGCCGCTGCGTGGCATCGCGGACGCGACCGCCGTCGGGCTGCGCGATGCCGCCGACGTCATCGCGACGGTCCCGGTGAACTACGACCAGAGTGGGGACCGGCGCGTCCTGGTTGCGACTCGTCCGGGCGCGGATCCGGTGACCCTCACGACGGCGGACCCGTCGGTCTACGTGCGCGTCGCCGCGGCCGGAGTTGTCGCGAATGCCCAACTCGGTGGACCGGGACCCGCCGCACCGTCGGGGTGGTCCGTGCAAGGCGTCCACTGGTGGCTGCGCTCGTACGGCGGCTGGCTCGCGGGCGGCCTGGTCCTAGCAGTGTCGGCCATCGGGCTCGTCAGGAGAGTACGGAGATCGATGACAGGAGCGGGCTGAGCCCTCCGCTCTCATCATTTCCCGCGATCCCGGCCCGGTTGTGGGTGGAGGATCCCGGCGTCGGCCGGACTTGGCACGCGCGGAGATGCCCGTACGGGGACACACCTCAGGAAAGACGACGGACCACCTCGCCAAGGATGCTCTCGATCTGGTCGAAGCGCGGGGTGTGTTCGTCGAGGTTGGTCTCGATCTGGTCGAAGCGGCGGGTGTGCTCGCCAAGGATGCTCTCGATCTGGTCGAGGTGGCGGGTGTGCTCGTCGAGGTTGGTCTCGATCCGGTCGAGGTGGCGGGTGTGCTCGTCGAGGTTGGTCTCGATCCGGTCGAGGTGGCGGGTGTGTTCGTCGAGGTTGGTGTCGATCCGGTCGAGGTGGCGGGTGTGTTCGTCGAGGTTGGTCTCGATCCGGTCGAAGCGGCGGGTGTGCTCGTCCTGTGTGGACCTGAGCTCCGTGATGAGCTCGTAGATCGACTCCGTGTCGTTCTCGAGCCGAGTCACACGGTGACCCATGCTGGGTTCGGTCGCCATGGCCACCACTGTATTTTCCAGGCCGCGTGAGCCGCCAGCCTCGGTCGTGAGGCCTGTGGACAGCGCGGCGAGCCGCCGCGGCGTCAGAACAAGCGGGCCGTGGGGTCGTCGAGGCCGCGCATCGCGTCGTAGTCGAGCACGACGCACTCGATGCCGCGGTCCTGGGCCAGCACGCGGGCCTGCGGCTTGATCTCCTGGGCGGCGAAGATGCCGCGTACGGGAGCGAGGAGCGGGTCGCGACCGAGCAGCTCGAGGTAGCGGGTGAGCTGCTCGACCCCGTCGATCTCGCCGCGCCGCTTGATCTCCACCGCGACCGCCAGCCCGTCGGCGTCCCGACACATCAGGTCGACCGGGCCGATGGCGGTGGGGTACTCGCGGCGTACGAGACGCCAGCCTTCGCCGAGGCGGTGTACCTGCTCCGCGAGCAGCGCTTGCAGGTGCGCCTCCACGCCGTCCTTGACCAGGCCCGGGTCGACGCCGAGCTCGTACGACGCGTCGTGCAGCACCTCCTCGACGGTGATGAGCAGCTGCTCACCGGCCTTGTTGGTCACCGTCCAGGTCCCGGCGCCCGCCTCGTCCGCGTCGATCCGCAGCGTGGCCGGCGGCGCCATCCAGTTCAGCGGCTTGTACGACCCGCCGTCGGCGTGGACCAGCACCGAGCCGTCGGCCTTGACCAGCAGCAGGCGTACCGCCGAGGGCAGGTGGGAGGTGAGCCGTCCGGCGTAGTCGACCGAGCACCGCGCCACCACCAACCGCACGCCGGCGAGTTTCGCACAACGAGGTCGGCCGCCCGGCCCGGAGGCCGGGTCACCCACCCGTTGCGTCAGAGGTGTGGCATGACCTCGGCGGCGACGAGCGCGAGATGGTCGAGGTCGTCGAGGTCGAGCACCTGCAGGTAGAGGCGGGTGGCGCCGAGCTCCGCGAAGCGTCCGATGCCGGCGAGGACCTCGGACGGGGTGCCGGCGAGCCCGTTCTCGCGCAGCTCGGCCGGCTCCCGGCCGATCGCGGCGGCGCGCCGGGTGAACTCCGCTTCGTCCGCCCCGCAGCAGAGCACCTGCGCCGCCGAATAGACCAGTGGGTCGGTACGGCCGGCCTCCTCGCAGACCCGCCGTACCCGGTCGAACTGGCGACGCGTCTCGTCGACGGAGCGGAACGCGAGATTGAACTCGGCCGCGTAGCGAGCCGCGAGCGCGGGGGTGCGCCGCGGCCCGCCGCCGCCGACGATCACCGGCGGCCGGGCGGCCGGTTTCGGCAGCGCGGGGGAGTCGACGAGCCGGTAGTGCGTGCCCTCGTACGAGAACCGCTCGCCGACCGGCGTGTCCCACAACCCGGTCACGATGGCCAGTTGCTCCTCGAGCCGGTCGAAGCGCTCCGGTACGTCGGGGAACGGCACGCCGTACGCCTCGTGCTCGCGTTCGAACCAGCCGGCACCCAGACCCAGCTCGACGCGGCCGCCGCTCATCGCGTCGACCTGCGCGACCGACACCGCCAGCATCCCGGGCAGCCGGAAGGTCGCGGAGGTCACCAGGGTGCCGAGCCGGATCGTCGAGGTCTCTCGCGCGATCCCGCCGAGCGTGACCCACGAGTCGGTCGGTCCGGGCAGCCCGTCGACGTGATCGCCCATCACGACGAAGTGGTCGGAGCGGAAGAACGCCCCGTAGCCCAGCTGTTCGGCGCTACGCGCCACCGCGAGCTGCTGCTCGTACGTCGCGCCCTGCTGCGGTTCGGTGAAGATGCGAAGTTCCATGGCGCAACGCTATCGACCGGCCCGGGGCCGCGCCGGGGGCGCGATTTGCGAGACTCTGGGGCGGTCGTCCGCACCGCCCGAGGAGTCACATGTCTGCGCAGGTCAGCAAGGTCGGTGTCGTCGGTCTCGGCACCATGGGGGCGGGTATCGCGGAGGTCTTCGCCCGCAGCGGGTACGACGTGGTCGGCGTCGACGCGGGCGACGAGGCGGTGGCCCGCGGGCGCGGCCACATCGAGCAGTCGACCGCGCGCGCCGTCAAGCGCGGCAAGGCGACCGAGGAGGAGCGCCAGACGATCCTGGGACGGATCCGCTTCACCTCGGCGCTGGCCGACCTGGCCGACCGGGACCTGATCGTCGAGGCGGTCCCCGAACGGCTCGAGCTCAAGCGGGCCGTCTTCGAGCAGCTCGACGCGATCGCCGGCCCCGACGCGGTGCTCGCGACCAACACCTCCTCGCTCTCGGTCACCGACATTGCCGTCGCCACCAGCCGGCCCGCGCGGGTCGTCGGGATGCACTTCTTCAATCCCGCCCCGGTGCTGCGCTTCCTCGAGGTCGTACGCACCGTGGTGACCGACGACGACGTCGTCGACACCGCGCAGGCGGTGGCCACCCGGCTCGGCAAGCTCCCCGTCGTGGTCGGCGACAAGGCCGGCTTCATCGCGAACGCGCTGCTGTTCGGCTACCTCAATCACGCCGCCTCGATGTTCGAGACCCGGTACGCCACCCGCGAGGACATCGACGACGCGATGCGGCTGGGGTGCGGCCTGCCGATGGGCCCGCTCGCGCTGCTCGATCTGATCGGCCTCGACACCGCGTACGAGATCCTCGACACGATGTACAAGCAGGGCCGCGACCGGCTGCACGCGCCCTCCCCGATCCTCAAGCAGATGGTCACGGCGGGCCTGCGCGGCCGCAAGACCGGCAAGGGCTTCTACACCTACGAGGCGCCGAACAGCCCGGTGGTGGTCCCCGACGCGCTCACGCCCGTACCGAACGGTGACGAGTCGCCGACCCGGCCGATCGAACGGGTCGCGGTCGTCGGCTCCGGCACGATGGCTGTCGGCATCGTCGAGGTGCTCGCCAAGGCCGGCTACGACGTGCTCTACCTGACCCGTGGGGTGGAGAAGGTGGCAGCGGTACGGGCGAGCCTGCAGCGCTCACTCGACAAGGCGGTGCTGCGCGGCAAGCTCGACGAGGCCGCCCGCGAGGCGGCGCTCGGCCGGGTCCAGGGCACCACCGACTTCGACGACCTCGCCGACCGCGACCTGGTGATCGAGGCGGTCGTCGAGGAGCTGTCGGTCAAGGCAGCGCTGTTCGAGACGTTCGACGAGATCTGCAAGCCCGGCACCATCCTCGCGACGACCACCTCGAGCCTGCCGGTCGTCGAGCTCGCCGCCGCGACGCGCCGGCCCGCGGACGTCGTCGGGCTGCACTTCTTCAACCCGGCGCCGGTGATGAAGCTGGTCGAGGTCGTCTCCACGGTGTCGACCTCACCCGAGGTCGCGGCCACCATGGTCGAGCTGTGCGAACGCCTGGACAAGCACCCGGTGCAGTGCGCCGACCGCGCCGGGTTCATCGTGAACGCGCTGCTGTTCCCGTACCTGAACGACGCGGTGAAGATGCTCGCGATCCGGTACGCCTCCGAGGACGACATCGACACCGCGATGAAGACCGGTTGCGGTTACCCGATGGGACCCTTCGAGCTGCTCGACGTCGTAGGACTCGACGTCGCGCTGGCCATACAGCGCACGCTGTACCTGGAGTACCGCGAACCGGGTTTCGCCCCCGCCCCGCTGCTCGAACACCTCACGCGGGCCGGGTTCCTCGGGCGCAAGACCGGCCGCGGCTTCCGCAACCACGAGTCGGTGTGAAGGGTGTCACGGGGCGGTAAGCGGCGGCGCGAGCCGCCCGAACCGCTGCGGGTCGGGAGTATCCGCCGGGTGGAGGAGCACCCGGACGGTGACTGGGTGGTGCAACGGCTGAGTGGGCAGAGCTCGACGAAGGCGTACCGCTGCCCGGGCTGCGAGCAGCTCGTCACGCCGGGGACGCCGCACGTCGTCGCCTGGCCGTTCGACACCCCCGCAGGCGAGTCGCACCGCCGGCACTGGCACTCGCCGTGCTGGGCGGCGCGCGACCGCCGCGGGCCGGCGCGGCGCGGCTGAGAGGATCGGGTCGTGCCGAGGATCGTCGCCAACAGCGTGCTGCCCGCGCGCCGGGAACCGCTGACGCTGCGGACCGCGGACGGACTGCGCCTGGTCGGCGAGCTCGCCTCGCCGCTGGACGGCCCCGCGCGGGCCACCCTCGTCTGCCTGCACCCGCTGCCGACCGCCGAAGGCATGATGGACAGTCATGTGCTGCGCAAGGCGGCGTGGCGCCTGCCGGCGCTCGCGGGCGTCGCGGTGCTGCGCTTCAACACCCGCGGGACCTCGAGCGCCGCCGGGACCAGCGAGGGTGCCTTCGACGAGGGACGCGGGGAGGGCATGGACCTGCGCGCGGCGGTGGACGAGGTCGTACGCCGCGGGCTGCCCGACCCCTGGCTGCTCGGCTGGTCGTTCGGCACCGACGTCGCGCTGCGCCACGGTGATGTCGACCCGGTGCGCGGCGCGATCCTGCTCTCACCGCCGCTGCGGTTCGCGACGGACGCGGACCTCGACCGGTGGGCGGGCTCGGGCCGCCCGCTCGTCGCGCTCGTACCGGAGCTCGACGACTACCTACGTCCCGACGCCGCGCGCGTCCGCTTTGCGCGCGCGCCGCACGCCGAGATCATCGCCGTGCCCGGCGCGCGTCACCTGTGGGTGGGGGAGAAGTACGTCCGGGTGGTCCTCGACGAGGTGGTGCGCCGTGTCGTACCGCAGGCCCACCCGCTCCCGGAGGAGTACGCCGGGCCGATGACCCGCTGGAGTGATCTGCCCCACCGCAAGGTGCACGGAACCGATCGCGCGAACAGTTAGTCTTAGCGCCGGCAAGGGCGGATCAAGGCAGGGAAGTGGCGCGATGACAGTTGTCGCCGACCGGCCGCACACCGCGGCCGGAGGCGGCTCCCGGACCCTGCGTTACGCCGCCGGGCTGGACGGGTTGCGCGCCATCGCGGTGCTGGCCGTCCTGTTCTTCCACGCCGAACTCGACTGGTTCCAGGGCGGGTTCCTCGGCGTCGACGTCTTCTTCGTCCTCTCCGGTTACCTGATCACCTCGCTGATCCTCAAGGAACTGCGACTCACCGACCGGATCGACTTCGGCCGCTTCTACCTGCACCGCGCGCGCCGGCTGCTGCCGGCCCTGTTCGTCGCACTGTTCGGCGCCGCGATGCTCGCGCTCACCGTGGCACCCGACGCGGCCGAGCGACTGCGCGGCGACATCGTGGCGTCGCTGTTCTACGTCACCAACTGGTGGTACGTCGCGCACGACCTGAGCTACTTCGAGGCGATCGGGCGCGCGCCGCTGCTCCAGCACCTGTGGACCCTCGCGATCGAGGAGCAGTTCTACCTGCTGTGGCCGCTCGTCGTGTTCGGGCTGTACCGGTGGGGCGGCCGGATGCGCGTCGGCACGGTGGCGTTCGCGCTGTCGCTGCTGTCCACCGCGTGGATGGCGTACCTCTCGATCAGCATGGACGCGCCCGGATCGACGGACCCGAGCCAGATCTACTTCCGCACCGACGCGCACGCCATGGGACTGCTGCTCGGCGCCGCCTTCGCCGTCGTGTGGCGGATGGGGGAGCTGCCCGAGCGCGTGGCAACGGCCAGCCGCCGGACGCTGACGGCGGTCGGCGTGTTCGGCCTGGTCGGGATCTGCTGGTTCGTCGTCGCCACGCCGTACGACTCCGTCCTGCTGTACCGCGGCGGCTACCTGCTGCTCTCGGCACTGGTGGTCCTGGTCATCGCGGCCGCCGTGCACCCCGCGCTGCGCTTCGGGTCCCTGCTCGGGTGGGGGCCGCTGCGCTACCTGGGCACCCGCTCGTACGGCCTCTACCTCTACCACTGGCCGATCTTCCTGGTGCTGCGCCCGGAGATCGACGTGCCCTGGTCGGGCTTGCCGGTGCTCGTGCTGCGTCTCGGTACGACCATCGCCGTCGCCGAGCTGTCGTACCGGCTCGTGGAGATGCCGATCCGCCGCGGGGTGCTGGGGCGCGCCTGGACGGTGGCCCGCGAGCAGTGGGGCGCCCGCGTGTGGGCCGTCGGCGGTGCCGGGGTGCTCACGCTCGGGCTGGTCGTCGGGTCGATCTCCTCCGGGCTGGCGTCCGCCCCCAGCGCGGCCGCGATGGAGGGCCTGGACAAGACGGCGACGGCCGGTGCCGGGGACCTGCTCGACGAGCCGGAGCAGCCCCAGCCCGTCGTGCATCCCAGCAGTGGGGCGAGCCGCGACCCGGGCGACCACCGCCCGAAGCCGGGCTCGTCGCCCAACCCGAGCGGGTCGCCGTCCCAGAGTCCCGCTCCGCCGCCCGCGGTGACCGACCTCACGCTGGGCCCGATCACCGCTGTCGGCGACTCGGTCATGCTCGGGGACAGCGCCCTGCTCGAGGCGGTGTTCCCGAAGATCACCGTCGACGCCGCTGTCGCGCGGCAGTCCGGCGCCGTCTTCGCGCGCATCCGCCAGCGGATCAGCGCCGACCGGCTCGCGCCGACCGTCATCATCCACACTGGTACCAACGGCGTCATCGTGCCCGAGGACCTGGAGCAGACGCTCAAGGCAATCGGTCCGGAACGCGTCGTGGTGCTGGTGAACACCCATGTCCCGCGCAGCTGGCAGGACGACAGCAACCGGGTGCTGGCGGCGGCCGCCGCGCGTCACCCCAACGTGCGGCTCGTCGACTGGAACGCGCTCTCGGACGGCAAGCGGCAGTACTTCGCGAGCGACTACGTCCATCTGAACAAGACCGGCGGCCGGGTGTACACGTCGGCGATCGCCGACGCGCTCGGCGGCGACCCGAAGCGCGTGGCGAAGGCCCTCGCGCCGTTCCGCTGAGGTTTGGGGCTGGGCGGATCCCGGGTTAGCGTGGTCGACCGTGACTCCAGGCACCGCTACCACCCGTACCGCTCGCTCCGTCCGCTCGGCCGGGCTGGCGGCCGTCGCCGCCACCGTGGTGCTGCTGGCCGGCTGCAGCGCGGCAGCGGCACCCGCGAGCAGCCAGGCGCAGCCGCCGATGCGGCCGGCGGTGCACGCCGCGGCGGCTCCTGCCGCAGCCGCTCCTGCCGCTGCCGTACCCGCCGCGAAGAAGGAGAACAAGAAAAGGAAGAAGCGCGGCATCTGGTCGGGCAAGGTCCGCGCCTACGGCGACTCGGTCATGCTGGGCGCGAAAACCGCGCTGAAGAAGCGGCTCAAGGCCAAGGTGAGCGCGGCAATCTCGCGCCAGTCCTGGACGGTGCTCGGCAAGGTGAACAAGGCCGCCAAGCGCGGCACGATCCGTGGGCCGGTTGTGATCCACACCGGCACCAACGGCACCGTCGAGCGGTCGCTGCTGCTGAAGACGGCGCGGAAGGTCAAGACGATCATCGTGCTGGTCACCGCCAAGGCCAACCGTTCCTGGGTGGCCGGAGTGAACAGCACGCTGCGCTCGGTCGCCGGGCAGCGCGGTGACGTCGTGCTGTTCGACTGGGCGGGCCACTCGCGCGGCCACGGCTCCTGGTTCGGCCCCGACGGGATCCACCTGACGTCGTCCGGTGCGAAGGCGTACGCCAACGGGATCGCGAAGACGCTCCGCAGGTAATGCGTAAGGCGCGCGGCCGCAGCGGTGATCGGGCTGAGGGGCGCGCTAGATGTTGCGGAAGCGGTTGATCGCGTCCTCGTGGCGCGCGCGCAGCTCGGGATCGCGTACGCCGAGCCCCTCCTCCGGCGCCAGACAGAGCACCCCGACCTTGCCCTGGTGCAGATTGCGGTGCACGTCGTACGCCGCCTGCCCGGTGTCGTCCATCCGGTAGGTGCGCGACAGCGTGGGGTGCACCCGGCCGCGGCGGATCAGTCGGTTGGCCTCCCACGCCTCGCGGTAGTTCGCGAAGTGCGAGCCGATGATCCGCTTGAGGTTCATCCAGAGGTAGCGGTTGTCGTACTCGTGCAGGAAGCCGCTCGTCGAGGCGCAGGTGACGATGGTGCCGCCCTTGCGGGCGACGTACACCGACGCCCCGAAGGTCTCCCGGCCCGGGTGCTCGAACACGATGTCGACGTCGTCGCCGCCGGTGAGCTCGCGGATCTTCTTGCCGAAGCGCTGCCATTCCGTCGGGTCCTGGACGCCGTCCTTCCAGAACCGGTAGTCCTCGACGTTCCGGTCGATGATCAGCTCGGCGCCCATCCGCCGGCAGATCTCGGCCTTCTCCGGGCTGGAGACCACGCAGATCGGCGTCGCCCCGCCGCCGAGGGCGAGCTGGGTGGCGTACGACCCGAGCCCGCCGGACGCGCCCCAGATCAGTACGGTGTCGCCCTGCTTCATCGCCGCGCCGTGGTGGGACACGAGCTGGCGGTACGCCGTCGAGTTCACCAGGCCGGGGACGGCCGCCTCCTCCCAGGACAGGTGCTCGGACTTGGGCAGCAGCTGGTTCGCCTTCACCAACGCGAGCTGGGCCAGCCCGCCGAAGTTCGTCTCGAAGCCCCAGATCCGCTGCTCCGGGTCGAGCATCGTGTCGTCGTGCCCGAGCGGACTCTCGAGCTCGACCGACAGGCAGTGGGCGACGACCTCGTCGCCCGGGTGCCAGGAGTGCACGCCGGGGCCGACCCGCAGCACGACACCGGACAGGTCCGAGCCGAGTACGTGGTAGGGCAGGTCGTGCCGGGCGGCGAGCGGGTTGAGCCGGCCGTACCGTCGCAGGAACGCGAACGTCGACACCGGCTCGAAGATCGAGGACCACACGGTGTTGTAGTTGACCGAGCTGGCCATGACGGCGATCAGCGCCTCGCCCGGCCCGAGCTCCGGGACCGGTACGTCCTCGAGGTGCAGGGACTCGCGCGGGTCCTTGTCCCTGCTCTCGCGACCCTCGAACATCGCCTCGTCGTCGCGGTGGACCGTGACGGCGCGGTAGTGGTCGGGGATCGGGAGCGCGGCGAAGTCCGCGGCAGTCGTGTCGTCGGCGAGGATCGCCTCGAGGATGTCCTTCACGTGGAGCCTCCGGCGGCGGCGCGGCGTTGGTACCGCGGACGCTACTGCCCGGTAACCCCGTCCGCGAGGTAGGGGGTCACCCCGCGCCGCGTCGCCCGTTCCGGATGAATGTGGCAGGAGTCCGTCAAGAGCGGACTCCTGCCACATTCATCCGGAACGTTCTGGGTGAGGCTCGACGAGTTCGACGAGGACGCCGCCGCAGTCCTTGGGGTGCACGAAGTTGATGCGCGACCCGGCGGTGCCGGTACGGGGAGCGTCGTACAACAGCCGCAGCCCGGCGCCGCGCAGCCGCTCGGCGGCCGCCTCGACGTCGCTCACCCGGAACGCCAGCTGCTGGATGCCCGGACCGCTGCGCTCCAGGAACTTCCCGATCGCCGAGTCCGGGCGCAGCGGGGCCAGCAGCTGCAGCCGGGTGTCCCCGTCACCGGCGACCAGCATCGCCTCCCGTACGCCCTGGTCCTCGTTGGTCTCCTCGTGCTCGTTGACCAGCCCGAAGTGCCGGCCGTAGAACGCGACCGCGTCGTCGAGGTCGGGTACGGCGATCCCGACGTGGTCGATCGCGGTCACCAGAGCGCCGAGAACCTCGGCCGGGGAGGAGGGGCTCACCCGGGTATCGTGGCACGTGGAAGCCCAGGTGCCAGCAGGAGGTTCGTCATGTCCGACCCGACCGTCATCGTCGCCGGTGCCCGTACGCCGATGGGCCGCCTGCTGGGGGCGCTGAAGGACTTCTCCGGCGCCGACCTCGGCGCGGTCGCCATCAAGGGTGCACTGGAACGGTCCGGGGTGGCGCCCGAACAGGTCGACTACGTGATCATGGGCCAGGTGCTGCTCGCCGGCGCGGGCCAGTGCCCGGCCCGGCAGGCCGCCGCCAAGGCCGGCATCCCGCTGTCGACGCCGTCGCTCACCGTCAACAAGGTGTGCCTGTCCGGTCTCGATGCGATCGCGCTCGCCGACCAGCTGATCCGCGCCGGCGAGTTCGACATCGTCGTGGCCGGCGGCCAGGAGTCCATGACCCAGGCGCCGGCGCTGCTCGCGAGCAACCGTACGGGCGTGAAGTACGGCGATGCCACGCTCGTCGACTCGATGAACCGCGACGCGCTGCACGACTCGTTCGACTTCATCTCGATGGGCGAGCTCACCGAGCGGGCGAACGGTAAGCACAAGCTGACCCGTGAGGAGCAGGACGCGTTCGCCGCCCGCTCCCACCAGCTCGCCGCCGCGGCGCAGAAGAACGGCGTGTTCGAGGACGAGATCGTTCCCGTGGAGATCCCGCAGCGCAAGGGTGACCCGATCGTGTTCAAGGACGACGAGGGCATCCGCCCCGACACCACCACCGACACCCTCGCGCGGCTGCGTCCGGCGTTCGCCAAGGACGGCACGATCACGGCGGGCTCCGCCTCGCAGATCTCCGACGGCGCGTGTGCGGTCGTCGTGATGCGCCGCAGCAAGGCCGAGGAGCTGGGTCTGTCCTGGCTCGCGGAGATCGGTGCGCACGGCGTGGTCGCCGGGCCGGACAACACGCTGCAGAGCCAGCCGGCGAACGCGATCGTGAAGGCCTGCCAGAAGGAGGGCATCGCGCCGTCCGACCTCGACCTCGTCGAGCTCAACGAGGCGTTCGCCGCGGTCGGCCTGGTCTCCGCCCGCGAGCTCGGCATCCCCGAGGACAAGGTGAACGTGAACGGCGGCGCGATCGCGCTCGGTCACCCGGTCGGGATGAGCGGGGCGCGGATCGCCCTTTCCCTCGCGCTGGAGCTCAAGCGCCGCGGCGGTGGTGTGGGTGCCGCGTCGCTCTGCGGCGGCGGGGGACAGGGCGACGCGCTGATCCTTCGCGTGCCGGCCTGACCACGGTGACCGTCGCGGACCAGCTCGCCCGGGCCCGCGACGGCTCGGTACGCACGCTCGCGCGGCTGCTGAGCCAGGTGGAGGACGGCGACGGCGAGGACGTTCTCGCCGCTGCGGCGGCCTACCCCCGCCACGCGCACATCATCGGGCTCACCGGTGCACCGGGCGTCGGGAAGTCGACGATCACCTCCCGGCTCGTCGCATGCTTTAGGGGGGACGGGGCGCGCGTCGCGGTGCTGGCCGTCGACCCGTCCTCGCCGTTCAGCGGCGGGGCGTTGCTGGGGGACCGCGTCCGGATGGGCGAGCATGCGCTGGATCCCGGCGTGTTCGTACGGTCGATGGCGACCCGTGGGCACCTCGGCGGGCTCGCCGCGGCCGCCCGCTCCGCGATCCGCGTGCTCGACGCGGCGGGCTTCGACATCGTGCTGGTCGAGACCGTCGGGGTGGGGCAGAGCGAGGTCGAGATCGCCGCTGCCGCCGACAGCACCGTCGTGCTCGTGGCCCCCGGGATGGGCGACGGGATCCAGGCGGCGAAAGCGGGCATCCTCGAGATCGCGGACGTACTCGTCGTGAACAAGGCCGACCGCGACGGCGCCCGCGCCGCGGTCCGGGAATTGCGCGCGTCTGTGCGCCGCAGCGGGGGTGGCGACTGGGAACCGCCCGTACTGACGACCGTCGCCGCGACCGGCGAGGGCGTACCGGACCTCGTCGAGGCCCTGCGCCAGCACCGCCTGTTCCGGGTGAATGTGGCAGGACTCCACTCTTAGCGGAGTCCTGCCACATTCATCCGGAACGAGGGGTCAGTGGGCGAGCCAGGCGTCGGGGTCGGCGGCCAGCGTGCGTACGTGGGCCGGGAGTTCCCCGGACGCGAGCGCCGCGATCGACACCTCCTCCAGCACCTGGCGTACCGCCGCGCGCAGCGCCACCCACAGGTCGGGCATGGCGGCGGCGGCGCCCTCGTAGCTCGTGTCCTCCGGGCGCAGTCCGCGTACGCCGGCGAGCGGCCCGTCGACCGAGCGGATCACGTCCGCGATGCTGATCTGCTCGGCCCCCCGCGCCAGTCGGTAGCCGCCCTCGGCGCCGCGGCGGCTGATCACGATCCCGTCCTTGCGCAGGCCGGTGAGGATGCTCTCGAGGTACTTGGTGGGCAGGTCCTGCCGTCCGGCGAGTACGTCCACGCTCGTGTAACCGGTGCCGGGCGGCCGCGTGGCGAGCTCGAGCAGCGCCCGGATCGCGTAGTCCGCCTTGGCCGATACCTGCATGCCGGACATTGTGCCCGCCCGCATCGCGCCGCCCGCATCGCGCCGCCCGCATCGCGCCGCACCGAGCGCCGGCTGGTGCCCCTGAGAACTCGACGGTGTTCTTCAGAACCTGACGGTGGGAGGGGACGCGCTGCCCGCGGGCGCCTGGTAGAACTCACGCCGGTGCACTCCGGCCATGCCGGAGAAGAACATCCAGGGCAGGGTGCGTACGGCGGTGTTGAGGGTCGCGGCCGCGTCGTTGTAGTACTGCCGCGCGAACGCGAGCTGGTTCTCGGTGTCCGCGAGCTGGCGCTGCAGGTCCAGGAAGTTCGTCGACGCCTTGAGATCCGGGTAGTTCTCGGCCACCGCCATCACGTCGACGAGCGCCTTGTCGAGCGCCGCGTCGGCGGCCGCCTTCTGCTCGACGGTCCCCGAGCGGGCGGCCTCGGTGACGCCGGTCCGCGCCGCCGTCACCTGCTCGAGCACGGACTTCTCGTGCGTCGCGTATCCCTTCACCGTCTCCACGAGGTTCGGTACGAGGTCGGCGCGCCGGGTGAGCTGGACGTCGATGCCGCCGAGGGCCTCGTCGGCCCGCACGTCCGCGGACCGCAGCTTGTTGAACCCGACGACGCCGAGGATCACGAGCAGTACGACGACGACGAGGACGATGATCAGTACGGTCACGGGCGGACTCCTTGCCGGTCGCGGATCGGCCGTGCATCGACGAGAGAACAGTCTGGCGCGCAGACGCGCGGTCCGGGGCGGGTCACCATGATCCCCCGCCGCCTCCGCCGCCCCCACCGCCTCCACCGCCACCTCCGCCGGACGAGGAGGACTGCGAGGCGGAGTAGGCGCTGATGGAGGAGCTGAGCGCGTGGTCGAAGCTGTCGAAACCACCGCCGGAGCCCGACCAGCCGGTGCCGTAGCCGGCGTACGCGGGGTACCAGTCGGGCTGCGGCGGCTCTTCGCCGGTGGCGGTCCGGTACTTCTGGGCCCAGCGGTCGGCGACGCCGAACGCGACCGCGTACGGGATGTAGGCGACGTAGAGGTCCTTGCGGGCAGCGAAGTCGAACCGGTCCTCGGCGGACGACGTCGAGAGCAGCCGGCGGAATCCGCCGGCCTCCGCCCAGGCACGCCGACCGGCCTGCGTGCGGCGGGTGCCGACGCCCACCTTCATCAGGCCGTACCCGCCGATGACGAAGGCGGCGAACGGCAGGCCGTACATGGTGAGCCCGCCGGGCCATCCGAGGAATCCGGCGATCGCGAGCAGCGCGCAGAGCAGCCAGACGCGCCGCCCCCACCGCTCCCCGGAGGCTTTGGCGGAGAGACCGGCGCCCTGCGCCCATGGCGCGACGCCCGCCACGAGCTCGCTCGTCGCCTTGCTGAGGGTCTCGCCGGCGTCCTTGCTGCCGTCGGCTCGGAACTGGTGCCCGGCGAACGTGATGCCGAGACGGCGACCGACCTGTGCCGTGAGCGGGTCGGCGTCCCGCCACTGCTGCGGGGTCCCGGTGCCGGTGACGACCCAGTCGTCGCTGCCCTGCTGCTCCAGGTCGACCAACCCGCTGGCCGCCATGTGCAGCAGGGTGCTGGTGAGTGCGTGCTTGCCGGCGGACTCCTGGTCCAGGTAGACCGTCTGGACCGGGCCGAGCCCGGCAGGCGGGGCGTACATCACCGGGAATCCCGGCGGGGACTCGTCCGCGCTGCGCACCCAGGCGACTCCGGCGCCGAGCGTGACGAGGCTGAGCAGCCCCACCAGCAGCGCGAGCGGGACGCTCGTGCCGAGCACCCCGTCCAGCGTGACCGGCCACGGCAGATGGGCGCGCGCCGGCGGGGCGAGCGCCATCGGCAGGTCGGCGTGCACGCCGCTGATCGGCGGCAGGTTCTTCGCGGTGAGCGTCACCCTCGTGGTGCCCGACCCCTTCGTGGCGCAGGTGCGCCCGACGACGAGGACGTCACAGTTCACCGCGAGCGCCGCGCTGGGCAGCTCCACGGTGACCACCGCGCGCTGGATCTGCATGAGCCACGCCCGGGCGACGACGTCCCACCGGAACGAGGCCTGGTCCGGCCGGCCCTCGACCGGTGAGAGCACGCCTGCGACCCGGTAGACGATCCGGTACTGGTGCGTGCCGGGCGTCACCGTGCGGTCCGGATCGCCGATCTTGGCGACGTAGAACCGCCGCGAGTTCTCCCACAGCGTCTCGTACGGCTCGGGCGTGCCGTCCAGAGTCACCGAACGGATCTCGGGCTGGTACCGGACGCCGCTGTCGGCCGAGTCCGCGACGTCCCAGAACTGGAAGATCCCGTGCCGGCCGTACGGGAACTCAGCCGTGATCGTCTCGGTGGCGACTAGTGTCCCGTCCGCTCCGACGACGTACGCCGCGTCGAACCGGCTGATCGTGACGGGGTCTGCGGATGCCGACCCGCCGGCCGGCACCTGGGCGGCGACGACCGGCCACAGCAGGCCGGCGAGCGTCAGCACGACGAGCAGGAGCAGGACGACCAGTCGCTTCATCCGCCCTCCGCACGCTCAGCACGCCACCCTAGCGATCGCGGGCACGGGTGGATGCGCTCTGCGGAGCCGTTTCGTCCCCTCGCCGCAGCCCGCGGCCCGGCCGGGCGCAGGGCCGGATGGGGGGAGTGGGGCGGCCGGGGGAGAATGGCCCGGTGAGCACACCCACAGGCAGCGGAATGTCCATGCGAGGCGCGGTCGATCTCGGTGCCCTGGCGGCAGCGCGTGAGGCGCAGGCGAAGGCGGAGCAGCGCCGCGCCGCGAACCCGCCGGGAGCGCCGACCAGTTGGTCCATCGACATCACCGAGGAGTCGTTCCAGGCGGACGTGCTGGACCAGTCGTTCGTCGTTCCGGTCGTCATCGACCTCTGGGCGACGTGGTGCGGCCCCTGCAAGCAGCTCTCCCCGGTGCTCGAGTCGCTGGCGACCGAGTACGCCGGCAAGTTCGTGCTCGCCAAGATCGACGTTGATGCGAACCCGCGGATCTCCCAAGCGTTCCAGGTGCAGTCGATCCCGACGGTGATCGCGGTGATCAAGGGCCAGCCCGTGCCGCTGTTCCAGGGGGCGCTGCCCGAGCCGGCGGTCCGGCAGTACCTCGACGAGCTGCTCAAGGTGGCAGAGGCGAACGGGCTCACCGGTGCGCCACCGGCCGAGGGAGAACCGGTCGTCGAGGAGCCGGTGGGCGACCCGCGGTTCGACGCGGCCTTCGAGGCGGTCGAGCGGGGTGACTGGCACGCGGCGGAGCAGGCCTACCGCGCCGTGCTCGCCGAGGCTCCCGCCGACCTCGAGGCACAGGCGGGCCTGGGCCAGGTGCAGCTGCTGCGGCGCACCGACGGGGTGGACGTGAATGCCGCACTGAGTGCGGCGTCGGCCGAGCCGGAGTCCGTGGCGGCGCAAGCGCTCGCGGCCGACGTGGAGCTGTTGACCGGACTCGTCGACGAGGCGTTCGCGCGCCTCGTCGCGCTCGTCGCGCGTACCAGCGGCGAGGACCGTACCGCTGCACGCGAACACCTCGTCGGGCTGTTCCTGCTCGTCGGCGACGACGATCCGCGGGTCGTCAAGGCGCGCACCGCGCTCGCCAACGCCCTGTTCTGACGCGGACTCCGGGTCGCCGGGTCCGGCTACCCGTTCCGGTCGCTCGGGGCGGGGCGCTCGACGGGAGTGAGGTAGAGGGCGCCGAGCGGGGGTACCCGCAGCGCTGCCGAGGCGGGTCGGCTGTGCCACGGGTCGGCGGTGGCGGTGACGGCCCCGAGGTTGCCGACCCCCGACCCGCCGTACAGCTCGGCGTCGGTGTTGACCAGCTCGCGCCACTCCCCGGCGTACGGCAACCCGACCCGGTAGCCCTCGTGGGGCACGGCGGCGAAGTTCACGACACAGGCGACGACCGAGCCGTCCGCGCCCCATCGGAGCCACGAGAACACGTTGCCCGCACTGTCATTCGCGTCGATCCACTCGAACCCGCGCGGCTCGTTGTCCAGCGACCAGAGCGCCGGGCTCTCCCGGTACGCGCGGTTGAGGTCGGCGAGGCACTGCGCCACCCCGCGGTGATCGGCGTGGTCGAGCAACCACCAGTCCAGCCCGCGCGCCTCGCTCCACTCCGCGTACTGGGCGAACTCCGAGCCCATGAACAGCAGCTGCTTTCCCGGGTGCCCCCACATGAACGCGAAGAAGGCGCGTAGCGTCGCCAGCTCCTGCCAGCGATCCCCGGGCACCTTGCCGACCAGTGAGCCCTTGCCGTGCACGACCTCGTCATGGCTGATCGGCAGGCAGTACTGCTCGCTCCAGGCGTACATGAGCGAGAACGTCATCTCGTTGTGGTGGTACTGGCGGTGGATCGGCGAGCGCGAGATGTAGTCGAGCGTGTCGTGCATCCAGCCCATGTTCCACTTCAGCCCGAAGCCGAGCCCGCCGAGATGCGTGGGCCGGGTGACGCCGGGCCACGCGGTCGACTCCTCCGCGACCGTGACAATGCCGGGCGAGCGGCGGTACGCCGTCGCGTTCACCTCCTGCAGGAAGGAGACCGCTTCCAGGTTCTCGCGCCCCCCGTACTGGTTCGGGACCCATTCGTCCGCTTCACGCGAGTAGTCCAGGTAGAGCATGGACGCGACGGCGTCGACCCGCAGCCCGTCGACGTGGAACTCCTCGAGCCAGTAACAGGCGTTCGCCACCAGGAAGTTGCGCACCTCGCGTCGTCCGAAGTCGAAGATGTAGGTGCCCCAGTCCTTCTGCTCCCCGCGCCGCGGGTCCGCGTGCTCGTACAGGGGGGTTCCGTCGAACCGGGCGAGCGCCCAGTCGTCCTTCGGGAAGTGCGCCGGGACCCAGTCGAGGAGTACGCCGATACCGGCCTGGTGCAGTCGGTCCACCAGGTGGCGGAACTCGTCGGGGGAGCCGAACCGGGACGTCGGCGCGTAGTAGGAGGTGACCTGGTAGCCCCAGGACGGGGCGTACGGGTGCTCCATCACCGGCATCAGCTCGACGTGCGTGAAACCCATCTCGGACACGTACGCGGTGAGCTCGTCGGCGAGCTGGCGGTAGCCGAGCCCGGCACGCCAGGAACCCAGATGCACCTCGTAGATGCTCATCGGAGTGTTGTGCGGGTCGCGGGTCGCCCGCTGTGACATCCAGTCATCGTCCTGCCACTCGTAGGCCGAGGTGAACACGACGGACGCGGTCTGCGGCGGGTGCTCGGCGGCACGTGCCAGCGGGTCGGCCTTGGTGCGCCACACCCCGTCCCGACCGAGGATCTCGAACTTGTAACGGGTGCCGTCGCCGACGCCCGGCACGAACAGCTCCCACACGCCCGACGAGCCGAGGCTGCGCATCGGAAAGGCCGTGCCGTCCCAATGGTTCAGGTCGCTCACGACGCGTACGCCCTGTGCGTTGGGCGCCCACACCGCGAACGAGGTCCCGGTGACGGTGCCGTGCAGCGACGGGTAGCTGCGCCGGTGCGCGCCGAGCACCGTCCACAGCGTTTCGTGCCGGCCTTCGCCGATCAGGTGCAGGTCGACGTCACCGAGCGTCGGTAGGAACCGGTACGCGTCGTCGCTGGCGACGGGCTCCTGGTCGCGGTAGGAGACCTCTAGCCGGTAGTCGGGGACGGCGCTGACCGGCAGCACACCGGCGAACACGCCGCGATGCTCGTGCGTCAGCTCGGTACGGCTCTGGCCGTCCGCGCCCGACGTGATGGCGGTGACCGACTCGGCCCAGGGGCGCAGGACCCGCAGCGTGACGGCGCCGTCGTGCAGGTGCGGGCCCAGCACCGCGTGCGGGTCGTGGTGGTGTCCGTCGACGAGCCGGTCCAGCTCGCCGGTCCCGAGAGGACGCAGGGAGGCGGTCATGACGCGTCGTCCAAGCGGACGTGGATGACGTGGGCGACCGCCTGGTGCGGGTCGAGGCGCACGTAGTTGTGCTCCCCCCACCACCAGGACTCGCCGGTGACCAGGTCGTGGGCGAGGAACCTGCGCGCGACGTACGGCTCCGCCCCGAAGGGGCCGTCCGGGACGAAGGTGCGCTCCGGCACCCCGAGCGCGTCGAGATCGAGATGCACCGTGCACTCCCGCGTCCCGTGCGGATCCAGCGTGCAGACGACCAGGATGCAGTCATCGCCCTCCCGCTTGGAGTAGGCGACCATGAACTCGTTGTCGCAGTAGTGGAACGTGAGGTTGCGCAACAGCTGCAGCGCCCGGTGCTCGCGCCGCCAGCGGTTGAGCGCGGTGAGGTACGGCGCCAGCGTGCGGCCCTCGGCTGCGGCCGAGTCCCAGTCCCGCGGGCGGTACTGGTACTTCTCGGAGTCCAGGTACTCCTCGCTGCCGGGGCGCACGGCGACGTGCTCGAACAATTCGAACCCGGAGTAGACCCCCCAGGTCGGGGCCAGCGTCGCAGCGAGCGTCGCCCGGATCGCGAAGGCGCCGGGACCGCCGTACTGCAGGTACTCGGTGAGGATGTCCGGGGTGTTCACGAAGAAGTTGGGGCGCATGCTCGCCGCGAGCGGTCCTGCCAGCTCCTTCAGGTACTCCTCGAGCTCCCACTTCTCGTTGCGCCACGTGAAGTACGTGTAGGACTGCTGGAACCCGATCTCGCCGAGCATGCGCATCATCGCGGGGCGGGTGAACGCCTCGGCGAGGAAGAGGACGTCCGGGTCGGTGGCGTTCACCTCGGCGATGAGCCGCTCCCAGAAGGAGACCGGCTTGGTGTGCGGGTTGTCGACACGAAAGATGCGCACGCCGCAGTCCATCCAGAGGCGCACGACGCGCAGCACCTCGACGAAGACGCCCTCCGGGTCGGCATCGAAGTGCATCGGGTAGATGTCCTGGTACTTCTTCGGAGGGTTCTCCGCGTACGCGATCGTGCCGTCCGCGCGCTGCACGAACCAGTCGGGATGCTCGGTGACCCACGGGTGGTCCGGCGAGCACTGCAACGCCAGGTCGAGCGCCACCTCCAGGCCGAGCTCGCCCGCACGAGCGACGAAGGCGCGGAAGTCGTCCTCGGTACCGAGGTCGGGATGCACGGCGTCGTGCCCGCCCGCGGCCGAGCCGATCGCCCAGGGGGAGCCGGGATCGTCCGGCCCGGCCTCGAGCGTGTTGTTGGGGCCCTTGCGGAACTGCTCGCCGATCGGGTGGATCGGCGGCAGGTACACGACGTCGAACTCCATGGCGGCGATCGCGGGCAGCCGTGCCGCCGCGGTCGCGAAGGTGCCCGAGCGGGGCGGGTCGAGCGAGGAGCCCTCCGAGCGCGGGAAGAACTCGTACCACGAGCCGAAAAGCGCCCTCTCGCGGTCCACGCGCAGCGGGTAGGTGACGCTGCTCACCCCACGGCGCAGCGGGTGCTCGTCGACCAGCGCCACGATTGCCGGGTCCATCACCGCGGCCAGGCGCTGGGAGGCCGGCAGCCCCGAGTCGCGCAGCGCGTCGATCGCCGCGGTCACCGCACGGCGGGGCACCCGCCGCGGCAGCGCGGCGGCGAACTCCTCGTAGAGCCGGGCCCCTTCCTCGAGCTCCAGGTCGACGTCGAGCCCGGCCGGCACCTTGACCGCAGCACGGTGCAGCCAGGTGCTCAGCGGGTCGCCCCACGCCTCCACCGTGTAGGTCCACGTCCCTGTCGCGGTCGGAGCCACCCAGGCGTGATACCGGTCGGTCCCCGCCGCTCCCGGCGCCATGCGGGTGAAGGGGCCCACCGCGCGCCGCGGCCCGCGCAGCACCACGTTCGCACCGACCGCGTCGTGGCCCTCGCCGACCACGACAGCGGTGATCTCCACCGGCTCTCCGACGACCGCCTTCGCGGGCCGGGCGCCGCACGCGACGACCGGTGTCACGTCCTCGATGGCATACCTGCCGGTGGTGGCACCGGCAGGGGTTGTCGCGTTGCCGGTGCGCGAGCCGTTCGTCCGGGCGGACGGCACTGCCCGGCGCGTCTGAGCCGCACGGGGAGACATCGCACTCGACCCTACCGACTCCTCTCGGGTACCGCGCCGTGAAGCGAACCGCCCGGTGCGAGAGCACTTCGCCGCGAGCGGTTACCGTGGTCGTCCGTGAGAGCGATCCGACGATTCACGGTCAGGCCGGTGCTCCGAGGTCCGCTGGCGGGCCTGGCGCAGCTCGCGGCGAACCTGCGCTGGTCGTGGCACGTGGAGACCCAGGACCTGTTCGAACGGATCGATCCGGCACTGTGGCACGCGGGCCGGCGGGACCCGCTGCGGCTGCTGGGAGCAGTGACCACCGGCCGATTGGACGAGCTGGCGCAGGACGAGGACTTCCTCTCGCACCTGGCATGGGTGAGCGGCGGGCTGCAGGACTACCTGCAGGGTGATCGTTGGTACCAGACCCTCGGCTCCGACGCGCCGCAGGCCATCGCGTACTTCTCCCCCGAGTACGGCATCAGCAAGGTCCTGCCTCAGTATTCCGGGGGGCTGGGAATCCTGGCGGGGGACCACCTCAAGGCCGCGAGCGACCTCGGCGTGCCGATCGTCGCGGTCGGGCTGTTCTACCGCGCCGGCTACTTCCGCCAGTCGCTCTCGGCCGACGGCTGGCAGTTGGAGACCTACCCGCTGCTGGACCCCGATGCCCTGCCCCTCGCACTGCTGCGCGAGGAGGACGGGACACCGGTCGTCGTCAGCGTGGCGCTGGCCGGGGAGCGCATGGTCCACGCGCACGTGTGGCGGGCCCAGGTCGGCCGGGTGCCGCTGCTGCTGCTCGACTCTGACGTCGAGGCCAACGGCGCCGTCGAGCGGGACATCACCGACCGGCTGTACGGCGGGGGCGGCGAGCACCGCCTGGCACAGGAGCTGTTGCTCGGCATCGGTGGGGTGCGCGCGCTGCGTGCGTACTCCCGAATCACCGGTGCACCAGCGCCAGAGGTGTTCCACACGAACGAGGGCCATGCCGGATTCCTCGGGTTCGAACGGATCCGCGAGCTCGTCAGCGACGAGGGACTCTCCTTCGACGAGGCGTTCCGTGCGGTCCGCGCCGGCACCGTGTTCACCACACACACGCCCGTGCCCGCGGGCATCGACCGCTTCCCCCGCGAGCTCGTCGAGCGCTACTGCGGCGGCCCGGCCGACGCCGGCCACCACGGCGTTCCGGTGGCGCGCGTCCTCGAGCTCGGCGCCGAGTCCTACCCGGGTGGGGACCCCGACACGTTCAACATGGCGGTCCTCGGACTCCGACTCGGGCAGCGCAGCAACGGCGTGAGCCGGCTGCACGGCAAGGTCAGCCGGCACATGTTCGCGGGGGTCTGGGAGGGCTTCGATCCCGACGAGGTGCCCATCACGTCCATCACCAACGGGGTCCACGCCCCGACCTGGGTCGCGCGAGAGCTGCGCGACCTCATCGCGGCCCGCAGCGGTCCGGACAGCATCGGCGAACCCGAGGGCTGGCAGGTCGCCGCCCAGCTCGGCGACAAGGAACTCTGGGACGCCAAGCGCACCATGCGCGAGCACCTCGTCGCAGTGGTCCGCGAGCTGGTGCGCGACTCCTGCCTCGCCCGCGGCTCCAGCGACGCCGAGATCGGCTGGATCAGCGACATCTTCGACCCCGACATCCTCACCATCGGGTTCGCGCGCCGGGTGCCGTCGTACAAGCGGCTCACCCTCATGCTGCGCGACCCTGACCGCCTGGAAGCACTGCTGCTCGACCCGCAGCGGCCGGTGCAACTCGTGGTCGCAGGCAAGGCCCACCCCGCCGACGAGGGCGGCAAGGAGCTCATCCGCACACTCGTGCAGTTCACGGACCGGCGCGAGGTGCGGCACCGCATCGTGTTCCTGCCGGACTATGGGATGGGCATGGCGCGCGCGATGTACCCGGGTTGCGACGTGTGGCTGAACAACCCGCTCCGCCCGCTCGAGGCGAGCGGCACCTCCGGGATGAAGGCTGCGCTCAACGGCGCGCTGAACCTCTCCATCCTCGATGGCTGGTGGGACGAGTGGTACGACGGCCAGAACGGCTGGGCGATCCCGACGGCCGACCGGGTCGAGGACCCGGAGCGCCGCGACGAGCTGGAGGCCCAGGCGCTCTACGACCTGATCGAGCGGCGGGTGGCTCCGATGTTCTACGACGTCGACGAGAGCGGCCTGCCGGTGCACTGGCTGGACCGCGTGCGCCACACGCTGGGGACACTGGGGCCCAAGGTGCTCGCGTCGCGGATGGTGCGCGAGTACGTCACCGAGCTCTACCAGCCGGCGACAGCCACCTCGCGGGCGATGCTGGCCGACGGTGCCGCCCGGGCCAAATCCCTGGCGGCGTACGTCGCACGCGTCCGTGCCCTCTGGCCGCAGGTCTCGGTCGAGCACGCCGATGCCGAGGACCTGAAGGACGCACCGCAGCGCGGCGACGTGTGCACCGTACGGGCGTACGTGCGGCTCGGCGAGCTGTCCCCGTCGGAGGTCACGGTGCAGCTGCTGGTCGGACGCGTCGACCACAACGACCAGCTCGTGGACGCCCAGGCGATGGTGCTCGAGCCGAGCGAGCAGCTCGACGGGCACCGCTGGCGGTACGAGACGCAGGTCGAACTCACGCACACCGGACCGTTCGGGTACACCGTGCGGGTGCTGCCGCGCCACGGCGGCCTGGTGAACGCGGCCGAGCTCGGACTGCAGGCGGTACCCGTCGCGTGATCATCGACGGTCCGTCACATGACGTTCCGTGATCGACATCTGACGCACTGTCGGGAAGGCGCCCGGCCGGGTGACAGGCACTCTCCTGCCCTCGGCGCCGGCCTGGTCATACCTCGAAAAGCGCCTGTGGGACAATCAGAAATGCCGGTCGTCGCCGCGGTGTGATACATGCAACCGGTGGTCCGAATGTGACGTACGTGACGGTTCTGAGCAAGATCCGCGACCTTCAGGCGAGGCGGAATCAACCGTTGGTCCGACGCGGTGGGCGGGTGCCGGATGAGAGGTTGGTGACGGCCGGTCGAGAAGTCGTCGAGACAGGTAAGGGCTGCGGCGAACGATCGGCACGAGACGCGCGATTCCGGACGGGGGAGCAGGAAGGTGGCACTGGTGGAGCGGAGCGGGACGCGCGGAGGCGTCACGCTGCCTCACCTGGCCGCACCGCTGCTGCCCGACACCGCTTCGGAGCTCGTCGGGGCCGGAGCGGTCGCGGCGCCGCGCGCGGCGGCCGACCAGCGCCGGGTGCAGCGGCGCCAGGCGCGCGCCGACTGGCTCAACGGTCTGGTCCGCTGGCTGATGTTCTGCGACGGCCTCGTCGCGCTGATCGCCGCGCTGCTCGCGCTGTACCTGCGCTTCGGCGCCGCCGCCGGCCGTCCGGGCAACACCGTCTACCTCGTGCTCACCTTCGCCCTGCCGGTCCTGTGGGTCGGCACGCTCTACCTGGGCCGGACCTACGAGCACCGCTTCCTCGGCGACGGGACCGACGAGTTCCGCCGGGTGTTCGAGATGGCGGTCCGCTTCTTCGCGACGCTCACGATCATCCTGTACGCGGCCAACTGGGACATGGCCCGCGGTTACATGATCGTCGTGCTGCCGGTCATGACCATCGGCAGCCTGCTCGTCCACTTCGCCGGACGGGTGCTGCTGCAGCGTGCCGAGCGCGGCGGCGCCGTCGCGCAGCGCGTACTCATCATCGGCACCGAGCGCGCGACCGCGGAGATGGTGCGCAACCTGCGTGACGCCCAGCCTGGGCTCGTCATCGTCGGCGCCCTCGTGGACGTCAGCCGGTCGGACGTGATCGAAGGGGTGCCGGTCGTCGGGACCTCGGACGACGCCCCCGGGAAGGTCCAGGAGTACGACGTGGATGCGGTCGCTGTCGCGGCGTGGTCGCCGCTCTCGCAACACGACCTGCGCCGCTTCGCCTGGGAACTCGAGGGCAGCGACGTGGATGTCCTCGTCACGCCGAACCTCACCGACGTCTCCGGCCCGCGGATCTCGGTCCGCCCGCTCGGCGGATTGCCGCTGCTGCACGTCGAGCAGCCCGAGTTCACCGGCGTGCGCCGGGTGCTCAAGGGCGCCTTCGATCGGGGCCTCGCGCTACTGGCCCTGCTGCTGCTGTGGCCGCTCATGCTCGCGATCGGCATCGCGGTACGGCTCGACAGCAGCGGGCCGGCGCTGTTCCGCCAGGAGCGGGTCGGGCGAGGCGGCAAGCGGTTCTCGATGGTGAAGTTCCGCTCGATGTCCCAGGACGCCGAACAGCGACTCGTCGACCTGCGCGCGGAGAACGTGCACCAGGAGGGACCGCTGTTCAAGGTCCATGACGACCCGCGGATCACGCGCGTCGGCGGCTGGCTGCGGCGCACCTCGCTCGACGAGCTGCCCCAACTGTGGAACATCTTCCGCGGCAACATGTCCCTGGTGGGCCCGCGCCCGCCACTGCCGCGCGAGGTGGCACAGTACGGCGACGACGTGCAGCGTCGCCTGCTCGTCAAGCCGGGCCTCACCGGCCTGTGGCAGATCAGCGGCCGCTCCGACCTGTCGTGGGAGGAGTCGGTCCGGCTCGACCTCTACTACGTCGAGAACTGGAGCCTGTTCTTCGACCTGTCGATCCTCTTCCGGACCGTGCGGGCGGTCCTCGCCGGCAGCGGCGCCTACTGACCCCTTCCTGTCCTCGGCGATCGAGTCGCCTCGAGTCCGGTACGCGCCAGCCGACCCCCAGTGGTCGAGACCACGGTCAGGAAGGTCTCGACTGCGCTCGACCGACGTGTGGTTGCGGTCGCTGATCAGGCTCCGTCATCGCGGGTCCGGGGGCGCCCGGTGGGCGTTCAAGGACCAGCCGACCCCCGGTGGTCGAGCGCAGTCGAGACCACAGTCGCCTATCAGGGTTGTCTGCGTCCGACGGCCGTACGTGAGGCCGTTGCGCCAGCGACGCCCTCAGAGATCGGAGACGACGACGTCGAGGCGGCGGGGCCGGCCGGTGAGCGCCTCGCCCGGCTCGACGTGGTAGCCGCACGAGCGCAGCAGGTCGACGAGCTCGTCGACGTTGCGCGGGGTGCCCGGCGTGGTGAGCACCGCCCGCGTGAGGCGTCCCTTGGTCGCCTTGTTGAAGTGGCTGACGACGCCGCGCGAACCGTCGGGTCGTTCGTGCAGGACCCGTACCGTTGCCGTCCGTGCGGCGAGCGGTCCTGTCGGACGCCACATCGCGAGGTACGCGGTCGAGCGCAGGTCGACGAGCAGCCCGGCCCCGACAGTGGCGGGCAGCGCGGTCGCGAGCGCGTCCCCCCACATCCGGTCGACCGGACGCAGTCCCGGCAGCCGCGCGCCGGCGGACAGCCGGTACGCAGGTATCCGGTCACCGATGCGCACCGCGCCGAAGAGCGCGCTCGCCATCACGAGGCTCGACCGGGCGCGTCGCCGCGCCGCGGCGGGCAGCGTTGTCACATCGAGCGCGTCGAACAGCACACCGGTGTAGATCCGGGCGGCCGGCGCGGTCGGAGCATCCCAGAGCGCCGCGTCGCGGGACACCTCGTCCTGCTGGCGCACCGAGACGCCGAGCACCTCTCGAGCAGTCGCGGGGTCGCGTTGCGCCAGCCCGACGAGCGCGTCGATGACCTGCTCACGTACCGCTGTCAGTCCCGGGAACGAGAGCGACGCCAGGTCGAGCGGTCGGCCGCTGCGCGGGGAGCGCTTGGTCTCGGAGGGTGGCAGCAGGATGAGCACGCCCGTGATCGTGCCCTAGACGCGTCGGCGCCCGTTCAGCGGTGCTGGACGAGCACGCGTACCTGGGGCAGCAACTTCGACAGCGCAGCGGACATGCCCCGTACGGCGAACGTGCTGCGGCGCTTTCAGCGTGCGCCTCGGGCGTATGCGGCGCGGGACGTGTCCCGCCCGTGCGGGCAGCGCCTACTCGGGCCGGAGACCCAGGTATCATGGGCGCGGCGGACGAGCCGGCCGGGCGACCGCGGCGTCATCGCTCGTGATGACGCCGAGGAAAGTCCGGACTCCGAAGGGCAAGGTGGTGGGTAACACCCACCCGGGGTGACCCGCGGGAAAGTGCCACAGAAAGCAGACCGCCGCCGGCTCCGGCCGTGCGGTAAGGGTGAAACGGCGGTGTAAGAGACCACCAGCGTGCCGGGTGACCGGTGCGGCTCGGCAAACCCCACCTGGAGCAAGGTCAAGTAGGTGACGAGCCCGCGAGGGCGAGGCGCCAGCGCAGACGTTCGAGGGCGGCCCGCCCGAGTCTGCGGGTGGACCGCACGAGGCCGTCAGTGATGGCGGTCCCAGATGGATGGTCGCCCCTGGCACCGCGAGAGCGGTGCCAGGACAGAATCCGGCTTACAGGCCGACTCGTCCGCCCCCACACGATGGGTCCGCGATGCCACCAGGCGAGCGGGGGCAACGGCAGTGGTGTGAGCGGCGCAACCTCGAACGCTGAATCCTCAGCCCGTGCGCCGCACGAACAGGTCTACGGCTGCGGTCCACGACAGTGCTGCGATGGCGAGGCACCAGGCGATGGCGAGCCAGGCACTCGAGGTGACTGGGCCGCCCATGAGCAGTCCCCGGAGCGTCTCGATGACGGGTGTGACGGGTTGGTGGGTGGCGAAGCCCTGGAGCCAGGTCGGCATGGTGTCGACTGGCACGAAAGCACTCGAGGCGTACGGCAAGAACAGGAACAGGAAAGTGAACCCGGTCGCGGCGTCCGGGCTTCGCGCGACCATTCCGAGCGCGGCTGACAGCCAGGAGAAGGCCAGCATGAACAGCATCACCATGCCGACCGCGCCCAGCCAGCGGGCCGGGTTCGTGGTCGGTCGCCAGCCCATCATGATCGCGACCGCGACAACGAGCGTCATGGCGACCAGGTTTCGAGCGAGGCTCGCGACCACGTGTCCAGTCAGGACGGCGGAGCTGACGATCTGCATCGACCGGAAGCGATCGACGATGCCGTTCACCATGTCGCTGCACACGGCGACCGCGGTGCTCGACGCACCGAATCCCGCGCACACCAGGATGATTCCGGGGACCACGTACGTACCGGTGTCGATCGCGCCGCCGAACACAAAGACGAACAGCAGCATCAGGACGATCGGGAGCATGATGGCGGTCACGAGCGCCTCGACGTCACGACTGCTGCGGCGCAGGCTCCGCCCGATCATCGCGGTGTTGTCGCCCCACGCCACCGCTATGGCCTTCACGCGTCCACTCCATGCGCAGCGCGAGCGGTCAGGCCGAGGAATACGTCGTCCAACGTCGGCCGCTCGAGAGCGATTCGGTCGACCACGACACCGGCGTGGTGGAGCTCGACGAGCAACCGGCGCACCGCCTCGGCGCTGCCGTCGGTGCTCACATCCACGGTGCCAGTAGCGTCGATCGCAGCGCGGTCACCGAGCAGGCGCAACGCACTGAGCGGATCGCAGACGCTGAGCCGGACGACCTCGCGACCGAACGCCGCCTTCAACTCGTCGGCGCTGCCCGCGGCGGCGACCCGACCGTGGTCGAGCACGACGATCCGGTCGGCGAGACGATCGGCCTCCTGCAGGTACTGGGTGGTGAGCAACACCGCCGTCCCGTCCGCCACGAGATCCTGGACCGCTGCCCACATCGCCTCCCGGCTGGCAGGGTCCAGGCCAGTGGTCGGCTCATCGAGGAACAGCAGGCGCGGCGCGCGGACGAGGCTCAGCGCGAGGTCGAGCCGGCGCCGCATGCCACCTGAGTACGTACTCACCCGCCGCTGCGCGGCCGCGGACAGGTCGAACTTCTCCAGCAGCATGCGAACGCGGGAGGCGCGCTCGACCCGTGGCAGGTGGGCCAGTCGGGTCATCAGCGCGAGGTTCTCGGCTCCGGTGAGGACGTCGTCGACAGCGACGAACTGACCGGTCAAGCCGATCACCCCTCGCACCGCGTCAGGTTCGGTGAGCACGTCGTGCCCCGCGATCTGCGCGGTCCCGGCATCGGGCCGCAGCAAAGTGGCGAGGACCCGTACCATCGTGGTCTTGCCCGCGCCGTTCGCTCCGAGCAGGGCGAGCACTGAGCCCGCAGGGATCTGCAGGTCGACGCCCGCGAGGACCGCGGTGTCGCCGTACCGCTTGGTGATCCCGCAGGCATCGAGCACCGGGTCCATCGCACAACTCCGTTCGGTCTCCATGGCACTGCGCGTGTATCTCGTACACACTGTTTATGACGCACACTGTGTACCTTCTACACCCAGAGTGTCAAGCGACTCGGGAGCGTGCGATGAGCGAGAACCCCCTAGAACTGCCGCCGACCGTCGCCCGACTCTGGGCCCTGGCCGAACCCGAGTCGCCAAGACGCGGTCCTCGTCCAGCACTCTCACTCGAAGCGATCACCGCGGCGGCGATCGAGCTGGCAGATGAGGAGGGACTCGGGGCGCTGTCGATGGCGCGGATCGCCGAGCGGCTCGGGTTCACGACGATGTCCCTCTACCGCTACGTCGCGAGCAAGGACGAATTGCTCGCCCTCTTGATGGATGCAGCGGCCGACACTGATGTACCGCGGCCGGTCGCCGGCGAGGACTGGCGCGATGGCATGCGACGGTGGGCGCTGCACCAGATGGAGGTGCTCATGTCACATCCCTGGCTGCTGCAGATCCCGATCATCGGACCACCCGTCGGACCGAACGCATTGCGGTGGGTGGACGCCGGCGTTGCGATGTTGAGCGGCACCGGCCTCGAACCATGGGAGAAGATGTCGATCATCGGGCTGGTCTCCAGCTACGCGCTGTCCGAGGCACGGCTGACCATCGACCAGGGTTCCGAGCCGATGCCGTTCGGCCGCTACCTGCGCCTGCTCGTCGACCCGAAGAAGCTCCCCGCGCTCGCCGAGCTCGTCGCTTCCGGTCAGCTCGATGAGCCGCCCGACATCGACGAGTACGGCCTCGACGCCTCGACCCGGTTCGGCCTGGAACGGATCCTGGACGGCATCCAGTCGCTCATCGAGTCTCGCGGCATCCAGTGAGCACCGATCGTTCAGAACCCGGCGTGACCGTACGCCACAGGTGATGGCCGCACTGCTTTGTCGGCAGGCGCCTGGCGGCGAGGCAAGCGCGATGCGCCGCCTCATTCCGCTGCGGGCAGCCCTCGTGTCGTATTCAGGGCCTACCGTTCGTTGAGGCGCTGAGCACCGGGTGCCGAGGTCAGGCGCCGCGGTGTTGGAGCTGAGAGGAGCCGGCGGTGGCGAAGTATCTGATCGCGTTCAACGACGAGTGGGTGCCCGAACAGTCCCCGGAAGACTTGCACCGCAAGAGCGCCGCATCCCAGGCCGTTCTGGAGGAGATGAAGGCGGCAGGTGTGTTCCTGTTCGCCGAGGGTGGGATCGACGCCTCCACGGTGCTGTGCAGCGTCGTGAGCAAGGACGGGCGGCCCGCCTTCACCGACGGGCCGTACGCGGAGAGCAAGGAGCACCTCGGCGGGTTCACCGTCGTGGAGGTGCCCGACGACGCAGCCGCTCGCTACTGGGCGGGAAGGCTCGCCGTGACGCTGGACTGGCCGCAGGAGGTCCACCGGTTCCCCGTGGACCTGGGGGAGATCATCGAACGACAGTCCGGCCCGCCGAGGTGATCACGCCAGAGGTGATTCCGCTGGCGCATCGCCAGCAGGACCGTGCGGTTCGGCACGAGTGGGGCCTGGCGGGCGCGATGGCGATCACCGCGGGAGCGGATGTCGCGGTGCTCGTGGACGTGCTGTCGTTCACCACGACCGTGAGCGTCGCGGTCGACCGCGGCATCGCCGTGCTTCCCTACCCGTGGGCCGACGACACGGCCGAGGCGTTCGCGCGCAGCCATGATGCGCTCCTCGCCGTCGGCAGGTCGGCCGCTTTGCACGGACAAGTGAGCCTGTCCCCGTCGACTGTGCGCGGGGCGGAGCCGGTCCCGACGCGCGTTGTCATGCCCTCGCCGAACGGGTCCACCATCGCCGCTCGCCTCCAGCCGGCCCCGGCTGTGTTGATCGCTGCCTGCCTGCGCAACGCCGAGGCGGTCGCCGGCTGGATCGCTGCACATCTTGCACCGGCGTCCGCACGCATCGCCGTCGTCTCCGCCGGGGAGCGTTGGCCGGACGGCTCCTTGCGGCCCGCGGTGGAGGATCTCTGGGGGGCCGGAGCCGTCCTTGCCGCGCTCGCCGAACTGGGCTGGAGCGACCTGTCGCGGGAGGCAGCAGCAGCCGATGCGGCGTATCGGAGCATCGCCGACGACGTGTTCGGCGCTCTTCTGGCCTGCGCCAGCGGGCGGGAGCTGGTCGCCGCCGGCTACGCCGAGGATGTCGCCATCGCGGCCGAGGTGGCAGGCGGCGGGGCGGTTCCTGTCTTCACCGATGGTGCATTCGTTGCGACAGGGTCCGGCGACGCTTCTCGCTAGGGGCCGACCTGTCGGTTTGCGCCCGCCCTTGCGCCTTCACGCAGTGCTGCGGCGACGTCCGGGGCGGCTCAGGTGAGCCGCGCATCCGACGACTGATCGGCGAGCAGCACTGCGGGTCGGGCCGTCGCGGCGGGCGCACTCGAGGGTGCAGGTGCGCCGCGCGGCTGCCGGCCCGGATCGAGCCGACCGTGGTCAAGGACGACGTACCGACCAGGGTCTATGAGGGCCTGGCCTCGCCGCCGGTCGCCGACGCGCTGCTGGAGTGCCGCGGGCGCATCGAACGGGACCGGCTGCTGACGGCCGCAACGCAGGCACGCGCCCAAGGGCTGCTGACCGCGACCGAGTTGACCCGCGTTCGGGCGGGCCTGCGACATGGTGTACGCAAGGGGCGCGGGCCTGCGATCTGAGTCGAAAATGGCCGGGCCGTACGTGGGTACCGTCGCGGCCGCAGCCGGATTTTCCACCGTCCAGGGCGGCCCGAAGGGCCCGGGTTGCTGCTGCTCCGAACGAGCGGACGCAACCATCCGTTGGTCGAGCGTAGTCGAGACGCTGATCGCCGACGTGGTCTCGACTACGCTCGACCACCGGGTACTCGCCCGGTCTTTCACGCGTCGACGGGCGCGCCAGCAGGTCCAAGGTGCCTCGGCTGCGCTCGGACCCGCCGAGGTGATGAACTTGGCCGAGGCGACGGCCATGCTCACCATCGCGGGAAACCGGTGTGGCTCCGCCGTCGCCCGGACCGTTGTTCGCACGATTCAGGACGAGGACCTGCCCGCGCTCAGTGACACTTCGGGTTGGACCAGCCGAACACAAATCGCTCGGTTCGGGCACCTCAGTTGGCGACCGGCAGCCTGCGTATCCGAATGTTGTCGTTCGTGAACACCACGATGGCTCCGGCGAGCAGGTCATCAGCGATCTCCTCGAGGTTCCCGAGCAGCGTGGTCGCCTGGTGTTCCGGCCCGCGGTTGCCCTGCCGAAACAGAACCAGGCTCGGAAGCGCAACGTCCTGACGCGCCAGCAGTTCGCCGAAGTCGGTGTCAGCCGAGACAAGGACCCGGCCCTCTACGTGCGCGGCTTGCAGGACTTCGTCGTCGATGTGTCCAGCGAGTTCTCGTTCGGAGACGTGAGCGACGTCGTGCCCGGCGGCGACGAGCATCGGTGCCAGGCGCGTGCTGATGCACTCGTCGAGCAGGAACCTCACGCGGTCGTGCGCAGCGGAACCTGCCGCTCGCTGACGGCAACTGCCGCGAACTCGAGAGCTGCGCGAACGTCGTCAGCCGCCAGCTGCGGATAGTCGGTGACGATCTCGTCGACCGAGCGCCCCTGCGCAACGAGTCCGAGGATCGTGGCCACCGGAATTCGGGTGTCGCGTATGCACGGCGTACCGCCCATAATGCGGTGGTCGGCGACAATGCGATGCTCGGACATGGATTCAGTCTAGGCCTCGGTCGCCCAGGGGGAAGATGCCAACTTCGATGATGGCTCAGTGATCGAGCCCGGCGAGGCGCAGTTGCGCGTCCTCGTCAATCGAGTCGTCGTGCTTACCGGCGAGCAGCCTCCCTGCAGCGTCGACTTGGCGTCAGCCTTGTCGTTGTAGCCCTGGGCTGCCGTCGGTGGCCACGACCTGCCCGTCGGATGCCCTGACCGGTGTGCGCGGGGCGGAGCCGGTCCCGACGCGCGTTGTCATGCCCTCGCCGAACGGGTCCACCATCGCCGCTCGCCTCCAGCCGGCCCCGGCTGTGTTGATCGCTGCCTGCCTGCGCAACGCCGAGGCGGTCGCCGGCTGGATCGCTGCACATCTTGCACCGGCGTCCGCACGCATCGCCGTCGTCTCCGCCGGGGAGCGTTGGCCGGACGGCTCCTTGCGGCCCGCGGTGGAGGATCTCTGGGGGGCCGGAGCCGTCCTTGCCGCGCTCGCCGAACTGGGCTGGAGCGACCTGTCGCGGGAGGCAGCAGCAGCCGATGCGGCGTATCGGAGCATCGCCGACGACGTGTTCGGCGCTCTTCTGGCCTGCGCCAGCGGGCGGGAGCTGGTCGCCGCCGGCTACGCCGAGGATGTCGCCATCGCGGCCGAGGTGGCAGGCGGCGGGGCGGTTCCTGTCTTCACCGATGGTGCATTCGTTGCGACAGGGTCCGGCGACGCTTCTCGCTAGGGGCCGACCTGTCGGTTTGCGCCCGCCCTTGCGCCTTCACGCAGTGCTGCGGCGACGTCCGGGGCGGCTCACGTGAGCCGCGCATCCGACGACTGATCGGCGAGCAGCACTGCGGGTCAGGCCGTCGCGGCGGGCGCACTCGAGGGTGCAGGTGCGCCGCGCGGCTGTGCAGGATCGAGGTGGTCCAAGTCGTGCGCCGCCTCGATCAGCTCGCTCAGGCGCCGTGCGAAACGGGCGGCCGGTGCCCCGTCCACGATCGTGTGGTCGACGGTGATCGTGAGGTGCAGGACCTGTCGAGGTTCCAGCTCCCCGTCCACGTATCGCGGGCGGGTGGCGATCCCGCCCAGGGTGATCATCAGCGTCGGTGGGGCGATCGGGATTCCCCACCCGCCGCGGGGACCGAACATGCCTACCGAACTGAGACCGACCGTGCCACCGAAGCGTTTGACCCATTGCGGATGTGCCATGACGGCGCGCCAGCCGAGCGTGCGAAGGGGGTGCGGCACGGCGGCAAGCGCCAGGGTTTCGTGGTAGAGGCGCTCGTCCTCGGGCCGGGACTGTCGCGCCGCCTGGATCTCGGCGGAGATCTCTACGACGTCCTTGCGGTTCGCTGCTCGGACGATGAGCGGCTTCACCTGGCGCTGCCCGGCGATCTCGACCTCGAGCTGGACGTTCACGTCGACGTCGTCGAAGAGCACGAGCCGGGAGCGCCGCCGGTACGCGTGCATGACGCGGTTCTCCTCGACGGCCGTCGCGATGGCGTGCGCCACGAAGCCGGTGAACGACAGCGGCAGTCCCGCGGCTGCGAGCGCCGCCAGCCTCAGGCGGGCGGTCGTCACGTCGACCTCGACGAGGCCGTGGATCAGATGCTTGCGACGGCCGGCGGCGAGGACGTCCGCGTACGCCTCACGGACCTTCAGGAAGGGCACGGTCTCGTAGCTGTTGTTCGAAACGGACATCTCTCACGCCCCTGAGCCGGCTCCGTACTCGCGTTGCTCGACGCCCTGTGCCGTCGCGACCGAGACGTCTCCGCTCTGCACGACCAGGCGGTGGACCCACACTGCGTCCCGGGTCTGCATCCCGGTAGGGGCGAACGACCCGGCCGGCGGACGCACGGCCCCGCGTCGCCCGGTTCCCCTTATCGGGGCACGGCCCGAGTCCGGCGGCAAACGATGCCTACCATGTGCGCGCCCCACCGGAGAGGTCGGTGAACGGCGTATCCGTTGACCCTACGGAGTCCGATGAGAACACCGACGATGTCCCTTGCCCGACGCGCGTCCGCGGGGCGAGGCATGAGGGCCGCGCACGTGCGCTTCCACGGCTCTCACCTCGCTCGCCGGTCGGCCGCCGCGCTCGCATTGCTCGCGATCGTCGAATTGGGGCTGACGGCCTGGTACTGGGTGGAGGGGGCGACTCGTCCGGAGTACGACTGGGTCCGTGAGTCGATCAGCTCGCTGTCCCTCGGCCCCGACGGTTGGCTGTCGCAGGTGAACAGCGTCGTGCTCGGCCTCGTGTGTATAGGCGCGGCGCTGGTCTGGCGTCGCGCGCTCGGGCCGGGACGCTCGTCGCTCGGGTACGGCATCGCGAAGGTCGTCGCCGGGGTCGGTCTGGTGGGGATCGGCTTCTTCTCCCAGGACCCGATCGCGACGTACCCGCCCGGTGGACCCGTACTGCCGTACGCGACGCTGCAAGCCACATTGCACCAGGTCTTCGCCGGGATCGCCGTGACGGCGTTGGCAGCGTCCGTGTTCCTGCTGGCACGGCGGCTGATCCGCGAGGCGCACTGGGGCGTGCCGTGGACCGCGTACCTGGCCGGTACCGGGGCGGCGACCCTGGCCCTCATGGTGCTGTTCTGGTCGGTGCAGTACTCCAGCGATCTCGCCGGCCTGGTGGAACGCCTCGCGATCATCGTGACGCTTCCCGCTGCGGGCGCGGTCGTCGTCACCCGGCTGCTGCTGCAGCACTGGCGCGTGTGCCCATAGGCCGCCGTAGCGGACGCGAACCCGGCGCCGAGCGCTCTACGCTCGGATCATGAGTCCGGTCGACGACCTGACGTCCCGTCCGATCCCGGCGGCGCCGGACGAGGTCGAGGCGCTTCTCGGAATCCTGCATCGCAACCGCCGGACGTTCGGGTGGAAGACCGGCGGCCTCGACGCGGACGCGATGCGCCGCACGCTCGGCCCGTCGACCATGACGCTCGGCGGCCTGGTGAAGCACCTGGCGCTCGTCGAGGACCACTACTTCACCCATCAGCTGCTCGGCCGGGACTACCCAGCGGTCTGGGCGCCGATGGCGGATGACGAGGACTGGGAGTGGACCTCGGCGGCAGACGACTCGCCCGAGGAGCTGCGCCGGCTGTGGCTGCAGGCGGTGGCACGCTCGGAGGCAGCCGTACGGGAGGCGCTCGCCGACGGTGGTCTCGATCGGCGGCTTCCGATCTGCGACTGGACCGAGACGCCGAACCTGCGGCGGATGCTGGTCGACCTGATCGAGGAGTACGCCCGGCACACCGGTCACGCCGACCTGATCCGGGAGTCGATCGACGGGCTGACCGGCGAAGACGCGCCCTGACAAGCCGGAGACCGCCTGTCGCGCAAGAAGGATCGAGCGTGCGCGAAATGAGCACCGAGATCTCGTTCGAAACCGATGCGGTCGTCCCGCGCCATGCAGGTCCGGTCAGAGTCCGAGGATGGCCGACGCGACACTGAAGTAGATCAGCAGCCCGCTCGCGTCGCAGAAAGTGGAGATGAACGGCGTGGAGAACACTGCCGGGTCCACCCGTGCCGCCTTCGCGATCAGCGGCATGACCCCACCGACCGTCGCGGCGATCGGGCAGAACAGCAGCAGGGTCAAGCCGATGACCGACCCGATGTCCAGCCCGTAGAACGGTGATGCCACGGCCAGGCCGAGCGTGCCGAGGATCGCGCCGAGTAGCAGGCCGGTGCGTACCTCCTTGAACGCGACGCGTGGCGCATCGCGCGCGTCGACCTCGTTGGTCGCCAGCGCACGGGTGACCGTCGTGGCCGCCTGCGACCCGGTGTTGCCGCCGATACCGGTCAGGAGCGGGATGAACAGCGCGAGTGCGACGCGCTGCTCGAGGGTCGCCTCGAACAGCTCCAGGACGTTGACGGTGAGGATCGCCGACACGGCGAGCACCAGCAGCCAGACGATGCGCGAGCGGGTGATGTCCCGGATCGGTGTGAGCAGGTAGCGGCGCCGCAGCGGTTCGTGCGCACCGGCGCGTGCGATGTCCTCGTCGGCCGCCGTACGCACGATGCGAGCCGCGTCGTCGATGGTGAGCAGCCCGACGAGGCGGTCCTCGCCGTCAACAACCGGCAGGGCTAGGACACCGTGGTCGATGCACCGCCGCGCGGCGTCCTCGGCGTCCTCGCTGGCCCGGGCCTGCACCGCGGTGGACATCAGCTCCTGCACCGGCTGGTCCGGTTGGGCAGCGAGCAGCTCGCGCAGGCTGACCACACCGGTCAGCACGCGGTCGGCGAGGATGACCGGGATCGTGTAGATCGTCTCGGTCATGTGGGCGAGGCGGGTGGCCCGCTCGAGGACCGTACGCGCGGACTCGGTGGGCCGTGCGTGCATGTACTCGGGGGACATCCGCCGCCCGACCGAGCCCGAGGGGTATCCCAGCACGGTCATCGCCGCCTGCAGCTCGGCGCCCTCCAGGGACCGCAGCAGCTGCTTGGCCACGCGGGCCGGCAGCTCATCCATCAGCTCGACCTGGTCGTCCGGGTCCAGGCTCGCGAAGACGTCGCCGACCTCGGTGTGCCCCAGAGTGGCTACCAGATCGGCCTGCACCGCGGTGTCCAGCTGGTCGAAGACCGTCGTCGCGAGCGGCTTGGGCAGCACCCGGAAGGCGACGGCCGCGTCCTCCGCCGGCAGCTCCTCGAGCAGGTCGACGAGCCACTCCGGGGACTTGTCGCGCAGCTGCGCCACGAGCCCCGACACGTCCTGGGCGCTGACGAGGTCCCGTACGGAACGCAGCGTGGTGGTCGTCGGCATTCCCTCACCCTTCCACGCTCGACCGCACCTGCCCGGTTCGGCTCCGTTCCGCCGCCGCCGCTTCGCTGCAACCGCGGTCGCCGAAAGGGGGATTACGGTGAAGGAAACATGAAGGAGGCTCGTATGACGAAGTTCGGGAGCATCTCGCACCTCGATCTGACCGTGTCGGACGCGGAGGCCAGTGCGCGCTGGTACGTGGACGTGCTCGGCCTACGACGGGTGACCCGCGCGGATCTCGACAACCGGATCATGATCGTCCTCAAGCACGACGACAGCGGCCTGATCGTCGGTCTCAACCAGCACCACGAGCCCGCGGCCGCGCGGTTCGACGAGCGCCGGCCCGGCTTGGACCACGTGGGGTTCGCGGTGGCCGAACGTGGCGAGCTGGAGCAATGGCAGGCGCGCTTCGCCGAGCTCGGTGTCGAGCACTCGCCCGTACAGGACGCGCCGTCCGGCTCGGGTACGGCGCTGGTGTTCCGCGACCCGGACAACATCCAGCTCGAGCTCTGGTGGACCCGTCCCCGTTCGTGAGCCCGTACGCGCCGTGTCCCTGCTCGAAACGTCGTCAACTGCGCGAGTTGACGACGTTTCGAGCAGGGACACGCGGAGGTCGGTCTAGTCGAGGGGGGCGAAGCTGGCGGTGAAGTGCCGCAGGTTCGGCGGTTCGTCGACGATCCGGTAGCCGCCGAGCGACTCGGCGTTCGCCGCGACGTGCAGGCAGGTCTCGATCACGTAGTCGATGTGGCTCTGGGTGTACGTCCGGCGCGGGATCGCGAGCCGTACCAGCTCGCGCGCGGCAGGCTGCTCGCTGCCGTCCGGGTGACGCCCGAACATGACGGTGCCGATCTCACAGCTGCGTACGCCCCCCGCCTCGTACAGCGCGACAGCGAGGGACTGGCCCGGGTACTGCAGCGGCGGCACGTGCGGCAGCAGCGCCTTCGCGTCCAGGTAGACGGCATGCCCACCGATGGGGGAGACGACCGGGACGCCCGCCTCGCGCAAGGACTCGCCGAGGTACGCGGTCGACCGGATCCGGTAACGCAGGTAGTCGTGCTCCACGACCTCGCGCAGCCCTTGGGCCAGCGCCTCGAGATCCCGGCCCGCCAGCCCGCCGTACGTCGGGAACCCCTCGGTCAGGATCAGCAGGTCCCGGCACTGGCGCGCCAGCTCGTCGTCGTTCATGGCGAGCCAGCCGCCGATGTTGCCCATCGGGTCCTTCTTGGCGCTCATCGTCATGCCGTCCGCGAGGGCTGCGATGTCCCGGACGATGTCGGCCACCTCGCGCCCGCCCTGGCCCGCCTCGTTCTCGCGGATGAACCAGGCGTTCTCGGCGAACCGGCACGCATCGAGGAACAACGGCTTGCCGTACGTGTCGCACACCTCGCGCACCGCGCGCAGGTTCGCGAGCGAGACCGGCTGCCCGCCGCCGCTGTTGTTCGTGATGGTGACCATGACGACAGGCACGCGCTCGCCGTCCGTGCGCAGCAACGCCTCGAGCGCCGCCACGTCGGTGTCCCCCTTGAACGGGTAGTCGGAGGACGGGTCGGCCGCCTCGGAGGTGACCAGATCCACCGCCGCAGCACCGGTGTACTCGACGTTGGCCCGCGTGGTGTCGAAGTGGGTGTTGTTGGGCACGACCTTGCCCGGTCCGCCGAGCACGCCGAACAGGATGCGCTCGGCGGCCCGTCCCTGGTGGGTCGGGATGACGTGCTCGAACGGGAACAGCTCCCGTACGGCGTCGCGGAACAGGTAATAGGACGGCGACCCGGCGTACGACTCGTCGCCGTGCTGCAGAGCCGCCCACTGGTCGCGGCTCATCGCACCGGTGCCCGAGTCGGTGAGCAGGTCGATGAGCACGTCCTGCGCGTCGATCCGGAACAGGTTGTAGCCGGCCGCCTGTACCGCGGTACGCCGCTGCTGCGGCGTGGTCATGCGCAGCGGCTCCACAGAGTGGATCCGGAACGGCTCGATGATGGTTCGGAACTCCGGTGCATCCATGTCCTGATGCTCCCAAGAGCGACCGCGCTGCAGCAACGTCGGAGGCCCAGCACGTGCCGTACGCGGTCAGGGCCGGGATGCTGGCGGGATGCGCGGAACGATCCGGATCGGCACGTCGGGGTGGGCGTACCCGCGACGGCGCGGTGTGGTGTACCCGCGCGGGCTGCGGCAGCGCGACGAGCTGCGCTACCTCGCGGAGCGGCTCGACACGATCGAGATCAACGCGTCCTTCTACGCGTTGCAGCGTCCTGAACGGTTCGCGGCGTGGCGCGAGCAGACGCCGGAGGGATTCGTGTTCGCCGTCAAGGGCAGCCGGTTCGTGACCCACCTCAAGCGGCTGGCCGATACCGGTGCACCACTGGCGAACTTCTTCGCGAGCGGGCTGCTCGGGCTCGGCCCGGCGCTGGGTCCGCTGCTCTGGCAGGTTCCCGCGACACTGCGGTTCGACGCGCCCGTGCTCGAGGCGTTCCTCGCCGCCCTCCCGCGCGACGAGCGTGCGGCACACGAGCTGGCGGTCCGCCACGACGAACGGGTCGCCGGGCGCGCGCTGCTGACGGCACCCGGACCGCTGCGGATCCGGCACGCGCTCGAGGTCAGGGACGCGAGCTTCGCGGCGCCGCCGGCGCTCGAGCTGCTGCGCCGTCACGCGGTTGCGCTCGTCGTCTCCGATGCGGCGCAGCGCTTCCCGTACCTCGTCGAGGACACCGCCGACTTCCGCTACGTACGGCTGCACGGCCACACCGAGCTGTACGCCAGCGGCTACTCCGAGCGTCTCCTGCGCCAGTGGGCACGACAGGTGCGGGAGTGGGCCGACGCCGGCCAGGACGTCTTCGTCTACTTCGACAACGACGCGCGGTGTCGGGCACCCTTCGACGCGATCCGGCTCAGGGAACTGCTCGCGCGGTAGCGCCGGGAACGACGGTCAGTCCGGGGCGCTCTCCAGGCCGTCGACGATGGCGGCGCTGGCCTCGCCGAGCCGCGCGAACTGCTCCGGCGTCAGTACGTCCACGAGGTGGCGCCGTACGCCCGCGACATGGGTGGGCGCGGCCTGCACGAGCGCGTCCCAGCCGTGGTCGGTCAGGACGGCGAGCTGCCCGCGACGATCGTCGGGGCACGGCTCGCGGCGTACCAGTCCGAGCCGCTCGAGCCGGTCCACCTGGTGGGTCAGCCGGCTGCGGCTCGCGAGCGTGTGCTCGGCGAGCCGGCTCATTCGCAGCCGGCGGTGCTCGGTCTCCGACAGCCGCACGAGGATCTCGTAGTCGGCGAGCGTCAATCCGTGCCCGGCTTGCAGCTCCCGCGACAGCCGCTCGCGCAACAGCGTGGACGCGGCGATCCAGGCACGCCAGTGTCGCTGTTCGGAGTCGTCGAGCCAGCGGGTCATGCGTCCGAGGTTAGTGGAGCAGCAGGGGAAGTTGAAACCGCGATCACTGCGGGTGAACGGTCCCATTGCCGGGGTCGCCGGGCGGGTCGAGCTCCCAGATCCGTACTCCGCCGGTGATGCCCGCCATGTTCGCGACGATGCGCGCGTACGCCGGAAGCGCTTCGACGTCCAGGTGTTTCGCGTTCCCGCCACCGATGTGGATGCGGTCGAAGAACAGGAACGCCCGGTACGCCTCGATCGCCTCGTGGACCAGCCGGCGCCACTTGTCGTTCCCCACGCGTTTGCGTGCCGGGTTGCCGAGGTGGTCCTCGAAGCTGCCGCCCTTGCGGAACGGCGCGTGCCCGAGCTCCAGGTGCGGCAGCAGCCGGCCCTCGCTGAACAGCGCCGCGCCGACCCCGGTGCCGAGCGTCATCACGAACTCGAACCCCCGGCCCTCCACCGCCGCACACCCCTGGACGTCGGCGTCGTTGGCGACCTTGGTGGGCACGCCGAATCGTTCGGCGAGGCGGTCCGCGAGCGGGTAGTGCGCCCAGCGGCGTACCAGGTCCGGGTCGGTCCGGCCGCCGTAGCTGCGTCGGGTGAGGGCGACGATGTAGTCGACCCGCCCGTCCCGCACCAGGCCGGGGAACCCGACGGTCACCCGGTCGTGGGCCGGCATCAGGTCGCGTAGCGCAGCCAGCTCGTCGACGAGACGTTCGGGCGGGCACGGGTACGGCGTAGGGACGCGCTGCCGTTCGCTCAGCATGCGCCCAGCGCCGTCGAGCACAGCGCCCTTGAGCCCGCTCCCGCCGACGTCGATCCCGAGAGTGCGTACGCCGTTTGCCTTGTGTCCGTCGATCACGGACGAACGCTAGGGCAGCGTCAGGATCTCGGCACCCGAATCGGTCACGAGGATGGTGTGCTCGAACTGCGCGGTGCGTCGCCGGTCGCGCGTGACGACCGTCCACCCGTCGTCCCACATGTCCCACTCATGGGTCCCGAGCGTGAGCATCGGCTCCACGGTGAACGTGAGACCGGGTTCGAGCACGAGCGAGGCCGACGGGTCGTCGAAGTGCGGCACGATGAGCCCGGAGTGGAACGCGGACCCGATGCCGTGGCCGGTGAAGTCGCGCACGACTCCGTACCCGAAGCGGCGCGCGTACGACTCGATCACCCGACCGACCACGTTGAGCGAGCGACCCGGCATGACCGCCCGGATGCCGCGCATCGTGGCCTCGTGGGTCCGCTCGACGAGCAGCCGCGACTGCTCGTCGACGTCGCCGACCAGGAAGGTCGCGTTGGTGTCGCCGTGGACGCCGTTCAGGAACGCGGTGATGTCGACGTTGCAGATGTCGCCGTCGGCAAGGATCGTCGAGTCGGGTATGCCGTGACAGATCACCTCGTTGATCGACGTGCACAACGACTTCGGGTAGCCCCGGTAGCCGAGCGTGCTCGGGTAGGCGCCGTGGTCGATGAGGTACTCGTGCCCGATCCGGTCGAGCTCGTCGGTCGTCACACCGGGCGCCACGTGCCGGCCGACCTCCTGCAAGGCGCGGGCTGCGAGCCGGCCCGCTTCCCGCATCGCGGCGATCGTCGCCTCGTCCTTGACCTCCGAGCCGCGGAACGGCATGGGCACGTGCCGACCGACGTACTCCGGGCGCGGGATGTGGGGTGGTACGACGCGCTCCAGCGAGAGAACACCCTGGGTGACCGCCATACTTGCAGTGTACGGGCGGGTGGCCGGGCCGGAGGTGGGCGATGTCGGAGCAGCAGCAGTGGTGGTACAACCTGCGTACGCAGCGCGTCGAGCAAGGTCTCGGGGATCCGAACGCGGAACGACTCGGCCCGTACGCGACCCGCGAGGAGGCAGCCGGCGTCATCGACCGGATGCGGGAGCGCAACGAACGCTTCGACGCCGAGGACGAGTAGCTCGCCTGCTCGCCCGCGGCCGACCTGAACGGAGCGAGGGCCCGCATCCTGCAGGGGCGCGGGCCCTCGCTCCGTTCCAGGAGCCGTCACGGTGCGCCTGCTGGCGCGCCCAGCGGGCGCTGAACGACCGGCCCACCCCTCGGCGGTGGAGCGCAGCCGAGTCACCTCGAGGCTGGTGGTGCGCCCGTCGGGAGCGGACCCGTCAGGCGCGTGTGGTCGCCCGGCGGGTGGACGTCTTCTTCGCGGTCGTCCGGGAGGCGTTCTTGCGTGCCGGTGCCTTCGTCGCGGTCTTCTTCGTGGTCGCGCGCGCCGTCGCTGTCCGCTTCGCCGCCGTCCGCTTCGCCGCTGCCTTGGTGGGCGTCGCCTTCTTCGCCGTCGCCTTCTTCGCGGTGGTCTTCTTCGCGGTGGTCTTCTTCGCGGTGGTCTTCTTCGCGGTGGTCTTCTTCGCGGTGGTCTTCTTCGCGGGCGACGTCTTCGATGCTGTGGACTTCTTCGCCGCCGTCGTCTTCTTCGTCGCGGTCGTCTTCTTCGGCGCCGCCTTCTTTGCGGTGGTCGCCTTCTTGGCAGTCGTCTTCGTGGCGGCCGTCTTCTTGGCAGTCGACCGCGTGGTAGCCGTCTTCTTGGTAGCGGTCTTCTTCGCCGGTGCCTTGGCGGCGGTGCTCGACGCGCGCGTCGTGGTCTTGCGGGCGGTCGACGTTGCCGCCTTCCGCGGGGTGGTCTTGCCAGCGCGTCTGGCGACCGTCTTCGTTGTCGCGGCCTTGCGCGCCCCGGCCTTGCGGGCGGTTGTCGTTGATGCCGCCACGGTTCCTCCCTGCGTCGTCACCCGGCCTCTGCCCGGTTCATCTGGGAAACTCTGACAGAACGGGGCAACGGTTGCGAGACGATCGGCCCCGTGTACCGGGTCGTGTCGCCGGAGCGCGTGCCACGGTGGCCCCAGTGCGCCGTCCCCACCTATCGCTGCCGCGCGTCGAGCCGTCGCGCCGTACCTCTCGTCGATCGATCGGAACCGCTTGTACTGCAGCGACTTTCACTGTAGCCCGGACGGACGTGGCAGAACTCCGTCAGGAACGGGTGCCATCAGACCCGTCGTGAACCTCGGCTACCAGTCCTGCGGTGGTGGTGCCCCTGAGATGCGGTCGAGGAGCCGGCCGAGCCGGTTGCGCAGCCCGCCCGACGTGGCCGTCGACTGCGTCGGCGCGCGACGGCTTTCCTTCTCGCCGGCGGCGACCGAGACCAGGTGCTGCACCGTCTCGAACGAGACCGCTGACTGGGCGAGGTCGACATCGGTCAGCTGGGCATCGCGAATCGTCAGTGTCAGCCCTGAAGGTTCTCCCGGAGCGAGCAGACCTGAGGAGGGCACGACGAGTTCCTCGTGCGCGAGGTCGGACAGGTCGGGATCGCCGGTGTCGAGCGCGAGCACCGTCGCACCGACCCGTCGCGCATCAGCCACGCGCTCGAGCAGGTGCTCGGTCGGGTCGTCGGGTGCCACGACGAAGACGGTCTCGCCGCGTCGCGCTGCTTCCAGCCGCTCCAGCGAAACGGCGAGATGCGGGGGAGCGCCCGGCGGCGGCTCCCAGCGCACGAGTGTCGGTGCGAGTCCGGGCAGACCGGCGTACTGTGCCTCCTCGTCGAGATGGGCGGCGAGGTGCCACGGTTCCTCGGTCGGCGTGCCGACCAGCAGCAGACCGGACTCCGTCGCGGTCGATCTGCGCAGGGCCGCGCCGAACACGCTCGTACGGTCGACCCATCCGGTCGAGGACAGCACCTCACGCAGCAGCGCGACTCGGGTCCGGTCCACGGGAGTCATTGTGGGCCACGCCGGGTGGCGCTGGTTGGATCGGCACATGACGAGCGACACGGTCACCCGATCAGCGGGTCCCTACGAGCTGCCCGATGTGTCCGACCTGGTGGTCGGTGTACTCGGGGGAACCGGTGAGCAAGGACGCGGGCTCGCGCGGCGACTCGCCATGGCAGGACAGCAGATCGTCATCGGCTCCCGCGATGCCTCACGTGCCGCGACGGCCGCCACCGAGCTCGTCACCACGACCGGCGGGCGCGTGTCCGGCGCCTCGAACGCTGACTGCGCGACGGCCTCGGACGTCGTCATCGTGGCCGTTCCGTGGGAGGGCCACCGCGCGCTGCTCGAAGGGTTGCGCGGGGAGCTCGCGGGGAAGATCGTCGTCGACTGCGTGAACCCGCTCGGCTTCGACAAGCAGGGTTCGTACGCGCTGCAGGTCGAGGAGGGCTCCGCCGCGGAGCAGGCAGCGGCGGTGCTCACCGACTCGCGTGTCGTCGCGGCGTTCCACCACCTGTCCGCGGTGCTGCTGCTCGACGAGGGCGTGGACCACGTCGAGGGGGACGTGATGGTCCTCGGCGACGACCGGGCGGCGACCGACGTGGTGCAGGCGCTGGCCGGCCGGTTGCCCGGCATGAGGGGCATCTACGCGGGCCGGCTGCGCAACTCCCACCAGGTCGAGGCGCTGACCGCGAACCTCATCTCGATGAATCGGCGCTACAAAGCGCACGCCGGCGTACGCATCACCGACGTCTGAACGCGCCCCGCTCCCCGCGTCCCTGCTCGAAACGTCGTTAACCGGCGCAGATAACGACGTTTCGAGCAGGGACGCGGGAGTGGGGGAGTCAGGTGTAGGTGTGCTCGGGGGCCGGATAGGCGCCGCTCACGACGTCGTCCGCCCACGCCGCCGCCGCCTCGCGCAGTGCGGTGCGCAGGTCGGCGTACTTCTTGACGAACTTGGCGGTACGTCCGCCGGTCAGCCCCGCCATGTCCTGCCAGACGATCACTTGCGCGTCGGTCGCGGGGCCCGCCCCGATGCCGATCGTCGGGATCGTGAGCGCCTCGCTGACAGCTGCGGCGAGGTCGGTCGGTACGACTTCGAGTACGACCGCGAAAGCACCTGCGGCTTCTAGGGCTTTGGCATCCTGCAGTAGCCGCGCACCGTCCTCGCCGCGGCCCTGCACCCGGTAACCGCCGAACTGGTTGACCGACTGCGGGGTGAGGCCGAGGTGGGCCATCACCGGCACACCGGCGCTCACCAGCGCCTCGACCTGCGGCAGCACGCGGGCTCCACCCTCGAGTTTCACGGCGTGCGCCCCGCCCTCCTTGACGAAGCGGGCGGCGGTCTCGAGCGCCTGCGCGGCGGACGCCTGGTAGGAGCCGAACGGCAGGTCGGCCACGACCAGGGCGCGCTGCGAGCCGCGCACCACGGCGCGCACCAGCGGCAGCAGGTCGTCGACGGTGATCGGCAGGGTGGAGTCGTAGCCGTAGACCACCATCGCGGCGGAGTCGCCGACCAGCAGCACCGGTATCCCGGCCTCGTCGAAGATGCCCGCCGTCACCGCGTCGTACGCCGTGATCATCGGCCAGCGTTCGTGGCGCGCGGTCGCAGCGGCGAGGTCGCGTACGGTGACCCGCCGCGCGGCAGGCGCGCCCGCGCCGTACAGCGGCTGGGCAGCGGGGGCGGGGGCGGTGCGCGGCGGCACCACAGGACGTGCGGGCGTGGCGGACATGGTTCCTCCTTGCGTCTCGAGGCCCCGGGCGGGGTCCCCGTACACGGACCAGCATGACAGGTGGCGGGCGTGATGCCCACCACCGCGCTGTCAAGCGACTTATTACGAAACGGCTCGGTTGCGTTTCGTAATGATGCGGGTCTACTGTCGCCCTGCGTCGCGTGCGGGACGGGTGGCCGCCGGCGCGGTACGGAGCCGACACGGCCCCGACACCCGACAGGACGGAACACGACATGTCTGCTGCACGCGTTGCGGACCTCCGCGAACCCGATGTGGTCTACCCCCAGCGCTGGCGCGTGCTCGCCGTGCTCGTGGTGAGCCTGCTCGTCGTGGTCTTGGACAACACCATCCTCAACGTCGCGCTCAAGGTCATCCAGCAGGACCTCGACGCCACCCAGGACCAGCTGGTGTGGGCGGTGAACGCGTACACGCTGGCCTTCGCGGCCCTGCTGTTCACCTGGGGTGTGCTCGGCGACAAGTTCGGGCGCAAGCGGATCCTGGTGCTCGGGCTGCTGCTGTTCGGCGTCGCATCGGCACTGTCGGCTTTCGCCGCCACCCCGGAGCAGCTGATCGGGTTCCGCACCCTCATGGGCATCGGCGGGGCGTCGGTGATGCCGGTGACGCTCGCCATCATCACGGTGATCTTCCCGCCGCAGGAGCGCGGCAAGGCGATCGGCATGTGGGCCGCCGCGGTCGGCGGCGCTGTCGCGCTCGGCCCGGTGCTCGGCGGGCTGCTGCTCGAGCACCCGACCTGGTTCCACTGGCTGACCGGGAACGACTGGGGCTCGGTCTTCTTCATCAACGTCCCGATCGTGGCCATCGGGGTGATCGCGATCCTGTTCATCGTCCCGGAGACGAAGAACCCGCACCCGGCGAGCCTGGACCCGCAAGGCCTGTTGCTGTCGATCGTCGGCCTGTTCGCCGTCGTGTACGGCATCCAGAACTCCGACGGCCACGGGTGGAGCTCGCCCATGACCTGGGGTTTCCTGCTCGGCGGCATGGTCGTCCTGGCGGTGTTCGTGCTGTACGAGATGCGCAGCCGCCACCCCTCCCTCGACGTGTCGCTGTTCCGGATCCGGTCCTTCTCGGTTCCGCTGACCGCGGTGTCGTTGGCGTTCGCCGCCATGCAGGGCGTCATGCTGTTCATGACGTTCTACTTCCAGATCGTCCGTGGCTGGAGCGCCCTGCAGGCCGGACTGCTCGTCGTACCGTTCGCCATCGGCCAGCTGCTGGGGGCCCCGCGCAGTGGTCGCATGGTGGACCGGTTCGGTGCCCGTACGGTCATGACCGGCGGCCTGCTGGTCGCGACCCTGGGCATGCTCTACTTCGCTTTCGTCACCCCCGACAGCCCGGTCATCATGCTGGTCCTGGTGGGCCTGGCGTTCGGGTACGGGCTGGGCAACACCATGGCGCCGGCGACGACCCGGATGACGCTCGCGACGCCGCCGGCCCGCTCCGGTGCCGGCTCGGCCGTGCAGAACACCGTGCGGCAGGTGGGAGCGGCGCTCGGGGTCGCGTTCATGTCCGCCCTCGTCGGTGCGGTCTACAGCGACCGCATCGGTCCGGTGCTCGACGGCCGCGGACTCCCGGCGCCGTTGCTCGCCGCCGCGAAGGACTCGATCGGCAGCGCGTACGGGGTCGCCGACGTCCTGGCGGCGTCCGGACAGGTGCCCGCGGCGGCGGTGGACGCCCTGCGCCAGGCGGCGAACGACGCGTTCATGCCCGCGTTCCACATCGCCGCGTACAGCGCCGTCGGGCTGCTGCTCCTGGCGGTCGCGGTCATCCTCTGGCGGCTGCCGGCGCAGGCCGAGACCGTGCAGTGGGCGGGCGCGCAGGCGGTGCCGGGTGACGACGAGGCGGCGACGGCCGTCACGCCGCGCAACGAGCAGGCCGGGCTGGCCGCTGCGGACGGGCTCGAGCGGCGCGAGCCGGACGAGGTCGAGGTACGGCCGTGACGACGCCGCTCTCACGGGGGAGGGGCGTACGCGTCACGGCGCCGCCCGCACCAGCGCGCGGCCGCCGTCCCGGCCGTCCCCGCGACGAGCGTGCGGACCGTGCCATCGTGAGCGCCACCCTCGAGCTGCTCGCCGACAGCGGCTACCACGCGCTGTCCGTCGAATCCGTCGCGGCCCGCGCCGGCGTCGGCAAGGCCACCATCTACCGGCGCTGGGCGGGGAAGAAGGAACTGGTCGCCGAGGCGCTCGCCTCCTTGAACGCCGACCTGCCGCCGCCGCCGGTCGACGGGACGATCCGCGAGCGGCTGCTCGTACTGATGGTCCACGTCTGCGACGCCGAGCCGTTCTCGATGCAGGGCCGGATCATGCACCGGATGTTCGCCTACCAGAGCAGCCACCCGGAGCTGTTCACCGAGTTCCTGCGCCGGGTGCTCGTCCCGCGGCGCGAGCGCCTGCACCGGGTGCTGCGGGACGGCATGGCGAGCGGCGAACTGCGTCCCGGCCTCGACGTGGAACTGGTGGGGCTGGCGCTCACCTCGCCGCTGCTGATGATGCAGAAGACCCACCCGGACCGTGACCCGGTGCCGGCCGACGCGCAGACGCTGCTGGACCTGCTCTGGCCGGGGATCGCGACCCGACCCGCGCCCCCTCAGCCGCGCCGTTGATCAAGGAGAAGGTGACGTTTTCGATCAAGAAAGCAAGATCGGAAACGTCACCTTCTCCTTGATCAACGAGGGGGGCGCGGGGTGTCGTGCCACCGGCTGGTGAGGGGCAGGCGCCGGTCGCGGCCGAACCCGCGCGGCGAGATCTTGGTGCCGGGCGGGTACTGCCGCCGCTTGAACTCGGCGCGGTCGCTCATGGCGAGCATGCGCTCCACCGTCGCGACCGGGAAGCCGCGCGCGACGAGCTCCGTGGAGCCGAGGTCCTGCTCGATGTACGCGTCCAGCAGCTCGTCGAGCAGGCTGTAGTCGGGCAGCGAGTCGGCATCGACCTGGCCGGGACGCAGTTCGGCGCTCGGCGGTTTGGTGATCGTGGACTGCGGGATCGGCGGGTGCTCGCCGCGCGTGACCGCAACCTCGTTGCGCCAACGGGCGAGCGCCCACACGTCCGTCTTCAGCACGTCTTTCAGCGGGGCGAAACCGCCGACCGCATCGCCGTAGATCGTGGAGTAGCCGACGGACAGCTCGCTCTTGTTCCCGGTGGCCAGCACCAGCGGGCCCTCCTGGTTGGAGATGCCCATGAGGACCATGCCGCGTACCCGCGCCTGCAGGTTCTCCTCCGCGACCCCGGTGAGCTCGAGCTGGCCGAGGAACGCATCGACCATGGGCGCGATCGGCACCGTCCGGTAGTGCAGTCCCGTGACCTGCGCGAGCTGCGCCGCGTCGTCCTTGCTGTGCTCCGAGGAGTACGCGCTCGGCATCGACACCCCGTGCACCGCGTCCGCGCCGAGCGCGTCGCAGCCGAGCACCGCGACGACCGCCGAGTCGATGCCGCCGGAGAGCCCCAGCACGACGGCCTTGAACCCGTTCTTGCGCACGTAGTCCCGCAGCCCGGTACGAAGCGCCGCCCATACCTCCGCGTGCTCGTCCAGCGGGTCGGCCACTGTCGCGAGGACAGCAGGTGCCGGGGCCGCGGCGGCGGCGCTGACGACGGTCGAGGTCGAGTCGGGCGGTGCCGCAGGCACTTCGAGGTCCACGACGAGCAGGTCCGGCTCGAACTGCACCGCCCGCGCGAGCAGTTCCCCGTCAGGCGCGACCACCAGGGATCCGCCGTCGAAGACCAGCTCGTCCTGCGCTCCGACGAGGTTGACGTAGGCGAGCGTCGCGCCCGTCTCACCGGCCCGCCGCCGGCATAGCGCGAGCCGGGTGTCGCCCTTGCCGCGCTCGTACGGCGACCCGTTGAGCACCAGCAGCAGACCCGGTTGTTGCGCGCGCAGCGCCGCGAGCGGCCCCTCGCCCTGCCAGAGGTCCTCGCAGATGGCGAGAGCGACGTCCACACCGCCGATGCGCACCACCGTCGTACCGTCGCCCGGCACGAAGTAGCGCTCCTCGTCGAACACGCCGTAGTTGGGCAGGTGGTGCTTGGCATAGCGGGCGACGACCCGGCCGCCGTAGAGCACCGCCGCCGCGTTCTGCGGCCCGCCGGGCCGGCCCGGGCGCGCATCGTCCGAATGAGCGTCGAGGTAACCCAGCACGCACGGCAGCGCGCCGAGGTCGGCGCTGTCGAGGCGCGCGGCCAGCTGCCCGAGCGCCTCGCGGCTGGCGCGCTGGAACGACGGGCGCAGCGCCAGGTCCTCCACCGGGTAGCCGGTGAGCACCATCTCGGGGAACGCGACGAGCTGCGCGCCCGCGGCCGCTGCGCGTCCGGCCGCGGCGAGCACCAGTTCGGCGTTGCCCGCCAGGTCGCCGACCGTCGGGTTCACCTGGGCGAGCGCCACTCGCAGCTGGGTCATGTCCACGAGGGTACGGAGGAACGACCCGCGTAACACGTCGGAAACCTCCACTGGCAAGGATGATGGGCGCCATCCACCTCGGGACAGGGAGCGCTGCCGTGGACAAGCAGACCGAGTTCGTGCTGCGGACCATCGAGGAACGCGACATCCGCTTCGTACGGCTCTGGTTCACCGACGTGCTCGGCATGCTCAAGTCGGTCGCCGTCGCACCCGCCGAGCTGGAGGCGGCCTTCGCCGAGGGCATCGGCTTCGACGGTTCGGCCATCGAGGGGTTCGCCCGGGTCTTCGAGTCCGACATGCTGGCCAAGCCGGATCCGGCGACCTTCCAGGTGCTGCCGTGGCGCGGGCAGGGTCCGGGCGTCGGGCGGATGTACTGCGACATCCTGATGCCCGACGGCAGCCCGTCGTACGCCGATCCCCGTCACGTGCTCAAGCGCGCGCTGAACAAGGCCGCCGACCTGGGATTCACGTACTACACGCACCCGGAGATCGAGTTCTTCCTGTTCAAGGAACGGCCGGTCCCCGGCGAGGTGCCGATCCCGGTGGACGAGGTCGGCTACTTCGACCACACCCCGCACGGCGAGGGGTACGACTTCCGGCGCCAGGCGATCCTGGTGCTCGAGCAGATGGGCATCTCCGTCGAGTACAGCCACCACGAGGGCGCGCCGGGGCAGCAGGAGATCGACCTGCGGTACGCCGACGCGCTCACGACAGCGGACAACATCATGACCTTCCGCCAGGTGGTCAAGGAGGTCGCGCTCACCGAGGGCGTCTACGCCTCGTTCATGCCCAAGCCGTTCCGCGACCACCCCGGTTCGGGGATGCACACCCACATGTCGCTGTTCGAGGGCGACCGCAACGCGTTCTTCGAACCGGGTGCCGAGTACCAGCTCTCCAAGGTGGGCCGGGCCTTCATCGCCGGCCTGCTGCGGTACGCCCCGGAGATCACCGCGATCACGAACCAGTGGGTGAACTCGTACAAGCGGCTCGCGGGCGGGGGCGAGGCACCCAACTACGTGTGCTGGGGCCACAACAACCGCTCCGCGCTGGTCCGGGTCCCGATGTACAAGCCGGCCAAGGGAAACTCGACCCGGGTGGAGTTCCGTTCGGTGGACCCGGCGACCAACCCGTACCTGGCGTTCGCCGTGATCCTCGCCTCGGGTCTGAAGGGGATCGAGGACGGCCTGGAGCTGCCGCCGGGCGCCGACGACGACGTGTGGGCGCTGACGGAAGGCGAGCGACGCGCGCTCGGTATCGACCCGTTGCCGGAGTCGCTCGGGCAGGCGGTGCGTGTGATGGAGCGCAGTGAGCTCGTCGCAGAGACGCTGGGGGAGCACGTCTTCGACTTCTTCCTGCGCAACAAGCGCGCCGAGTGGCGGGAGTACCGGCGCCAGGTCAGCCGCTTCGAGCTCGAGCGCTACCTGCCGATCCTCTGAGCGCGGCGACATGAGCGACACGGACGGCGCGAGGTACGCCGACGACGTGCGGATCCTGGTGGTGCGCAACGACGAATCGGCGCCGGTGGGGCGGCTCGGCGACTGGCTGACAGCGGCCGGCGCGTCCCTCGTCGAGATCGACGCGGCGGGCGGCGCACCGGTACCCCGTACGGTGCCCGCCGGCGTGGCGGCCGTGGTACCGCTCGGCGGGGAGGCGTCGGCGGACAGTGACGACACCGCACCCTGGCTGCCCGACGAGCGCGCGCTGCTCGTGGACGCGCGCCGCAAGGGCGTGCCCGTGCTGGGCATCTGCCTCGGGTCGCAGCTCATGGGGTACGCCTACGGCGGCGTGGTACGACGTGCCGACCCGGGCGAGGCCGGCATCACCGCGTTGCGCCGTACCGCCGCGGCCGCGGGTGACCCGCTGTTCGCGGCGCTGCCCGAGCAGGCGCCCGTCGCGCAGTACCACAAGGACGAGGTGGCGGTGCTCCCCCCGGGGGCGACGCTGCTGGCGAGCACCCCGGCCTGCGCGCACCAGGTCTGGCAACTCGACGAGAGCTGCTGGGCGGTGCAGGGCCACCCGGAGGTCGACGCCGGCATCGTGGGCGGCTGGACGGCGGACGACCCCGAGCACGCCCGGCGATGCGGGTCCGACCCGCAGTCGGTCGTCGCCGGCGTCGCCGCGCACGAGGACGCCGTGCGCGACGCCTGGGCGCCGGTCGCCGCCGCCTTCGTCGCCGTGGCGCGGCGACGCGCGTCGCGCGGCCGGCGATGAGCAGCGACGGGGGCGCACGCGCGGAGAGCGGACGGGCACGACTCGCCCGCCTCGGCGCACACGACCCGCAGGCGGCCGCGGGCCGGCTCGGGCACCCGCTGCTGGCTCCGCTCGGCGCCGCCGCGGTCGACGACCTCGCGCTCGCCCCGGACCCCGACCTGGTGCTCGCCTCGCTCACCGCAGCGGGCGAACGCGCGCAGCGGGACGCGCGCGCGCAGCTGCGGCGGTTCGTCGCCGAGCTCGACCGCGACGCGCAGCTGCGCCGCCGGGCGTACCTGGTGCTCGGGCTCTCGGCACCGCTCGGCGAGCACCTCGCGCGGCACCCCGATGACTGGCCGTTGCTGCGCGCCGCACCCGCGCCCACCGCGGACGCGCTGCGGGCCGAGCTGCTCACCGCGGTCGGCGCCGACCCGCAGCAGCCGGTGCCGATCGCGGACGGCGGAGGGGACCACGCGGTACGGCTGCGCGCCGCCTACCACCGGCGGCTGCTCGCGCTCAGTGCCGACGACCTCTCCGGTGCGGTAGACCTGCCCGGCACGGCGACGGCGCTCAGCGACCTCGCGGATGCCGCGCTGGAGGCCGCGCTCGCCGCCGCGCGGGCCGAGCACCCCGACGACGCGCGTACGGTCCGGCTCGCCGTCGTCGCGATGGGCAAGTGCGGCGGCCGGGAGCTGAACTACGTCAGCGACGTCGACGTGCTGTTCGTGGCCGAACCGTGCCCGGATGTGCCGGACGACGCCGCGCTGGGCGCGGCGACCCGGCTGGCCCGCGCCGCGATGCGGCTCTGCGGTACGCCCAACGTGGAGGGCACGCTCTGGACGGTCGATGCGAACCTCCGCCCCGAGGGGCGTGACGGGGCGCTGGTGCGCACCCTCGGGTCGTACGAGCAGTACTACCGGCGCTGGGCCCGCACCTGGGAGTTCCAGGCGCTGCTCAAGGCCCGGCCGGCCGCCGGCGACCGCGAGCTGGGGGAGCGGTTCGTCGCCATGACGGCGCCGCTCGTGTGGTCGGCCGCAGACCGGGACGGGTTCGTCGAGCACGTGCAGGAGATGCGGCGGCGCGTCGAGTCGGCCGTACCGCCCGGCGAGCGCGACCGCCAGCTCAAGCTCGGACCGGGCGGGCTGCGTGACGTCGAGTTCTCCGTGCAGCTGCTGCAGCTGGTGCACGGTCGCGCCGATCCGGCCCTGCGCAGTCCCACGACCCTCACGGCGCTCGCGGAGCTGTCCGCCGGCGGGTACGTCGGGCGGAGCGACGCGGCCGAGCTGCACGACGCGTACCTGTTCCTGCGCACCCTCGAGCACCGGCTCCAGCAGCACCGGCTGCGCCGCACCCACGTCGTACCCGCGGCCGCCTCGACGCTGCGCCGGGTCGCGCGCGCGATGGGTTACCGCAGCGATCCGGTCGCGGAACTGACGGCGGACTGGCGCCGGCACCAGGGTCAGGTCCGCCGGCTGCACGAGAAGCTGTTCTACCGCCCGTTGCTGGAGGCGGTCGCCCGGCTCGACGCGGGCAGTGCCCGGCTCACCCACCACGCCGCCGAGCAGCGGCTGCGCGCGCTGGGGTACGTCGACCCGGCCGGTGCGCTGCGCCACCTCGACGCCCTTACCGCGGGCGTGAGCCGGCGCGCGGCGATCCAGCGCACCCTGCTGCCTGTCCTGCTCGGGTGGTTCGCCGAGTCGCCCGACCCGGACGGTGGGCTGCAGGGGTTCCGCCGCGTGAGCGACGCGCTCGGGACCACGCCCTGGTACCTGCGGCTGCTGCGCGACGACTCGACCGTGGCGCAGCGGATGGCCCACGTGCTCGCCTCCAGCCGGTTCGCGACCGACCTGCTGCTGCGTGCGCCGGAAGCGGTCGCGATGCTCGGAGACGATGCGGAGCTGGCCCCGCGCGACCGGGACGGGCTGGTGGCCGAGGCGCAGGCCGCCGCGCGGCGGCACGACGACCCGGAACTCGCGGCCGCCGCGGTGCGCGGACTGCGGCGCCGCGAGCTGTTCCGTACGGCCGTCGCCGAGCTGACCGGCACCGCCTCGGTCGAGCAGGCCGCCGGCGCGCTGTCGGCGATCACCGATGCGACGATCGCCGGCGCGCTGCTGGCCGCGACCCGCTCGGTCGCCGGTGACGGCGTCCTGCCGACGCGGTTCGCGGTGATCGCGATGGGCCGGTACGGCGGCGCCGAGCTCGGCTTCGGCAGCGACGCCGACGTGATGTTCGTGCACGACCCGCTGCCGGGAGCGGACGACGCCGTCGCGGGCGCGGCGGCGCTGGCGGTGGCGCGGGAGCTGCGTCGGCTGCTCGCACTGCCCGCACCGGACCCGCCGCTGGAGATCGACGCCGACCTACGCCCCGAAGGCCGGTCCGGCCCGCTGGTGCGCAGCCTCGCGTCGTACCGCGCCTACTACGCCCGGTGGAGCGAGCCGTGGGAGGCCCAGGCGCTGCTGCGGGCAGCGCCGGTCGCCGGGGACGAGGAGCTCGGTGCGCGGTTCGTGTCGCTGGTGGACCCGCTGCGGTATCCCGCCGGAGGTCTGGACGAGGCGGCGCTGCGCCACATCCGGCGGCTCAAGGCGCGGATGGAGGCCGAGCGGCTGCCCCGCGGGGCGGACCCGTGGCTGCACACCAAGCTCGGCCGCGGCGGGCTCACCGACGTGGAATGGGTCGCCCAGCTGCTCGCCCTGCGGCACGGGTACGCCGTACCGGGTCTGCGCACCACCCGGACCCTCCCGGCGCTCGCCGCCGCTGCAGATGCCGGGCTGCTCGCGGCGCCGGACGCCGAGCGGCTGGCGCAGGCCTGGCGCTCGGCGAGCGGGATCCGCGACGCGGTGATGCTGGTACGCGGCCGTCCGAGCGACCTGGTGCCGACCGAGGCGCTGTTGCTCGCCCAGGTGTCGCAAGTGCTCGGTTACGCTCCGGGGCGAGCCGGTGACCTCCTCGAGGACTACCGCCGGGTGGCCAGACGAGCGCGGGACGTGGTGGAAAGGGTGTTCTACGCGTGAGCGTGCGCGGCACGGCAGGTCGCCGGGCCCGACGCCCGGCCGACCGCGCCGTGCTGCGCCGGGCACTGGCGGTCGGCGAGTTCCGCGGGCTGGTCCTCGCGCAGGTGACGAGCGAGACCGGCGACCAGATCGCCCGCCTCGCCCTGGCGCTGGTCGTCCTGGAGCGGACCGGCTCCGCGTTCGGCGCCGCCGCGACCTTCGCCATCGCGTTCGTCCCGGCCTTCTTCGGCGCGGCACTGTTGGGTCCACTGGCCGACCGGTTCTCCCGGCGCACCCTGATGCTCGGGGCCGACCTCGGCCGGGCCGTCATCATCGGGGTCCTCGCGCTCGTTGCGACAACCGACGCGTCGCTACCGCTGCTGCTGCTCCTGCTGCTGCTGGCCGAGTTCCTCACCCCCGCCTTCGACGCGGCGCGCTCCGCCGTCATCCCGTCGATCCTCGGTGAGCCGGAGGTGGTGAGCGCGGGCTACGGGCTCTCGCGCATGCTCGGGCTCGCCAACCAGGTGCTCGGGTTGGTCGCGGGCGGCGTCATCATCACGCTGCTCTCGACGCAGGCCGCGCTCGCCATCGACGCCGTCTCGTTCCTCGTGTCGTTCGTCGTGATCGTCGTCTCGATGCGGTCGCGGCGGGCGGCCATCCCGGGCCCGACCACGCCAGCGGCGCTGTGGCGCGACCTGCACGAGGGAGCGGCGGTCCTGTGGGCGGACCGCTCGCGGCGCGCGCTCGTCGTGCTCGCCTGCGCGCTCGTCGCGACCGTGGTGGCGCCGGAGACGCTCGGGCTGGCGTACGCCCGTTCGGTCGGGGCGCCGGACTGGTGGGCCGGGGTCCTGATGGCGGCGCCGATCGCCGGTGCGACGGTCGGGACGGTGATGCTCAGCCGGGCGCCGCTGCGCCGGCAGCTCGACCTGATCCTGCCGCTGTCGGTGGCAGGCGCGGTGCCGCTGCTGGTCACCGGGATCGAGCCGCCGCTGCCGCTGCTCGTGCTGATGTGGGCGTTCGCCGGGGCGATGCAGGCCTACTTCGTCTCGATCATTGCGATCACCACGCTGCTCACCCGGGACGAGCACCGCGGCCGGATCGCGGGGCTAGCCGCGGCGGCGTTCGCGGCGTGCTCGCTCGCCGGCACGCTGTTCGCCGGGCTGGTGGGGGACTGGACCTCACCGGCGTTCGCGGTCACGCTCATCGCCTGCCTCGGGCTGGTGGTGTCCGGCGTCGGGTCCATGCTGTGGCCGGAGCGGGTGCTGCGTCGCGACGTCGACGCGCTCGGCGCGGCCTGAAGGCGGCTGCGCTCGTGGCGGGCGCCCGGGGGCTCGTGGGCCGTCAGCTGCGCAGGCCGGCACGGGTGCCGATGACGACGACCGGCGCCTTGCGCGGCTCGAGCCAGCGCAGCACGGTGCGCATGTGGGCGCGGCCGATCGACACGCAGCCCGCCGTCGGCCGTCCGTTGCGCACGTGCAGGAAGATGCCGCTGCCCCGGCCGACCACCGGCTCCGGCCGGTTGAAGTCGATGACCGCGACGTAGTCGTACTGACGGCCCATCGCGCGCAGGTGCTCGGACCCGTTGCGCCCCGACGTCGTACGGGCGAAGCCGCCCTGCGAGCCCAGGCGCCGCTGGTTGTAGTACGGCGAGCGGCGGTCCTGCACCCACCAGTCGTCCTTGGTCAGGTGCCGGTAGGGCAGTGCGGCACCCGGGTCGGGGGACCGGCCGAACGACTCCGTGATCGCGTACGCGCCGGTGGGCGTGGTCCCGGTGCCCTGGACCCGTGCGGCACCCCGCACCAGACCGCCGTACCCGATCCGCGCGGCCCAGGTGTTGCGGTGCGTCCAACCCTTCGCGCCGCGCACATAGCGCAGCACCTGGGCGTGCGTCGTACGGCGGGACTCGGCGCGCACCACGAGCAACTGCCGGGTCTGCGCGGCGATCCGGCCCTCGTACCGTCCGACCGTCGCCGGGAGGGGCGCGACCCGCGCCGTGTCGCGACTGGCCGCCGAGACCCGCTCCGCGGGACCGGCGCCGCCGGGGCCGAGCGCGACCGGTGCCGGGCGCTGGCCGGCGTCGGGCTCCGCCGCGAGGCCGAGCCGCGGGAGCAGCGCGAGGCACAACGCCGCGACGAGCGTCAGTGCCCCTGCGATGATCGCGGCGTGCCGTCGGACGAGCCGGCGCACGAGTCGACCTCCCCGGTGCCCCCACGTGGCGAAACAGCGGCCGCGGTACGGCCGCGGACGACGTTAGCCCGTCACTGTCCGCAGCGGCAGCACGACTCTCCGACTTACGGTCACATGCGACCCGGCCGTCCGGGCCAGAGTGGCGCCCGCCTGCCCGCCCTGCGCCCGCCCGCCTCTGCGCGTGTCCCTGCTCGAATCGTCGCTAACTCGCCGAGTTAGCGACGATTCGAGCAGGGACACGCGGGGAGGGGAGGTCGGAAGAGCGGCGTGTAGGGAA